>JAABUR0100000520.1_pt1 | contig 83996 bp, 81 predicted proteins | sample 5560091 | NCBI WGS metagenome assembly JAABUR01 (sample SAMN10711879, study PRJNA513375) | rock metagenome | isolation source: Antarctica rocks | place: Antarctica: Victoria Land, University Valley sud
GCGTGGGAGTCCTGGTCGGCGCTGCACACCGACTACGACGGCGCCTTCCCCGACCAGGTGCGGCGCAGCTCTCTGGTCCTGCAAGGACTGACCTACTCCCCGTCCGGCGCGATCGTCGCGGCTGCCACCACGTCGCTACCCGAGACGATGGGCGGCGACCTGAACTTCGACTACCGGTACGCCTGGCTGCGCGACCTCAGCCTGACCATGCGTTCGCTGTGGATCGCCGCCTGCCCGCACGAACCCGAGCGGCTGTTCGACTGGTTGGCCACCAGCGCCGGCCATGTGCGCGCTGAGCTCGTCCAGATCATGTACGGGATCGAAGGCGAGCGCGATCTCAGCGAGCACGAGCTCGAGCATCTGGCCGGCTACCGCGAGAGCTTCCCGGTCAGGGTAGGGAACGCGGCCTGGCGACAGGACCAGCTCGACGTTTTCGGCGAGGTGCTGGATGCCGCGCACCTGCTGCAGGACACCCTTGGGGAGCTGACGCCAGCCGTGCAGCAGATGCTGGTCGCGCTGGCGGACCGGGCCGCCTCTGCCTGGACCGAGCCGGACGCAGGCATGTGGGAGGCCCGGGACGCGCGTCGTCACTACGTGTCCTCGAAGGTCATGTGCTGGGTGGCGTTGGATCGGGCCGTGCAGCTCGCCGATCGGCTGGGCGAGCGCGCCGATCCGGAGACGTGGGCGAAGGCGCGTGATGCCGTACAGGCAGCGGTCCTCACCCAAGCGTGGAGCGATGAAGCGGGGGCCTACACCGGTGCCTTCGGTTCGGACGACCTGGACGCCTCCGTGCTGCTCCTGCCCGTCGTCGGCTTCCTGCCTGCCAGTGACGAGCGCATGCTGGCCACGATCGAGGCGGTCGAACGCGAGCTCGGTACGGGCGGTCTGGTGCGGCGGTGGCCGAGCGACCGGAGCGGCTTCTTGATCTGTACGTACTGGTTGGTCGAATGCCTGTCACTCGCCGGACAGCAGGAGCGCGCGACGGCGTGGTTCACCGGTGCGATCGCTCATGCGAACGACCTCGGCCTGCTGTCGGAGGAGGCCGACCCGGCCAGCGGGGAGCTGCTCGGCAACTACCCGCAGGCTTTTTCCCATGTCGGTCTGATCAACGCAGCCTGGCGTCTTGGTCAGTTCGAGACGTCTAAGGAAGCGAACTGAGGAGAAGCGCATGACGGGAAGGCTCGACGGCAAGGTGGCCCTGATCACGGGTTCCGACTCGGGGATCGGACAGGCGAGCGCTGCGGAATTCGCCAAGGAGGGCGCTGACGTCATTGTGCACTTCCTCCATGACGAGGAAGGGGCTCGGGCCACGAGCAAGGCGGTCGAGGCCGAGGGGCGCCGCGCTGTTGTCGTGCGGGCCGACATCCGCTCCGAAGTCGAGGTCGCGTCGATGTTCGACGAGGCGACCGCCACCTTTGGCAGCTTGGACATCCTCATGAACAATGCCGGAGTCGATGCCTCGGGCAAGAAGGTCGCCGAGCTGCCCACCGAGGTCTTCGACAACGCCATCCGGACCAACCTGTACGGCACGTTCTTCTGCTGCCGGCGGTTCATCCAGCTGCGCACCATGGCCGGAGGGCAAGGTAAGATCATCAATGTCACGTCCGTGCATGAGGATGTGCCCAACGCCGGCGGCGCCGACTACGACTGCTCCAAGGGAGCGATGCGCATGCTCACCCGGACCTTGGCTCTGGAGGTGGCGCCGCTCGGGATCAACGTCAACAGCCTCGCACCTGGCATGGTGCTCACCCCGTTCAACCAGGCGGCCATCGACGATCCTGAGCTGCTCGACAAGCAGGTCCAGAGCATTCCGTTCAAGCGCGCCGCGCAGCCCGGCGAGATCGCGCGGCTCGCCGTGTTCCTCGCCTCCAGCGACGCCGACTACGTGACCGGCGCGACGTACGTGATGGACGGTGGATTGATGCGCAACCTCGGTCAAGGGGCATGAGGTCATCGGCAAGTCGCGTCGGCTCGGCGACGCCCGCCCTCCTCGAGCTGCACCTGGAGCGATGGCTCGGGGCGTGGCCACCCCGGCCGCCGGTCGAGGTCGTGTCTGTAAAACGGTTCAGGTGAACCGTTTCCTGGTCGGTGTCCGCTATGGACACCGGTTCTGGCCAGGAAGTCCCGAGCGTTCGTGCTGCTCAGGCCGTCACCACCCACCCGGAGGCGGTTCCGCGGACCCTGAGCGTGGCCAGACGCGCGAGGTTGACCGCGCCGGCGAGGAACCGGAAGTCGGTATCGACCCGGTCGGTGCCACCGACCCTGGCGCGTCGCCCGCCGTGTCTGCGACGCATCAGGTGCCCGAGTTTGCGTTCGACTTTCGGGCGGGTGGCGCGGTAGTCAGCGACCCAGGTGGGATCGGCTTGACGGGCCCGGGCCCGGGCCCGGGCATCGGCCAGGGCCTGCTCGTGTGCGCCGACGGCGATCGTCCGCCCGGCCTTGGCCGTGGTGCACTGCGCCCGCAGCGGGCACTCTGCGCACGCCGGCCCGAAGTAGGCGACACCGCTGCCGTCTCCGCTGCGCGCCGGGCGGATCGGGGCGCTGACCCCGGCCGGGCAGGTCGCGGTCTGCGCCTCGAGGTCGACCTCGAAGCGGTCCTTGCTGAACATCCCGCCCGCCGCGGTCGGCGCCTGGGTCTTGCACCGGGACTCGATCCCCGCCTCACCGAGCCGCTCCTGGAACTCCCCGGTGCCGTAGGCGGCATCGCCGTAGACCACCGGCGCCGTCTCCTGCTCGGCCCGCGCGGCCCGCTCGGCCCGCTCGGGCATCGTCGAGCAGGTGGGCCTGCGGCACGGGACCGGCGGACCTCACGGCGCCGCTGACGATCGACATTGACTCCACGATCGTGCAGGTGCACGGCCTGGCCAAGCAGGGCGCCGCGTTCGGCTACACCAAGGTCCGCGGCTATCACCCGCAGCTCGCGACGTGCGCGCAGACCGGGCAGGTGCTGATGAGCCGGCTGCGGGGAGGCGCTGCCGGCGCGGCCCGCGGCGCGAAGAGCTTCCTGACCGAGACCGTCAGCCGGGTCCGTGATGCCGGCGCGACCGGCCAGCTGACCGTCCGGGCGGACAGCGCGTTCTACTCCAAGGCGGTGATCGCCACCGCGGTGAAGTTCGACGTCCGGTTCTCGATCACCGCCCGGCAGGACAAGCGGATCCGCGCCGCGATCGACGCGACCAACGACGCCGACTGGCACGAGATCCCGTACTGGCTGAGCACCCCGGAGGTCTCCGGCGCCGACATCGCCGAGACCACCTTCACCGTCTTCGCCGGCGACAAGCGGCACGCCCGGCAGGTCCGCCTGGTCATCCGGCGGGTCCGGCCGACCCCGGGCTCGCAGCTGGCGCTGTTCACCGCCTGGGACTACCTCGCGTTCATCACCGACCGGACCCTGCCGCTGGCCGAACTCGAGGCCGACCACCGTCGGCACGCGATCGTCGAGCAGACCATCGCCGAGCTCAAGAGCGCCGGGCTGGCGCACCTGCCGTCGGGGAACTTCATGGCCAACACCGCCTGGCTCGCCCTGAGGGTGATGGCCCACAACCTCGGCCGCGCAGTCGGGATCCTGGCCGGACCCGACCTGCAACGGGCGACCGCAGCAACGCTGCGGCGCAAGGTCTTCACCATGCCCGGCCGGCTCGTGCACAGCGGCCGACGGCGACATCTACGACTACCTGCACGCTGGCCCTGGGCCGAGGCCATCAGCACCGCACTCGCCTCGATCCACGCGATCCCGCTGCGCTGCTGACCCACCAATCCCGCCCCGACGATAAGGACCTCGGAGAAGCCGGCAGACCGGCAGCTTCCGCACGCCCTCCGCCACCCCGTTAACAAGCACAGTCACCACGTCGTCACTGACTCGCCAGCCCAACATCAACGGTGGATCCGGGCTTAGAGCCACCTCGGGGCGGGGAATGAGCTCCATCGATCGCACGGAAACCAAGGCCGCCGGAGCCAAGCCCGCCGGGTGTTCTGGGTACTGGTCGCCATCGCGGTCCTCGCGATGGGGTCGCTGACCAGCGCCCTGGCCAGGCCGCCGGGCGTGGTGGACCGGTCTGACCGCCGCCGTGTCGGGTGTGGTGCTGCTGTTCGCGGCAGCCCTGGCGTGCCGCGTGATGGCGGCGCTCGCGTGTCGACGACGCAGCCGGTGAGCGCGGCCCGGGTTGAAGGCGACCGATAGCACCCAGAGACCGGCAGCCGCGCGACCCGCCTTGACGCGGCGGAGATGGTGTCGGGCGATTCCGCCGCGGCGCTCGCGGCCAGAGCGATATATGCGTTGTTCGCCTCGTCCCCAGTCAAGATCATGTCCAGCGCGGAACCCCAGATCGCCGGCCCCACGCGCCGGCGGGGGAGGCCGGTCAATGCCGGTAGCGGCGCGGCGAACTGGACGGCAGGTCCAGGGCTGCGGGGGAGTCGGGCTGTCGGTGCGATGGTGGGGGTCAGCCCCCGTCGTGATGGGTGGGCGGCAGGGTGCGCAGACCGAGCCGGTCGAGGGGGCATCGAGAGACCCCAGCCGGCGAGAGGGCGCCAGGTCGAGGTGGGGTCATGAGCCCGTCGATCTGGTTGAGGATCGGCCCGATGGTCGCGCCGATTCAGGATGAAGGCTGTGGGCACGCCAACCGTTGAAGATCAACTCGGGGGTCAATCTGCTAGCTGGCCACGGTAGCCCTGACGATGGGATCCTGCCTGACATCCTGCTCAGTGCCATTGGGAACGAAAACCAAGCCGTGTGAGCCTTGGAGCGCTTAGCCGCGATCTAGCGATCGACTTGCTCGCACAGGCAGCGACAGGCGGCTTGGCGGGTACACAATGGGTACACATCCCAGCCGTCAACGACCGACGATCGTCAACGTTGCCAAACGCGAAAACCCAGTGTTTCCAACATCTTCAGCGGTGATCATGCACTGCCAATACTAACGTTATCGCCCTCTCACGGCGGTAGCGAGGGTTCGAATCCCTTCGGGGCTACACCACATCAGACGTTTGCTCCCCGCACCGGGGGCAGACGCCTGATGCGCCTTTACAGCCGGTGGTGCAGGGCGTCGGCCGCTGCCAACAGATCAGCGGCCCACCGCACTCCGGGCCGCCGACCGATCCGGTCGACCGGGCCGGACACCGACACCGCGGCCACCACCGCCCCGGTGGCGTCACGCACCGGCGCGGATACGCTCGCCACCCCAGGTTCGCGCTCGGCGACGCTGTCCGCCCACCCCCGCCGCCGCACGTCGACCAGAGTGCGCTCGGTGAAACTGGCGTCGGCGAGGGTGGCTCGCTGCGTTGGCGGGTCGCACCAGGCCAGCAGTACCTTGGCTGCTGAGCCCGCCGTCATCGGCAGTCGCGCTCCTACCGGTACCGTGTCGCGCAGCCCAGCTGGCGGCTCTGCTGCGGCGATACAGACCCGGTCGCGGCCGTCACGGCGGTACAGCTGGGCGCTCTCACCGGTGATGTCCCGTAACCGTGGCAACACCGCCGCCGCGGCCTCCAGTAGCCGATCATGCGCAGCAGCCGCCAATTCGCCCAGCGCCGGACCCGGCTGCCACCTCCCCGCCGCGTCCCTGGCAAGCAGGCGGTGCGTCTCCAGCCCCACTGCCAGGCGGTGGGCAGTGGCTCGTGGCAGCCCCGTCTGGGCACACAGCTCGGCGAGGGTGCACGGCTGCACCGCAACCGCCGCCAGTACGGCCACTGCCTTGTCGAGCACCCCGATGCCGCTATGCTGTCCCACAAGCCGATATTAGCTTCCCGAATGATGAGAATGAGGGCTGCATGACACGGCGGGCAGCGACGGAGGACAAAGCGATGGCGAAGACGCTGGCGGAGAAGGTCTGGGCCGCTCATGTGGTGCGCGGCGGGCCTGGGCAGGGCAGCGCCCGCGAGCCGGACCTGCTCTACATCGACCTGCACCTGGTGCACGAGGTGACCAGCCCGCAAGCGTTCGAAGGTCTGCGTCTGGCCGGGCGCAGCGTCCGGCGCACCGACTTGACCATCGCTACCGAGGATCACAACGTTCCCACCCAAGACATCGACCAGCCCATTGCTGACCTCGTCTCACGCACCCAGATCGACACCCTGCGCCGCAACTGCGCGGAGTTCGGCATCCGGCTGCACTCGATGGGCGACGCCGAGCAGGGCATCGTGCACATCATCGGTCCGCAGCTCGGACTCACCCAGCCGGGGTTGACCATCGTCTGCGGCGACAGCCACACCTCGACCCACGGGGCGTTCGGTGCGCTGGCCTTCGGTATCGGCACCAGCGAGGTGGAGCACGTCCTGGCCACCCAGACCCTGTCGCTGCGCCCGTTCAAGACGATGGCGGTGAACGTCGACGGTGCCCTGGCACCCGGGGTCACCAGCAAGGACCTCGTCCTGGCAGTCATCGCGCAGATCGGCACCGGAGGTGGCCAGGGGTACGTCTTGGAGTACCGCGGCGAGGCCATCAGGGCGATGTCGATGGAAGCGCGGATGACGGTGTGCAACATGTCGATCGAAGCAGGCGCCCGGGCTGGGATGATCGCCCCGGACCAGACCACCTACGACTACCTGGCCGGACGCCCGCACGCGCCCGCCGGCGCCGACTGGGACGCCGCCGTGGCAAGCTGGGAGCAGCTGCGCACCGATGAGGACGCGGTGTTCGACCATGAGGTGCACATCGATGCCACCACGGTCACCCCGTTCGTAACTTGGGGTACCAACCCTGGTCAGGGGTTGCCGCTGTCGGCCTCGGTACCCGACCCTGCCCTGATCGGCGAGGATGGGCCGCGGATCGCGGCGCAGAAGGCGCTCGAATATATGGGCCTGAGCCCAGGGACGCCGCTGCGTGACATCGCCGTGGACACGGTGTTCCTCGGTTCGTGCACGAACGGCCGGATCGAGGATCTTCGGGCGGCGGCGGCGGTCCTGCGCGGACGCACGGTCGCCGACGGGGTACGCATGCTCGTCGTGCCCGGCTCGATGCGGGTCAAGGCACAGGCCGAGCAGGAAGGCCTCGACGCGGTGTTCATCGCCGCTGGTGCGCAGTGGCGGCAAGCCGGGTGCTCGATGTGTCTGGGCATGAACCCCGACCAGCTCTCACCGGGTGAGCGCTGCGCCTCCACCTCCAACCGCAATTTCGAAGGACGCCAGGGCAAGGGTGGGCGAACCCACCTGGTCTCCCCCCTGGTGGCCGCGGCCACAGCAGTGCGCGGCACCCTCTCCGCCCCCGCCGATCTCGCCTGATCTGGAGCACCCACCATGCACGCCTTCAGCACCCACACTGGCACCGGCGTTCCGCTGCGCCGTTCCAATGTGGACACCGATCAGATCATCCCCGCGGTGTACCTCAAGCGGGTCACCCGCACCGGGTTCGAGGACGGCCTGTTCGCCGCTTGGCGCAACGACCCCAACTTCGTGCTGAATGTCGCACCGTTCGACTCCGGGACGGTGCTCGTCGCCGGACCTGACTTCGGAACGGGGTCCTCCCGCGAGCACGCGGTGTGGGCGTTGAGCGACTACGGATTCCGGGTCATCATCTCCTCCCGCTTTGCCGACATCTTCCGCGGAAACGCCGGTAAGCAGGGTCTGCTGGTCGCCGAGGTCGCCCAACCCGACGTGGAGCTGCTGTGGAAGCTGTTGGAGGAACACCCCGGCACACAGGTGGACGTGGACCTGACCTCGCGCACCGTCAGCGCGGGGGATCTCGTGGTGCGCTTCCACATCGACGACTACACCCGGTGGCGCCTGCTGGAAGGCCTGGACGACATCGCCTTGACGCTGCGTCAGGTGGAGCAGATCGGCACCTTCGAACGAACGCGGCCGGACTGGTTGCCGACAACGAGCACGGCGCCCGGCGCATAACGCCCCCAGCCCGCACCAGATGCGGGGCGGCACATGGACTTCCGGTGGCGGCGGGTTTACCGTCAGCACACCCGGTCCGACGTGGGCCACCGTGTCGCGGAGGATGAACGATGAACAAGGCCCAACTCATCGACCTGCTGTCCCAACGTCTGGGTGGTGACAAGCGTGGGGCGGCCACCGCCGTCGAAGGCGTGGTGGACATCGTCGTGCGCACGGTGCAGTCCGGTGAGAACGTCACGATCACCGGGTTCGGGGTGTTCGAGAAGCGGGACCGCGCCGCCCGGGTCGCCCGTAACCCGCGCACCGGGGAGACCGTGCGGGTAGCCCCGACGTCGGTGCCGTCCTTCCGCCCCGGAACGAACTTCAAGGCCGTGGTCAGCGGCGCCGCCGACCTGCCCGCTGATGCTCCGGCGGTCAAGCGGGCGACCGCGTCGCGCCGCGTGCGTCCCGCAGCGGCTACTGCGCAGACCGCGGCCACCCCGCGAGCTAGCCGCACCGCCACGTCGGGACCGAAGACCGCCGCGGCCAAGACCGCAGCCAAGGCAGCCGCGGCCAGTGCACCACCCAAGGCGCCCAAGGCTGAAAAGCCGGCGAAGGGCAAGAAGGTGACGGAGAAGAAGAAGGCTGCCAAGGCCAAGAAGTAGGCCTGCGTCAGTGAAACGGGTCGGGCAGGTGGTGCAGCGCCACCACGCGCCCGGCCACCGAGGACAACACCCAGGTACTGGCCTTACGGGTGCGTAGATCCGGCACCGCGATGCCACCGGCCTGAGCCCACCGCGCCACCAGATCGGGAATTACCCCACCCTGGCTGCAGAGCACCGGCGTTCCGCCGCCGTCCATCACCTGCTGGGCGCGGCGCATCCCGGCTGCGGGGTCGGCTGCGTACGCCTCCTCCGACAGGGTGGGCTCCACCTGCACCGCTACCCCCAGGTCCGCTGCCAGCGGCTGCACCGTCTGGGTGCACCGCACCCGGTCGGCGGCATGCACTGTGGTGGGACCGAACGCGCGGCACACCGCCACCATGGCAGCGGCCTGCGTTCGGCCGGCACCCTCCAGCGGACGCTCCGAGTCGGGGCCGGGAAAGTCCTTGCGGTGGCCCGCCCGGGCGTGCCGCACCACCAGCACCGTGGCTGTGTCGGCGGGAAGCGCGGCGAAGGTGGCGAGCACCCGCGCGTCACCAGGATGCGTCACCATGCGCGCGGCCTGCTCGACCGGCGTCCAGCGCAGCTGGTCGACCTCGTCGTTCGGGGTGAACCACCCGTCCACGCACCGGGCCGCCCAGTAGTCCACCCGCTTGCGGCCAGCCGGTACCCGGTACTCGCTGCGGCCGAGGTAGCGGCCCAGCTGCCCGTGGTGCCCGGTCTCCTCGGCCACCTCCCGCACCGCGGCCACCACCCGGTGCTCCCCGCGCTCCACCTTGCCCTTCGGTAGCGACCAGTCGTCGTAGCGCGGACGGTGCACCAATGCCACCTCGACGCCGTGGGACGGTCGCCACAACACCGCGCCGGCGGCAGCCAGCCGATCAGCGGATGGGCTCACTCGGCGACATGGTGGCGGCGCATCATCTCCACCTGGTGGTCGCGGACCTGCTCACCGGAGGCCGGTGAGGCGGCCCAGCCGCCGCCGGGTTCCATTGCCCAGCATCGGGTGTCGGGGTCGAGGAGGGAATCGAAGACGTGGTCCAGTTCTGCGGCCAGGCGCGGGTCGCGCACCTGCACCATCACCTCCACCCGACGATCGAGGTTGCGGTGCATGATGTCGGCGCTGCCGATCCAGCACTCGTCGCTGCCCAGGAAGTGGATCACCCGGGAGTGCTCCAGGAACCGCCCCAACACGCTGCGCACATGGATGTTCTCACTGAGGCCGGGCACTCCCGGGCGTAGCGCGCAGATGCCGCGCACCACCACGTCCACCGGCACGCCTGCCTGCGATGCTCGGTACAGCGCGTCGATGACCTGCTCGTCGACCAACGCGTTGGCCTTGAGGCGGATGCCGGCAGGGTGCCCGGCGCGGGCATGAGCCACCTCGGCCTCGATGCGCCCCACGATGCCCCGGCGCACCCCGTACGGCGCGACGAGCAGGTTGCGGTACTCCTTCTGCCGGGAGTACCCGGTGAGGGAGTTGAACAACTCGGTGAGGTCGCGGCCGATCTCCGGTGAGGCGGTCAGCAGGCCCACGTCCTCGTAGATGCGGGCCGTCTTGGGGTTGTAGTTGCCGGTCCCGATGTGGGCGTAGCGACGGATGCTGCCGCCTTCCCGGCGCACCACCAGGCACGTCTTGCAGTGCGTCTTGAGGCCTACCAGCCCGTACACCACGTGCACCCCGGCCTGCTCGAGCTTGCGCGCCCAGGTGATGTTGGCCTGCTCGTCGAAGCGGGCTTTGATCTCCACCAGAGCCACTACCTGCTTGCCGACCTCCGCGGCGTCCACCAGCGCGTCGACGATGGGGGAGTCCCCCGACGTGCGGTACAGCGTCTGCTTGATGGCCAGCACGTTGGGGTCGGCTGCGGCCTGTTCGACGAAGCGCTGCACGCTGGTGGAGAACGAGTCGTAGGGGTGATGCACCAGCACGTCACCCTCGCGCAGGGTGGCGAACACGCTCTTGGGCGTCTCCCGCTCACCGAAGGCGGGGTGGGTGGCCGGCACGAAGGGGGGGTCCTTCAGGTGCGGGCGGTCCACTGAGTACAGCTCCATCAGGCTCGCCAGGTCCAGCAGCCCGGGGACCTGCATCACGTCGCGCGGATTGACGTCCAGCTCACGCAGCAGCAGCTCCAGCATGTGCTCGGTCATGTCGTCGGCGACTTCCAGGCGCACCGGCGAACCGAAGCGGCGGCGGGCGAGTTCGCGCTCCAGCGCCTGCAGCAGGTCCTCGTCGCGGTCCTCCTCGACTTCGACGTCGGCGTTGCGGGTGATCCGGAAAGCGTGCTGTTCCACCACATCCATGCCAGGAAACAGCATGCCCAGGTGTGCGGCGATCAGTTCCTCCAGCGGCAGGAACACATCCACCCCCTGCTGCACGCGCACGAACCGGTCCACGTTGTCGGGCACCTTCACCCTGGCGAAGCGTTCCCCGGCGGTCTCGGTGTCGCGCACCGTGACCGCCAGGTTCAACGCCAGGCCGCTGATGTAGGGAAACGGGTGCGCGGGGTCGACGGCCAGTGGGGTGAGCACCGGGAACACCTGGTCGCGGAAATACTCCGAGAGCCGCGCCCGGCTGCTGGAATCGAGGTCGCTCCATTCCGCTATCGCCACCCCTTGGGCTTCCAGCGCGGGTTGCACGTCGGTGAGGAACAGCCGTGCGTGGCGCTGGGAGATCTCCTGGGTGCGCTCGGCCACCATCCTCAGCTGCTCGCGGGGGGACAGCCCGTCCGCAGAGCGCACCGACAACCCGGTCTCGTCCCGGCGTTTGAGTCCCGCGACTCGCACCATGTAGAACTCGTCGAGGTTGGAGGCGAAGATGGCCAGGAACTTGGCCCGCTCCAGTAACGGCAGAGACGTGTCCTCAGCCAGGGCCAGCACCCGGGCGTTGAAGTCCAGCCAGCTCAGCTCCCGGTTGAGGTAGCGGTCCTCAGGCAGGTCGTCCAGCACGGTGGGGGCAGCCTTGGTGGCCGCCGGGGGAGCGGTGGGCAGGGTGCGCGGGGTCCGGGGGTCGACGGGGTGTTCAGCGGTGTTGCCACCGGACCCGGACTCCGCGGGGGACAACTCAGTGGTGCTCACCTCTCGATCTTGCCCTATGACCACCAGCCAAGCACGAGACCGACACCCGCCCATCGGATCCGATCACCCGGGGGGTGCCGCCACGGGGTAGGTCAGCAGGCAGACCCGGCCGTCGGAGTCGAGCAGGGCTCGCAGGCGTTGACCGGCGCGCAGCCGGCGCCACCCACCCAGCTCCGCCGCCTGCTGCGCACTGTGCATGCGTATGCCGTCGTCACCGCGCAGCTGCACCTGGGCGTCGGAGTACCCGGCGACGGTCACGGGCGTGCTCATGCCGTGCACCACGGCGGCCGTCGCGGCACCAACGCCCAGTGTCAGGGCTGCGCCCAGGTCCGCGACGGTGTCCACGTCGGTCCGAAGACCCGGCCAACCGCCGTCGAGCAGCACCGCGCCGCTGCGGGCATGGGCACGGGCCGACCCGAGCCCGAAACGCGGGTCCAGCACCGCGCCTGCCGCGACCCGCAGCAGCGTCGTGCCGGTGCCCTGGGCGTCGGCGACCGCGGCCCGGCCCGCAGTGTCTGCGGCGGTGAGGGCGGCGTCGAGTTCCTCGGCGCGCAACGCGGGCAGGTCGGCCTGCAGGGCCACCAGGGGCGACCCGGTGCCCAGCCCCTCGGCGGCGCTGGTCAGGGCGGCGTTCAACGTGCGGGTCGGGTCCTGGCGGACCTCGGCGCCGGCACGCAGCGCGGCCGCGGCCACCGCGGCGTCGGCGGTGACGACGTGCACGTCCTGGACGGCCGGGCACCGCCGTGCAGCGGTCACCGTGTCGACGAGCATGGCCAGCACGAGGGCGGCTCGCTGCGGCTCACCCAACGACGGCGCCAGCCTGCTCTTGGCCCCGGGCAGGTCCTTGACCGTGATCAGTACCCGGGCGGTCTGCACCGGGGCGATCCTGCCACCGCCCGGCAGGGCAGGATGACGGTCGGTTCGTCATCCCTACGGCGTGGGCAGGGGGTTGTTCGGTGGCGGTGGTGGCCGTGCTTGGAGCTGGGTCGTGGGGCACCACCTTTGCCAAGGTGCTCACCGACGCCGGCAGTTCCGTCACGCTGTGGTCGCGCCGACCCGAGGTTGCCGCGACCATCACCGCCAAACGCGAGAATGCCGACTACCTGCCCGGGGTGCTGCTGCCGGCGGGCATGCGGGCCACCGACGACCATCGCATGGCGCTGATGGGTGCGGACACGGTCGTCCTCGCACTGCCGGCGCAATCCTTGCGCGCCAACCTCACCCGGTGGGTGCCTGACCTGCCTTCCGGAGTCACCGTGCTCAGCCTGGCCAAGGGGGTGGAGCTGCGCACGCTGGATCGGATGAGCGAGGTGATCGTGGAGGTGGCCGGAGTCCCAGCCGAGCGGGTGGCCGTGCTGAGCGGGCCGAACCTGGCGCGGGAGATCGCCGAGGAGCAGCCGACCGCCAGTGTCATCGCGTGCCCCGATCCCGACCGGGCGCGCGCGTTGCAGCTGGCGTGCACCACCGGGTACTTCCGCCCATACACCAACGCCGACGTGGTGGGGTGCGAGCTGGGCGGCGCCGGCAAGAACGTCATTGCGCTGGCCTGCGGCATGGCGACCGGGATGGGTCTCGGGGCGAACACCACGGCAAGCCTCATCACCCGGGGTTTGGCGGAGATCACCAGGCTGGGACTGGCCCTGGGTGCCCAGGCCGGCACCTTCGCCGGCCTGGCTGGGCTTGGCGACCTGGTGGCCACCTGCTCCTCGCCGCTGTCGCGCAACCGGTCGTTCGGTGAACATCTGGGCCGCGGGGACTCCATGGCGGTGACGGTGGCCGCGGCGCACGGCCAGGTGGCCGAGGGTGTGCAGTCCTGCACCGCCATCCGCGCGCTCGCCGCCCGCCACGGCGTGGAGGTGCCGATCACCGACGGGGTGCACCGGGTGTGTCACGAGGGCCGCCCGGCCGCCGCCATGGCCCGAGAACTGCTGGGCCGCAGCACGAGACCGGAATGAGGAACCAGTGACGAACTTCGGTGACTCCACCCGCTGCGTCCGCGCCGGAGTCGGCCCGGGCGTGGCGGGTCAAGCGTTCCTGCCCGGCCCGGTGCTGGCCGCGCCGTACCACCTCAGCCCGGCGGAGGGCACCGAGCCGCACACCTATGCCCGCGGCTCCAACCCGAGTTGGACAGGGCTGGAGGCTGCCCTGGCCGAGCTGGAAGGCGACGGTGACCCCGACGTCGGGGCAGTCGTCACCGGTTCCGGAATGGCGGCGATCACCATGCTGCTGCGGACGGTGCTGCGCGCCGGGGACCTGCTGGTGCTGCCCAGCGACGGCTACTACCAGGTGCGGGCCTACGCGAACGAGAGGTTAGCGCCACTGGGGGTGCTGGTGCGGGAAGTCCCGACCCCAACGATGGCCGGCGCGGTCGGCGGGGCGCGGCTGGTGCTCGCCGAGACCCCGTCCAACCCGGGGCTGGACGTGGTGGACCTGCGCGAGCTGGCTGCGGCCACCCGTTCGGCTGGTGCGCTGCTGGCGGTGGACAACACCACCGCTACCCCGCTGGGGCAGCTGCCGTTGCGGCTGGGGGCCGACGTGGTGGTGGCCAGCGGCACCAAGGCGCTGAGCGGGCACAGCGACCTGCTGATGGGCTACGTCGCCACCGCTGACGCGGAATTGTTGGCGGCACTGGCCAGGGAGCGTTTGCTGTCCGGGTCGGTTTTGGGGCCGTTCGAGGCGTGGCTGGCGCACCGCAGCCTGGCCAGCGCCGCGCTGCGCCTGGACCGCCAGTGCTGCACTGCCGCTGCGCTGGTGGCGGCGATGGCGTCGCACCCCATGGTGCGCGAGCTGCGCTGGCCGGGGTTGGCGTCGGACCCCGCCCACCCGGTGGCGGCCGCACAGATGACCCGGTACGGCGGGGTGCTGCGCTTCGAGCTGCCGTCGGCGCCCGCGGTGCACGCATTCGTCGCCGCATCCGAGTTAATCAGCGCCGCAACCAGTTTTGGGGGGTTGCACACCACCGCCGACCGCCGGGCACGGTGGGGTGATGCGGTGGGGGAGGGCTTCGTCCGCATCTCCTGCGGCATCGAGGACACCGACGACGTGGTGCGCGACGTGCTCGCGGCGTTGGACAGCGTGGGTGACCTGCGCTGAGGCACGTCCACGTCCCTGCTCCATCGGGCCTAGGGTCACTGCCGGTAGCGTGATCGCCCATGGGTAATCGCCGCATCCGAGTGGCCGTGGTGTTCGGCGGGCAGAACAGCGAGCATGCGGTGAGCTGCGGATCGGCGGCGAGCGTGCTGGCCAACCTGGACCCGGAACGCTTCGAGGTGCTGCCGCTGGGGATCACCCGCGACGGTGCGTGGGTGTTGGGCACCTCCGACCTGGCCGAGCTGGGCATCCGGGATCGCGTCTTGCCGTCGGTGGACGCCAGCGCCACCGCGTTGGCGCTGACCGCCGACCCGTCGCGCTCCGGCGGGGTCGTGGTGCTCGAAGACGGCCGGGCGGGGGAGGTGCTCGCCAAGGTCGACGTGGTGTTCCCGGTGCTGCACGGCGCCCGGGGGGAGGACGGCACCCTGCAGGGCCTGCTGGAACTCGCCGCCCTGCCCTACGTGGGCGCCGGGGTGCTGGCCAGTGCCGCCGGTATGGACAAGGAGTTCACCAAGAAGCTGCTGGTGGCAGACGGGCTGCCGGTGGGCACCCAGGTGGTGCTGCGCGGCGGGAGCAGCACCCTCGACGATGCCCAGCGCCACCTGTTGGGGCTACCGGTGTTCGTCAAACCGGCCCGGGCCGGCTCCTCGATCGGGATCAGCCGGGTGGCGTCCTGGGCCGACCTGGACGCCGCCATCGCGGTGGCGCGCCGTCACGACCCCAAGGTGATCGTCGAGTCGGCGATCGTGGGCCGTGAGGTGGAATGCGGGGTGCTGGAGCACCCGGACGGGCGGGTGTGTGCCAGCTCGCTGGCGGAGATCCGGTTGCCCGCGGCCGGATCCACCGCGTTCTACGACTTTGACACCAAGTACCTCGACGACGTCGCGGCCTACGACGTTCCCGCCGACCTGGACTCCGAGACCACCCGTGCGGTGCAGGAGATGGCGGTGGCAGCGTTCATGGCATTGGACTGCCAGGGCCTGGCCCGGGTCGACTTCTTCGTCACCGAACACGGCCCGGTGGTCAACGAGGTGAACACCATGCCGGGGTTCACCCCGATCTCGATGTACCCACGGATGTGGGCGGCCAGCGGGGTCGATTACCCCACCCTGCTGAGCACCCTGGTGGACACCGCGCTGGCCAGGGGCACCGGGTTGCGTTGAGGGCGGGTTGAGCCGGGATCAGCCGCCGATCGGGGCGGGGTCCAGGTCGTGGGCAGGCAAGGTGGCGGCGACCACGTCGGAGACCTCCTGCAGCGCACCGGTGCCCGAACCCAGCGGTAGGGTCAACGCCAGGTACGCGGCGCGGTCCACCGCGACGTAGGTGGTCGCGGCGACGCCCTGGGTGGGCACCGGCAGCTCCAGCCACTGCACCCCGTTGACGCCGATCAGGGCGGCGGCCCGGCTGAATTCCGCGGGGCGCGGAATCCCGCACCGCAGCACCACCGCTGCACCACCCGTCGCAGGGTTACGCCACGCCAGCGCCCCCGCCGGAGCGGGTGGGGCGAGCGGGGCGCGGTCCGCGCCGGCCAACGACGTCGGCAGCGCGGCCACCAACGACGAGCACGCCGGGTTCGCGGCGTCCGGCGCGGGGCCACCGGGCAACGCCACTGGTGGCGAGGCCGGACCGCGCTGCGCGAGCACCGCCATCACCAGCACACCCACCATCAGCGCGAACGGCAAGACGATCGCCGCGGCGACGACCGCACGGGAGTGCCCCGACGTGGTGCGTGCCACCGCTCAGGACAGCTTGACCACGGGACACGTCAAGGTCCGGGTGATGCCAGCCACAGCCTGGACCTTGGCCACAACGAGTTGGCCGAGCTCGTCCACGCTGTCCGCGCCCGCCCGCACGATCACGTCATAGGGGCCGGTGACGTCCTCCGCGGCGGTGACCCCGGCAATCTCGCCGATCTGCTGGGCTACTGCTGCGGCCTTGCCGACCTCGGTCTGGACCAGGATGTATGCCTGCACCACGGCGTGCCTCTCCTTCACCTGGGTGTGCGCCGGGGTAGGAACTACCCGACGGACCCGTCTGAACACCTGAGTCGGGTGGACCCCGACCGTCGCTTGAACCTACCCGCCGCCGCACCCGGCGGCAGCTGCTCCCAGCCCCCGGAGGCATCCCATCCCTGCGCCCACGCCACCCGCTGGATCCACCGTGGCCGAGCTCGGCGAGTTCGGTGTCATCGCCAGGGCCACCGCGCAGCGCACCCAGCCGTTATCCACCCTGCTGGGTCCCGGAGACGACGCGGCGGTGGTCGCCGCTCCCGACGGGCGGGTAGTGGTCAGCACCGACGTCCTGGTGGAGGGAGTGCACTTCCGGCTGGATTGGTCCAACGCGCAGCAGGTCGGCCGCAAGGCGGCTGCGCAGAACGCCGCCGACATCGTCGCCATGGGGGCCACACCCACCGCGTTCCTCGTCGGGTTGGCCTGCCCGCCCACCACGACCGTGGCGGTGATCGATGGGCTGACCAGCGGGCTGTGGGAGGAAGCGCAGCGGGTGGGTGCCGGGGTGGTAGGCGGTGACGTGGTGCGGGCAACCCAGCTCGTGTTGTCGGTTACCGCGCTGGGCGATCTGCAGGGCCGAGAGCCGGTACTGCGCTCGGGCGCCCAACCCGGCGACGTCGTCGCGGTGGCCGGCAAGCTGGGTTGGTCAGCGGCCGGGCTCGCGGTGCTGACCAGGGGTTTCCGGTCGCCGGCTGCCGTAGTCGCGGCACACCGGGTGCCGGAGCCGCCCTACGAGCTGGGGCTGGCAGCGGCGAAAGCCGGTGCGTCGTCGATGACCGACGTCTCCGACGGGCTCCTGGCCGACCTGGGTCACGTCCTCACCGCGTCCGGGGTGTCGGCCGATCTGCGGCGGGGTGCGTTGACGCCCGCACCGAAGCTGATCGAGGTGGGCTCAGCCCTGGGGGTGGACCCGTGGACCTGGGTGCTGACCGGCGGTGAGGACCACGCATTCGTGGCCACCTTCCCGGCGGCGCGGGTGCGCCCGGATGGTTGGCTGGCGATCGGGGTGGTCGGCGAGGGCAGTGGATGCACCATCGACGGGGCGCCGTACGACGCTGGCGAGCCCATCGGGTGGACTGCCTTCGGCTAGCGTGGGCGACCGTGGCCGCCCGACCGTTGCGCGAGGTGATGGAGGCGGGTTGGGCTGCTGCGCTGGAGCCGGTAGCCGCGCAGATCGCCGCGATGGGCGAGTTCCTCCGCACAGAGCTGGCGGCAGGACGGACGTACCTGCCGGGCGGAGCCGCCGTGCTGCGCGCGTTTGCGCAGCCGTTCGACGCCGTGCGCGTTCTCGTGGTCGGTCAGGATCCCTACCCGACACCGGGCCACGCGGTGGGCCTGAGCTTCTCGGTGGCCCCGCAGACCCGGCCGGTGCCCCGCAGCCTGGCCAACATCTTCCGCGAGTACTCCACCGACCTCGGCCTACCCACGCCGAGCAGCGGGGACCTCACGCCGTGGACGCAGCAGGGGGTGCTGCTGCTCAACCGGGTGCTCACCGTGCGGCCTGGGGAACCGGCGTCGCACCGAGGCAAGGGGTGGGAGGCGGTGACGGAACAGGCGATCACGGCTCTGGTGGCCCGTTCGTCACCGCTGGTGGCCGTGCTGTGGGGCAAAGACGCGGCGTCGCTGACCCCCCTGCTGCACGATGTCCCGATCATCGCCTCCGCGCATCCCTCACCGATGTCCGCCGACCGCGGCTTCTTCGGGTCGCGGCCCTTCAGTCGGGTCAACACCGAACTCGACGAACTGGGCGACGACCCGGTGGCCTGGCGACTGCCCTGAGCCTGAGGCCGACGGCCCACGACGACGAGAGCCCCACACCCGGGGGTGTGGGGCTCCGGCCAAATCCGGGGTGCGGCGCCTCAGGCGCGGACGACCTTGCCCGCCTTTAGACACGAGGTGCACACGTTGAGCCGCTTGCGGTGACCAGGGGACACCTCGGCGCGCACGGTCTGAATGTTCGGGACCCAGCGGCGCTTGGTGCGCCGGTGCGAGTACGAAACCGACATGCCGAAGCCGGGCCCCTTGGCGCAGACGTCGCAGACGGCAGCCATCGTGTCGAACTCCTCGGGTGGGGTGATCAGGTAGCGGCACGGGTCAGCCGCAGGTGGGAACCCAGCACGAGGGTAGCCGTCGGCCACACCCGTTCACAAACCGGCTCCGCCGATCGGCCCTGCTGCCGGCTGTCGGTTGGCACCGATACCCTGCGGCGGACCGTTCGGAGTCGGGCGGTCCGGCCGGTTCGGGGTTGGGGATGGTGTGCACGATGGCGGCGCTGGCGGACCGGCTGGGCGGCGTCCTGGGGGCGAAAGCCGCGAATTCGCTGGCCAAAGAACTGGACCTGCACACGGTCGGTGACCTGCTGCGTCACTACCCGCGCCGCTATGTCGCCCGCGGTGAGCCCACCCGAATCAGCAGCCTGGCGGTGGGGGAACACGCCACCGTGCTCGCCACCGTGGACACGGCCAGCAGCCGCAAGATGGTCAAGCGGGCAGGCACCATCCAGGAACTGGTGATCACCGACGGCCACAGCACGCTGAACTGCACCTTCTTCCAGCAGGCGTGGCTGATCAAGGAGGTGACCCACGGGCGGGAGGGGTTGTTCGCCGGCCAAGTCAGCCGGTACCGGGGCCAGTTGCAACTGGTCCACCCGCAGCACCAACTGCTGCCCAGGCCCGGTGAGAGCCTGGGCGGGCAAGCGGCAGCGGAACTGGCCGACCTCGCCCGCCCGCTCCTGTCGATCTACCCCGCCACCGCGAAGCTGCAGTCCTGGACCATCAGCCAATGCGTCCGGCAGGTGTTGGACGTCCTAGATCCCCAGGACGACCCGCTGCCGGAGCATCTGCGCGCGGAGCTTGGCTTGATGTCGCTGGATGTCGCGCTGCGCCTGGTGCACCGCCCAGAATCACCGCCCGATGTGGAGCGGGCCAGCGCCCGGTTGCGTTTCGACGAGGCGATGGCGCTGCAGCTGGTGCTCGCGCAGCGCCGGCACGCCGACTCCCAGCGGTCCGCACCGGTCTGCGTACCGCGAACAGGCGGGCTGGCCGCGGCGTTCGAAGCGCGGTTGCCGTTCGCGTTGACCGAAGGTCAGGTGGCGGTGGGCCGCGAGATCGCCCGGGACCTGCGCCAGGCGCACCCGATGAGCCGGCTGCTGCAAGGCGAGGTGGGATCCGGCAAGACCGTGGTGGCGCTGCGCGCAATGCTGACGGTGGTGGACGCCGGTCGGCAGGCGGTGCTGCTCGCGCCGACCGAGGTTCTCGCCGCCCAGCACGCCCGGTCGCTGCGTGCGCTGCTCGGTCCGCTGGGACGAGCCGGCGAGCTGGACAGCGCCGAGCAGGCCACCCGGGTCACCCTGCTCACCGGGTCGATGCCCACCGCAGCCAAACGGCGGGCGCTGCTGGACATCGTCACCGGCGAATCCGGGATCGTCGTGGGCACCCACGCCCTCATCCAGGACACGGTGTCCTTCTTCGACCTCGGGATGGTGGTGGTCGATGAGCAGCACCGGTTCGGTGTCGAACAGCGCGACACGCTGCGCGAACGGGGCCGGGCTGGCAGCACCCCGCACCTGCTGGTGATGACAGCTACCCCGATTCCGCGCACGGTGGCGATGACGGTGTTCGGCGACCTGGCGGTTTCCACGCTGCGGGAACTGCCCCGCGGGCGCTGCCCGATCAGCACTTCGGTGGTGCCGGTGGCGGAGAAACCCGGATGGATCGACCGGGCCTGGCAGCGCATCGTCGAGGAGGTGATGGCGGGCCGGCAGGCCTACGTGGTGTGCAGCCGCATCGGTGACGGTGACGGTGACGCTGACTCCGGGTCGGATGACCTCGGTGCTGGCGAGGAGCCGGAGAACCCGACGTCCGCTGTAGTGGAGCTGGCCGAGGAGTTGGCGGCGGGGGCGCTGGCGGGGCTGCGGGTGCAGATGTTGCATGGTCGGATGCCGGGGGAGGAGAAGGACGCCGTGATGCGAGCGTTCGCCGCCGGGGACATCGACGTGCTGGTGGCGACCACCGTCATCGAAGTCGGGGTGGACGTAGCCAACGCCACGACGATGGTGGTGATGGACGCCGAACGGTTCGGGGTCAGCCAACTGCACCAGCTCCGTGGCCGGGTGGGCCGGGGACAGCACCCTGGACTGTGCCTGCTGCACACCACCTCCCGGGCAGGTGCCCCCAGCCGGGAGCGGCTGGCTGCGGTGGCGGGCACCACCGACGGCTTCACTCTGGCGCAACTCGACCTGCAGCAGCGGCGCGAGGGCGATGTGCTCGGGGTCGCCCAGTCCGGGATCCGGTCCACGCTGCGCATGTTGTCGCTGCTGCGCGACGGTGAGGTGATCGCCAGCGCCCGCGAGCAGGCGGCCCGGGTCATCGCCGACGACCCGACCCTGGCGCGTCATCCCGGGCTGGCGGCCATGGTCATCTCCGCGTTGGACGGTGACCGGGTGCAGTACCTGGACAAGGCGTGAGCCGTCCGTACTGACTCGACGAGGGTCGCCCTGCCACACATCCAGGACCAAGCCGTTTACGTGCGCCCTGGTCATAAGAGTAAAGTGGTGTTGTGGCAGCGGACGACAAGGTCGTGATTGGGCAGACGCATGCGGAGGACGATCCGGAAAGCGTCCTCATCGGCTACCTGCTGGGCGTGGAGGCGCTGCGCGCCGGTAAACAGGCGCTGATGTGGCTCACGAAGGACGGTGTTCGCGTCGCCATGGAGGGCTTTGCCGCGACTGTCACTGTCCCCGGTGGCCCGTCGGTCGCCGAGTTGCACGTCGAGTACGTCGAGCGGGGCGGGCGATTCTACGTTTGCCCGGTCTGTGTGAAGAAGCGCAATCTCGAGGATGCCACCTGGACGGGCGGCGCGGAGGTCAAGGGAGCGCCCTCGCTGTACGAGTTCACCGCGGGTGGAGCGCTCGTCTTCAACTACTGACCGCGAGGTCAGCCGGTAGCCCGGCCGAGCTGCCTAGCCGTGGGCCAGCGCGGCGCTCGCCGCGGCCACTGCCGCGCACGCCAGCACCAGCGACGCCGACACCGCCCCCATGACCCCAGGTGGGGACCCGGCCAGCAGTCCGACCACGCCAGTCGCCCCCAGCCCGCCCGCCGCCAGTGCCGCCAGTGTCGGACCCGCCCGAGCGTGCCCGCGCCAGCGCCCCACCGCGGCGGTGCCGAGGGCCGTGGCGCTCACCGCCAGCAGCACCGGGGTGGCCGCGGGAAACGCGGACGGTGCGGGGGCGAGTTGTTCGATGGTGCGCCCGTCATACCGACCAGCCAGCACCATCACGAGCCCGCCGGTGACCGGGTCGCGTTGCACCGACGGTGCCAGCCCCTGCGCCGCGGCGCGCAGGATGTCACGGTCCGACGGCGCCGGGACCACCTCACCGGCTGGGGTGGCCAGCACGTCAGGGGGATGTAGGTCACTCGCCGTCACCGCGGCCAGTCCGGCGACCACCACGGCGGTGAGCAGCCACGTCGCGACGAGCACGGATGCGGGCCGCCTCATCGGGGCGTCCCGAGCGTGACCGGTAGCTGCTGCCAGCCGCGGAGCACCCTGGTGGGCTGGCGCCGGGCACCCTGCGCCAGTGCGAGGTCCGGGAAGCGTTCCACCAGCGACCGTAACCCCACCTCGCCCTCGATCCGGGCCAACGCCGCCCCCAGACAGAAGTGGCGACCCGCGGAGAACGCCAAGTGCTCGCGGGCGTTGACCCGACCCACGTCGAAGCGGTGCGGGTCGGCGAACACCGCGGGGTCCCGGTTGGCGGCCGAGAGCAGTACCGCCACCACCTGCCCGGATTCGATCTCGACGCCGTGCACCTCGGTGTCGCGGGCGGCGACGCGGGCGGTGATCTGCACCGGTGACTCCACCCGCAGCACCTCCTCGACGGTGTTCGGCCACCGCGCCGGTTCCGACCGCAGCTGCTCCAGCTGGGCGGGGTGACGCAAGAGCAGCTCGATGCCGCTGCTCAACAGGTTCGCGGTGGTCTCGAACCCGGCCACCAGCAGCAGTCCGGCGATCGCGCGTAGCTCGGCCTCGGTCAACCGCTCGCCGTCCTCTTCCACCGCGACGAGCTGGCTCAGCAGGTCGGTACCGGGGTGGCGGCGCAGTCGTTGCAGGTGCCGGCCCAGCCAGGTGTCGAAGCTGCACAGGGTGGTCTCGACGTGCTGGAACTCCCGCCACGTCAGGCCCAGATCCAGGCTGGGTGCGGCCCCCGCCCCGAAGGCCAGCACCTGGGCCCGGTCCCCGGTTTCGACACCGAGGATGTCGGCGATGACGATCAGCGGCAGCTGGGTGCAGTAGGCACCGACCAGGTCGACGGGTCGGCCACCGCCAGCGCGCTGCAGGTCGTCGAGCAGCGTGTCGGCGGTGTCCTGCACCCGCAGGCGCAGCGACTGCACCGCCCGCGGGGTGAACACCTTGGAGACCAAGCGCCGGTAGCGGGCGTGCTCCGGGTCCTCGACGGCCAGCAGCGAGGGTGGCTCGACGGGGTGCAGCACGCGGGGTCCCTGCGCCCACCCGATGATCGGTCGCAGCCGCGGCGGCAGCCGGGTCGCTCGAGCACCGGTCCGAAAGTCGGCGCTGCGCAGAATGTCGTGGCACGCGCTGTGCGAGGCGCTGAGGTAGGTCAACCGACCCCGCACCACCGGACCGGCCGCGCGGATGGTGTCTTGCAGCGGGTAGGGATCGCTGCGGGTCGCCCGATCCATGATCAACATCGCCTGTGGGTCCCCGGCGCGCGCCGCCCGGCGCAACACCGCTCGCGCCAGCCCGTGCTGCAGGCCCCACCGCACCGCCGCCCGCGGGCTCACCCGGAGCCGCCCACGGGGGTCCATTCGGTCAGCATGGGCGCCTCGATGCGGGCGGGTCGCGGGCGCCGTTCGCGGGACCGGGCGGCGGCGGAGGCTGCCGCAAGCACCCCGGCGGCCAGCACGAGCCACGGCCCCGTGGTTGCCGTCACGGTCAACTCACCGGCCACCGCGGGCGCCAGGATCACTCGGGCACGATCCATACGCGCAGCAGTGTCGGCCAGCACCAGGACACCGGTGGTGATCAGCCACCCCGCGGTGACCCAGCTCCACCCAGGGCTCGAGCGGCTGCGCCATCGCAGCACCCCGGCCACCGCCGCCAGCACCAACCCGAGGACCACCCCCACCCCGAAGGCTACGGCGGACCCGGGCAGCGGGCTCCGCGTGCCAGCAGGGTCGACCAGGACGAGGTCGCCGAACCACCCGGACTCCACGATGGCCACACCCCGCTGGTCGGTGACGGTGGTGCGCGAGACCGGGCGGCTCAGCGCCAGCAGGGCCAGGACTGCTACGGCGACCAGGGCCACCGAGCCGAGGTCGCGCCGGCCTGGCTGCACGGGGTCGCCTCTCCGGTGCGGGTCGTCGGTGCGGGTCGTCGGGGTGGGTGTACCTCACCGCAGGGTATCCAGTTCCGTCAGGTGGGAGCAGGGCCGTTGTGGGCGCGGTCCGCGGTAGCGTCCCGGCACCACTGCCGTTGGCGGGGCGAGACCCCCCCGGCCCAGGAAAGGCGCGCGCATGTTCTCCAAGGTCCTGGTCGCCAACCGCGGCGAGATCGCGATCCGGGCGTTCCGCGCCGCCTACGAACTCGGCATCGCCACGGTGGCGGTGTTCCCCTGGGAGGACCGCAACTCGGTGCACCGGCTCAAAGCCGATGAGAGCTACCAGATCGGCGAGGAGGGCCACCCGGTCCGGGCGTACCTGTCGGTGAGCGAGATCATCGCCGCCGCGCAGCGGGCGGGTGCGGACGCGATCTACCCCGGGTATGGGTTCCTGTCGGAGAACCCGGACCTGGCGGCGGCGTGCGCCGAGGCGGGGATCACCTTCGTGGGGCCATCCGCACAGGTGCTTGAGTTGACCGGCAACAAGGCCCGGGCCATCGCAGCCGCGCGCGAGGCCGGGCTGCCGGTGCTGGCCTCCACCGCACCGTCGGACACCGTGGCCGAGTTGCTGGACGCCGCGCAGGACATGGAGTTCCCGGTCTTCGTCAAGGCCGTCGCCGGTGGCGGTGGTCGGGGCATGCGCCGGGTGCCCGACCTCGCCCAGCTCGAGGACAACATCGAAGCCGCGATGCGCGAGGCCGAGTCGGCGTTCGGCGACGCCACGGTGTTCCTGGAGCAGGCGGTGGTCGATCCCCGCCACATCGAGGTGCAGATCCTGGCCGACGGGCGTGGCGGGGTGGTGCACCTGTTCGAGCGGGACTGCTCGGTGCAGCGTCGGCACCAGAAGGTGATCGAGCTGGCCCCGGCACCCAATCTCGATCCCGAACTGCGGGAAAGGATCTGCGCCGACGCCGTGGCGTTCGCCCGGGCCATCGACTACTCCTGCGCTGGCACCGTGGAGTTCCTGGTCGACCCCGAGGGCCGGCACGTGTTCATCGAGATGAACCCCCGAATCCAGGTGGAGCACACCGTCACTGAGGAGGTCACCGACGTCGACCTGGTCCAGTCCCAGCTGCGGATCGCCGCCGGGGAGAGCCTCGCCGACCTCGGGTTGAGCCAGGACACCATCGTGGCGCGCGGGGCAGCGTTGCAGCTGCGCATCACCACCGAGGACCCGGCCAACGGCTTCCGCCCGGACACCGGCCGGATCACCGCCTACCGCTCCCCGGGGGGTGCTGGGGTCCGCCTGGACGGTGGGACCACGCTGGGCGCGGAGGTGGGCGCGCACTTCGACTCGATGATGGTGAAGCTCACCTGCCGGGGCAAGGACTTCCCGACCGCCGTCGCCCGGGCCCGGCGCGCCGTCACCGAGTTCCGCATCCGCGGGGTGTCCACCAATATCCCGTTTCTGCAGGCGGTGCTGGAGGACCCCGACTTTCGGGCCGGCAACGTCACCACCAGCTTCATCGAGCAGCGCCCACAGCTGCTCACCACGCACGCTTCCGCCGATCGGGGAACCCGGCTGCTAACCTACCTCGCCGACGTCACCGTCAACAAGCCGAACGGCGAGCGACCCAGCACAGTGGACCCGCTGCAGAAGCTGCCCGACGTCGACATGGCGGTGCCACCACCGGATGGCTCCCGCCAACGCTTGCAGGCCCTCGGGCCGCAGGGCTGGGCAGCCGAGCTGCGGGCGCGCACCGCGTTGGGGGTCACCGACACCACCTTCCGCGACGCCCACCAGTCCCTGCTCGCGACCCGGGTGCGTACCCGCGACCTGCTGGCGGTGGCCGGGCACGTCGCCCGCGCCACCCCGCAGCTGCTGAGCCTGGAGGCGTGGGGTGGGGCGACCTACGACGTGGCGCTGCGTTTCCTGGCCGAGGACCCGTGGGAACGGTTGGCCGAGCTGCGCGAGGCGGTGCCCAACATCTGTCTGCAGATGCTGCTGCGCGGGCGCAACACGGTGGGCTACACCCCCTACCCCGAGGAGGTCACCGAAGCGTTCGTGCGGGAGGCGGCGTCCACCGGCGTCGACATCTTCCGCATCTTCGACGCCCTCAACGACGTGGCCCAGATGCGCCCCGCCATCGACGCGGTGCGCGAGAGCGGGACGGCCGTCGCCGAGGTCGCGCTGTGCTACACCGCTGACCTGTCCAACCCAGCGGAGACCCTCTACACCCTGGACTATTACCTGCACCTGGCCGAGCAGATTGTGGACGCCGGCGCGCACGTGCTCGCGATCAAGGACATGGCCGGGTTGCTGCGGGCACCCGCTGCCGCAACGCTGGTCAGCGCCCTGCGGTCGCGGTTCGATCTGCCCGTGCACCTGCACACGCACGACACCCCCGGCGGCCAGCTGGCCACCCTGCTCTCAGCGTGGCAGGCCGGGGTCGACGCGGTGGACGGGGCGACGGCGTCGATGGCCGGAACCACCAGCCAACCGGCGCTGTCGGCGATCGTCGCCGCCACCGACCACACCGAGCGGTCCACCGGCCTGGATCTGCAGGCGGTCTGCGACATGGAGCCGTACTGGGAGGCGGTCCGCAAGGTGTACGCGCCGTTCGAGTCCGGGCTGCCCGCACCCACCGGGCGGGTCTACCACCACGAGATTCCCGGTGGCCAGCTGTCCAACCTGCGACAACAGGCCATCGCGCTGGGACTGGGCGATCGATTCGAGGAGATCGAGGACCGCTACGCCGCGGCCGATGAGATGTTGGGCCGGTTGGTGAAGGTCACCCCGTCCTCCAAGGTGGTCGGTGACCTCGCCCTGCACCTGGTGGGAGCCGGGGTGTCACCGGCGGACTTCGAGGCCGACCCGGCCAGCTTCGACCTGCCCGACTCGGTGATCGGGTTCCTGCGCGGTGAGCTCGGTGATCCGCCGGGCGGGTGGCCGGAACCGTTCCGGACCCGGGCCCTGCAAGGCCGTCCAGCGCCCAAACCCGTCGCCGAGCTGAGTCCACAGGATCGTAGCGGGCTCGCCGAGCACCCCCGCCAGACCCTCAACCGGTTGCTGTTCCCCGGACCCACCAAGGAGTTCGAAAGCCACCGCGACGCCTACGGCGCCACCTCGGTGCTGCCCAGCAAGGACTTTTTCTACGGCCTGCGACCGGGGGCGGAACACGCGGTGGACCTCGAACCGGGGGTGCGGCTACTGATCGGGTTAGAGGCCATCTCCGAGGCTGATGAGCGTGGCCTGCGCACGGTGATGTTCACCCTGAACGGGCAACTGCGCCCGGTGTCGGTGCGCGACCGTGCGGTGGCCAGCGACGTCAAGGTGGCGGAGAAGGCGGACCCCGGGAACCCCGCGCACGTGGCGGCGCCGTTCGCCGGGGTGGTCAGCCTGGCGGTCGCCGAGGGCGAGGAGGTCAGCGCTGGCGCCACAGTGGCCACGATCGAGGCGATGAAGATGGAGGCCGCAATCACCGCGCCCCGGGCAGGCAAGGTGGCGCGGGTGGCGATCAGCAGCGCGCAGCAGGTGGAGGGCGGAGACTTGCTGGTGGTGCTCGACTGACCCCGGTCCTCCCGCGTTTTCTGTACATAACGCGGTCCGGCGGGCCGGTTACGCCGCGTTTTCTGTACACAACGCGAAACGGGGGGGCGCTGGCGGGAGCAGAATGTCTGCGGTGACACGGATCGTGGCGGGGGTGGCTCGCGGGCGGCGGCTACGGGTACCGGCCCACGGCACCCGCCCGACCACCGACCGGGTCCGCGAGGCAGTGTTCAGTGCGCTCGTCGCCAGGATGGATCTCGACGGAGCGCGGGTGCTGGACCTCTACGCCGGCTCGGGGGCGCTTGGACTGGAGGGATTGTCGCGGGGTGCGGCGCACGCGCTGCTGGTCGAGTCCGATGCGCGCGCAGCCGACGTCGCCACCGCGAACGTCGCGACCGTCGGCCTGCCCGGTGCCACCGTGCGCCGGATGCCGGTGGCCGCGGCCCTGTCCCAGCCCTGCCCGCAACCCTACGACGTGGTCTTCGCCGATCCGCCGTACTCGCTCACCGACACTGCTGTCGTCGCTGCCCTGACCACGCTGCTGGATCAGCACTGGGTGCACCCCGGGTCGGTGGTGGTGCTGGAACGGGCCAGCCGGGCCGCGGAAACGAGCTGGCCGCCCGGGTTGTCCGCCACCTGGAACAAGCGCTACGGCGAGACCAGGGTGGAGATCGCCACCTGTTACCGTCCGCCGCTATGAGCAGTGCGGTCTGCCCGGGCTCCTTCGACCCGGTCACCAACGGCCACCTCGACGTGATCGACCGCGCCTCGGCGCTGTTCGACGAGGTCGTCATCGCCGTGATGATCAACAAGAGCAAGAAGAGCCTGTTCACCGTGGACGAGCGCATCGCAATGCTCACCGAGTGCATCGCGCACCTGCCCAACGTCCGGGTGGACTCCTGGCACGGCCTGCTCGTCGACTACGCGACCGCCAACGGGCTGAAGGCCATCGTCAAGGGTCTGCGGGCAGTCAGCGACTTCGACTACGAGCTGCAGATGGCCCAGATGAACCAGCGCCTGTCCGGGGTGGACACCATGTTCATCGCCACCAACCCGCTCTACAGCTTCCTGTCCAGCTCGCTGGTCAAGGAGGTCGCCACCTACGGCGGTGACGTCTCGCACCTGCTGCCGGAGAAGGTGCACACCCAGCTGCTGGACCGGTTGGCGCTGAACGCCAGCACCGCGGCGGACTGAGCCCGTAGGCCCGACACGCCCACCACGCTCCCGTCGGCGGCGCCCGGACCCGGGCACACTGGCCGGCAGGTTGATCAGCAGACGATCGGGGATATTCGTGTACCGGGTTTTCGAAGCCATCGACGAGCTGGTGGCGATCGTGGAGGAGGCGCGCGGTCTCCCGATGACCGCTGGTTGTGTCGTCCCGCGCGGTGACGTGCTCGAGTTGCTCGACGACGTGCGTGAGGCGATCCCCGGTGAGCTCGACGACGCCCAGGACGTGCTCGACCACCGCGACCAGATGGTCACCGAGGCCCGAACCCAGGCGGAGGCGACGGTCGGCGCCGCTAACGCCGAGGCGCAGACCATTGTGGCCCAAGCGCAGCACGAGGCCGAGAGGATTGTCGCCGAGGCCAGGGACCGGGCGCAGGCCATGATCGCCGACGCCGACGCCGACGCTGATCGCACCGTGCAGGCCGGGCAGCGCGAGTACGAGCAGCTGACCAGCAGAGCGCGGTCGGAGGCCGACCGGATGACCGGCGCGGGACGCGCGTCCTACGAACGTGCGGTGGCCGACGGCGAGGCTGAGCAGGCCCGGTTGGTGTCGCAGACCGAAGTGGTGCAAGCCGCGCACGCGGAATCAGCCAGGGTGATCGACGACGCACACGCCGAATCCGACCGGTTGCGGGCCGAATGCGACGTGTACGTGGACTCCAAGCTGGCGAACTTCGAGGAGACGCTCACGGCCACACTGCGCTCGGTGACCCGGGGCCGACAGCAGCTGCGCACCGGCAGCGGCGTCCCGGACTACCGCGGCTGACCCGCGAACGCACGATCGGGCAGCGTCCGTCGTCAGCACGACCATTCCCGCTTCCCGATCGTCGGGGTCAGCGGCCCGGGTGAGAATCGGCGTCCTCTCACGTATCGTGGAGTGGTTGCCCGCCATCCGGTCGGGTCCACCAACTCAGACCGAGGGGATTCGGGCACCGTCATGGCCGCGTACCGACACGAGGCTCGGCTGGACGCCGCGGCTGCGCTGGTGCTGGACACCCGGGAGCTGGGACGGCGACCCGGATCGATGCGTGTGGTGCAGCGTGAGGTTCGCGCGCCCCGGCGAATCGGGCTCGACCTGGTCGCAGTACCCGCCGACGCTGCCCTGACGTTGGACCTGCGGATGGAGTCGGTGATGGAGGGGGTACTGATCACCGGCGCCGTCTTCGGGATCGCCGAAGGGGAGTGCTCCCGATGCCTGGAGCCGCTGCACGAGTCGGTCAGCGTGCACCTGACCGAGCTGTACGCCTATCCCAACAGTGCCACGGAGACGACCACCGACGCCGACGAGTTCCGCAGCGTGGTCGCTGACCTGATCGACCTCGAGGAGGCGGTGACCGATGCGGTCGCGTTGGCCCTGCCGTTGCAACCGCTGTGCTCGCCGGAGTGTCTGGGACTGTGCCCCACGTGCGGTGTGCCGCTAGCGATTGCGGGTACCGGGCACGGGCATGAGACGATAGATCCCCGCTGGGCGGTGTTGGCTACGTCAATGCAGTCGGCCGTGCTCACCGAGGCAACCGCCATCACCGAGCCGACCGGCGAGCGCGAGCCCTCCAGCACGGTCGCCAGCCGCACCGATCATGGTGCACCCACCGATGTCGAGGAGAAGTAGTCGTGGCCGTTCCCAAGCGCAAGATGTCCCGGGCGAACACCAGGGACCGCCGCAGCCAGTGGAAGACCGCTGCTCCCACCCTGGTGACCTGCCCCAACCGGGCCTGTGGTGAGCAGAAGCTGCCGCACACCGCCTGCCCGTCGTGCGGCACCTACAACAACCGCCAGGTCTTCGCGGTCTGATCGCAAAGCTCAGGCGACGGTGGTGACCACGCGGCCGGGTGGGGCTGCGCCCGACCGTGGCCCGCTGCTCGCCTCGTTGGGGCTCGAGCTGGACCCGGACCTGCTGACCCTGGCGCTGACGCACCGCTCGTTCGCTTACGAGAACGGCGGGTTGCCCACCAACGAGCGCCTGGAGTTCCTTGGCGATGCGGTGCTCGGGCTGGCCGTCACCCAGCGGCTGTACCTGACGCACCCAGACAAGACCGAGGGCATGTTGGCCAAGATTCGGGCCAGTGTGGTGAACATGCATGCGCTCGCCGGGGTCGCCCGCACCCTGGGGTCCGGCGGTTTAGGGGTGTACCTGCTGCTGGGCCGGGGCGAGGAACTCACCGGTGGCCGCGACAAGTCATCCATCCTCGCCGACGCCGCAGAGTCCCTGCTGGGGGCAGTTTTCGTGGAGCACGGCATGGAGCAGGCGCGCGAAGTGGTGGATCGGCTGTTCGCCACGCTGCTGGTGGAAGGTCCGCTGCTGGGCGCCGGTTTGGACTGGAAGACCAGCCTGCAGGAGCTGACGTCGGAGCGGGGGCTGGGTGTGCCCGTCTACGACGTGAGTTCCGACGGACCCGACCATCGCAAGGAATTCCGGGCGCGGGTGCTGGTCTCCGGGGCGGTGCTGGGCGCTGGTGGCGGTCGCAGCAAGAAGGAGGCGGAGCAGCAGGCCGCGTCGTCAGCGTGGCGGGCGCTGACTAGGGTCGGTGCCGAAGCCGACGGCGGGAGTGCACGGGCCGGTGCCTGAGCTGCCCGAGGTGGAGGTGGTGCGGCTGGGACTCGTCGAACACCTGCAGGGGCGCACGATTGACCTCGCGCAGGTGCGCCACCCGCGGGCCACCCGCCGCCACCTCGCCGGACCCAGCGACCTCATCGGCCAACTCGCCGGCGCGCGGGTGTGCGGCATCCGCCGACGGGGCAAATACCTGTGGCTGGAGCTGGACAACCCGCTCGCTCCGGGCGACGCGCTGCCTGCCGTCGTCGTGCACCTGGGGATGAGCGGGCAGATGTTGGTGCGCTCGCCTGGCGGGGCCGAGGGCAAGCACCTGCGCATCCTGGTGCAGTTCCGCAACCAGCCCGGGCAGCCTCCGGCGCCGGAGTTGCACTTCGTCGACCAGCGCACCTTCGGCGGGTGGGCGTTGGAACCACTGGTCGATGCCGATGGCACCCGACTACCACGGACGGTCGCGCACATCGCCCGCGATCCGCTGGATCCGCACTTCGACCTCGAGCAGGTGGTGACTGCACTGCGCGCCCGGCGCACCGAACTGAAGAGGGCGTTGCTCGACCAAACCCTGGTCTCCGGCATCGGCAACATCTACGCCGACGAGGCGCTGTGGCGGGCGCAGCTGCACAGTCGTCGCCCTACCGAGAAGCTGACCCGGGGCCAGGCCCGCGCCGCGCTCACGGCGGCCGCAACGGTCATGACGGAAGCTCTCGCGCAGGGGGGCACCAGCTTTGATGCGCTGTACGTCAACGTCAACGGCGCCTCCGGGTACTTCGACCGGTCGCTACACGCCTACGGGCAGGCCGGTCGCGCGTGCGCCCGGTGCGGGACGGCGATCGTGCGGGAGAAGTTCATGAACCGCAGCTCGTTCAGCTGCCCCCGTTGCCAGCCACCACCGCGTCGGAGGACGCGCTGAACTCATTCGCGACCCCCACCGGGTAGCTCGCCCGTTGCAGCGTCAGGATCGCGTCAAGGCTGCTGGTCAGGCGTCAACAACGCGTCAGTGCCGGCGCTAACACCGATGCCACGGGTGAGCATTCGGATGGTTCGTGGCACCGCCGGTGGCACGCGGGACGTGGATGAGGGTGGCATGGCCGATTTGGCTTTCGTGCTGGTGATGGTGGGTGGCTTCGTGATCTGCGCGCTGACGCTTCGCGCCCTGAACGGTCGGTGACCGGAATGGGTGTGGTGGACTACGTGCTCTTGGCGGTCGCTGCCCTGCTGGTGGTCTACCTGCTGGTAGCCCTGCTCGACCCCGAGCGTTTTTGATGTCGCCGGCGCTGGCCGCGACCCTGCAGGTGACGGTTGTTGTCGCGGTTCTCGGCGCGATGTACGTCCCGTTGGGGGACTACATGGCTCGGGTGTTCACCGCTCCGAAGCACCTCCGTGTGGAGAAGGCGTTCTACCGCACCACCCGAATTGACCCGGACGTGGACCAGAGCTGGGCCGCGTACGCCACGAGCGTGCTGGGATTCTCCTTCGCCTGCATCGCGCTGCTGTACCTCATCCAGCGGGTGCAGAACCTGCTGCCGATGAACAACGGCTTTCCGGCGGTCGCACCGTCCGTCGCGTTCAACACGGCGATCTCCTTTGCCACCAACACCAACTGGCAGTCGTATTCCGGTGAGTCGACCATGGCGAACCTGACGCAGATGATCGGGCTCGGGGTGCAGAACTTCACCTCCGCCGCTGTGGGTCTCGCCGTGGCCGTGGCCGTCGTCCGGGGGTTCGTCCGCTCGAACGGTGGCCGCCTCGGCAACTTCTGGTCGGACCTGCTCCGCGGCATCATCCGCATCCTGCTGCCGCTGTCGATCGTGGTGGCGCTGATCCTGTTGACCCAGGGCGTCATCCAGTCCTTTCACCCGAGCTTCGCCTCGACGGGTCTGGACGGCACCGCTGCAACGAACCCGTTGGCCCCGATCGCCTCCCAGGAGGCCATCAAGGAGATCGGCACCAACGGAGGCGGCCCGTTCAACGCCAACTCCGCGCACCCCTTCGAGAACCCCACCCCGCTGAGCAACATCGTGGAAATTATTGCGCTGCTGCTCATCCCGGTCGCGCTGACGCGCACGTTCGGCACGATGGTCGCCGACAGGCGGCAAGGCCGCACGATCCTCGGGGTGATGGCAGCGCTGTGGGGCACGCTGCTTGCGGTGACCACCTGGGCCGAGTCCCGAGCCAGCGGCGCGGCGGGACTCGCGGCGGGAGCGATGATGGAGGGCAAGGAGGTCCGGTTCGGCATCCCCGCCTCCACCCTGTTCGCCGTGAGCACCACCGGAACCTCCACCGGTGCGGTCAATGCCGCGCATGACAGCTTCAGCGCCCTCGGTGGCGGCGGGCTGATCCTCAACATGCTCTTCGGTGAGATTGCCCCCGGCGGCGTCGGTACCGGCCTGTACGGGATCCTGGTGCTCGCCGTCATCGCGGTGTTCATCGGTGGCCTGCTGGTGGGACGGACCCCGGAGTACCTGGGCAAGAAGATCGGCCGACGCGAGATCACCATGGCCGCGCTGTCGGTGCTCGTGATGCCCGCACTGGTGCTCCTCGGTTCCGCCGTCGCCATCGCCCTGCCCAGTACCACCGGCGCCCTCGGCAACAGCGGCGATCCGGGCACCCCCGGCTCCATCCACGGGTTCTCCGAGGTGCTCTACGCCTTCACCTCCGCGTCGAACAACAACGGCAGCGCCTTCGCCGGCATCACCGTGACCAGCGACTTCTTTCAGACCTCACTGGCGATCTGCATGCTGCTGGGCCGGCTGCTGCCCATCCTGTTCACGCTGGCGTTGGCGGGTTCCCTCGCCGCTCAGCGCACGACACCGGCGACGGCCGGGACGCTGCCCACCCACGGTGCCCTGTTCAGCGGCTTCCTGGTCGGCGTGATCGTCCTGGTCGCCGCATTGACCTTCTTCCCGGCGCTCGCGTTGGGACCGATCGCAGAGGCACTCCGATGAGCACGTCCGTGCAGGACGCCCCGGCCCCCGCGGAGGGGCACCAGTCCGCCCAAGCCAAGATCGGCTCCGGGATCTTCGACGCTCGCCAGCTGCTGACCGCACTGCCTGGTGCGTTCAGCAAGCTCGACCCGCGGCATCAGGCCCGCAACCCCGTGATGTTCGTGGTGGCTGTCGGTTCGGTGCTCACCACGGTGCTCGCCATCAAGAACCCGTCGGTGTTCGCCGGGCTCATCGCGGCGTGGCTGTGGTTCACGGTATTGTTCGCCAACCTCGCCGAGTCTGTCGCGGAGGGCCGGGGCAAGGCGCAGGCGGCGACGCTGCGCGCGGCGAAGAAGGACTCCGTCGCCCGCCGTCTCAACCCAGACGGCACCGAGACCGAGGTGCCCGGCACCGAGCTGAGGTTGGGCGATACGGTCGTCGTCGAGGCCGGTGGAGTGATCCCCGGTGACGGTGACGTCGTAGAGGGCATCGCCACGGTCGACGAATCCGCGATCACCGGGGAGTCCGCCCCGGTCATCCGCGAGTCCGGCGGCGACCGATGCGCGGTCACCGGCGGGACGATGGTTCTCTCTGACCGCATCGTGGTGCAGATCTCGGCCAAACCGGGTGAGTCCTTCGTCGACCGGATGATCGCCCTCGTCGAAGGTGCGTCCCGGCAGAAGACCCCCAACGAGATCGCACTGAACATTCTGCTGGCCTCGCTCACCATCATCTTCCTGCTCGCTGTCGTAGCCATCGCGCCGATGGCCAGCTACGGCGGGCAGGCGCAGGACCCCATCAAGCTCATCGCGCTACTGGTCTGCCTGATCCCCACGACGATCGGTGCACTGCTGTCGGCGATCGGCATCGCTGGTATGGACCGCCTGGTGCAGCGCAACGTACTCGCCATGTCCGGGCGCGCGGTCGAGGCAGCTGGCGACATCGACACCCTGCTGATGGACAAAACCGGCACCATCACCTACGGCAACCGGCGGGCGACCGAGCTGGTGGCCGTGGGGGGAGTCAGCCTCGACGTGCTGGCTCGCGCGGCGCGGCGCTCCAGCCTGGCCGACGAGACGCCGGAGGGGCGCAGCATCATCGACTTGTGCGCTGCTGAGCACGGTCTTGACACCGAGGCCACCGCCGAGGAACTGCGCGCCGAGTTCGTTTCGTTCACCGCCCAGACCCGGATGAGCGGCCTGGACCTGCCAGCGACCGCCACCGCCACCGCCACACAGATCCGCAAGGGCGCCAGCGGGTCGGTCGTCGCGTGGGTGACGGAGAACGGCGGCTCGGCCGCTACCGACGTCACCGAAGCCGTGAACACGATCGGCAGCGGTGGCGGCACGCCCCTGGTGGTGGCCGAGAAGGACAGCGCCGGGGCCGCCCGGGTGCTGGGCGTTATCGCACTCTCCGACGTCGTCAAGCCGAACATCGCTGAGCGTTTCGCCGAGTTGCGGGCGATGGGCATCCGCACGGTCATGGTGACCGGGGACAACCCGCTGACCGCGAAAGCCATCGCCGCCCAGGCTGGGGTGGACGACTTCCTGTCCGAGGCGACGCCGGAGGACAAGCTGGCCCTGATCCGCACCGAGCAGCAGGGTGGCCGGTTGGTCGCCATGACCGGGGACGGCACCAACGACGCGCCGGCACTGGCCCAGGCCGACGTGGGTGTGGCGATGAACACGGGCACATCGGCAGCGAAGGAGGCCGGCAACATGGTCGACCTGGACTCCGACCCCACCAAGCTGATCGAGGTGGTGCAGATCGGCAAACAGTTGCTGATCACCCGCGGGGCGCTGACCACGTTCTCCCTGGCCAACGACCTGGCCAAGTACTTCGCCATCCTGCCCGCGCTGTTCAGCGGCATCTACCCGTCGCTGGGGTCACTGAACGTCATGCGGCTAGCGAGCCCGCAGTCCGCGATCCTGTCCGCGGTCATCTTCAACGCGGTGATCATCGTCGGCCTCATCCCGCTGGCACTCAAGGGTGTGCAGTACCGGCCCACCACCGCAGCGCGGTTGTTGCGGCGCAACATCGGCATCTATGGCATCGGAGGCGTCATCGTGCCGTTCGCCGGCATATACCTCATCGACCTGCTCGTCCGCCTCATCCCAGGGATCGGCTGAACCATGCGCCTAACCACTGCACTACTGCGCCAGACCGGTGCTGGGCTGCGCGTGCTTCTGCTGCTCACCGTCCTCACCGGGCTCGTCTACCCGGCGGCGATCTGGGGGGTCAGCCGGATCGGGACCAACTCCGCCGAAGGCTCACCGATCGCCGACGCCAAGGGGTGCGTCGTCGGTAGTGCCCTGCTCGGGGTCGACCCGCAGGTCGGCGCCAACGCCCCCGACCCCTACTTCCACCTCCGGCTCAAAGGTGATGCCACCGCTGCTGATCCGACCGCTGCGGCGATGGCCCCCGGTGACCCGGCCGCCAGCGGTGCCAGCAACCTCGGCCCCAACAGCACCGCCCTGCAGGGCTACCTCGACACCCGCCGCGCCGTGATCGCCGCCCGGGAGGCCATCACCCCGTCGCAGGTGCCCGTCGACGCTGTCACCGGCTCCGCCTCCGGTCTGGACCCGCAGATCAGCGCGGCCTACGCCGCTGTACAGATCCCTCGCGTGGCCCGGGTGACGGGAAGATCAGTCGCCGACGTCACCGCATTGGTGGCGGCGAACACCGACGGCCGACAATTCGGGTTCCTCGGTCAGGAGCGTGTCAACGTGCCAGCGCTGAACGTTGCGCTGGGGTTGAGCGCGCCCACCTGCACCGCACCGTGACGCCTGGGCTGGCGGCGAGGATGATGCAGGGATGAGCGGGTCGCGTGCGGCTGATCGACGGCGCGGGGAGTTGCGCATCTATCTCGGCGCAGCTCCCGGCGTCGGCAAGACGTTCGCGATGCTCGGGGAAGCCCACCGCCGCGCCGAGCGCGGCTGCGACGTCGTCGTTGCCGTGGTGGAAACCCATGGCCGAGAGCGGACGGCGCACGAGCTGGGTGGGCTGGAGACCGTACCGCGGCGTGTCGTGGACCACCGCGGCACCCCGCTGGCGGAGATGGACCTCGACGGGGTGCTCGCCCGCCACCCGGACGTCGCCCTCGTCGACGAGCTCGCGCACAGCAACGCCCACGGCGCCCGCAACGAAAAGCGTTGGCAGGACGTCGAGGAGCTGCTCGCCGCCGGGATCGACGTGCTGTCCACGGTAAACGTGCAGCACCTGGAGAGCCTGAACGACGTGGTGCAGCGGATCACCGGGGTGGTCCAGCACGAGACGGTGCCCGATGAGGTGGTGCGCAGGGCCGAACAGGTCGAACTGGTCGACATCACCCCGGAGGCGTTGCGGCGCAGGTTGTCACACGGCAACGTGTACCGGCCCGAGCAGATCGACGCCGCGCTGAGCAACTACTTCCGGGCCGGCAACCTGACGGCGCTGCGGGAGCTGGCCCTGCTGTGGGTGGCCGATCAGGTCGATGCGGCGCTGGCGAAGTACCGCGCCGACAACGACATCACCGAGACCTGGGAGGCGCGGGAACGGGTGGTGGTTTCGGTCACCGGCGGTCCCGAATCGGAGACGTTGGTCCGCCGCGCGAAACGTATCGCCTCACGTGCCGGCGGGGAGCTGCTGGTGGTGCACGTGGTGCGCGGTGACGGCCTCGCCGGGGTGTCTCCGTCCGGGATGCTGCGGGTGCGCAAGCTCGCCGAAGCCGTCGGCGCCAGCGTGCACAACGTGGTCGGTGACGACGTCCCGACCACCCTGCTGGAGTTCGCGCGCAGCGTGAACGCCACCCAGCTGGTCCTGGGCACTTCTCGGCATTCCCGCTGGGCCAGGGTGTTCGCCGAAGGCATCGGCGCCACGGTGGTCCGCGAATCCGGTCCCATCGACGTTCACATGGTCACCCACGACGAGTCGGGACGTCCACGGCGACGCCCCCCGCGCTTGAGCTCGTCGCGGCACCGGGTGCTGAGTTGGGTGGCTGCGCTGGCAGCTCCCGGGCTGGCCGCGGTGCTGCTCACCGCGGTGGGGAACGCGTTGAACTTCAGCAGCCAAAGTGTGCTGTACCTGCTGGTTGTGCTGGGCGTGGCCCTGCTCGGTGGCGTCGGCCCCTCCGTACTCGCCGCGCTCGTCTCGGGCGCGCTGCTGAACTTCTTCTTCACCGAGCCTCGCTACAGCTTTCGGGTTGCCAGCCCGGACAACGTCATCACCTTGGTGGTCCTGATGGCGGTGGCCATCGCGGTGGCGCTGCTGGTCGACACCTCGGCCCGCCGAGCCCGCGATGCCCGCAGCGCGTCGCGGGAAGCCGAGCTGCTGGCCTTGTTCGCCTCCTACGTACTCCGCGGTGCGAATCTGCCCGCGTTGCTCGACCGGGTTCGGGAGACCTACGGGCAGCGCGCGGTCAGCTTGTTGCGCCGGGTCACCCCAGAGGATCGGTTGACGCTGGCGATGGCCGTCGGGGATGACGCGGCGGAATCCGAGGAGGACGGCGACACCGTCTGCGAGGTGGCCGATGGCGCGTTCGCGCTGGTGTTCGTCGGGCCGGGGCTGACCGCGCATGATCGACGGGTGCTCCGCGCCGTTGCCTACCAGGCCGTCGGACTGCTGCGCCAGGAGGAGCTGACCGCTGAGGCGGCGGGAGCCCAGGAACTGGCCGAGGCGGACAACCTGCGCCGTTCGCTGCTGTCGGCGGTGAGCCACGACCTGCGTACCCCGCTGGCCGCTGTCAAGGCGGGGGTATCGAGCCTGCGCAGCCCGGATGTGGAGTTCTCCGCGGACGACACCGCCGAGCTGTTAGCTGGCATCGAGGAGTCGACCGATCAGCTCAGCGCCTTGGTCGACAACCTGCTCGACTCCTCGCGGCTGGCCGCTGGTGTGGTGCGCCCCCACGCCAGGGTGGTGTCCTGCGAGGAGGTGGTGCACCGGGCGCTGGTCGGCCTACCGCAGCACGAGCGGGTGCACGTCGATCAGGACGTTGCCGCGGAACCGCTGCCCGCCGTGCTGGCCGACCCGGGACTGCTGGAGCGGGTGCTGGCAAACCTACTGGCCAACGCGCTGCGACACGCCCCTGGCTGCGATGTGCGGGTGTCGGTGGCCGAACAGTCCGGCAGAGTGTCCATCCGGGTGGCCGACACCGGTCCCGGACTACCGCGAGGCAGCGCCGACCGCTTGTTCGAACCGTTTCAGCGCCTCGGTGACCGCAACACCGCCACCGGTGTCGGCCTGGGCCTAGCCGTGGTCAAGGGCTTCACCGAGGCCATGGGGGCGACGGTCACAGCCGAGGACACCCCCGGCGGGGGGCTGACCATGGTGGTCGAGTTACCCAGTGCGGCCACCACCGGCCAGCGGGCTACCGATGTTGGCGCACACCGCTCGCCGGTGCGCGTGTGACGCGGGTCCTCGTAGTCGACGACGAACCCCATATCCTGCGCGCGTTACGCATCAACTTGAGCGCCCGCGGCTACGAGGTGAGCACAGCGGTGGACGGCGCGTCCGCGTTGCGGGCCGCGGCCGAGCGGAGTCCGGAGGTGGTCGTGCTGGACCTGGGCCTACCCGACATGGACGGCACCGAGGTGCTGGCCGGCATTCGGGGGTGGAGCAAGGTGCCGGTGATCGTGCTCAGCGCCCGCACCGATTCCGCGGACAAGGTCGAGGCGCTCGACGCGGGTGCCGACGACTACGTCAGCAAGCCCTTCGGGATGGATGAACTGCTGGCGCGGTTGCGGGCCGCGATCCGCCGGGCGGCGACCGCGACTGGTGAGGATCTGCCGGTCGTGCACACCGCCTCGTTCACCGTTGACCTCGCCGCGAAGACCGTGGTGCGCGACGGCTCGGAAGTTCACCTGACGCCGACGGAGTGGGGGATGCTGGAGGTGCTGGTCCGTCACCGCGGCAAGCTGGTGGGGCAGAAGGCGCTGCTGCAGGAGGTGTGGGGACCGGCCTACGCCAGCGAGACCCATTACCTGCGGGTGTACCTCGCGCAACTACGGCGCAAACTCGAACCTGAGCCCGCTCGACCACGTCACCTGCTCACCGAGGCCGGGATGGGCTACCGCTTCCAGGTGTGAGCGTCGGCTGCCCGCCGCAGCAAAGCGACCGACGCGGGTATCCGCCCGTCGGCGTTCGCGGGTGTCCACACCTGGCCCGGCTCCCACTGCGAACCGCAGCCTGCGCACACCAGCACGTCCCGCGCCGCACGCGTCCGTCGCCACGAGCACAACGACCGGCACGGGTTCGCCACCAGCTCGCTCGACATGACCGGCATGATGCCGCAGATGAACGATGCGCGTCGCCTCACCGCCTGGGTGCACGGGCAGGTGCAGGGGGTCGGCTTCCGGTGGTGGACCCGCACCCGGGCGTTGGAGCTGGGCCTGGTGGGCAGCGCCACCAACCAGCCCGACGGCCGAGTGCTGGTCGTCGCGGAGGGCCCCGAGACGGGCTGCGAGCAGCTGCTGCGGTCGCTACGCGGGGGGCGAACGCCCGGTCGGGTCGACCTGGTCGTGCAGCGATGGGACCCCGCGCGGGGCGGGCTCACCGGCTTCGACGAGCGGTAGGTTCACTGCTCGTGCACCTGAAGAGCCTGACGCTGAAGGGCTTCAAGTCCTTCGCCTCGGCCACCACGCTGCGCTTCGAGCCGGGGATCACCTGCGTTGTCGGCCCTAACGGTTCCGGCAAGTCCAACGTCGTCGACGCGCTGACCTGGGTGATGGGGGAACAGGGCGCGAAGTCGTTGCGCGGCGGCAAGATGGAGGACGTCATCTTCGCGGGCACAGCCGGGCGCGCCCCGCTGGGCCGGGCCGAGGTGACGCTGACGATCGACAACGCTGACGGTGCGCTGGACATCGACTACCCGGAGGTGTCCATCACCCGGCGGATGTTTCGGGACGGGGCCAGCGAATACGAGATCAACGGCAGCACCTGCCGGTTGATGGACGTGCAGGATCTGCTCAGCGACTCCGGAATTGGCCGCGAGATGCACGTGGTGGTGGGGCAGGGCCGCCTCGCCGGCATCTTGGAGTCGCGCCCGGAGGAGCGCCGCGCCTTCATCGAGGAGGCCGCCGGGGTACTCAAGCACCGCAAGCGCAAGGAGAAGGCGCTGCGCAAGCTGGACGCGATGCAGGCGAACCTGGCGCGCCTGGGAGACCTGACCGCCGAGCTGCGTCGCCAGCTCAAACCCCTGGGCCGTCAGGCCGAGGTGGCCAAGCGGGCGCAGACCGTGCAGGCCGACCTGCGAGATGCCCGGCTGCGCCTGGCCGCCGACGACGTGGTGACCCGGCGGGCGGAGCTGGCCGGTCAGCAGGCGGACGAGGCCGCTGCTCGCGCTGAGCATGAGCAGGTGCAGGCCGCGCTGACCGCGGCCGAACACGCGCTCGTGCAGGTGCAGGCCGCCGCTGGCGAACTGGAACCGGCTGCCCGCCGCGCACAGGACACCTGGTATCGGCTGACGGCGCTGTCGGAGCGCCTCGGCGCGACGGTGCGGGTGGCCGCCGAACGTGCCCGCCACCTCAGCGCACCGGCGCCCACCGCGCAGCGGGGTCCCGACCCCGCCGAGCTCGACGTGCAGGCCGAGCAGGCCGCGGTGCAGCAGGCCGAGCTGGACGCGACGGTGACTGCGGCCGCAGCCGAACTCACCGCTGCGGCGGCGAGCCGGGGCGAGTGCGAGCAGGCATTGGCCGACACCGAACGCGCTCACCAGGCAGAGCTGCGGGCCGTGGCCGGTCGGCGCGAGGCCGTGGCGCGGTTGTCCGGGCAGGTCGACGCGCTCCGGTCGGCGACGCAGTCCAGCACCGCTGAACTTGAGGGCCTGAGTGTGGCCATCGCCGAGGCCACACGGCTCAGCGCGGCGGCGCAGCAGCAGTTCGACGCAGTGCAGGCCGAGGTCAGTGTGCTCGATGCCCGAGAGCTGGAGCTGGACGCCGCGCACGAACGGGCCACCGCCGCCTCGGCGGCCGCCCAAGCCACGGTGGCGGACCTGGCCGCCGAGCATCTGGCCGCCGAGCAGGACGCGGCCGCGGGGCAGGCCAGAGTGGACGGGCTGACGGTGGGCCTGACCCGCCGCGACGGGGCGGCGTGGCTGCGCGAGCACCACCCGGAGTCGGTGCTGGGCGCCACGGCCGACCTGCTCCGCGTTCGGCGGGGCTTTGAATCGGCAGTAGCGGCGGCGCTGGGGCCGTTGGCCGACGCGCTGGTGGTGGACGGAGCAGAGGTGGCGCTAGATGCCCTGCGCGCACTCAAGGCGGGCGATGGCGGCAGCGTGGGCCTGCTGCTGCGCGACGTCGCCGCAGCAGCGCCCACCCCCGGCCCGGCCCTACCCGAGCCGAGTCCAGGGGTGCACCGTGCGATGGACCTGGTGGACGGCTCGGCGCAGCTGATTGCGGCACTGGCCGCGGCGTTGGGCGACGTCGTCGTGGTGGCCGACCTGGAGCAGGCGGCCGCCCTGGTGGCCCGTGAGCCAGGTACCCGAGTGGTGACCAGGCACGGTGACGTGCTCGGGCATGGGTGGGCGGCGGGCGGGTCGGACCGGGCACCGTCGACGCTGGAGGTACAGGCCGCGGTCGACGACGCAGCGAGGACCGTGGTGCAAGCCGCGCAACGGGCCGCTGACCTGGCGCACCGACTGGCAGTGGCGCGGGCACACCAACACGCCCTCGTCGAGGCGGCACAGACCACCGGTGCTGCGTTGACTGGCTCCGACGCCGACCTGGCCGCGGTGGCCGAACGGCTAGGGGCACTAGGTGGCGTCGCCCGAACCGCCGCCGCCGAGGTGCACCGGCTGGGTGAGGCGCAGCGGCACCTGCACCGGCGCCGGGACCTCGACGTCGTGGCGCTGCAGGGCCTGACGCGGCAGCTATCCGAAGCACATGCCGAACCGGGGCGGCACGAACCGCCGCCCACCGACGCGCGGGACGCGATCGCCGCCGAGTTGGCGTCAGCCCGGGCTGAAGAGGTGCAGGCACGCCTACAGCTGCGCACCGCCGAGGAGCGGGCCGCGCCCGGGCGGGGCCGAGCAGAATCGCTGCGTCGGTCCGCACGGTCCGCGCGGGACGCCCTGGTGCGCGAGGAGGCCGCGCAACGAACCCGCTCGCACGCCGCGCAGGTCGCCGCCGACGTGGTCGCCGGCGGTGAACACTTCCAGGCCGTGCTCACCGAGCTGCTCGCCCGCGCGGTCAGCGAACGGGACACCGCCGCCGGCGCCCGCAGCGGCGCGGAGCAGCAACTGGGCGGCCTGCGGGAGCAGGTCCGTGCGCTGCGCCAGCACTTGGCCGGGCTCACCGACACCGTGCACCGCGACGAGGTGGCCCGGGCGCAGGCGGCCCTACGGGTGGAGCAGCTGGAGGCGGTGATCAGCGAGCAGCACGGGCTGGGCTTGGACGAGCTGGTGGCCGAGTTCGGCCCCGACGTGGCGCTGGCACCGACCGCGCAGGAACTCGCCGAATATGCGCTGGCTACCGAGCGCGGCGAACAGGTGAGTGCCCCGCGTCCGTCGCCCTTCGACCGGGCTACCCAGACGCGGCGCGCCCGGCAGGCCGAGCAGGACCTCGCCATGTTGGGCCGGGTCAACCCGCTGGCGCTGGAGGAGTTCACCGCGCTGGAGGAGCGCCACCAGTTCCTCGCCACCCAGCTGCAGGACGTCAGGGACACCCGCCGCGACCTGCTGGGCGTGGTGGACGACGTGGACGCCCGGATCCTGGAGGCGTTCACCACCGCCTTTCACGACGTGGCCGCGGAGTTCGGGGCCGTGTTCGAGACGCTGTTCCCCGGGGGGGAGGGGCGATTGGTGCTGACCGACCCCGACGACATGCTCACCACCGGGATCGAGGTCGAGGCCCGTCCGCCGGGCAAGAAGATCAAACGGTTGTCGCTGCTGTCCGGCGGGGAGAAGTCGCTCACCGCGGTGGCCATGCTGGTGGCCATCTTCCGGGCCAGGCCCTCGCCGTTCTACGTAATGGATGAAGTGGAGGCAGCCCTGGACGACACCAACCTGCAGCGGCTGATCCGGTTGTTCGAGCAGCTGCGGGAGCGCTCCCAACTCATTGTGATCACCCACCAGAAGGCCACGATGGAGGTGGCCGACGCGTTGTACGGGGTGAGCATGCGCGGCGATGGGATCACCACGGTGATTTCGCAACGATTGCGCGGGCCCGAGCTGAGGGCGCCAACGGCCCACTAGCCCGCTAGCGGGAGCGGGGGCCGATGCACCCTCATCGGGGGTATTGCGTCCACATGCGGCAAGTCGGTGTCCGGGAGCTCAAGCAGACGTTGTCTGAGACCTTGCGGGCGGTGGGGAACGGTGAGCCGATCCGCGTCACCCTGCGAGGCCGGCCACTGGCTGACATCGTTCCCGTCGGCGGCCCAGCCGATGGTGGCCGCCTACGTCAACTGACTGCCGACGGACGAGTGGTGCCTGCCGCACGGAACCGACCTGCGCAGCCCCCCAAACTGGCTACGTCCTCCCGGCTGCCGTCCGAGCTAGTGCTCGCCGAGCGGGACGTTGAGCGCTGATCCTCTACCTGGATGCCAGCGCGCTGGTCAAGCGCTACGTGAGCGAACCCGGCAGCGGCCTCATTCGCCCTGCGATGCAATCCGCTGACGGCTGGTACATGTGCCGCATCGGATACGTCGAGACGCTCCGGGCGGTGGGGCTCGCCGCTGGGCACCCCGCTACGCGGGCACTGCGCAAGGAATGGCCTGCTTTCGCCGTGGTTGAGGTCGACCAAGACCTCGTCGAACAGGCGGCCCGGCTCGCGCTCACCGACGACCTGCGCAGCCTCGATGCCCTGCACCTGGCCGCCGCCCTGATCCTGCCCGCGGAACAGCTGGTCTTCGCCACCTGGGACCAGCGCCTGCATGCCGCAGCACGGTCTCATCGGCTCAGTGTGCTACCCGAGTCCCTGCCCTGATCGCCGCGGGCCGGCAGGCTTGCGGCTTTCATAGCGGAACGCCGGTGCGGCCCGGGCAGTCGCCGGCTGGGATGATGGCAGGGTGAACACCGGCCTCTGGATCGTCCTTGCCGTCGTCGCCGTCCTGGTCGTGGCGCTCATCGTCGGGCTGGTGCTGCGCCGTCGTCGTCGCGTCGCGTTCGAAGCCCGGCAGGACACCGCTGTCACCCCGGGGTACCAGGCCGACAGTGGTTTCGCCTTCACCCGTGGCGGCGGTGCCACCGTCGCGCCAACAGTGCCGCGCCCGTCGGAGCGGACCGACGTCGACGGTCAACCGGCCGTCGGCGACGACGCGGCGGTACCCAGGGACGCGGCCAAACGCGACATGGTGGACCTGGCGCTGCCCGACGTTGCCGAGCCGATCGAGCAGCTCCCGCCGCCAGCCCCGGTCCCGGTCGCACCGCAACCAGTGGCGGAGATCGACCCCACGGCCGGCCGATTGCGGCGCCTGCGCGGGCGACTGTCACGGTCGCAGTCCGCCGTCGGGCAGGGACTGCTGGGTCTGCTCGGCGCCGGTGACCTCGACGAGGATTCCTGGGAGCAGGTGGAGGACACCCTGCTGGTCGCCGACCTGGGTACCGCCACCACCACCGCCGTGGTCACCCGGTTGCGCCTGGAGATGGCGGTACGCAGCGTGCGCACCTCCGCCGACGCGCGAGCCCTGCTGCGGGAGGTGTTGGTCGCCGAGCTGCACCCGGAGATGGACCGGTCAGTGGCGGCGCTGCCGCACGATGACCACCCCTCGGTGCTGCTCGTGGTCGGGGTGAACGGCACAGGCAAGACGACCACCACGGGCAAGCTCGCGCGGGTCCTGGTGGCCGACGGGCGCCGGGTACTGCTGGGTGCGGCCGACACCTTCCGGGCGGCGGCGGCCGAGCAGCTGACCACCTGGGGTGAACGGGTGGGGGCTGAGGTGGTACGCGGGCGGGAGGGCAGCGACCCGGCGGCGGTCGCCTTCGACGCCATCAGCCGCGGCACCGCCGATGGCGTGGACGTGGTGCTCATCGACACCGCAGGCCGCCTGCACACCAAGACCGGCCTGATGGACGAGCTGGGCAAGGTCAAACGGGTGGTGGAGAAACGGGCCGCGGTCGACGAGGTGCTGCTGGTGTTGGATGCCACCACCGGCCAAAACGGCCTGACGCAGGCGCGGGTCTTCGCCGAGGTGGTGCAGATCACCGGTGTGGTGCTGACCAAGCTGGACGGTACCGCGAAGGGCGGCATCGTGTTCCAGGTGCAGCGCGAGCTGGCGGTGCCGGTGAAGTTGGTCGGGCTCGGCGAAGGACCCGACGACCTGGCCCCGTTCGAGCCAGGGGCCTTCATCGACGCCCTGCTCGGCTGAGCCACCGACCGACGCCAGGCCCCGCAGGCTCCAGGGAGAGTGGCGAGGGCGGGCTGTGGAACCGTCCGGCGACACAGGGACGTAACACAGCGGCCAAATTCGTTCACGTCAACGCAACCGCGTGGCGTCCTGGTGGAAACACCGAGTGCGGACCCTTCTGTCCCAGGACGACGGCCCAGGTTCCCGCGGCCGCGGCTGGACACAGGAGGAGGCTCCACGTGGATTTCCCGGTACTCGGTGCTGCTGACACAGGCGATACCGCCTGGATGCTAGCCAGCTCCGCCCTGGTGCTGCTGATGACGCCAGGGCTCGCGTTCTTTTACGGCGGCATGGTTCGCGCCAAGGGCGTGCTGAACATGATGATGATGAGCATCAGCGCCATGGGTGTGGTCGGGGTGCTGTGGGTGCTGTACGGGTACTCGGTGGCCTTCGGTCAGGACCGGGGCAATTTCATTGGAGACCCAACGCAGTACTTCGGGCTCAAGGGCCTGATCGGTGGCACGTACCTTGCCACGGCAGCGGTCCCAGCGGCCGGCACCACCCCGGCGGTGGACGCCGTGCCGTCGATGATCCCGCTGGCCGGGACCATCCCGGCGACGGTGTTCGTCGCCTTCCAGGCCATGTTCGCCATCATCACCGTCGCGCTGATCTCCGGGGCGGTCGCCGACCGCATCAAGTTCGGCTCGTGGTTGGTGTTCGCCGGCCTCTGGGCGACGATCGTGTACTTCCCCGTCGCGCACTGGGTCTTCGCCTTCAACAACGTCACCGCGACCGATGGTGGCTGGATCGCCAACAAGCTCAAGGCGATCGACTTCGCCGGTGGCACCGCCGTGCACATCAATGCCGGCGCGGCCGGTCTGGTGCTGGCCTTGGTCCTCGGCAAGCGTCGAGGATGGCCGAAGGAGCCGATGCGGCCGCACAACCTGCCCTTCGTCATGCTCGGCGCGGGGCTGCTGTGGTTCGGGTGGTTCGGGTTCAACGCCGGGTCGGCGGTCGGCTCGAATGGGATCGCCGGCGCCACGTTCGTCACGACCCTGGTCGCGACGTGCACCGCAATGCTGGCGTGGTTGCTCACCGAACGCATTCGCGACGGTCACGCCACCAGCCTCGGTGGGGCGTCCGGTGTGGTGGCCGGACTGGTCGCCATCACGCCGTCGTGTTCCTCGGTGAATGTGCTGGGTGCCCTGGCGATCGGACTGGTGGCCGGGGTGGCATGCGCGCTGGCGGTGGGCCTGAAGTACCGGTTCGGCTTCGACGACTCGCTCGACGTGGTCGGAGTGCACCTCGTCGGTGGGATGATCGGCACCCTGATGGTCGGCCTGGTCGCTGCTCCCGAGGCTCCGGCGGCGGTCACCGGCCTGTTCTACGGTGGCGGTCTGACCCAGCTCAGCAAGCAGGCCATCGGTGCCGGCGCGGTGCTGGTGTACTCCCTGGTGGGCACCCTGATCATCGCGCTGGCCATCAAGTACACGATCGGGTTGCGCCTGCACGACGAAGCGGAGTCCACCGGCATCGACGATGCTGAGCACGCCGAGACCGCGTACGACTTCGCCACCCTGGGCGCGCTGAGCCGTGCTACGGCCGGAGCTACCGGCAAGATCCCGGCCACGGCCGGCAAGGAAGGATGACCGACGTGAAGCTGATCACCGCGATCGTCAAGCCGTTCACGCTGGAGGATGTCAAGACCGCCCTGGAGCAGATGGGTGTGCTGGGCATGACCGTCAGCGAGGTGCAGGGTTACGGGCGGCAGAAGGGTCACACCGAGGTGTACCGCGGTGCGGAGTACTCGGTGGACTTCGTCCCCAAGGTTCGGGTGGAGGTGGTGGTGGAGGAGGGACTGGCCGACAAGGTGGTCGACGCCATCGTCGAAGCCGCGCGTACTGGCAAGATCGGGGACGGCAAGGTGTGGGTGTCACCGGTGGAGACCATCGTCCGGGTGCGCACCGGCGAGCGGGGCACGGATGCGATCTGACCCCCCGGGGTCGGACGCTGCAGGCTCGACGGGCGCACCGCCACCGGCGCAGGGATCAGCCGGTGGCGGTGCGCCCGTCGTTGGGGGTATGGACGCCGCCGCCGACTTGGTGCGAGCGCGCACAGTTCTGCTGGCACCGGGCAGGAGGGTCGGCCGCATTCCGGCGGCGCGGCGGGGGCACGAACGATCCCGGCAGGCTGACTCGGCCGCGCGGCTGGACGCCGGGTCAGCGCGGCTGGACGCCGGTGCCCTACGCGCTGCCCTGGTCGACCTGCACGAGTTCTGGCTCAACACCAGGGCGGCTGAGCTCGACATCCGGCCTGGCAGCGGGCTGGCCATCGTCGCCGTGGGGGGCCTCGGCCGTCGCGAGCTGCTGCCCTACTCCGACCTGGACCTGCTGTTGGTGCACGACGGCAAGCAAGGGGCGCGGTTGGCGGAGACCGCGGACGCGCTGTGGTACCCGCTCTGGGATGCGCACATCAAACTCGATCACAGTGTGCGCACCCCCGAGCAAGCCGTGAAGGTGGCCGCGCAGGACTTGACCGCGGCGCTGGGCATGCTGGAGGCGCGGCATCTTGCCGGCGACACTGCGCTGTCCAGCGCTCTCATCCGTGGGGTTCGCCAGCAGTGGCTGGCCCAGATTCGGGTGCGTTTCGACGAGCTCGCCGAGCAGGCCGAAACGCGCTGGCAGCGCAGTGGGGACATCGCACATCGGGTCGAACCCGACCTCAAGCACGGCCGAGGCGGCCTGCGGGACCTGCAGCTGCTCGACGCGTTGGCCGCCGCCCAGCTGACCGACCGGCTGCCGGGGTTCAGTGCGGACTCACCCGGCGGTGGGCTGCCCGCCGCCCACCGCGCACTGCTCGACGTGCGCACCGAGTTGCACCGTGCCGCCGGACGCGCCCGTGACGTGCTCCGAGCCCAGGATGCCGACGAAATCGGTGGCGCCCTGCGCCTGGGTGACCGCTTCGACCTGGCCAGGGTGCTCAGCGATGCCGCACGCACCGTCAGCTACTCCGTCGAGGTTGGTCTGCGCACCGCACGGGCAGCGCTGCCCAGGCGCGGGTTGGCGGCGCTGCGCCGGGGACCGATCCGTCGGCCGTTGGACGAGGGCGTCGTCGAACACGGGGGTGAAGTTGTGCTGGCTCGCGACGCGCAGCCGGCAAAGGACCCAGCCCTGGTGATTCGAGTGGCCGCGGCGTCCGCGCGCACCGGGATGCCGATGTCCGCGGCGACCCTCGCCGGACTGGCCGACACGGCGCCGGAGCTGCGCGAACCGTGGCCACGGGAGGCGTTGGAGGAGTTCCTCGCCCTGCTGGGTTCCGGCCGCAGGCTCATCGACGCGGTGGAGGCCCTGGACCGGACGGGGCTGTGGGGACGGTTGCTGCCGGAGTGGGGGGCCGTGCGCGATCTGCCACCGCGCGACGGCGCCCACATTTGGACGGTCGACCGGCACCTGGTCGAAGCCTGCGCTTATGCCGGTGCCCTGACGACCAGGGTGTCGCGGCCGGACCTGCTGGTGCTCGGGGCGCTGGTGCACGACATCGGCAAGGGCCGGGGCGGGGATCACAGCGTGGTCGGCGCCGAGCTCGCCACCCAGATCGGCAACCGGGTGGGTCTGTGGCCTTCGGATGTTCGGCTACTCAGCCAGCTGGTGCGCCACCACCTGCTGCTGCCGGACACCGCTACCCGGCGAGACCTGGACGACCCCGCCACCATCGCCACCGTCGTCGCCGCTATCGACGGCGACAGTGTCGTGCTCGAACTTTTACACGCCCTCGCCGAGGCGGACTCGCTGGCCACCGGCCCAGGGGTATGGGGGGAATGGAAGTCCACCCTGATCGGCGAGCTGGTGACGCGCTGCCGGATGATGACAGCTGGTGACGCGCTGCCGGCGCCGGAAGAGGTGGAGCCCGAGCATCGAGCCTTGGCCGAAGCCGGGCAGCTGCATGTCGAGCTGGCCACCACCAACGACTCCCAACCCATGACGGTTACCGTCATCGCCCCGGATACCCCCGGACTGCTCTCCCGCGCGGCCGGGGTCCTCGCGCTGCACTCGCTGCAGGTGCACGCTGCGTCGGTGCGCAGCCACGCCGGTTCGGCCGTGGACACCTTCGTGGTGTCCCCGAGGTTCGGCGAGCCCCCCGCTGCGGCCCTGGTGCGCCAGGACCTCGGCCGGGCGCTGGCCGATGACCTCGATCTGTTGTCGCGTCTGCGCGCAAAGGAGCAGGCCTACGGGGAGGGTGCCGGTCGGGCACCCCGCGACGACCTGGCGCCCCCGCGCCTGCTGTGGGCCAAGGACGCCACCGGTGGTGGCGCGATCATGGAGCTGCGGGCCACCGACAGCACGGGGTTGCTGCACCGGGTGACCCGCGCCCTGGAAGAACTGCGCACACCGGTGCGGTGGGCGCGGGTGGTCACCTTGGGCGCATCGGTGGTGGACGTGTTCTGCCTCGACCTCGGCGACGCCGACACCCGACGCCGTCGACACGAGGTGCAGACGGCGGTTCTCGCCGCGGTGGGCCAGGGATCCGCCGCGGTCCGGTAGTGGGTTGTGCTCGGCACTTGTGCTCTTATGCCTGATCATCGGTGCCATCGCGGCTGGCCAGCGAAACTACTTCTGGCTCGCCCACGAACTGCGTCGGCGTGGGAACTGCTGCGGTGACGATCCTCGTGGGACCACTCAACTACGCAGGCGTGAACCCGAAGATCTCCAACTGTCAACTGCCACAACCGAGCCGATGATCGACCCGCCACCCACTGAGGTGACGAACGCGGAAAGGGCATCGCCGCGGCGTCGACGACCGGTGACGAACTCGCCGCGCTGAGCGTCCGCTTCGGGGCACCGGCGGGCCGGGCGCTCGGCGCAGCACCGCCGCATCGATGCACTGACCGGTCACGTCTAGGGTGGGCACGTGTTCGAATCCCTCTCCGACCGGCTCGCCGGAACCCTCAAGGACCTCCGCGGTAAGGGCCGGTTGTCCGACGCCGACGTCGACGCCACCTGCCGGGAGATCCGGCTGGCACTGCTGGAGGCCGATGTCGCGCTGCCCGTGGTGCGGGCGTTCGTTGCCCGTATCAAGGAACGCGCCAAGGGTGCGGAGGTCTCCGGGGCACTGAACCCGGCCCAGCAGGTCGTCAAGATCGTCAACGACGAGCTGATCACCATCCTCGGCGGCGAAACACGCCGGCTGACCTACGCCAAGACCGCACCGACAGTGATCATGCTCGCCGGTCTGCAAGGTGCGGGTAAGACCACCCTCGCCGGCAAGCTGGCCGCTTGGCTGCGCAAGCAGGGTCACACCCCGCTGCTGGTGGCGTGTGACCTGCAGCGCCCCAACGCGGTCACCCAGCTGGAGATCGTGGGCGAGCGGGCTGGGGTGCCGGTGTTCGCCCCTGAGCGCGGCAACGGCGTGGGCGACCCGGTGGATGTTGCCCGGCGCGGCATCGCCGAGGCCCGTGCCCGCCAGCACGACGTGCTCATCGTCGACACCGCCGGCCGCCTCGGTATCGACACCGAGCTGATGGCGCAGGCGGTAAACATTCGCGACGCCGTACAACCGGACGAGATCCTGTTCGTCCTCGACGCGATGGTCGGCCAAGACGCGGTGAGCACGGCCAACGCGTTCCGCGACGGGGTGGGTTTCACCGGGGTGGTGCTGACCAAGCTCGACGGCGACGCCCGCGGTGGCGCCGCGTTGAGCGTTCGCGAGGTCACCGGCCAGCCGATCATGTTCGCCTCAACCGGGGAGAAGCTGGCGGACTTCGACGTCTTCCACCCGGACCGGATGGCCGGGCGCATCCTCGGAATGGGCGACGTACTCAGCCTTATCGAGCAGGCCGAGCAGGTCTTCGACGCCGACCAGGCCGAAGCCACCGCGAACAAGATCGGCTCCGGCCAGCTGACGTTGGAGGACTTCCTCGAGCAGATGATGGCCGTGCGCAAGATGGGTCCCATCGCCAACCTGCTGGGGATGCTGCCCGGTGCCGGGGCGATGAAGGAGCAGCTCGGGCAGGTCGACGAGAAGCAGCTCGACCGGGTGCAAGCGATCATCCGGGGCATGACCCCAGCTGAGCGGGCGGAACCCAAGATGATCAACGCCTCGCGGAGGTTGCGCATCGCGAAGGGCTCCGGGGTGAGCGTGAGCGAGGTCAATCAGCTCGTCGACCGGTTCTTCGAGGCCCGCAAGATGATGGCGCAGATGGCGGGTCGGTTCGGGATGCCCGGCGCCGGCGGCGGCAACCGCAAGGCGGTGCGCGGCAAGAAGGGTAAGAAGGGCAAAGGCGGCCGCGGGCCCACCCCGCCGAAGAACCGGGGTGGTTTCCCCGGTCTGGGTGGACCGCTGCCCGCCGGGTTCCCGGACCTGTCGGGGATGCCGCCTGGCCTGGACGAGCTGCCACCAGGACTGGCCGGGTTCGACCCGTCGAAGCTCAAGCTGCCTGGCTCTCGACCGAAAACGTAGCGCTGTGCCCGGCTACCGCCTGCGAGGCGTCGTGCTGCCCGACGACGAGCCGACAGAGTTCTGGGTGCACCGCGGGTTGATCAGCACTACGGCGGTCGCAGGCGCGCAGACGCTGTGCGACGGCGGTTGGATCATGCCGGGGCTGGTGGACGCGCATTGTCACGTCGGCATCGGGGCGACGGGCCCGGTCGAGCTGGCCGAGGCCCTCACCCAGGCCGAGACGGAGCGCGACGCCGGCGCGCTGTTGCTGCGCGATGCCGGATCACCGGTGGACACCCGCAGTCTGGACGATCGGGCGGACCTACCGCGGATTATCCGCGCTGGGCGCCACCTGGCCCTGTCCCGGCGTTACATCCCGGGCCTGGCGATCGAGTTGGCCGAGGAGTCCTTGTTGCCCGCGGCTGTCGCGGAGCAGGTCGCATTGGGTGACGGCTGGGTCAAACTGGTGGGGGACTGGATCGACCGGAGCACCGGCGACCTGGCGCCGCTGTGGAGTGAGGGCGTTCTCCGCTCGGCGATCACCGCCGCCCATGACGCGGGCGCCCGGGTCACCGCCCACGTGTTCGGGGAAGAAGCGCTGGCGGGGCTGATCACCGCGGGGATCGACTGCATCGAGCACGGCACCGGGCTGACCGCAGGCACCGTCGAACTGATGGTGCGGCACGGCACCGCGCTGGTCCCGACGCTGATCAACATCGAGAACTTTCCGTCGATCGCCGACAGTGCGGAGCGCTACCCCCGGTACGCGGCGCACATGCGTGACCTGCACGCACGGGTGGGCGAGACGGTGGCGGCAGCGGTGGACGCCGGGGTTGCCGTGTACGCCGGTACCGACGCCGGTGGGGGCGTGGCGCACGGTCGGATCGCTGAGGAGGTGGCGGCCCTGGTGGCGGTGGGCATGAGTGCCCACGACGCGTTGGGCGCGGCCTGCTGGGACGCCCGGAGTTGGCTCGGTCAGCCCGGACTGGAGCACGGCGCGCCGGCGGACCTGCTGGTGTACCGCGATGATCCCCGGCACATGGGTGTCCTGCAGACGCCGGCTCGGATAGTGCTCCGCGGCGTGCTGCTGAACTAGGCCGCTGCGGCCAGCCGTCGCCCCGCGGAGCTCGCAGGGCTCGGGCGGGCGGTGGTAGGCCGCGGTGAACGCGTCTGGCATCATGGCCAGGTCACCCACCAAGGGCAAAACCGGGTACGCAAGACGTGCGTGCTGCTGAATTGCGTCGTGACCGAACTCTGAAGGAGCTTCACCACTCGTGGCCGTCAAGATCAAGCTCATGCGTCTCGGCAAGATCCGCACCCCGCACTACCGGGTTGTCGTCGCAGACTCCCGGACCCGCCGCGATGGCCGGGCCATCGAGACCATCGGCAAGTACCACCCGAAGGAAGAGCCGAGCCTCATCCAGATCGACTCCGCGCGGGCGCAGTACTGGCTGGGCGTCGGTGCGCAGCCCACCGACCCGGTGCAGACCCTGCTGAAGATCACCGGCGACTGGCAGAAGTTCAAGGGCCTACCCGGCACCGAGGGCACTCTGCGGGTCGCGGCGACCAAACCATCGAAGCTGGAGTTGTTCCAGGCGGCGTTGGCCCAGTCCGGGGAGGAGCCCACCGGGGCGGCGACCACCCCGAAGAAGCGCAGCGCCGCGACCCCCGACGCCAAGGCCACCGAGCCCGCCAAGGCCACCGAGCCCGCCAAGGCCACCGAGCCCGCCAAGGCCACCGAGCCCGCCAAGGCCACCGAGCCCGCCAAGGCCACCGAGCCCGCCAAGGCCACCGAGCCCGCCGCCGGGGCTGCCGGGTCCGACGCGCAGTGAGCGTGGTCGCTGACGCGGTGGAGCACCTCGTCCGCGGCATCGTCGCCCACCCCGACGACGTCAGGGTCGAGATGGTCTCGGGTCGGCGCGGGCGAACCATCGAGGTGCACGTCCACCCGGAGGACCTGGGCAAGGTCATCGGACGGGGCGGGCGTACCGCGACGGCGCTGCGCACGTTGGTCGCCGGGATCGGCGGCCGTGGACTGCGCGTCGACGTCGTCGACACCGATCATTGAGTTCCGGGTCAACTGAGCAGCGCTGTGGAACTCGTCATCGGGCGGGTCGCCCGTTCCCACGGGGTGCACGGAGAGATCGTGGTGGATATCCGCACCGATGAGCCGGAGCAGCGGTTTGCGGTGGGCACCCAGTTGCACGCCCGGCGCCAGCGCGACACCGCGACCGTCGCGCACACGGTGGTGGGGGTGCGCGAGCATTCCGGACGGTTACTGGTACGGCTGGCGGATGTGGGCGACCGCGCGGGTGCGGATGCCTTACGCGGACTGCTCTTCGTCATCGACCACGCCGACCTGCCCGCACCTAGGGACCCGGCAGAGTTCTACGACCACGAGTTGGTCGGGATGGACGTCGTGCTCACTGACGGGACGGCGGTGGGCACCGTCCTCGACGTGCTGCACGGGGCGGCCGCGGAGCTGTTGTCGATCCGACCCGCGGGCCGCCCCGCGGGCGAGCACCTGGTGCCGTTCGTTGCCGCCATCGTGACCAGCGTGGACCGCGAGTCGGGCACCATGGTGATCGACCCACCCGATGGCCTGCTGGAGATGTGAGCGGTGCGCCTGGACGTCGTGACGATTTTCCCCGAGTACCTGCAGCCGATGCGTACCGCGCTGTTGGGCCGGGCGATTGACCGCGGACTCATCGAGCTGGGGATTCACGATCTGCGCGATTGGACGCACGACGTGCATCAGGCGGTGGACGACGCGCCCTACGGGGGTGGTCCGGGCATGGTGATGAAGGCTCAGGTTTGGGGTGCGGCGCTGGACGAGGTTTGTGCCGGCGAACCGGCCCCGCTCCTGGTGGTGCCGACGCCGGCGGGTGAACCGTTCACTCAGGCGATGGCGCAACGGTGGGCACGCTCGCCCCGGGTGGTGTTCGCATGCGGACGTTACGAGGGCATCGACCAACGGGTCGTCGACGACGCGGCGCGGCGCCTGCAGGTGGCGGAGGTGTCCCTGGGTGACTACGTGCTCATTGGTGGTGAGGCGGCGGTGCTCGTCTTCGTCGAGGCGGTGGTGCGGCTGCTGCCTGGCGTGCTCGGCAACGCGCTGTCCCACCAGCAGGACTCGTTCTCCGACGGGTTGCTGGAGGGCCCGAGCTATACCCGGCCGGAAAGCTGGCGGGCGTTGGAGGTGCCCGAGGTGTTGCGCAGCGGCGACCACCAGCGGATTGCCGCCTGGCGGCGGGCGACGTCATTGGAGCGCACCGCACAGCGACGGCCGGATCTGCTGCGCCACGTGGACCTGGACGCGGCCGACCGTGCGGTGCTCCAGGCGGCCGGTTTCACCCTCGCAGAGTCCTCTGGCACACTTGAGCAGTTGCCCGGCGCCGCTGGACCGGAGTGACCACCGCTCGCCCACTCACCCTGGGCACGAACTCCACGCGCGGAACCGCCCCGCGGTGTCCGCCGTGGGCGTTCCTCTGCTCTAGCGCTCACGCAAGGACGGTTGACACATGAACACCCTGGACGCCCTGGACGCCAAGTCCCTGCGGACCGATATTCCCAACTTCCGCCCCGGGGACACCCTGAACGTGCACGTGCGGGTGATCGAGGGCACCCGCGAGCGGGTCCAGGTGTTCAAGGGAGTGGTGATCCGCCGCCAGGGCGGTGGCCTCCGCGAGACGTTCACCGTTCGCAAGGTGTCCTTTGGTGTCGGCGTCGAGCGCACCTTCCCGCTGCACACCCCCAACATCGCCATGATCGAGGTCGCGACCCGCGGCGATGTGCGGCGCGCCAAGCTCTACTACCTGCGTGACCTGCGGGGTAAGGCCGCCAAGATCAAGGAGAAGCGCTGAGCATGCGGCTGGCGACCGCGGGTGCGTCCACTGCTGCTCTAACCTGAGGGCGTGCCCGACAACGCCAGCGAGGACCGCAATCGCCCACCCGGAGGTCCCGCAGCCGACGACGCCGACGACGGACCGGCTCGGTCCCGAACCTCCCGGACGCGCCGCGGCACGCGACGCAGGGCCCAGCAGCGCGGGTTTCTCAAGGAACTGCCGATCCTGCTGCTCGTCGCTCTCCTGCTGAGCTTCGTGATCCAGACGTTCATTGCCCGGGTGTATGTCATCCCGTCGGAGTCGATGGAGCCCACCCTGATGGGGTGCACCGGGTGCGGCATCACCAACGACCGCATCGTGGTTGACAAGGTCAGCTACCGCTTCGGTGCCCCACGACCAGGTGACGTGGTGGTTTTCAAGGGCCCGGCGTCCTGGGGGACTGAGTTCACCAGCCCGCGCTCCAGCAATGCCGTTGTCCGTGGCCTGCAGCAGGTCGGAGCGGTGGTCGGGCTCGCTCCGCCCAACGAGCGTGACTTCGTCAAACGCGTCGTCGCCACGGGCGGTCAGACCGTGCAGTGTTGCGACGCCACCGGAAACGTGCAGGTCAACGGCGCTTCGCTGACCGAGCCGTACGTGGTGAACGACTTCCCGTTCGTTGCCGGGTCGCAGGACTGCGCTACCGCGATCGCTTCGGGACGCTGCTTCGCCCCCGTCACTGTGCCGCCGAACAACCTGTGGATGATGGGCGACAACCGGAACAACTCGGCCGACTCTCGCTACCACGTGGGGGACAACGCGCGGGGGACGGTGCCGTCGGCCGATGTCATTGGTAAGGCCAGGGTGATTGTGGTGCCCGTTTCCCGGTGGCAGGTGATCTCCGCTCCCCAGATCGTCGGCGCGCAGGCTGCGGGGGGGCCCTCGCCGGGCGGCGCCCCCGTCCCCAACGCGGTGATTCTGGTCGGGACGCTCGCCGGGCTGCGCACCGCGACAGGTGCCGGCGCCCGTGCACGGCGGCGACCGTGGCGCGCCCGCGCACGGTGAGCCGGACGTGGCCACCCCGGGTGGTGGTACGCCACACCGCTGGCCTCCGGACGATGGAGTCGACCCTGCACCGGTGCGGGCTCGGACCGGTCGCCGGAACCGACGAGGCGGGCCGGGGCGCTTGCGCTGGCCCGCTGGTCGTCGCGGCGTGTGTGCTGCCGCCGGCGCCCTGCCCGGCACTGGACGGGCTGACCGACTCCAAACTGCTCAGCGAGTCCGAACGCGAACGGCTGTACCCGCTGGTCCTGGCGCACGCGGTGGCCACGTCCGTGGTGATCGTGCCCGCGGCCGAGGTCGACGCCCGGGGCATTCACGTGGTCAACATCGAGGGGATGCGCCGGGCCGTTAGCACGCTGGCACGCCCGCCCGGGTACGTGCTCATCGACGGCTTCCGGGTACCGGGGCTGGGGGCGCCGTCCCTGCCGGTGATCGGTGGTGACGCCCAGGCTGCATGTATCGCGGCGGCGAGCGTGCTGGCGAAGGTCACCCGGGACCGGATCATGGTGCAGCTTGACGCCGACATTCCCGGTTACGGCTTTGCCGCACATAAGGGCTATTCCACCCCCGCACATGTGGCGGCACTGTGGCAGCGGGGTCCCAGCCGAGCGCACCGACTCAGCTACGCCAACGTCGCCGCCGCAGGTGCAGGCGTGCCGGACCGGTGCGCCAGTGCGTCATGATGAGGGGGCGCACTGGCCGGCGGCGCAGCGAACGAGGAGGGCAACACCCCGATGAGTGCTGAGGACCTCGAGAAGTACGAGACCGACATGGAGCTCAGCCTCTACCGGGAGTACCGCGACATCGTCACCCAGTTCGCGTACGTGGTGGAGACCGAGCGACGCTTCTACCTGGCCAACTCGGTCGACGTGCAACCACGCAACGCCGACGGCGAGGTCTACTTCGAGTTGCGGATGTCCGACGCGTGGGTGTGGGACATGTACCGACCGGCCCGGTTCGTCAAGAACGTCAAGGTGATCACCTTCAAGGATGTCAACGTCGAGGAGCTGGACAAGCCCGAGCTGCGCCTGCCCGAGGACGGCCCGTTCAGCGAGTAGCACGACGCACCGACCCGTGATCACCCAGAGGGCACCCATAACCCCTGCCGATCCCCATATCGGCGGGTTGTCCACAGATTGCTCGCACCCCCTCACCAAGCCCTGACGACCGGGCACAGTCGGTGACCTCGGCAGCCCACCCACCGGTTGCCCCGTAGGAGGGTCGAGGACAACCGTGCCATCACCAGCGACGCACCCCACACCGAACGCCCCAACGCCGTCCACGACCGCGCAGCGCCGCGCTGCCCTGGGTGCCCGCGGTGAGCAGCTCGCCGTGGAACATCTCACTGCGCAGGGCCTGGTCGTGCTCGACCGCAACTGGCGCTGCAGTGAGGGTGAATTGGACATTATCGCCACCGACGGTGCGAGCGTGGTGGTGGTCGAGGTGAAGGCGCGGTCGGGGATCGGCTACGGCCGGCCCGAGGAAGCCGTGACACCGCGCAAACTGGCCCGGATGCGCCGTGCGGCGCAGCGGTGGCTGTCGGCCAATCGTGTCGGCTGGGTGCAGGTCCGCTTCGACGTAATCGCGGTCCTCATCGACCCGCGGACCGGTGGTGTGCAGCTCGAGCATCTGCCCGGGGTCTTCTGATGGCGCTGGGCAGCGCGCACTCCGTGGCGGTGAACGGTGTCGACGGTCAGCTGGTGGAGATCGAGGCCGACCTCGGTCAGGGACTGCCCGGGGTGCATCTGGTGGGTCTACCCGATGCTGCACTGCAGGAATCCCGTGATCGGGTGCGGGCCGCGGTCACCAACTCCGGTCAGAGCTGGCCGTCGCGACGCATCACCCTGGCGTTGTCACCGGCGACGCTGCCCAAGGTCGGATCGGTGTACGACCTTGCCCTGGCGTGCGCGGTGTTGTGCGCGGCGGGTTCGGTGCCGGGGGGGCGATTGGCCGAGACGGTGCTGCTGGGCGAACTGGCACTAGACGGTCGGGTCCGACGGGTTCGGGGGGTGCTCCCCTCCGTGCTTGCTGCGCGGCAAGCTGGCTGGCCGCGAGCTGTGGTGCCGCTGGAGGCGCTCGGTGAAGCAGCCCTGGTGCAGGGCATCGAGGTGCTGGGTACCAGGAGCCTGGCCGAGGTGTTGGCGTGGCTGCGTGGCGCTGGCACGCTGCAGCCGCCGACGGGCTTCGCGACGGCACCCGCCGAGAGCGGGGCGGACCTGGGCGACGTGGTGGGCCAGGCCGAGGCGCGGTGGGCGGTGGAGGTCGCCGCAGCCGGGGCGCATCACCTGCTGCTGACCGGCCCGCCGGGAACGGGCAAGACGATGCTGGCCCAGCGTCTGCCCGGTCTGTTGCCCGCCCTGGGCGAGCAGGCGGCCCTGGAGGTCACCGCGATTCACTCCGTGGCGGGCCTGCTCAGCGCCGAGTGCCCGCTGATCACCCGCCCATCCTTCGTGGCGCCGCATCACACCAGCTCGGTGAGCGCACTTGTCGGCGGTGGCAGCGGGATGGCCCGGCCCGGGGCGGTGAGCCGGGCACATCGCGGAGTGCTCTTCCTCGACGAGTGCCCCGAGTTCGGTTCCCGTGCGCTGGAGGCGCTGCGCACCCCGCTGGAGGACGGCGAGGTCCGCATCGCGCGTCGCGACGGCGTGGCCCGCTACCCGGCCCGCTTCCAGCTGGTGTTGGCGGCAAACCCCTGCCCATGCGCCCCGGCCCGCGAGACCGACTGCGTCTGCCCGCCCCCGGCCCGCCGCCGGTATCTGGGCAGGTTGTCCGGACCGTTGCTGGACCGGGTCGACCTGCGGGTGCGGATGCGGCCGCTAGCGTCCGCGGCCCTCACCGACGACACGGGGGAGGGCACCGCCGCGGTGCGCGCCAGGGTGGCGGCGGCCCGCGAGGCGGCTGCGCATCGGTGGTCCGGGCATGGTTGGCTGACGAATGCTGAGGTGCCCGGACCGGCTCTGCGACAACGGTTTCGACTTGGCCGACCCGCTCTGGTCCCGTTGGAGCGGGCACTGCGAACCGGTGAGATCACCGCCCGTGGAGCCGACCGAGCCCTACGGGTCGCCTGGAGCCTGAGCGATCTGGCCGGCACCGTCCAACCGGGCCATGACGAGGTGGCCGCCGCGTTGCTGTTCCGGGACAGGAGGGCGGCATGAGCGAGCACCAGTGCAGGCGGCGGGCGTGGGCGTACTTGTCTCGGGTGAGCGAGGCGCCGTCGCCGCAGCTGCACGCACTCATCGCCCGAGACGGACCCGAGGCGGCGGCCAATGCGGTGCGCCAGCGCGCCGTACCTGCTGCGCTGGCCGCCAGCACCCAGGCTCGTCATCACCTGGACTCTGCGGCCGCGGACCTCGACCACATTCAGGCTCTCGGGGGTCGCTTGGTGACCCCGGAGGACGCGGAATGGCCGGCGTGGCGGATGGTGGGCTTCGCCGGTGAGCATGCGCCAAGCGCTCGCGCCCCGATCGCACCTGTCGCGTTGTGGGTCCGCGGCGGCGGTCGTCTCGACGAGGTGACCGACCGTGCGGTGGCCGTGGTGGGTACCCGCGCCATCAGCGGCTACGGCGAGCACGTCACCGCAGAGCTGTGCCACGACCTCGCCGCTGACGGATGGACGGTGGTATCAGGAGCCGCCTACGGGGTCGACGGCGCCGCCCACCGTGCCGCCCTCGCTGCCGGTGGGATCACCGCCGCCGTGCTGGCCGGCGGGGTGGATCGGCCGTACCCGTCCGGACACGAGGCGTTGCTGCGGCGCATCATGGTGGACGGCGTGGTGGTCAGCGAGTATCCGCCGGGCACCCCGCCCGCCCGGTATCGCTTCCTGGCCCGCAACCGGTTGATCGCCGGGCTCGGGGAGGGGGTGGTGGTGGTCGAGGCGGGCTGGCGCAGCGGTGCGCGTAGCACCGCGACGTGGGCGGGCGCCCTCGGCCGCGCGGTGATGGCCGTGCCCGGCCCGGTCACCTCACTGGGGTCCACCGGGTGCCACCGGATGATCCGGCTGGGGGAGGCCGAACTGGTCACCTCGGCGGCGGAGGTCACCGAACGGGTCGGGCGCATGGGTGAACTGGCCGCCGATCCGGACGTCACTCGGCGCCCGTGGGACGACTTGGACACCGCGGTGGCGCAGGTGTTCGAGGCGCTGCCGGCCACCGGAGCCGCTGACCTGCAGCGGATCTCCGAGAGCTGCGGGCTACCGCTGCATCAGGTGCGGGCCGCCCTACCGGTGCTGGAGCTGGACCGCCTTGCTGTGCTCACCGAGGACGGTTGGGCGCGTCGGCGTGTCAGCGGCGGGAGTGCTTGACCATCCCCCGCGGTGCGACCACCGTGGGATTCGTGGACGATGGGGTACGGCCAGCGGAGTTCGTGCTGGCCGCAGGCCTGCAGCGACACGTCGAGGACTTCGCCGACTACTTGCGGCTGGAACGCGGGTATTCGGTGCACACGGTGCGGGCATACACCGGTGACGTTCGTTCGTTGCTGACTCACGCCACGCGGCAGGATCCCGACCGTTCACCGGCCCTCGACGGCCTGGTGCTTGCGGTGCTGCGCTCGTGGTTGGCCGAGCAGGCCAGGGCCGGGGTGGCCCGCACCACCCTGGCCCGGCGCACCGCTGCTGCCCGCACCTTCACTGGTTGGGCGCAGCGCACCGGCCGCGCGGCATACGACGCTGGCGCGCGACTGTCTGCCCCCCGCGCACACCGGACCCTTCCGGCGGTGTTGCGACCGGAACAGGCCGCCTCGGCGCTCGACTCGGCCGCCGCCGGGGCCGCGCAGCTCGAACCCGTGGCGCTGCGTGATCATTTTGTGGTGGAGTTGTTGTACGCCACCGGTATCCGGGTCGGTGAGCTGTGTGGTCTCGACGTCGGCGATGTCGACGACGCGCGGCGGTTGGTGCGGGTGCTCGGCAAGGGCGGCCGGGAGCGGTCAGTCCCCTTCGGGCTGCCGGCCGAACGCGCCCTACGAGCGTGGCTGCGGTACGGCCGCCCAGTGTTGTGCAGCTCACTGAGTGGAACGGCATTGCTGTTGGGGGTGCGGGGCGGCCGGCTTGACCCACGGGCGGCCCGACGTTGCGTGCACGAGACGGTCGCGGTGGTGCCCGGCGCACCCGACCTCGGCCCGCACGGTCTGCGGCACTCTGCGGCCACCCATCTGCTTGAGGGGGGCGCGGACCTGCGGGTCGTTCAGGAGCTGCTTGGTCACGCTACGCTGTCGACGACACAGCTCTATACCCATGTGACCGTCGAGCGGCTGAGGGCAGTTCATGACCGAGCGCACCCGAGAGCGTGAGGCGCAGCAGGGTAGGGACGCCGCATCGCACGGGGAGTCGGTGGCTCAGGCGCTGGACGAACTGTGGAGCGAGTTCACCCACCATCGCTCCCAGCCGCTGCGTGACCGTCTCGTCCTGCACTACGCGCCGATGGTCAAATACGTTGCGGGGCGGGTCGGAACCGGTCTTCCTCAGCACGTTGACGCAGCCGACCTGGTGCAGGCGGGCATCTTCGGGCTCATCGAGGCCATCGACCGGTTTGAACCCGAGCGCGGGTGGAAGTTCGAGACCTACGCCATGCAGCGGGTGCGGGGCGCAATACTCGACGACCTGCGAGCCCAAGACTGGGTGCCCCGCTCGGTGCGGTCCAAGGCCAGGGCGGTGCAGGCGGCTCTGGGTCGGTTGGAGTCCACGCTGCACCGCAGCCCCACCGATGCCGAAGTTGCCGCCGAGGCGGACCTGAGTCCCGCCGAACTGCAGTCGCTGTACAAGGAGCTGTCGATGACCAGCGTCATCGCTCTGGAGGACCTCATGGGGGGTGATTCCGACTCCGGTGGCCTCTCCGCGGCGGATGTGTTGGCTGACGCGCACGCCCCAGACCCGGTGGCAGTGTTGGAATCGGAGGAGGCCCGGGCGCTGCTGGCAGCGGCGGTCGCCGGGTTGCCCGAACGCGACCGCACCGTGGTGACCCTGTACTACTTCGAGAACCTCACCCTGGCGGAGATCGGCGGGGTGCTGGGGGTCACCGAGAGCCGGATCTGCCAGCTGCACACCAGGGCGGTGCTGCGGTTGCGCACCCGTATCGCGGAGGTCACCGGCGACCGGGTACCGGACGCCAGCGCCCGGCCCCGTGCTCGTCGCGGCCGCTGATCCGCCCCACGCGCCGTTACCGCTGATTCTCAGCCCTGCCACGGCAGCAGTCGCACCCGCCACACCCCCACCAGCCGCAACGGGTCCAGATAGCTGTCCGGCCCGCGCCGCACCCCCCAATGCAGGCAGGCCGCCGCCGGGCACCCATCGTGACCGGGGCTCAGCAGGCCCAGAACGGTGCCGGCGGCCACGACCGTGCCGACCGCCACCTGGGCCTCCACCGGCTCGTAGGTGGTGCGCAAGCCGTCAGGGTGCTGCACCGATACCACCCCGCGGTCAGCTACGACGCCAGCGAACGTCACTGTCCCGGCACCAGCCGCCAGCACGGGCCCTGCGACGGGGGCGGCCAGGTCGACCCCCCGGTGACCCGTGGAATACACCGTCTCCGGCGGCTGGAATGGCCGGGCCACCCGCGGGAAGCCGGGCACCGGCCAGCGGTAGTCGTCGCGGGGAACTGGATTGGCTTGCTGGGTGGCTGCCTGCCGCGGTGCGCCCGTGGTCTCGGCGACGGCGCTCGCGGTAGGGACGAGGGCCGCCGCGCTGAGCAGCACGACGGCGCATAACACCCGGAGCAGTCGCGTGTGCACTACATGAGCATGCTGGGTTGATGTGCTCGCTCAGTGCCTCATGGGCCAGCTGTGGATAACTATCGGCGCTGTGCACAACCGGTCTCCGGGTGGCGTGCGGGTCGGTGCGCGCGTCGTACACTGCGTGGTGCGGCTCGTGCGTGCACGGGTCGACTTCGCGCGCCCGAACATCACCCTCAACGGGGTGGTCGGTCGTCGGTGGTCCCGCAGCGACGGGCCCGGCGTCCGGTTCGAGTGCCAGGGCGGTGACCCGCAGGGCCACCGCGACAACCGAGAACACCGTCGGCACCGCTCCAGGGTGCCGGTGGGTGGCAAACAGGAAGCGAGGACGGGGACCCATAGGCCCCCGATCAGACATGGCAGTCGTCACCATGAAACAGCTGCTCGACAGCGGCGCGCACTTCGGTCACCAGACCCGCCGGTGGAACCCCAAGATGAAGCGCTTCATCTTCACCGACCGCAACGGCATCTACATCATCGACCTGCAGCAGACGCTGGTCTACATCGACCGGGCCTACGAATTCGTTCGGGAGACTGTCTCGCACGGCGGTTCGGTGATGTTCATCGGCACCAAGAAGCAGGCCCAGGAATCCATTGCTGAACAGGCCACCCGGGTGGGGATGCCCTTCGTCAATCAGCGCTGGTTGGGCGGGATGCTGACCAACTTCACCACCGTGCACAAGCGGCTGCAGCGGCTCAAGGAACTGGAGTCGATGGAGCAGACGGGGGGCTTCGAGGGCCGCACCAAGAAGGAAATCCTCATGCTGACCAGGGAGATGACCAAGCTCGACCGCACCCTTGGCGGGATCAGGGACATGTCCAAGGTGCCCAGTGTGGTGTGGATCGTCGACACCAACAAGGAGCACCTCGCCGTCGCCGAGGCACGCAAGCTCAACATCCCGGTCGTGGCTATCCTCGACACCAACTGCGACCCCGACCTGGTGGATTACCCCATTCCGGGCAACGACGACGCGATCCGCTCCGCTGCGCTGCTCACCAAGGTCGTGGCAGCGGCGGTGGCCGAGGGATTGCAGTCCCGCGCCGGGCGTAGCAGCGGCGACGACAAGCCGGCCGATGGGGCCGACGAGCCGCTCGCGGAATGGGAGCGCGAGCTCATGGCCGGCGCCGAGGCCAGCGTGCCGCCGGCACCCACTGAGGCACCGGCACCCACTGAGGCATCGACTGAGACACCGGCTGCGACGGAGACACCCGAGGCGACCGCGCCGGCTGATCCGGCCGAAATTGCCGCGGCAGTCGAAACCGCCGAGGCCGCGGTCGGCGGGGCACCGGTCACCGGCACGGACGCCCCAGCTCCCGCCGCCACCGCAAACACCCAGCCCTGAGTCCGGCGGGTGGTCCCGTTGCCGCGTCGGCGGCGGGGTCCACCCCGGGCGAGCGTTTTAGGACCCCATCCGCGTACCCGAACCAGGAGGCTTCTCCCACCATGGCGAACTTCACCGCCGCCGACGTCAAGCGGCTCCGCGAGCTGACCGGCTCCGGGATGATGGACTGCAAGAACGCCCTCGCTGACACCGACGGCGACTTCGACAAAGCCGTGGAGTTTCTGCGCATCAAGGGCGCCAAGGACGTCGGCAAGCGGGCCGAGCGTTCCACTGCCAACGGTCTGGTGTCCGCCACAGACGGTGTGATGGTCGAGCTGAACTGTGAGACCGATTTCGTCGCCAAGAACGCTGAATTTCAGCAGCTGGGCAAACGCATCGTCGCTCTGGCAGTTATACACAAACCGGCCGACGTGGCCGCGCTCAACGCGCTGGAGCTCGACGGCAAACCCGTCTCGGCTGTCGTCGAGGAGTTCTCCGCCCGGATCGGGGAGAAGCTCCAGGTGCGCCGGGTGGCGGTGCTCAACACCCCGGTCGCAGCCTATTTGCACCGCAAGTCCGCCGACCTACCGCCCGCGGTCGGCGTGCTGGTGGAGTACGCCGGCACGGGTGACGCGGTGGCGCAGGCAGCTCGCGGCGCTGCCATGCAGATCGCCGCGATGCGGCCCCGGTTCGTCAACCGGGACGAAGTGCCTGCTGACGTAGTTGCCAACGAGCGCCGCATCGCCGAGGAGACAGCTCGGGAGGAGGGCAAGCCCGAGCAGGCCCTGACCAAGATCATCGACGGCCGGGTGAACGGGTTCTTCAAGGACACCGTGCTGCTCGAGCAGTCCTCGGTGCAGGATTCGAAGAAGACGGTCAAGGCCGTGCTGGACGCCGCGGGGGCGACCGTCACCCGGTTTGCCCGGTTCGAGGTCGGCCAGAGCTAACCCGGGTTGGCGCCCGCACGAGGGCAGTTTCCCGACGACGACCGAGAAGGGACGACGGTGCAAGAGTCGGTGAGCGGTTCTGCCCCACCAGCGCACGAGGGCAAGAGCCACGGATTCCGTCGGGTCTTGCTCAAACTGGGCGGGGAGATGTTCGGCGGGGGAGCGGTCGGTGTCGACCCGGTGGTGGTGCAGAACGTCGCCGCGCAGATCGCCGCGGTAGTCGCCAGCGGTGTGCAGGTGGCCGTGGTGATCGGCGGCGGCAACTTCTTCCGCGGAGCCGAGCTGCAGCAGCTCGGGATGGACCGTGCCCGCGCCGACTACATGGGCATGCTGGGCACTGTGATGAATTGCCTTGCACTGCAAGATTTTCTTGAGAAGCAAGGCGTCGACACCCGGGTCCAGACGGCGATCACCATGGGCCAGGTCGCCGAGCCCTACATCCCGCGCCGTGCGGTGCGTCACTTGGAGAAGGGTCGGGTGGTGATCTTCGGCGCCGGTGCGGGCATGCCGTACTTCTCCACCGACACCACCGCCGCCCAGCGGGCACTCGAGGTGCACGCCGAGGTCGTCTTGATGGCCAAGGGCGTGGACGGGGTGTTCGACGCCGATCCCAACATCCATCCCGGCGCCACCATGTTCACCGAGATCACCCATCGCGAGGTGCTGGAGCGTGGGCTGAAGGTCGCCGACGCCACCGCATTCAGCCTCTGCATGGACAACGCGATGCCGATCATGGTGTTCAACCTGCTGGTGCACGGCAACATTGCCCGGGCAGTGGCGGGTGAGAGGATCGGGACGCTGGTCCGCACCACCACCGAGCCCGACGACGCCGCAGGAGGATCGACGTGATCGACGAGACGCTTTTCGACGCCGAGGAGAAGATGGAGAAGGCCGTCTCCGTGGCGCGCGAGGACCTCGCATCGATCCGCACCGGCCGGGCAAACCCGGGGATGTTCGCCCGGATCGTCATCGACTACTACGGTGCCATGACCCCTATCACCCAGGTGTGCGGGATCACCGTGCCCGAGGCTCGGATGGTCGTCATCAAGCCCTACGAGGCCGCCACCCTGGGTGCGGTCGAGACGGCGATCCGCAACTCCGACTTGGGTGTCAACCCCAGCAACGACGGATCCATCATCCGGGTGTCACTTCCCCAGCTCACTGAGGAACGCCGCCGCGACTACGCGAAGCAGGCCAGGGGCAAGGGCGAGGATGCCAGGGTGTCGGTGCGCAACATCCGCCGCAAGGCGATGGAGGAGCTTGCCCGGATCAGCAAGGACGGGGACGCCGGGGAGGACGAGGTGGTGCGTGCGGAGAAGGAACTGGACAAGACCACCGGACGCTATGTCGCGCAGGTCGACGAGATGGTCCGCCACAAGGAGTCAGAACTGATGGAGGTCTGACCCCACGCGCAGGGCCGGGGCGGGTTGGGGACGGTTTGATGGAGCAGCGTGAGCGGGCGGTGGTGGGAGGAACGGTGGTGACGGTGTCGGAGGCCTCAGGCTTACCCGGTCCCATCGCGGCGCCCCCACCATCTCGGGTCGGCCGCAACCTGCCTGCCGCGCTCGCGGTCGGCGGTGGCTTGGGCGCCATGTTGATCGCCACCCTCGCGCTGATACCGCAGGCATGGGTGGGAATTGTGGCGGTTTCTGTGGGTGTCGCCACCTGGGAGGTGACCACAGCGACCGACCGGGTGCAGCTGCGCTTGCCGCTGGTACCGCTGCTCGTGGGCGGGCAGGCGATGGTCTGGTCGGGGTGGGTGTTCGGCGCCGCTGGTGTCCTGGACGCCTTCGGCGCCACCGTGCTGGCCTGCATGGTGTGGCGGCTGGCCGCGGGCGCGGAGAACTACCTTCGGGACACCGCCACCTCGGTATTCGTCGCTGCGTGGGTACCGTTGTGTGGGTCCTTTGCGGTGCTGCTCCTGACAGCGGAGAACGGTGCTGCCCGGGTCGCGGCGTTGATGGTGGGGGTGGCCTGCTCCGACGTCGGGGGGTACGCCCTCGGCGCCACCCTGGGCCGCCACCCCATGGTTGCGGCGATCAGCCCCAAGAAGTCCTGGGAGGGGTTCGCCGGTTCGATGCTGTTCGGGGTCGTGGGGGGGATGCTGACGTTCACTCAGTTGCTGCAGTCCACTGCGGTGTTGGGCGCGGCGTTCGGTGCGGTCATCGTCGTGGTCGCCACCATCGGCGACCTGGTGGAAAGCCAGGTCAAGCGAGATCTTGGCCTGAAAGATATGAGCGAGCTGCTGCCGGGGCATGGCGGTCTGATGGATCGGCTCGACTCGGTGCTGCCCTCCGCGGTGGTGGCGTGGGTCCTGCTCAGCGCCCTGTTGTGAGAGTCGGTGTCCACAGCAGCGGCACGCGGCCCGCGCCAGCCCATTCCTAGTCCGAATATCTGGCACTGGCCGCAGGTGTACGAGGTGGAGAATCGCGCCCAAGATCCGGCGGGGGTGATCTGGGACGTGGTTGCCGAGGTGGCACCCTGGGCCGGAGCCGACGTCGTCGACGTGGGTTGCGGGGCGGGCTACCACCTGCCGAAGCTGGCCGCCTCGGCGCGCAGCGTGATCGGGGTGGAGCCGCACCTACCGCTGGTCGAGCTGGCCGAGCAGCGGACGGCGGGAATGGCCAGCGTCAAAGTTCTGGCGGGCCTGGGTGAAGCGCTGCCGCTGCCCGGCCGTAGCGTCGATGTGCTGCATGCCCGCACCGCCTGCTACTTCGGCCCGGGATGTGAACCGGCGTTGGCTGAGGCCGACCGGGTGTTGCGACCGGGCGGGGTGCTGGTGGTGGTTGATCTGGACGCCGGGCGGGGCGCCTACGGGGGGTGGATGCGCGCTGACCTGCCCGGCTACGACCCGGCAGCCGTCGAACGCTTCTTCGACGCGCAGGGCTTCGACCTGCGTCGGGTAGACGCAGTGTGGCAGTTCCCCGATCGGGAGAGCCTGAGCGCGGTGCTGGGCATCGAATTTTCCGCCGCGGTGGCCTCCCGGGCGTTAGGCGTCGTCGCTGGGCTCAGTCTTCAGGTGGCCTACCGGGTGCACTGGCGCCGGACCCCGCGGCTGGGTCAGGCCCTTTTGTAGGCTTTGCGCAGTTGCAGGATGCGCACGGCGCTGGCCAGTCCCATCACGAGCGCACCGGCAAGGGCGGCGATCAGCATGTTGATTCCTACCGGCAGCTGGTAGCTCCACCCGAAGAATCGGACGGTGGGGCTATCGCCCAGGTTCTGCACGATGAACACCACCAGGGCGACGGTGACCAACGCACCCGCGACCAAGAACACATAGGTGCTCGCCGCACGGGTGTGCCGCACCTTGCGCGGGCGGGGGTCGGAGGCGGTCTCCGGCGCCGTAGTCGGGAGCGTCGGGGCGGTATAGGGCGGGAGCGAGGGACGGGCCGCGTCCGGGCCGCGGGCCGGGTCGGAGGTGGGGGGCGCATGCCGGGGGCTGCTCGGGTCGGTAGTCATACCGGCAATGATGACGCGCCCGGGCGGTGTGTCACTAACGGAGCCGGCCCGTGTCGTGTGGCGGTGCCACGGCTGTGTCGTGTGGCGGTGCCACGGCAGTGTCGTGTGGCGGTGCCACGGCAGTGTCGTGTGGCGGTGCCACAATGGGACCCACTATGGCCGCCTCCCTCCCTCTCGTGTTCGACGCCCCCCGGCGCGGCCTGCCCCCGCAGCACCTGGCCGACCTCGACGCCGAGGGCCGCACCGCAGCGGTGACCGCGCTGGGGTTGCCGGCCTTTCGCGCCGACCAACTCGCTCGCCAGTACTACGGACGCCTGACCGCCGACCCCACAGCGATGACCGACCTGCCCGTGGCGCTGCGGGACACCCTGGCCGCGACGCTGTTCCCGACGCTGCTTGCCCCGATCCGGCAGGTTTCCTGCGATGAGGGCACCACCCGCAAGACCCTGTGGCGGGCGCACGACGGCACGATGGTGGAGAGCGTGCTGATGCGCTACCCGGATCGGGCCACGCTGTGCATCTCCAGCCAGGCCGGCTGCGGGATGGCCTGCCCCTTCTGCGCCACCGGCCAGGGTGGGCTGGACCGCAACCTGTCCACCGCCGAGATCGTCGACCAGGTGCGCGCCGCGGCGGCGGCGATGCGCGACGGCGAGGTCGGTGCCGGCCCAGGGCGGCTGTCCAACGTGGTGTTCATGGGTATGGGGGAGCCGCTGGCCAACTACAACCGGGTGGTGGCAGCGGTGCGCCGGATCACCGAAGCACCCCCAAACGGGCTGGGCATCGCCGCCCGGTCGGTGACGGTGTCCACGGTCGGGCTGGCCCCGGCCATCCGCAAGCTGGCCCAGGAGGGTTTGCAGGTGACGCTGGCGGTGTCGCTGCACACCCCCGACGACGAACTGCGCGACACCCTGGTCCCGGTGAACAACAGGTGGCCGATCGCCGAGGTACTCACCGCGGCGCGGCACTACGCCGACACCACCGGCCGGCGGGTGTCTATCGAGTACGCGCTGATCCGGGATGTCAACGACCAGCCATGGCGGGCAGACCTGCTGGCGAAGCGACTGAGGAAGGCACTCGGCGCCGGGGTGCACGTCAACCTCATCCCGCTCAACCCCACCCCCGGGAGCCGGTGGGACGCCAGCCCCAAACCGGTGCAGCAGGAGTTCGTCAGGCGGGTGCTGGCCGGTGGGGTGTCCTGCACCGTGCGCGACACCCGGGGTCAGGAGATCGCCGCTGCCTGCGGGCAGCTCGCCGCGCAGACATGAGGCGCTTCGCCTCCTTGGGGTAAGGCACCCCCCGATCGCTACTTGCGCCAGGCGGTTCGACGCCGCGCCGCGTCGCGCACCAGGATGAACACCAACCCCGCGGCCAAGCCGATCAGCCACACGTCCTCGATGTTGCCGCGGTGGTTGCCGATGATCATCGCGAGCAGCCCCAGCGCGACCAGCCGCCCGGTGATCCTGGTGAGTCGGGGGAATTGGCCGTGCCATCCCCACTCGGCGGAGGGCTCGTCGGCCGGATTCACCCCGGCGGCCACCGGGGTACGGGTGGTCTTCTCGAGGTGCTTGGCTGCCACGTCGGTCCTCCCGTTCGGTGCGGTAAGGGCCCATCGTGACACATGGCCTCTGCCGCATTGGTCGCCGGCCGACGAGACACCACCTGGTCGGGGATGATGACCAGGTGTCCCCGCACCCCGCCGCGCCCACCCGGCTGTTGTTGTTGGGCAGCACCGGGTCCATCGGGGTGCAAGCGCTGGCGGTGGTGGCCGCAGCCGCAGGTCGCTTTCAGGTCGTCGGCCTGGCCGCAGCCGGCCACGACGTGGCGGCATTGGCCGCGCAGGCCCGGGCCACCGGGGCCCCGCGGGTCGCGGTGCCCGATCGTGGGGCCGCCGCCCGACTGCGGACGTTGCTGCCGGAGCTGGAGGTGCTCGACGGCCCCGACGCGGTCACCCGGCTGGTCACCGACACCCCAGCCGACGTGGTGCTCAACGCGCTGGTGGGGTCCCTCGGCCTGCCGCCCACCCTGGCGGCGTTGGCCACCGGTGCCCGCCTGGCGCTGGCCAACAAGGAATCGTTGGTGGCCGGCGGCTCCCTGGTCATAGCAGCAGCCGCGCCCGGTCAGATCGTGCCGGTGGACTCCGAGCACTCCGCGATCGCCCAATGCCTGCGCGGGGGCCGGGCTGAGGAGGTGGCACGCATCGTGCTGACCGCCTCCGGTGGCCCGTTTCGCGGGTTCAGCGCCGCCCAACTGGCGAAGGTGACTCCCGAGCAGGCCGGAGTGCACCCGACCTGGGCGATGGGGCCGATGAACACCCTGAACTCGGCGAGTTTGGTGAACAAGGGCCTGGAACTGATCGAGACGCACCTGCTGTTCGGGGTGGACTACGACGCGATCGACGTCACAGTGCACCCCCAGTCGGTGGTGCACTCGATGGTCACCTTCGTGGACGGATCGACCCTGGCCCAGGCCAGCCCCCCGGACATGCGCCTGCCCATCGCGCTCGCGCTCGGCTGGCCCGATCGACTCGCCGGCGCGGCACGCCCCTGCGACTTCGCGACCGCCGCCACCTGGGATTTCGAGCCGTTGGACAACGTTGTGTTCCCCGCGGTCGACCTGGCCCGTACCGCCGGCAAGATGGGCGGTTGCATCCCCGCGGTGTTCAACGCCGCCAACGAGGAAGCCGCCGCCGCGTTCCTCGCTGGGACCGTGGGCTTCCCGCGGATCCTCGCCACTGTCAGCGAGATGCTGGCGCAGGCCGACGCGTGGGTGGCGGAGCCGGTTACCGTGGAGGACGTGCTCGCAGCCGAGGACTGGGCGCGGGCCGGTGCCCACCGCCTGCTCGGTACGCGGTCGCTGCTCGCACCGACGCAACGAGAGGCCTAGGAACCGTGCTGTTCGCCTTCGGAGTGGCGCTGTTCGCGCTCGGGATCGCGGTGTCCATCGCGCTGCACGAATTCGGCCACCTGGTCATCGCCAAGGCCTTCGGGATGAAGGTCCGCCGCTACTACATCGGCTTCGGCCCCAAGCTGTTCAGCTTCACCCGCGGGGAGACCGAATACGGGCTCAAGGCCATCCCGGCCGGCGGGTTCTGCGACATCGCAGGCATGACCGCCCTGGACGAGGTGGCACCGGACGAGGTGGACCGGGCGATGTACCGACAGAGCGCCTGGAAGCGCATCGCGGTGATGCTCGGCGGGCCCATCACCCACTTCGCCCTGGGTATGGTGCTGGTGTACGTCCTGGCGGTCGGGTACGGATTGCCCAACATCAACGTGCCCACCACCGCCGTCGTCGGGCAGGTCACCTGCGTTCCACCCACCCAGCAAGGTCCCAGCACCGACCCCCAGGCCGACTACGCTTTGCCGCCGTGCGTGCCCGGTGACCCCAGTCCCGCCCAGGCCGCCGGGTTGCAGCCCGGGGATGTGATCACCGCAGTGAACGGGACCGCCACCCCCACCTTCGCCGACGTGGTGACCGCGACCCGGCCGCTGACCGGCACCGCGAAGTTCACCATCGAGCGCGCTGGTCGTACGCAAACCGTGCCGGTGGCGATCGCCCAGGTGCAGCGCTACGTCACCAGTAACGGCGGCGCGCCGCAGTTGGCCACGGTCGGAGCCATCGGAGTCAGTGCCCCGCAGTACCGCCCAGTGCCCTACAACGCGTTGTCGGCCATTCCCGGCACCGTCGCCTTCACCGGCACCATGTTCGACAAGACCTTCCAGAGCCTGCTGAGTTTCCCGGAGAAGATTCCGGCCGTGATCAGCTCGATCGGCGGCGCACCGCGTGGCACCGACACCCCGATCAGCGTGGTGGGGGCTAGCCGCATCGGCGGTGAGGTGGCCCAGGCCGGCCTGTGGGAGGTGTTCATCCTGCTGCTGGCCGGGCTGAACTTCTTCATCGGCGTGTTCAACCTGTTGCCCCTGCTGCCACTGGATGGCGGTCACATGGCCGTGACGGCGTATGAGAAGGTCCGCAACCTCGCGCGGGTGCGCCGCGGTCGCCCCATCGGCGCACCCGTGGACTACACCAAACTGCTGCCGCTGACCTACGTCGTCGTCGTCATCTTCGGCGGAGTCACGCTGCTCACCGTCACCGCCGACATCGTCAACCCGGTCCAGCTGTTCCGCTGATCCCGGCCCCCACAGCAGTTTCCGGACTACAGGAGAGGACGACCGTGACTGTGCCCGTCGCGCTCGGCATGCCCGAAGGCCCCCCGCCGGTGCTCGCGCCACGCCGGGGCACCCGCCAGCTGCAGGTGGGTACCGTCGGAGTGGGCAGCGACTTCCCGGTGTCGGTGCAGTCCATGACCACCACCAAGACCCACGACGTGGACGCCACCCTGCAGCAGATCGCCGAGCTCACCGCGGCGGGTTGCGACATCGTGCGGGTGGCCTGCCCGCGGCAGGAGGACGCCGACGCGCTCACCGCGATCGCCGCGAAAAGCCAGCTCCCGGTGATCGCCGACATCCATTTCCAGCCGCGCTACATCTTCTCCGCCATCGACGCCGGGTGCGCTGCGGTCCGGGTGAACCCCGGCAACATCAAGGAGTTCGATGGCCGGGTCAAGGAGGTGGCGCTGGCGGCCAAGGACGCCGGGATCCCCATCCGGATCGGGGTCAACGCCGGTTCGCTGGACCCGCGGATCATGGCCAAGTACGGCAAGGCCACCCCGCAGGCCCTGGTGGAGTCGGCGTTGTGGGAGGCGGGGTTGTTCGCCGAGCACGACTTCCACGACATCAAGATCAGCGTCAAGCACAACGACCCGGTGACCATGGTGCGGGCTTACGAACTGCTCGCCGAGCAGTGCGACTACCCGCTGCACCTCGGTGTGACGGAGGCCGGCCCGGCGTTTCAGGGCACCATCAAGTCTGCCGTCGCGTTCGGTGCGCTGCTCAGCCGGGGGATCGGCGACACCATCCGGGTGTCGCTGTCCGCCCCGCCGGTCGAAGAGGTCAAGGTCGGCAACCAGATCCTGCAGTCCCTGGGTTTGCGGCCCCGCAAGCTGGAGATCGTGTCCTGTCCCTCCTGCGGGCGCGCCCAAGTCGACGTTTACACCCTGGCCGATGAGGTGACGGCGGGTCTGGAAGGCATGGAGGTGCCGCTGCGGGTGGCGGTGATGGGCTGTGTGGTCAACGGGCCTGGGGAGGCGCGCGAGGCCGATCTGGGGGTGGCCTCCGGTAACGGCAAGGGCCAGATCTTCGTCAAGGGCGAGGTGATCAAGACGGTGCCCGAGGCGATGATCGTGGAAACCCTCATCGAGGAGGCAATGAAGCTCGCCGAGCAGATGGCGGCAGCCGGGGCGCAGGCTGCCGAGGGGGGCGGCCCCAGCGTGTCCGTCGGCTGAAGCCCGTCGTCGCGTAGCGCGCAGTGGGAACCGCGCGCTACGCCGCCCTTCAGTGTCCGCCGTAGGTCTTCACCGTCGCCTCCCTGAGGAACAGTTGCTCGGCGATCTCGGCGTTGGGCAACCGTGTCGGTCGAGGTTGCCGCGGGCGCGGTCGTTGACGACCGAGCAGCCGCAAGTTAACTTGTTGTCGTGGACGACCCGATCCTCGCCCAGTCCGCTCTCAAGCATGGGCTTGGCGAGGAGGAGATTCTCCACGCGATGGCGGCCAGGGAGAGGTTCTTGAGGTGATCAGTGATGCCACGCAGCGTTGAGGAGATTCTGCAGCACGCCGACGAGTTGGCGGCACGGTTTGAGAACTACGAACCGGACCCGAGGGACGAGCTCGATCCCACGGCAGTCTCGTCGCTGCGCTCGGCGGTCGTAGAGCGCTCGGAGGCCGAGCGCCACCTTGTTGAGGCCGTGCGCCAGGCCCGCGCCGCCCAGTTGTCCTGGTCGGCCATCGGAGCCCTGGTCGGGACCAGCGGGGAGGCTGCTCGTCAGCGGTACGCCAGCAGGGTCGCCTGACGGAACGCTTCTACGCGGCGAAAAGACGCAGACCTGATCTCTACGCAAGAAGGCGGTCACGTCAGAGCCAGCGGACGTGGTCGACCTACCGTGTTCAGCTGCCGATGATGTCTCGCGCTGAGAGAATGGCTGGACCGAGTCCCCAGACGCGCCAGGTTCCGTTCTCGACCCGGACCAAGGTCAAGAAGGTCATGGGGGTCAGGTACGCCTCGAACACCTGGGACGCAGCCGCCACCTCGGGAACGAATCGCATGAAGGCGATCTGGTCAGGCGCGTCGACGGCATAGACGACCTTCGAGGCCAGAGACCGGTCGGCGAGGTGGTTGATCGCCCACCGGTAGTCATCCCACGCTGGGGGATGGTAGGTGAGATCCCGAGCCAAGTGGAGGTCGTCGAGAAGCCCTGCCCACCACGCGAATGCCACTTGGGCGGGATTGGTCGGGTCGCCGGGTTCGCCCAGCGCAGCGATGGCCTGCTGCTCATCGACCCCGACCAGGGCTGGCACCGTGGAGGCTGGTCCGGTTGGATTGCGGAAAGCATCGGCGGCGAGGTTGGCGAATATCGGGGCGGTCGCTGTGAGGGTCGCCAGGAACTGAGCGACTGTTACTGGTGGGTTCTGGAAGGCAGAGGTCTCCCGCTCGAGGGTGGCCACAACCGTGTCCGTGTGCTCGCCGAGCAGCTGGACCAGGAAGCTGTCGGGATGACAGGTCCCGATTCCGTAAGGGGCTCCAGCCTCGTCCGGAAAGTCTTTCAGGTTGAAGGTCACGACAGTGTCGGCACCACCGCGGACTGCCGCGGCGAGAACGTGCCTGTCTTTGGGATCGCACCTCATTTGATCGATGAGGTCATCGAAGCCGTCGATCAGCGCCTCCGCGCCAAAGGCTTCACGCATCATGGCGACCCGGCGGTCTGCCTGCTCGGGCGCCACTGCGACCTTTGGAAGATTTCGCTGCACCTCGTCCAGGATCGGTTCCGACCAAAGTGGCTGGAACAGGCCAGCCTCGGCAAGCCAGAGCAGGGTCGTCGCGAGCCTGATTGGAACGAGCACACACGCGTCGAGAACAACGACTGGGCCGCTCACCTGGTGCTGATCACCTGGTCGGGCGGCGTCCCCTCGCTAATCTCCTGTGCGAGACCGTGCAGCGCGGCCCTTCGCCGAGCGACGCTGGCCGCTTGATAGCGAGCCAGCTCGGAGGCGGCGATTCGGCGGTGGATCCCTCCACCCTCGGCCGCAAGCTCACCACGGTCGATGAGCCGCACCACGGTCATTCGGCTGACACCGAGCAGATCGGCAGCCTTCTGGGTGCTGACCATGGCGTCGGACGGGAGCACAACCGCCTCGGGACTCGACTCCAAGACATCCACGAGGCGCAGGAACGCGTCGCGGGTCGACGCCGAAGCTGCGAGTGCCTCGCCCGATTCGCCCAATACCTTGTCAAGGGCAGCGCGTAAGCGCTCCGCTTGATCGTGTGCGATCGCCCCATTCATGCCATGAGCGTACGCGAAACGCTCAAAACGCACAGGCGGAGTTCGGCACGACATCCACCCCCATGCTCCGCACCGTTCAGACGCCGGCGATGTATGCGGTGAGGAAGTGGGCTCCGTGTCGGTCGAGGTTGCCGCGGGCGTGGTCGTAGTGCTCAGTGGCCCTCGGGTCGGCGTGTCGGGCGAGGATCTGGGCGTCGCGAAGTGGAACAGTGGCGTCGAGAGCGTTGGTTTTCGCGGCGTGCCGCAGGGAGTGCGGGCTGATGTGCCGTGGAATGCCGGCGGCTTTCGCGATCCGGGTGACCATGCGGTAAGCATCGCGTCGGTCGATCGGCTGGGCGGAGACCGGTCGTAGGACCAGCGGGCCACAGGTCCGCTGCCCCCGGCAGGCCTCCAGGACGCGCAGGACGGGGACGGTCAGTGGCATGGTGGCGGGTTTGTTGCCTTTGCCGACCAGGTGCAGCACGCGGTGTCCGCGCAGAGTGTCGGCGTAGTCCTCATTCCGCACCGTTGCCGCCTCGGAGGCGCGCAGGGCGTTGATGCCGAGCAGGGTAGGCCAGGGCGCCGTGGTGGACGGTGAGGGTCTGGGCGACCTGGAGGAACCGGATGAGCTCCAGCCGGTCAAGCCCGTGGGTGCGGGACTCGTCGCGGTGCACCTTCGGTAGCGGTGCATAGACGGCCGGGTCGGACCCGATGAGGCCGTCGATGTGGGCGAACCGGAAGTACCCGCGGACGGCGTGCATCATCGTGTTGACCGAGGAGTCCATCAATCCGCGGTCGCCAAGGCCGCGGATGTACAGCTCGACATGGGCTCGCTGGATCCCGGCCAGGGGGGCCAGCCCGTTGGTCTCGCACCGGGTAAACCACTGCCGCAGCTGGTACGCGTATAGAGCGTGGGTGCGCCCGGAGTAGCGGGCTAGGTAGGACACCGCCGCCAGCTGCACGGTCGACATCGTTGCTGGCTGGAACGGCAGAAGGGTGGTCGAACCGGACATGGAGTCACCTCAAGCGCGACACGGCAAACGACCTAGAACCGCCCGCCGCCAACACGGCCAGGCACCAGGACCGCATCGACGCTAGTCCGCTCTGACTGTCCCTGCAGGCGGCGGAATGACGCACGCCCTGCTGTTCCGGATCCGTCGACGACGATGTGGTGGACAGTGACGTGTCAGCAGACTTGCTCCAGTCTCACGCCGGTCCTGACGGAGTGTGGGTACCTAACGGAGGTCGTCGCCGATCGGTGGGGCCTATCATTAAGAGACGTGTCTGCCTGGCATGACAGGAGGTCAGCCCCGACCGCACGACACGCGCCATACGGACACCTGATGCGCTGATCTGCGTCTGCAAGAATCGCTCAAGGACACGAGAGGCAGGCTCATGGCGCGCGCAGACTTGCTCCTGGCGTTGGTGCGGTCCGGCGCTGGCGGCGACGATCTGGCCTTTCGTCGTGCAGCTGAAGCGCTCATCGCCGAGGAGAACGCAAAGAAGCACGGAGTACTGGCGTCCCAGTTGGCCGACGCTCTCACTCGCCGACGGAACCCAGGCTCCTCCGTTTCGCCTCTTACACGGCCGCAGGAGTCGGTCGGGCTACTCCATGAGACCGAGCCCCTTCGGCGCCTGACTGACCTAGTGCTCCCGACCACGGTCCGTCAGGCGGCGAGCGATCTTGTCGAGGAGCACCATCGCCGCGACCTGCTTCGCAGTCACGGAGTAGAGCCGCGCCATCGGATCCTTCTCGAAGGTCCTCCCGGCAGTGGGAAGACGACCCTGGCGGAAGCCATCGCAACCGAGATCGCGGTGCCCCTGCTGACCGTCCGTTACGAGGGGCTCATCGGCTCATTCCTTGGGGAGACCGCGAGCAGGCTGGAGGCGTTATTTTCGGCCGTCCGGATCCGCCCGTGTGTGCTTTTCTTCGATGAGTTTGACGCCATTGCGAAGGAGCGAGGCGACACGCATGAGACAGGCGAAATCAAGCGCGTCGTGAGTTCACTCCTCTTGCAGGTCGATCGGCTCCCGAGCCACGTCATTGTTGTGACGGCGACGAATCACGCCGAACTTCTGGACCGCGCTGTCTGGAGGAGGATGCAGGTCCGACTGTCCCTCCCGAAGGCGAGCCGCGAAGGGAAGATCGAATGGCTGAGGGCTTGGTCTTCGCGTACGGGTGTGGAGCTCGGGAAGTCGGAACGAACCATCGCTGACCGTCTTCGCAATGTCAGTTACGCCGAACTTGAAGACTTCGCCACCGACGTGCAGCGGCGTCAGATCCTCGATGGCTTCGATGCCGATCCGGCCGCTGTGACGGAACGTCTGCTGATGGCGTGGGTACACCGAGCGAGGCCCGAGTTCGATGGCTGACCGGGCCGCCATTGAGCGGCCCGTCTTGTGGGGTGAGCTTGGCCCCGCTATGCCGTTCTCGCCAACCAGCGGGGGTAGCTCCAAAGTAGGCCTGCCAACCCGGAGCGCGCAGGGCTCGCGTCTCGGCCCTCGATTCCAAGATCTCGACGGTGCTTTCTCCGAGCAGGCAACGCTAACGCTCTCGCTTGGTGCGAGTGACCCGCAACTGGTGGTCGTCTTCGAGGCTGTCGACGAGCGCGTCGACCTGAGCCGAGTCGCCATTCTCGCCGGGTTGGAGATTCTCACTGAGGTCGAGCGTGACTACGAGCCGGACCCGAATTTCCCTCGGAAGACGGTCAACCAGGACCTTCCAGTCAACGGTTGCCTGCACGCCGTTTGCATCAATGAGCAGTCGAAGGCAAATATCCTCGGGCAATGGAGGCGTTGGCAGCAGACGGGGCTTGTAGACACGGGCTACGCCCCGCTGCGTGACCTCTTCGCTCACCTGAAAGATGTGCGTCCGTGGGGCCCCGAGGATCGGGTACGGATGGCGGAGTTGGGATTCGCTCTGAGTGGCATGCTCTCCGGCGATCACATGGTCGAGATCGAACTTTGGTATCGCCTCTCAGGACCGCTGCGTCAAAAGGCTCAGGACGAGGTGACCGCTCTGCTCGTCGCGGGTGGCGGAGAGGTAGTGTCAGCGGCGCAGGTCGACGAGGTGGGCTTTCACGGGATGAAGTGCACGGTGCCTCTCGAACTCCTCCAGCGACTTGCAGCCGGGGACTTCGATGCAGTGGCGGCGGTCAAGTCGAGTCACGTGATGTATCTGCGGGCGACAGCGCAGTCCTACTCGTTCTCTGATCCGGCTCCCCCGTCAGCGGTTCCGGAGGTCCCGCCCCCAACGGGCGACCCCGTCCTCTGTGTCCTCGATGGTGTGCCGGTGACCAATCATCCTCGGCTCAGCGGTCGCGTCATCGTTCTCGACCCCGACGACTTGGCGTCCGACACCTCCACCAACACAGAGATGCGGCGCCACGGCACAGCGATGGCGTCTGTTTGCGTATGGGGCGATCTATCAGCAGAAGAGGCCCCTGCCCAACGCCCGGTCCTTGTGCGCCCGATTCTCACGCCGGCGGTGGACACGCAGGCCCGGGCAGAAGAGCTGGCGAGCACCGAGTTGGCGCCGGACCTTATGCGCCGGGTCTTCCGCGAGCTGTTCGAAGGTGACGACACGACACGGCCGAGCGGGGAGTCGGTCGTTGTGCTCAACCTTTCGGTCGGCGATCCTGCCGCGCCGTTCGATGGCGTTCTGTCAGCATGGGCTCGCACTATCGACTGGCTGAGCGCGACCTACGGCGTTGCAGTGGTTGTCTCGTCTGGCAACCACCACACACTGTCGGTTCCCTCAGGGACAGCCTCGCTGACCTCACTCGCCGGTCCTGATCGCGCTGATGCCGTCAACCTTGTGGTGGCTCAGTCGACACCAAGGAGGAGCCTTCTTGCGCCAGCGGACTCCGTCAACGCTTTGACGGTCGGAGCGCTGAACGACGATGGCGCTGGCTCAATCCCTGTCGGGCCGTATCAGTTCGACCCCGCAGACGGCGAGCTCATAGTGAACCCGACCAGCGCTCTCGGTGCTGGACACCGTCGATCTGTCAAGCCGGACCTTGTCGCGCCTGGTGGTCGCGCACGTTTCAACTTGCCCATGACAACCGGGGCGACAGACCTGCGTCCTGCGATGCAAGGCGCGCTCGGCCCCGGGATTCGAGTCGCTTCCTCCAATGGCACCAACGAGGTCTTCACGATGGGCACAAGCCCCGCCGCTGCCTTGGTTTCTCGGGCTGCCGCACGCGCAGTGGACGCGGTTATCGACCTCGCTGGCCGCCAACTGACGAGGGCCGAACTCGCGGTCGCTGCTAAAGCACTTGTGGCCCACTCCGCGCGCGTCCCGGATGCGCTTCTCGCGCACGAAGACCTTCGCCCGTACGCCCATGGCTACGGCACGCCGCTTCGCCACCTCGCTGAAGGCTGCGAACCTCATGAAGCCAGCATCCTGTTCATCGGAGACCTTGGCGCCAACGAACAGCGAACGCTGTCATTCCCACTCCCCGACGGACTCGAAGTTCGCGGTCTCAAGAGAGTGACCGCGACGCTCGCGTGGCTGTCGCCTGTAAACTGGAGGCACCGGCAATACCGATGTGCCTCGCTCGGCTTCTCCCAGCCCACAGGCTTAACGAAACTCGGCACCGCCGTCGATGTTGGCGGGGACCGTCCGAAACGCGGGACCTTGCAGCACGCGGTATGGGAGGTGACGAAGGCAATTGGCGTCGGCACTGGCAGTGATCTCGACCTGACGGTGCAGTGCAAGGAACAGGCTGGTGGACTACACGGCGATCGTGTCGACTTCGCGGTCGCACTGTCACTTTGGGTGGCTCCGGAACTGGGCGTCGATGTCTACGCGCAGGTGCAGCAGCAGGTCGCCGCTCGAGTTGCCGTAACCCTTGGGACGTAGCCCGCTCTGACCTGAATCCGCGAGTGGTGCCGCCTGAGGGGGGTGCAGTCGGCGTGTGAGATGACGAAAGTGCCTGCCCCGGTGGAACAATCATAATTGCTGAGACCTGATCGGACCACAAGGGCAAGGCACCTTCGAGGTGACGAAGTTACGCGGTCGCAGACGTGCGCGGAAGTCAGCTCGCCGCCGGGTGAGGTTCGGGGTGCCGGACGCCTCGTTGACCTCATCGGCGGGGGTGCTGGCGCTCGGTGAGCTGATGGACCGCCTCGGGGTGATCGAGGCCCTGGACAGCGGGATCGGCCCGATCAAGTCCCGGTCCCGTGGGGTCACCGGCGGTGAGCTGGTGGCCGCCTTGGCGCAGTGTCAGCTGTTGGACGGCGCGTTCGTCGCTGCCCTGGACCGCCACCGGGCCGACACCGCCGCGCAGGCGTTGTCAGCGGTGCCCGGGCTGGCCTCGACCACCGCCGGTGGCCTGGCGCGGCGGTTCACCCCGGCGCGGGCATCGAGGCCGGCAACGCGGCCGTCATCGCCCGCGGGTGGGCCCGGCTGGGTGAGCAGCGGCGGGCGGCGGTGCTGACCGGGCGGGTGAGCATCGACCTGGATGCCACCGACGTGGAGGTCTACGGCCGCCGCAAGCAGGGTGTGGCCTACAACTACCAGGGTCAACGCTGCGGGCGACCGCACCTGGCCACCTGGGCGGGCACCGGGCTCACCCTGGCCGCGGACCTGCTCACCGGGGTGCAGGACGTCCGCGCCCACAGCAGTGGGCTGCTCGCCCGGGCGGTGGCCGCCCTTCCCGCCGAGGTGCGGGCGGGCTTCGACGACACTCACCGCCCGGTGGTGCGCGCCGACGCCGGGTACTTCGCCGCCGAACTCGCCCACACCGCGGTCGGCCTGGGCTGCGACTTCGCGGTGGCCGCGAAACGCAACCCCGCGATGTGGCGGGCCGCCGCGGCCGTGTCCGAGCAGGACTGGTCAGCGGCGATCGGCATGCCCGGGGCGCAGGTCGCCGTGTCCGACCACGCCCCCGCCGGGTGGCCACCGGGGACCTACACCGTCATCCGCCGGGTCCGCATCGACGCCGAGACCATCAGCACCGACCCCCGGTCGCGGCGGCGGCGCACCATCGCCGCCGACCAGCTCACCCTGGCCCTGGACGGCCACCTCGACTGTGTGTGGGCCACCAGCTTCATCGTCACGAACCTGCCCACCGGCGGCACCGGCTTCGACACCGCCACCGAGGTGGAAGCCTGGTTTCGGATGCGCACCGACATCGAGGACCGCATCCGCGAAGCGAAGCTCGGGGCCGGGCTCATCCACCTGCCCTCGGGCTACGTCGAGAACAACACCGTGTGGATGTGGGCGGCGCTGATCGCCGGCAACCTCTCCACCTTGCTGCAAGCACTCACCGGCATCGACACCGGCGAACACGGCCGCGCCCACGGAGACCGGCTGCGCCACCAGCTGCTGCGGGTGCCCGCCCGCGTCGTCCGCCACGCA
>JAABUR0100000522.1_pt1 | contig 83811 bp, 90 predicted proteins | sample 5560091 | NCBI WGS metagenome assembly JAABUR01 (sample SAMN10711879, study PRJNA513375) | rock metagenome | isolation source: Antarctica rocks | place: Antarctica: Victoria Land, University Valley sud
TACTGCTACTGTAGTCGATGTCGATTGTTCGGTTTCTCCTCTTCACGTCATCGACGTTTCATCTGTATGGCCCTTTCAGTGAATCGCTAGCTGATCGATCAGGCCACCAGTCGTTTGGCGGTATGGGGTTCGGGTCTGGTGTAGCAAGATTCTCGCGCTCGCCTTACAGACGACAGGGAGACCAAGTGCTGTCGGACTTGGGTTACCGCATACGGATTGCTGGGAGATGATGATGTGCTGGCCGGCGTGAAGGCTCTGCCCAATCATGGGGCCCTAATCCAGTTCCAATAGCCCTAAGTACCTAATTAAGTAATCTAGCCTGATACTCTCCCACGTGCCATCCTTTTCTCTTCCGTGTCGATCGCGTTCCAGTACGGAGTAGTAAGGTACCTTAACCCTTCTGGCGGGTCAGAACCGACTTCGTACCCGTCGCCCTGACACATCCAACGTGTAGGGCTGATCGAACTCAAAGGGAATAATCCTGTAACTGTAAGGGCGTGGCACATACTTCGAAGTAACTTTCATGTGTTTCAATCATTCCCTGGTGGGCTGCGTCCTCTGACCGTGATTTGCTACAATGCCATCGCCCATCTGGCTCCTTCTATTAGGCACTGTAGCAACACGAATTCTGATGCGCATTTTCGGAAATCCAATTCCACACTGTGTGCTCTGTACTCCGGACGGATTATTAAGTTAACGCAGCCTCTCTCTCTCTCTCTTTCTCTCCGTGGGCCCGTGGTCGAGTAGCACCAATTCTGCTTCTTCGCCCCGAACATACCTTATTATTACCATGTGGTAGTGGATCGGTCAATGGGACCACAGATTCACCGCCGGTGCTTGCGAGTAAACAATTAATAATATGCCTCAGAGACTGACTGTACAGTAGGTAGATAAGATACCTTACATCAGTAAAGTACCTTTACTTACTCCCACTTGGTGGGACCTGCCGCTGCGCTCCGCTTGATAGGGCATTTCGGATTTCGGCGTGCCGAACCGATATTCTTGGCCCTTGAACTTGGGGCTTGCGACTTGGGGGCTTATGACTTGGGGGGAGTTGGGAGTCAAGCCCTTTTTAAGGTACATACACAGTGATACGCTGTCATGATGACCCTGACCCCCTAAGTGAAACATCTGGCTAGCTTCCAGCCTTATCATAGGGATGAAGCAGGAAAGCCAATCAATGTAATCTTACCTTCCGAGTGCCAATCTGCAATCTACCACGCTGCATCATGGAGTTCAACTGTCTCAACCGTTGTGTACGTCGACCGATGAAAATTGTGCTTCTCGTACTTGTGAATCTGACTCGATGCTTCTGCCATAATCCGTGCTCTGTGTACGGATATTAACCAGTAATACGCCATCGATTAGCTTTGCGCATCTACTACAATACGTTGGTCTAGATGGCTGGATCAGAAAGAAACTCCTGTGCAATAACCCATGCATGGTCCGTAAGGTAGGTAGCGAGTAGAACATCAGCCTGGCAAGACTCAGCCTTGTACCGTGTACGAACCGTTGGTGGCAAGCATGCCCCGGTTGGGGGCTTGAAAGCGCAAACCAGTCCACATAGGAAGAATGACCTGCAGCCGTAGGGCTTCGCTGCCCACCACCACTACTTGCAAGATGCAACACGCGATGACGGCTAGAAAAGCTCTCCTATTAACTTTTCGCCTCTAGAAACAAATGTTATTTTATCTTTTGTCCCCCATTGCTGGTCCACCGATTTGAGCTAGAACTTCGATTCCAGCGACCGCTTCTACTTAAACTTTTCCATAACCAGGATTACCTGGCCGCTTGGATTTGGGACCTCTTTCGATACTATGTACATAGCTTCGACAGATGTAGGAGTATCAACGTTCAGATCGAAGGCCAACCCAAGTGTCTCCAAGCCTGGCCTCCGGGCTACTGGCAGTCTTTCGGCGTTTGTCATATAGCACCAAAAAGTTCAAGTGGGAGATCGGACGCTTGTCGTTGGTCAACAGGAGGTCTCTTTAATTTGTAAAGCCAGCTCATAGATTAGCAACTTCACCTCTCCAACCCCATCCGCCTGGGACAGTCTCCCCTAATCGCGCCATCCCGGAAGCCTCGCATATCCGTATTACGACCTCCCGCACTGCCTTGACTTCCTCAACCGTAGCACCATTGTTGAGGGCGCCCTTGAGATGCCCTTTTAATTGCGGGTTGACCTGTGGCAACTCGTCAGCTCAGTTGCTGGGATCCGGTGCGGTATATGCAGGCATGACCGATTTACCCACATCTTGTGGAATCAACCCTGCCAATAGGACATAACTGCTCTCGGCGGCAGTCAAAACACTTGTATTGGAAAGAATATAGCCATACATCAACCGGGCCGTTATGCCCAAATCTTCCGTGCCGGATCGATCCATCTGGCCCATTACCCGCTTCGAGACTTTGCCATAGATCTTGTCAAAGAAGGTTTGCCCACGGTGCAGGATCGTTGATGATGGAATATCGTAAACCTCCACTGCTCGGGCGGTGGGGGAATAGCCTAGCGGTTCATCGAGAAGTACTGGCGGCGTTGCGCCTTTCAGCGCGAACAAGGCGTTGATTGCCTGGATGTACATGCAAGCCATCAGTCGTTGCATTCGTACGAGTCCTCGTTGTAGATACCTTGGGTAGTCCTCCAATCGGCGCAGCTTTCACCAACGCCTCCCTCATTTTCCGAGCGATTTCCAATCGCTCGGCATGCTCTGGCTTAACGTCTGAGCTTCCCCCTCCTCTTTCAATGGCATAGTCAAATACAATTGGGATCTCGTCGGGCCGATTCAGTACAGACAAAGTGACTCCGGTTATAAAATACCAAGAGTGGTAAGGAAGATATGGGCAGGAGCGAATAGAGGAAAGAAGTGCTGGCGAGATGATGGCTGGTAATGTGACAGGCGACATTGGGTTTGGGGAAATGCAGTGGGGGAAGTTCCCACCTCCACCTTATGGTATTTGTCGCTGACGTACGATACCTACCTACTTTGCCGAGTACACTTGGCCTTTAATCTACCCATATATTGTTCAGCACATTGCTTTTCAATTTGAGCTACAAAGAAGCGTTACAGATGACCTGCTACATATGCATGATGTTCATCTCAGTAGGAGGCTGGAAATTACGACCGAGGGCAAATGTTGGTGGTAAGCCACCGTCATGGTGTCAATTGTAAAATTCTTTGGGATTGGCAGGGCACAGATCGCGGTTTCATGATAGATTTTACTCGGATGATGTGTTACGCCCGGCCCACTCGTTCTCGAGGTTGTAGTGCTCCACGAGGGCCCTTCCATGGTTGATTGCAAGATTGCTGCTGCTTGCACTCGGAGCCGTTACTCAAGCGTATTTGGTAATTATGCATCCTAACAATCCGTATGAGCTTTGCAAGACGATGAACTGAATTACTCAACCTCTCTGCTCAAGATCTGTGACGCCTTGCATAGTCTCAGCAACTACCTCATCCCTTCACCGGATGAGATATCCTAGCGGAGGCTGAAATAAAGGTCCTAGCAATGTTCCCTCCTCTCTCCCAACGCGTCGTTCGAGGTTGACCATCTGACGATGTCTGTACTCTGCTTTGACGTAAGACAAGAAAACAGTTCGCTTACATACAACACCTAGGTTTCTAGCATATGATATAAGGTTCGTAGGCCAGGAAGTCAGTTAATAACGAAGGCTAGTGTGGTTTCTCGTCGCGTGCTAATTTTCTGAACGAGTTTTCTCACAAGGAATCTTTGATCTCATCCCATTTCTTCCGGCAAGTTGCGTTTCCGAAGTGATACGTGCCGTCGTGAAGCGAAATATACTCGGCAACTTGCTTCCATGAGATCTTTGAGGACGGTATTAATCCCAAACTGGCATCAATGCCTAGCGATGGCTGCCGTACTCCGAGGTTTTTGGACCTCGCACTGACCTGAACCACAGCTTGGCGGAGGAGTTGGATCTGGACTATGGTCAGGATCCATTAAGCCCAACGGCGATGGGTCAAGGAGGGTCAAGGCCGAGGGGACTTACATCTTTTGCGTGCCATTGTGGCTTCCTTACCCGATGCTCTCTACATTTTGTCAAGGTCCGGTACCTCCCACGCAATGTAGACTCGGCTTCCTTGAACTGGCCCTTGACTCGAATTTCCCGGTAAGACATTCCAGCTTGCTTCGATTGTACCAAAAATTCATCCTTTGCGTGGCGCGGCGACTCCGACGTATCGGAGACGCTGTTGCCACAAGATTGGTAACCTTGATCCATGGTACCAAGGGACCAGCTTGCGGATGGTGGGTTGGATGGATAGGTAGCATGGCCCGCGAGACCTGTTAGGTGAAGCTCTATGGACGCTGTCGACTGATTCACTGGAGTCTGTTGTGTACAATAATTAACAAATCCAGAGTTCGTGGAGATATCGTCCGAAGTAGAATGCGAAAAGCGTGAAAAGCATGGCGAGCTATGCCCCGCCGAGGACACTGCTTTCACATCTGAATACCATCCGCCAATTGGCCAAGAGCTGTCTCCAGCGGTGTCACATGCGGCCTGGTCTAGACTTTGAACAAAGGGTGGTCGAAACGTTGAGGAGTCTGGTAGATCATACTGAAATCTCTGGTTTCGAATCGGGCTGCCATCAAATCCTACAGATGGAAAGTCATGTTCCTGAGTGTCGGACTCGTTGGTGCAGCCAATATCGACGGCAGAGTCGTAGTTGGAACTGATGTGGCTTACGTGGATAGCTTGAGATTCCCATAAATCTTCGCAGACCGCCGACCAACTTATCGGTCTAGATTGGCCGCCAGGAAGAGCTTTCATATGCTTGTGAGCTTGCCATGGGTCCATCGTCGCCTGTGGACTGTAGTACGTATCACTAACAACGCCAAGTCCTGGGATCGTCACAAGCGAAGAGCATCGATCCTCGCCTCCAACATGGCCTACATCCATTGCATTATGATGTAGTACACGCTGGAGCTCGAAGTTAAGTTCAGAAAAGAGTCGGGATCTCATCTCCACTTCGGAACAAAATGGGCCATACCGAATAGAGGACATTGGCACATGCAAAATCCAAAGTTCTGGCTCCAATTCAATGCTGGAGTTACTGGCAGGGTTCTCTGTAATCAACACGCCTAAGTAATACTAACTCGATGATCCGCTCAGGTGTCAAGGCAGAGCTCCAATCAAGAAAGAGCCGTGACCGCCCAGCCAGAAGAGTCTAGTGAGCATTCCCTAAGCAGGCATGCAGAACTCCGCTCAAAGAGTACGGAGTGGGAGTAGCGGGCGCAGTAGGACGCACAGGTTCTATTGACACCTTGGAAAGGCAGCGTTAGTAGACGAACTCGAGGCGGTGAAGCAGGCACTGCACAAGGTCAAGGAGATGTGGCAAGCATGGTATACCGGGAAAAGTGTGTAAGCGATGGCATCTGCACTGCAGCTGCGCGACGTGAAACCAAGGCTTAGGAGCTATGGGATCTTGCAGCTGGTAGTAAGGCCGGAGCTTTTCTCTTAGCTTAGTGATATCGATTCGATATTCTGCTCAATACCAGCATCAGGTGGAATCGGTGCGGTACAAACCCTCCAACATAGCACGGTAGAATATCAAGGTTCGTGGACGTTTAGGCTTCATCAGACGTCAATGAGCCTGGCACGGAAGAGGTGTCTGTATAGACACGGCTACTACATGATTGCTAGACGGCGTGAAAGTCTGACCGGATAAACCAAGAGGATTGCCAGTCGTTTCCTGATATGCTGAGGGTCGAACCAATCTTGATATTTTCACAAATAAGCCTTTCTCTGGACCCGAAGACAAGGGGAAGCATTTCAACATTGGAAACCGACATAAAGAGATGGCAGGATACGTCTAAATACCAACTAGCCGAGAAGACAAATGGACATACTCATGATTGATGGTGACCGCAGCGTTCTTTCATTGGTTGGGGCCATGACTCCAGACCTCGGGCGCTGTGCAGATAATAGTATACAATGGTTCGGTCGCTTTGCTCCTCTTCGGCCATACCTTCACTTAATGAAAATTCACCCCAGTCTTCCTTTGGGCGGTATATCTGAAAGGGAGCGGCTTCATGCGAAACCATCCCATGCCTAGGTCTCCGACTAGCTTTCATACGGTGAACAATTGGTAGATCTACAAGGAAAGTTTGTTCGTGATTTCAGAAAGAGCAAACTTCAATCCCTGTAGGAGCATACCCCTCTCCAATGGAAGCTTTTGATATTTCGCATCATAACAGCTTAACTGTGGCATGCAGAGATAGGAGCGCCAACTCTTGGTGATCTGAGGCAGAATTGGATTGCCAGTTATGCTTACGTGAAGTAAGCCAATTTCCTTGGGTTAGGTAGGTGCCAGATATTAAGCAGATAAAAAGAAGCCATGTCTTCAGTGCTCGTTTGATCAGACTATTCCCACATCTTCCGATAGCAATATGCCCATGTTCAGATGTCTTTGGCAGTGCCAGCATAAGCGCAAGCTTCCTTACAGTCAACAGCATCATGTGTAGGAAACGCAATGCGTATGGACTTCGTAATCCCAAGGGATCGTAGATTCTGACGGTTTCCGAAACAGAATGATTTCTGCGATCCGCAGCATTGCTCCTAGCCACAGCATGCCGCAAGACACGGCAAAGCTAACCTTTTAGAGGAGCAGTTGCATATGACAGATTGTCTTAAGGTCAGTCCTCGCTGCAAGGTTATAATGAGGCGGCGGGTCACAACGCTTTCTAGCATTGGGGCAGAGTACTCTGCAGATCCAATGCTCCACGAAGAACTCGTTGGATCCAATTCTACAGCCGTGGCCTTTTGTACACTAGGATTTCTGATCCTGCCGGCAACGATTTTAATATCCCCGTACGTGTATGGCTAACTAAATGGTCCTTGTACGATTGGGAGATGGGCACAATTGCAGGGTATAATATAGTCGGCTTGCTTGGGAGGATTAATGTTCCTTCACAGCGGCTGAGATACCGTAGGCAACAACCCCTACAAAAAGTGAAGCGTTGAAAATAGAGAGTAGGTAGAAGGGAGCCACCGGCGACGTCCTGTCGAAAAGATATCCGCCTAGTTTAGTCAGGAGCATGATTCCGAAACCACCAGCAAGAGAGTATATGCCAGCTATAGAGCCCTTCAAATGATGGCGGGATCGGGAGTCCATGGCCTTGTCGTGGAGTAGTCCTCTCGTTTCTTCGGTATTGCTGTTATCCTCAGCACACGTGCTAGACGTGCGCACGGCTCGAGCTGCGGTGGGAGGAGTTCCAATGGAGCCGTACGTGTTGTTGATGCTTTGGTGTGTGTTTCCAGCCACGGATATTCCAGACAGCCGTGCTGGCTCCAATACAGCCCGCCCCACAAGACCGAGGCTGCACACTATGGCGCCAATCTGACTAATTCCGAGCAACGCTACGATAACAAATATCCACGGACTGCCGTGGACGCCAGTTGGCTCCGGGCTTTGGAGCGAGGCTAATGCAGAATAGCCGAAGACACCTGCCAGCGCTGCGATCAAGAGTGGGATATTATGGCGGCGGTATCGATCCCCTAGATAACCAAATACGGGGGCAAAAAGGAGTGCTACAAGCTGAGAGACACCAGTAAGCTCAGCAGCAAGAACATATGCTCTTCGACATTGCCTTTTCATGTCGTCCGGCCCCCCTCGGAATTCATCGCAAAGACCTGATGAGATGAAGTGTGCATTGACGAACAGTGGAATGAACAGTGATATCCCAACTGATGATGCACGTGCAACAAATCCACCGAGATAGCCGAGACCTAGCAGAGGGCTTTGGTAACCGAGCCTGACCGCTTCGAGCAGCGGAGTCAAGGAAGACGAGCCACCGCCAGTGCCGGAAGGTGTATCTCCGGATGCTCGACCCTTTCCAAGGGCACGCCATCCTTTGTCCTCCTCACCAAGAAGATTTCGCAAACCATAAGAACATACTGCTGATATCACCAGTGCTGTAGCCCCCGCTATGTAGTACGCATCGGTCACTGCTTGGCCGGGTCCCACACCTGCTTTCTGGAACCAGGCCGGCAAGGGAAGAAAAAGACCCAACGCTATGAGAGCACCACAGCCAGTAAATAAGCCCACAAAACCTGCAAGACGTGTGGGGGATGGATTCGATGAAGCAGAAGCCTGTTCCTGCTTGGACGGAAATTGGGAGTCCTGGTGGTTCAGTCTCTGGGGAGTAATGGTGAGCTCAGAGGATATGGAAGGTGTAACAGTACGGCCGTTAACTTGCGGGGAACTCCCAGGAGGTGTATTTATAGTCGTCCTGTTGCGAGGCGCCGACATCGAGGGAAGAATTGCGGTGACCATGGTCGCGGTAGCCGAACCTCCAATACTGAAGAACAGCCGCGCTAGCAGTAGTTGTGGATACACATTCTTTGCCTGAACAGAGAGCATCAACGCCACTCCAACGATGGCATAGCCCAACACGCAAACCTGCATACTTCGTCAGAACCGTTCTAGTGCAACGCACTACTGGAGACTCACAAGCCTGACCCCAAGCCAGCGATCAGATATTATGCCCCAAACCGGGCACGCTACTAAAACCACGAGCTCATCTGCAAAGCCCAGTGTACCAACAGCATTTCCCACTCCTTGCCTTTCCCCTATCAAATCAGTGATTACGAAGGAAACCGAGGAGTTCAGGAACACCAAGAATGAAATGGAGAACAGACAAACACCTAACAGATAGGTGACTGTCTGCGATCGGCTGGCAGTAAACATGCTACTTAACCATAGGTTTAGGAGGACTGGAAATTATCAATTACAAACGGACAATATGTACCAAAGTAGACATAGATAGATTCATGGGTAAAGTCACTAAAGTAGAAGTTCCTTTGCCTGCGGATGATCTACCTACTCATACGCGCTTGTGTACTAAACGCCTGGGCATTACGGGGTACTATCTGTTTCGCCATATCTGGCTATTTCGTTATTGGGCACTCTCTCTTTCCATGCACAGTTTCTATCATGATCGCAATGGAACCATGCGATGATTAGCGATCTGATAGAGCGAAGACTTTCTCGCTCCTGTGGAGGATGAGGTACTACGCTTACGCTGGGGTAATATCTTCCCAGTCCGTTGCGTCGTAAGTGAGCTGTTACTAATATCTCACCGGCGCTCTGGCAGACCTCTATGGCCCTGGCAACCGGAGTGATTGTTCGTGCCTTACATCAAAGAGCAAATTTCTACTCAGCCTGCGTCTACCTAGCGCAGAGTAATGCGTGCTTAATGGTAAAATCTACTTATACTTCTCTGCATAATCGCCCTACTTACAGTGTCATAGATCTTGACAAACCTAGCACTCCTTGGGGTCTGTACTACCATGCTTGCTCTGCAAAGATTATTCTACGGTCCCCTACGTCCCATAGAAGTCGAGCAACTCTACGAAAAGGCATGGTTTGCCATCACGGAAACCTGCCTCGCTATGACGATTTTTAGGGAGGAAGTTGGGGGGTGGTTTCTCGTGATGTTTGTGTGCCTGTTGATTGGTAAAGTCTGGGGCTGGATTGGAGAAGGTCGGGTCGACATTTTGGAGCAGCAGCCGCCCGCAAACCCGCGTCTATTCCATGCCCGTCTCTCGTTCTCCCTTGTTGTCTCGACACTCTTTGATGTGTATATGCTCCGCTACTCCATTCAGACTGTCCTACTTCAGGCGCGGCCCAACATGATGGTCATGTTCGCCTTTGAGTTTGCCGTTCTTACCATTACCTCTCTATCGACTGCAGCCCGCTACACCATATCTCTTCATGAAGCTGCCGTAATCAAGAACCAAACGAGCTTACGGCGCGCTCAGATAAGAGAAGAGCGGGAGCAGACTCAGCAACAGCTAGGTTCGGTAAGGTCTTCGTCCACGACACCATTGACTGGCGATAGTCTCGCACAGGATGATATTGAAGCCATGGATATTGATGTTCCTGGCTGGGAGGAGAAGGGACGATGGGTCTTCTACTTAGATCTCACTACAGGTGCCATGTTCAAAGATCATTTCCCCAGACCTTCCACGCTAACTCTTATTTTCAGACTTCTTTAAGCTTGTCCTATACCTTACATTCTTTTGTGTTCTCTGCATGTTCTACGGCATGCCCATTCATATTATCCGCGACGTAGCTTTGACGATTCGATCATTCTACAAGCGCATAAATGACTTCGTACGCTATCGACAAGCAACTAAAGATATGAACGCACGATACCCGGATGCAACGGCGGCTGAGGTCGCAAGGGAGGATGTCTGTATCATCTGTCGAGAGGATATGAGGCCTTGGCGACAGCCACCAGAGCAAGCAGGCCAGCCACCTGGTGCTGCTGGGCTTAATGCTGCCACTCCCCCTCCTGTTGATGAGCGCTTAAGGCCTAAAAGGCTACCTTGTGGTCATATCCTCCACTTTGCTTGCCTACGTAGCTGGCTAGAGCGCCAGCAGAACTGTCCCACATGTCGAAGGCCTGTTCTTATACCAAATGCGCTAGGTCGGCCTCAAGGCGCAAACCCCCTAACCCGGGATGCTAGGGCACAAATTAATCCAGAGCAGCCACAGGGTCCCGGCGCAGGCCATGGTGAAGCCCAACAGCCAGTTATGGCGCAGAATGTCTTTCAATTTGGCCCCTTTCGTTTGGCATTTGGAGCCAGACACGCTGGTCAAGACTTTGCGCAGCAGGGCGACATCCAACGGCCCCAGCATAATCAGCAAGCGCCTGTTCCCGCAATCGGGGACCTTCAAAGACTAGGCAATGTATTTGGGTTTCTTCGACAAGCTCCTGCAAATCGCCGGACCAGCGCAAATTTTAGTGTGATAAACGTACCATTACAGCTCCATCACGTCGAACAACAATTGATGCAAGAGATCAACGGACTTAGAGTACAGGCCGATCAGCTTTTCTTGGTACGAGCCCTTCAAGGTGAATTAGCAAGGCTTCGCATAGCACAGGCGAACTCAGGAGCTTCCATCAGCACAGGTACAGTTACAGCAAACCAACATCGACCACAGAACTCAATGGTGCAAGGTGCACAACCAATTTCCGCCCCTCAAATCTTTGCTTCCAATCAACAACAGCAAGTTCTAGGACCTGGACACCGGGACCTGCCCCCTGGCGTGACGGTTCCCGATGGTTGGACCGTCCTGCCCCTTCAAAGGCTTCCAAGTAGCGCCAACTTAGCTGGTTCTACAGCACACCTGGCTCCTACCTTTCGTTCAAGTCCTCAGGCAAACATTGGCGGTAATACACCGCAGCCAACAGCCGCGCGTCTTACAGACCCTCGTTCGTCGCAGCGCGAATCAGAGCCTCAGAGTCTCCAAACATCAACGGCGTTGGGTGAAGAAGGCTTGCCAAACGTAATTACGGCTTCTTCCCATGGTAACGCATCTCAACTATCAAACGAGCGAGCGCCATCAGCACCAACGACCTCCAATGGGACTGGGCGTTCGATTGGCGCTCAGGCTGGGCAAAGCAGTAGCCACGAGGGGTCACAGATAATACCCCAACTGACATCTTCGAACCCGGAACGCCTTTCTGAAGATCGCCAACCACACACCCTTCCCGTGTGGGGTTCGGGCTCGAAGATAGTCAGTGACGGCCAAGAGAGAGAACAGAACGGCCACGGGAGAACCGCTGGGTGGGCTAGTGGCGAGCCGCCGTCACATGGGGCAGCACAATACTCTACAGCAGCAGCTAAAAGCCCACATGCCAAGGGTAAAGGGAAGGCGGCTACAGTTGAAGATGAAGTTGATGACGCGAAATAAACGCTTAGTCGAGAGAGGCTCTCAAACACATGTTGACCGCATAGCGCAGGAGTTGCATGGAGTCTTACCTGGTGGTGTATAGGTATCTCCAGCACAATTGGTTGGTTTACAGTCTTAGCGCTGGGTAAGGAAACACTCCAGGAAGATGGATGGGACCAGGGCATTCAATAGTGATAACAATATTGCTCTATGTAATGTTGCAAACTTGGAAGCCTCGACGTTCCCTACGTGCATGATGCGAGAGAGACGCAACGATAACTGATGCCTGTGAAAAAGTATGGGTAACAACGAAACATACCTCAAAGCACTTTGGGTACAGTACTGATTAATTCGAAAACCACTGTGGATACACTTACCTCTTATATGATACGGAGGGCCACTTCAGGTTCCCGTAGAATACCTCAAGGTCAGGTCGTGCCTTCCTCGTGTCCATATTCAGAAATCATCAATCTCCATCACAGTTATACTTTCCGAATGATGCATGGATCATCTACCCTTGCCGAGCGTGCCGAGTAAGACCGATGCATGCCGGGGTATCCGTACCTCAATCCATTTTATGCTTAACTGCTGGGCCCCCTCCCCCTTTCCCTTTTCTTCGTAGTACGATACCTTAGTCTCTCCTCTACGTACTACAGACTACAGTACATTTTATCATCATTATTATTACAGTCCATAAATTATCATTTACCAACTGGTGAATCATTGTTATTGTTAATTGCTTGCCTAGTCCATAATCGTCCACCCATCAATCTTGAAAGTACTCGAATTGTACGTACGTTACCGTAACAGTAATCTTACTTTACCGTTGGAGTCCTTCTTTCTGTTTCTATCGACGATGCCACCAATGTCCTTCCTCCTCGTTACTATCGTTGGTGTTTCTCCCTATTACGGCTCACGCCTGCCTACCTTAACTACGTACTGTTACCATGGTACCTAGTACCCTCCTACCTATACCTACCACTCGTGCCTCAGTGCTTTTTCGTCAGCCCTGACCCTCCAATTGTCTTATTATCGTTACGGTGGGATTTGGGTCCATGGAATTAACCTTTGTGTGAACACCGACCCGTCTTCCCAATTCCTCGGCTTGTGGAAGCATGCCGTCCATTCACATGCCTCTACGGCATCATCCATCCTCACAAACAATGCGCCATGTCGATAGTTCGCAAGGTCGAACCGAACCGAACGTTGCAGCAGCTCAGCATCCTCTCAGCCGGGACAATGGTTCGAACGGAGGAAAGCAGCCTCTAATACAGGTCCAAGACTTTCAGAATCACGACTGGCCTTCATCACGGCGCCCAAGCGTAGGCAACGCGAGCATCTCCTCTCGGCTGAAGGCAAACACAACTCCATCAATGCCGGACCTATACCAGCATTTAAAACAAGTCCCAATACCTCCAGGGTCAGCAATTCAATGGTGTTAAGCGTTCAATAATGAACATCAAGCAGCTGACCATCTTAGTAGCCAGAGGGGCCCTGAGCCAATGCCTCAATCGCCGCCATACTATGCATCCCGCAGCGCATCCCCCGTTTCCCTGGCGATGTCTCACGAAACCTACGAAACCCAGGGAACTTCATCAGAGCTACCGCCACTGCAGACACAGTCTGTTTTGGACGATTCGGATCAGATGCAGCCGTTACCTGGGGATCTTGCTGGTTCCTTTGACCTCGTTGCTCCGCCAGAAGAGGGTCATCGAATCTTCTCCCTCGAAATGCGGTCGGAACAGCTTTTCTCGCGCGAGCACCTTGAGACTATATTCTCCGATCCATCATTACTGTTGCGCTTCACAGCCTTCTTGAGCACCCACCGCCCACAGTCTGTCCCAATCCTTATCTACTACCTCGACGCTCTGAAGGCCTTGAAGGCGATCAACTACGCGAACGCGATCGCTGAAGCCTTGAGTCCGATACCCAGCTATAGCTTCACCACAACTCCAGCCAACCCTACCATCAATTCTGTTCTTGAAGAGAAAGCTGCCCAATCCTTCGATGTCTTGGTTAGAGAAGACCTCCCTGCCTACATTACGTTGATGTACATACAAATAGTTAGTCTAAGCATTTCCCAACGAATAACTGGAACCCTAGCTCCACATCTTCGTGAGGCGTCCGAAGGTCTTGCCGAGGTCTTTTGCGTTACCGATCCATCGAGACCTGATAATCCAATAGTCTTCGTTTCTGAAGGTAAACCCGACCGCCTTTTTCGTTGATTCCGAAGCTCTAATGTTGGGAATCAGAATTCAACCGGACCACGCAGTATGGCCTGAACTATGCCATTGGGCGGAATTGTCGGTTTCTACAGGGACCTAAAACAAACCAACTCAGTGTACGAAGACTTCGAGAAGCGGTTCAAGATGGTAAAGAGCACTGTGAGGTGTTCCTCAATTAGTGGGTAGCGCTCTTCCCAGCGAGTGCCGTCGAGTACTTACGCATATAGTCGCCGCGATGGTTCACCGTTTGTGAATCTCCTCATGGTTGCCCCTCTATGTGACAGTCGGGGCAAGATCCGATATCATATTGGAGCCCAGGTTGATGTTAGTGGAGTAGTAAAAGATTGCACAGACTTAGAGTCTCTCCAGCGACTGGTAGATCGAGAGCAGAACCGACAGAAAAGGGGAGATGTTGACAGCCAGCAAGAACATGTGGACGAATTTCAAGAATTGAGCGAGATGTTGAACATGGGAGAATTAGAGACTGTGAGACGGTGGGGTGGGCGGATGCACCGGGAACATCAAGAAGAGGACGCTGATAATCCACGCAACGGTGCACCGCATAGACCTAGGCTTTTGCTGAAAGAGCCAACGGCAGATGCCAGCTCAATATACAATTCGATGACGCGAGGGAGTGGAAGACTTGGTGGTATCTACCAAAACGTACAGTTCTTCGCCCTCCCTAAGCAGACAACCCACTGACTGTGCATAGTATCTACTTGTTCGCGCTTATCCTTCATTGCGGATTATTTTCGCTTCGCCTAGTCTACGCATCCCTGGCATCCTCCAGTCGCCATTCATGAATAAAATAGGGGGCTCGTCTGGAGTTAGAGACGAACTGACCGCAGCCCTTGCAGAAGGCCGTGGTGTCACTGCAAAGGTGCACTGGCTCTCTAAAATTGACGAAGACGGGCGAAACCGTTGGATCCACTGCACCCCTTTACTTGGTAGCAATGGCCAGATCGGCGTTTGGATGATTATCATAATTGACGATGATCAAGATCTGAGCAGAAGATGGAAACAAGCTCCACCCGTCGGTCCTCACCGTGGAAAGGTGTACGGGCGCGATGACCGAGACTGGCTTGGAACCAGTGACGGATATGCTTCGGGGAGTGCAGGGTCGATTCGAAACGGTTATACGCCAAGGATGCACAGTGGTTCGAGGAACGGAGTATCTGGCTCGGTCAGGTCTTCTTCTCCGAATTCCGTTCGACTTTAGCAAATCCAGACGCGGGATCCATTCCTCCGCTCTCCCCAAAGGCCATTTTTATAGAGAATCATAGATGTAGCCCGCAATCCTACTTGAGTTAGCCTAGTCATCACGCACCTCAACGACATGCACGTCCACTTGCAACAGGCTGTTGTGTGGGAGGCAATCATTCGCCCGGCTCCACCCATTCGGCTTAACAGAAGCCCACTTTGGCCTCTTTTCTTTCTTTGCTGAGACATATCTACCCCTCCTGAACGGCGACAGGAAGCTAGAATTCGTTCATTGCTTCCTTGGTATGACACCATGGTCACAGGCTCCAGACAGAGAGTGCTCCAACCACATGCCAGGGTCGGTCCAGAACCTAGATCATCGTTCTACTAACCATCGGCCAAGGCCAGTAATGATGTATTTATCCTTAAGGATCTGTTGGCTGTCAAGCTCTCCATACATGGCATGTGTGCAACAATTGGCAGCCAGCCATCACAAGAAGACGGTCATTGACAACGTCTTTAGAAGTACTGCCTACAAATAGGCTCTACTCTTAATAAGAGGAACGGCTGTTATCATCCATCCAGCAAGCTATGGGTTGTGAGCTTGACATGTCTTATATAGCGGGTCTTGGCTGCTAATTCGTAACAACGTAACACCAAAGAACCCGACTTCGCCATCTGTCTTGCCCTAGCAGTTCCTCAATATCTGAAAACCTATGATTGTATACCTAAGGTATTTCTTTCTTAGCGCAACCTGTTTGGAGCATTCAAATATGCCAGGTGAAATTAGAGTGAATTGAATTATCCGGGGCATCTCTGTACATTCACTCAATTCTCGATCTTAAATTAGTCAATCCAGTTGGTTCCCGTCCTGTCTTCAGCATCACCAAAAACTCAAAGAGCAATTTCCAGTATGCTATAGGCAAACTACGCCGATGACACCTAGGAGCCTAGCTCAATGAAAATCACATCCATCAGAGTAAACACTTCAGTAGTTCCAGAATCTACCCAGGTCTATAAACTCAGATTTGCTAATTTTATTCCGCGATATAGATTAACGAATGCCCTATTGAGTTGCTGGGATTCTCGTTGAAGTCTCACATTTTGATCTGATATTCTCACCATGTACCTTCGAAAAAAAATCTTGCCGTTGTGTGCAGCCGCAACATCACTCATCTTCGTTACTCTCCTTCGCTACCTTATCACTCAGGACCTATCACATGGGTTCTTTTCAGACTTGTCCAAGTACCAAGGACCACGTGGTGAAGGGTTCAACCAAGGACCTCTAGGCCTGGGAGATGTAGCTAGAGGCCTATCATCCAACTTTCGCCCAGGTTCGCCGAAGCCCCCCATTTCGAATTATTCTCGGGTTATGGTTGTTCCTCACATCAAGGAAGAAGACATCAAATGGATGGCGGATGAACTTCCGGATATGAATATCTCCGTCTATTTTGCCGACGATCCATCAGCGTATCTACATCCACCAAGGAACAAGGGACATGAAGTAATGGTATACCTAACATACATCATTGACCACTATGACAGCCTGCCAGACATTGTCCTTTTCATGCACGCGCACCGTTGGACTCATCATAACAACGAATTCCTTGGACACGATGCTGTGGAGATGATTCGCAGATTGAATAATGCACATGTGGTTAGAAATGGATACATGAACATGAGATGTCATTGGGGCCCAGGATGCCCGGAATGGCTCCATCCCGTCAGTAAGCAGGAACTCTTAGGAAAGCAGGAGGAAAAGGTTTTGTCGAAGTGTTGGAGCGAGTTGTTTCCCCTCGAGCCCATGCCAACTTTCTTAGCCCAACCGTGTTGTGCGCAGTTCGCACTATCAAAAGAACGGCTCTTAGCAATACCACTGGGTCGATATGTCTTTTACCGTGACTGGATACTAAGAACGCCTCTGAGTGATTACATATCTGGTAGGATCTGGGAGTACTCTTGGCAATTCGTATTCACTGGTCAAAACGTCTACTGTCCGGCGGAACATACATGCTACTGTGACGGGTTTGGCATATGTTTCGGTGGAAAAGCTCGATACAAAGATTTCCTAGAGCTTCGTTATACCAAACAGGGATTCGAGTCCGAATTAGAAGATTGGCGAGACAAGAAGAGGATCTTCGAAGAAGCGGCCCGAAGCGATAATGTCACTGGCCTTCCTGCTTCAGATCGGGGGAGGCATACTTTCCTAAACGAACAGATCGAAGCTCTGAACAAGGAAATGGCAGTAAGGAAACAAAATGCTATGGAACGAGGAGATAATCCAAAATACCGTGCAGAGGAGTGTGGTCGGCGATGGAAGAAGGGTGACGGCTTCTGAAGTCTCATAAGGAATAGTAGTCACAAATAATATCTCAATCTACATTCAGAATAAGCTTGGCTCTCGATTACATAATTTCAAGCTCAACGAAAAGAACAAAAGTAGATACTTTGTCTTCGAAAAAGATTTTGTTTCCCCCCTTCATTCAGTGCATGCAGCCTATGGCTATGGCACTATCTAGGCGCTGTGTGTACCGTTGATTGCGAGGATGTATAGGTCACGCGACCCATATCGGAGGTCGCGCGACCCCTCCGATCATCCGAAGCTAAGACACACGCTAACGCTCGAGCTCATACATAGATTTCAGGGTCGCACAAACCATTACTCTTACAACCCACAAACCATTAATAAATCATTAATCATTGCAATGCCGTCAATAAAGAAAACAGACGCATATGTCGCATATCAGGCCTTGAAAACAAGGCCTGATTGGCATTCATCATGGGTGAAAAACGAAGTGAGTAAAGCTCTCACTGTGACATGAATTAATTTCGAATTAATCCTGAATTAATTCGAGCTGCCTTTGTATTTCTGAATTTCTCGATGAAAAGAAAAATAGATTGATCATTTACTGATATGTGATTAATCATTGATTAATCACGATGATTGAAGAAAGAGTTGATAAAAAATAAGAAGAATTAATCAATGATTAATATGATACTGATTGCTGATTGATATTGAATTAATAGCAGGGAAAAATTGTCATCATGTCAAGAAAGATATTTTGTCGATATCAAGATGAAGATGATAGCATTTGCAAGAATAAGATAAGTGATTTATTAATCTTGAATTAATAGATTATTGATAATTTATCAATTCACAGCGAAAGCATACGTTGACAAGTAATTTATGTAAGCATGTGAACAAGCATAAAGAGAATGTTGTGATCGCTATGACAACAGATGACATCAGACAAGCGATCTTTGACATCTACATTCGTGAGTAATATATGATTAATATGTGATTGATCAATGATTAATCAATAATTGATATAGAAAACTTCAAGCATCTGACATATGAGTCAGTATCAGACACGTTTAAGAAGAATGTAGCTGAAACTGCTGAAACTGCTGAAGCTTCAACTTCTTCTGTTTCAATGCTTGAAGAAGTTAAGCAAAAAAAAAACTTTCTCAAGTCTTGCATAAGAAAGATAACATGATAAACTATTAATCATGAATTGATCATGAATTAATAGCTTATTAATATCAGATCAACAAGACTGCAATTCATTTAAAATTGAGAATGAAAGAAGCGATTAAATATGTTGAATGTTAGAACATCAAGATCAATATGATATTAATTTATAATTGATAAATGATTGATCATTAATCAATCATCAGTCTATCTGAAAGATTGAAACGTTTATGTTCATTTAACAAAGTTCAACTGCAAGAATGAAAACATTTTCGCAGTTTCTTCTGCTTCAAAAGTCAAGAGTAAAAAGAGAATTGCAGCTGATGAATCTTTCAAAAAATCAGGCAAAAAACCAGTCAAAAAATCAGAGTCTTGTAAGAATTTCTTCTATTAATCAAGAATTGATAGAAAACGATGATGAAGATGAAAGCAAAGAGAAAAGTGAATTTCTGTTAAAAGAATTGCAGAATGAGAAGCAAGAATCAGAATCAAAGAATCAGAATTCAAATGACAAAGAGAATGAAAAGAAAGAATGTAGAAAGAAATTGATCGATGTTGAGATGATAAATTCTACTATGATGCAGAAAGATGCTCAAGAAAACATCATTGATTCATGACTGATTAATGATTATTCATCTATTAATCAATGATTGATAGACTGTTGTGACTTTCAAGATGATTCAAAAGAGAGATATCTGAGCAACATTTTATCAGTAGATAGATAGATGCAATCTATGTATATACAAGCTGATTAGTATGAAATTAATTATTCAATAATATGTAATTGATCTTATCAATTAACTTCAGAAAATTTTCAAGAAAATTGACGTGAAATTGATTAATATATGATTAATGAACGATCAGTCATTGATCATTCTGCAAATCTCTTTGTATTTGAATCATCTTCAATTTTGATTTTTCATTTTCAAGCTTTATTCTTTAAGTCTCAGTCTTTAATTGTTGAATTTGAATCTTCTGTTGACAAATAACTAATGAAGTTTAATTGAAAACTGTTTGATTATTCTGAAATGTCTGTTGATGTAAAAAGATTCAAGAGTTGAGTATTAATAAGCAATTATTCATTTATTGATATTAAATTGATAATGAAAAAATATCTTTGAGATTCATTTGAAGAATTTCGTTGACGAGATTGACTTCATATAAATCTTTCGTCGCGCAAACTTTTGAAAGAAGAATATTGAGACAATGTGTCAAATTCATCATGATCATCACGATCATCATCATCTTGATCTCATTTTTATTTTCGCATATTTGCTTTTTTTGTTTCTATATTAATCAGTTACTATTCGAATATCAATCATTTATTAATAACTTATGATTACGTTTTTTTGAATTAAAGAATTGCTCAGATGCAGAAGTTTATTTATATGAGTGATAAATCTCTTTGTTTTGAAATGCTTTATATTGTGCAAGATCTCGATCATTCAGATTTTATTCTCTGTGATCAATAAGTTATTAATTCTCTATTAATTATGTATCAATAAACAAATCTTTTGATAGCTTGAAGAAGCATTAATCTTTTTTCAAAACTATTGCTTTTATGATGTGTTTATTCAACAGCATTGATGTGATTTTGAGCGTGAATGAAAGCATCTAATGAAATTTTTGAACAATGAACATTCACATTGAATGCAATAATATTTGTCTTTTTTTGCTTGACTCAGAATTTTACATTTGATGAGCTAAGATCAGAAGCTGAGAAAGATTAATAATTGATTAATTGAGAAATGATTATTTATTAGTAAATTACAGATCTGAAAGTAATCTTCTTTGAACTGAGCATTTAATAAACTTAACATATGATCATGAACAGAATCTAAATGTGTATCTTGTTCTGTTGATCATGTAACTTCATGTAGAAAATGAATTCTACAATAAATAATCATTCATGCTGTATATCATTGTCACTGACAAGATTGTTGATTGATACTTTGCAAGTATAGTTTGAATTCTAGATCAATCATTGATTAATGATATAATAATAATTGAATAATATATCAATGATAAGATATTAATCATCTTTTAGTTGACTTGAATTCATATTCATAATTATAACTTCAAATTCTGAGTTATGAATATGATATCATTTAACTTTGATATTCAATCGTTTCTGAAATAAAGAAAAAACGATAGAAAAGATAAATTGATAACATTTTGAAGTCTGAGTATCTGTAAAGACTTAACACAAAGTGACAACTAAATATTGATTAGTAATTAATCAAGAATTGATCATATATCAATAAGTGATCAATAAATAATCACTTATCTTTTTTCATCAATTGATTAAACATTGTAAAAACAATTTCATTAACATTGCAAGTTCATACTCTTTTAAAAGACATGTCAACTTCAAATAATTTTTATTTCATCAGAATTCAAGCTTGTTCTTCATAGAAACAGACTACAATTTTATGTTGCTTGAAATAATTCAGAAATTAAATATATCGTTTCTGATTAATCAATTATTAATCAAGAATTATTACAAGATTGATATCTTACTGATTGAGAGACATTTTCATGATATGTTCAATATTCTCATTATACTTCATTAAACTTTTGTTCAGCAGAAAAATGCAACAATCTCTGTTTATATATGATTGCAAATATTCGATTTATATTCAATAAGAACTCATGAATTTTGAAAATGTGTTAACTATGATATTTACTGCAAAAGTTATTCAACAATAAACTTTGTAGAAATTTAACTATTAATAGTTTAATAATCTTAGATTGATGATTTATTATTAAAGAATTGATCTTTGAATAATAATCACTTACATGTCATTAAACTTGAATCTTGAATTTTGACTACTGTTTTCAATAAATCTTTTCATAATTCTAAAGATAATTGATTCAATGATGCTGATGAATGAGTATGAATATCATGAGAACAAAAGATGAAAGAATCACATTTTGTAGTATCTTTTAAAATAAAATAATTGAATTTCACTTCACAGAGTACTGATATCAACTCGTTAGATTCAGTAACATGATCAATGTCTATTTTCAATCAGCAATCAATCAAATATTGATAGAATATTGATAGTTGAATAATATATTATTAATTATCACAATGTTTTCTTCTGATATTCACTTGTTCAACAATGTAACAGTTGTTGATGAGAATATTTGTTACTTGTAAATTATTAAACTGATCTTTAAGAAAATCAATATCAATATCTTGTTGATTCATAAGAGATTGATAGTAATGCTTTCGAAAATTGTTTTGATTTGCATTAAAACATTCAATGAAATAATAAGTAACTTCAGCAACATTCTAATCAATCAATAAATGATCAGCGATTATTCAGCAATTAATATGTTATTATTGTTACATATCTCTCTGTTGCTTTCTTTTAACACAGATGAACATATGTTTTCATAGTTTGTGCATGATGTTTGTGATTGAAATCATTTTGTCGCAGCAAGATAATATCTGAGAGATATTAATTGATAATTAATCACTCATTAATAAACTATTAATAAAGAATTAATACTCGTTTGCATTTTTCTTCTGACGAGTTTCTAGAGTAAAATCAAGCTTGCGAAATTGTTTGATTTGTTCTCAATCGTCGATGATTAAGCTTTCATGATGCAAATTTGCAATATCTGAATGTAAATAATCACAAATCTTAACATTGAAACAAGTTTATCAATAACAATCACAATTTGTATTATTTAAATACAATGATCGAGTAATTCTTGATGAGTTTTTTTGCTTTGATGAATATTGAATTTAATGATATCAATATTTGATCAGTTGATAATTAATCAAATATTGATTCAGAATTAATCATTGATTGACATTCATCTTTAAGTATTCGATTAGAAGCTTCACAAGTAGAAAAAATATATGCATATTCATCAAGAGCTGTATTTGAATAATCAGAAAGAGCTAAAGTATGTTCAATATGTACTGCTTTTATTGCTAAATTCTGTGTATCAAAGAAGAGAATGAAGATATTTTCAGCTCTTCAGATTTATTATTGATCATTGATCAATAAGATATTAATTCTAGATTAATTGATTTCTTACATCTTCTTTCTCTGCGTTCTTCACATTTTCAGTGTCACTGAATTCTGAATTCAAATCACTTGATTCAATGTTTTCATTCATGTGTGATTACAACAGATTATATCAATGTATGATTAATATTTAATTAATCATAGCTAAATTGAATTTTGAATATTCAAGAAGATTGAAAGACTTTGATTCATCAACGCTGTTATCTATTCAATATCTTAGCTTAGAAAAGCGAAATTATGCGCAGAGTCATGTGAGCTCGCGCGATCTATGTTATGATGATCAAAGAAGTCGCGCTATCTTTGATATGAGTCGTGTGATCTGTAGTCTTGTTGATTGTGATACGTGTGTCATTTGTTTAGAATTTGTCAAGAGTCTCATCAAAATAAAGTGTAAATCTTCAGATAGTGCAGAACTCGTAGAATTTAGTAGAATCAATTACACTGCACTTCATACATAATAAATCGTTGTTATGACTGTCATATCAGATATACGATCATCTTATTTAATGATTGCTTGTATCATCTTCTGACATATGATCAGCAAGAATCAGCTAATATTAACTTTTCTTGTTTCATTATTTTGTTAATGCAGAATAGATAAATTTTTAATACATAAATAAATAAAGTAAATGACATGAACAAAATGTAATTAATTTGATGATACGCTTATACTTTATCACATTGAGTAAGACGACGGCGAAGTTTGATATTTTTTCGATTGTAAGTCAGATCTGCTCGTATTTAGTGTAATTGCAGCTTTTATAGTACGCAGAGCGCTAATCAGAAGAGGCTTAGCCTCACACGTCTGAGATTCTGAGACAATTCTGAAACCGATCGTTCAACTTTTAAACTGATAATCACAGCTGATTCAATCAATTGTCGAGTCATCGACGCTTTATAAGAACTATAAGATGAAAGTGTTTCGAAGAATGACTTTCATTCTACTCATGCAAATTGATAGTCAAACAAATGACACTTATGACAATTATCTGATCTCGAAGCGACTGCATCAAAACATATGACGAGCTGTGTAAGAACTTTCATCTATCACATCATTTTGCTTCTCTTCTTCTAACTTGTCACAGTGATACACAGACGAAACAGAATGTCATTTTGAAAACCGCGTCAGACTTTCTCTTATGTAACGAGCGTGACATTCTCAAGCGTTTTCAGATCATATCATCTCTTCGTCGTCTGATTGACGAGATTCAAGATTCTTCTTTGCTCGTCTTGAAACATCTTGATAGCGATCTGTTGATCGAATCAACAACAAATAAACTTCAATCTTCAAAAGTAAAGCATGTTACAAAGACTGTCTTACAAGCTTTAGCAGCTTTGCACAAGAAGGGAATCGTTCATATGAGTACATGAAAAGTCATGATTACAGCACATCGTCACATAATCTCTGACTTCTGATGACAGATGTGAAATCGAATAATATACTGATCAACTATAGTGACTGTGAAAGTCGATTCAGCGATATCAAACTAACGAATTGCGAAGATAGCACACATGTTGATTTCGTAGTCAAAGAACATATTATTGAGATCACTATCTTTCGAAGCTCTGAAGCGATGCTTAATCTTGTCTGAGATTCGCTCACAGATATTTGATCTTTGAAAGCTACGACAAGGTTTTCTCTCGCGACATTGATTGATGAGTTCTATTTACTAACTCTGTAAAGCTTATAAGTCTGATATGAGAAGACAATTGACACATTTTTAAGCTCTGCAACATTGATTCAACAGACTCGACATATTCTATAAAGATATTACGACGGCAAGATGAATGTTTTAAACCTTTTTCGCTAAGCTATATAAGTCTTGTGAACGATGATAGACTTGATACGCTCATCATTATCACTGAATCAATAGAAAAGCGAACGCCTTTCAAGATGACTTCTTCTCAGAAAATCGCGAAGAAGAATCGAAAGTTCATCAGCAGACTAATGCAGCTAGACTCAAGAGACAGATCGTTCGTCAAGATGTTACTGCAAGATTCGTGACTCACAGAGTGCACAACAGATTTCAATGAGTTATAATCTGCTCATGATGACACTTATTGAACTTGCCTCAGAATCTCAGACGTGTAAATGCAACTAAGTCTCTTTGAATTAGTCGTCTTGCTTACATACGTAGATTCTATTTACACGTCTGAGTGCAGAACCTCAAATTACTATCATGATTTAGTGATAAAGAAAGCAATTTGACTGTGTCTATTGCGTATGTAAAAAGCATGCTCTCTGTTAAGCAAATGAGTCGATCTAATATACAAGCAGACTAGTAAGCGAGCATGCGCTAGATGTAGACTGATCATTGAGTTGAGTTTCGAGTTAACATTTTGAATTCAAAGTCGAGTTGCTCACATTTTCAATTCAATTCAACATGACTTAAGTAGAAATTGAGTTAATCTGACTTGACTCGTTAAGAACTTGAACTTGACGTTAAGAATGTTAAGAATAGAAATATAAAACAACATATTCACTTGTTCTTTGCATTATCTTTTTGCATTACTCATTGCATCATTTATATATTGCATTAACTTTTTGCATTATTTATAACATTATTTATATACTATCTTTAAGTTATTAACAACTATTGTTGTGATTATAAACTATTTTACAAAATGTTAGACTGATCGCGTCGAGTCGAATCATTGAGGTCGAGTCGAGTTCTCGACTCGTCAAGACTCGATTCGAGTCAGAATTTTGAAATCGAGTATTTGAGTCGAGTCAGAATTTTGATATCGAGTATTCAAGTTGAATCACAATGTTGATATCGAGTATTGACTCAAATTTTCGACTCGACTCGTCAAGATATAATTTACTACTACTAATATTTATTTGATAATGCAATAGAGTAATGCAATTGATTCGATCGCATCTTCATGACTCATGAGAATACTGACTACTACTGATAGGAATTTCCTCACGAGTATTGATCAGAACTCACGAGAATACTAACTACTATTGATAGAGATTTTCTCATGAGTATTAGTTAGAACTTACGAAAATACTGACTACTATTGATAGAGATTTCCTCATGAGTATTGATTAAAACTCACGAGAATACTGACTACTATTGATACGTGTTTTCCCAGCTTAGTAATTACTACGTAGTCAAGCATAAGCTTTAATCAATTTTAGACTGATTGTTGAATTGAGTTTTCATATCTACATTCTGATTCAACTCGATTACTCAATATCAATCTTCTGACTCGACTCAATTACTCAATATCAACCTTCTGACTCAACTTGATATTAATCTCGAGTCAGAGTTTGATTCGAGTTCTCGACTCGACTCGTCAAGCAATCGAATATAATGTCAAGAGAACTAAATATAGAATTTTTTCCGGTTTTTCGCCTTTGCATTACCTTTTTGATAGAAAGTCATAAAGAGAAACATAAAGAGAAAGATGAAGAGAAACATAAAGAAAAACATGAAGATTGTTTGATAGAAAGCTTTGATAGAGAACTATGATAGAGAGCTATGATAGAAAGTTATGACGAGAAACTATGAAGACTGTTTGATAGAAAGTCATGAAGAGAAGTCATGAAGAAAAGTTATGAAAAAGAGTCATAAAGAAAAGCTATGATAGAAAAACATGATAGAAAGCTATAATAGAGAGCTATAATAGAATATCTATCTATCTATCTTCATGTCTTGACGAGTCGAGTCGAGAATTTCAAGTTGATACTTGATTTCAATTCTTCGACTCGACTTGAATACTCAGACTGAACATCTCAATTCAACTTAAATACTTGAATCAAGAATTCTGACTCAAATCAAGTCTTGACAAGTCGAGAACTCGACTCGATCTTGATGATTTAACTCGACGCGATCAGTCTACAATTGCATTACTCTGTTGCATTATCAATAGTATTATGAATTCTGCTTAAGAAACTTATCAGAAACTAAGTTAAACTAGAGATATTATCAATATAAAAGACTAATATTATTATTACTTTGATAGAATTTAAATACAAAACAATACATTAAATAATGTACAAGACAAAAGATAAAAAGCGAAAGAAAAGAATGAAAGCTCAGCTTTTATATACATGAATTGAGCAGAATCAAGACTAAACAATAGTTTTATTGACTTAAGATTGCAAAAGTTTCTGCACACAACTGAGATAATTAAAACAGAATTGCTGAGACTAAATTAAGATGATGATGACTAGATTGATGACTTGATTTATTAAACTGCAAAACAAATTCAATGAATCAAAATTATTTAAAATATTGATGATTTATGTTTTAAATTGAGTTAATAATTTGATATCATGACAGTAACTTCTTTCTTCAAGACTGAACTTTTACAAAACAATGAAAAGAAACAAGATAAAATAAGAAAGAATCAAAGATAAAGATTGAAATAAGATGAAAATTAATGTGAATGCATTTTAATGTAATGAAGCACAAATAAAACTGAAATAAAACTGAGTCACATTTAAATCAGATTTAAATAAGATGTTTAAATCAGATCTTGATAAAATCTGAAAGATGAAATAAGATGAAATGCATTTTAACATAATGATGTACAATGAAATTAAAATATAATAATAATAATAATAATAAATTCATACACTCTTGTGACATCGATTAGATCGACTCATGAAGAACTCTATGCTATCTGTATCAAGTGAACAAAACTCTCTGAGATAGAAAATCACTCGCAGTCTACACGACTGCTTCACGCAGTCGAAACAGTGAGTTTTGAGACTATGTATCAAATTTGTTCGCGTTGATTGCACGTTAGAGAACGAGTGTTCTAGTCACTTTAAATTGCTTCAAGAGCTTCATTTTCATCATCATCTTCGCTACTGCTCTGAGACTCTTCGTGATGACGACGATTATTTGATAGTTTGAGAAGTCAGCATCTTGTAGCATTCTTGATCGCAGGTGCAATCAGTTCGAGCAGTGCATGAGTACATGCTTCGTCGTCTGATGACTTCATTCGCAGTCGCATCGTGAGCTATTCATGCCTGAAACATTTCTAGAGTGCAGATAAGCGTTCAGATCTATGCGTTTGATTCTGATGTACATTGCGAGAATGCTTTCTGCTTTCTGAAGATCATCACGCATCTTTATCGTCTTATTGCTCAGATGCAACTCTATCGAAAATATGTTGCATACGTTGCATGCAACATACATAAGACACGATCTCTATGCTGATTTTCCTCTTAGCGAGAGATAGTCTCTCGCAGCAGATTTACAGTTCAAGGCGAGCAAAATCTCTCACTGCTCAAATTTCGACAGTTTACTTCTTAAGCATGAGTCGCAGATGTTTCGTCAGCGATACACATGTGTATTGCAGTCGATTTCTTCTCTAATCACATCGACACGCGCTACTGTTCTCTCGAGCTATACAGACGATGTCTTTGGCTAGAGATTGATTCTATCACCAAGACATTCGAGAGTCAGAGCTCAGTGAAGGAATGAGATTCTCGAGATCGACAGTCATCGTCATTGTATATCACGTCTCGCAGACGCTTGCTTCACTTGTAAAGCGTGCAACTCATCTGTTTCACGTTATCTGTAGAGATCTTTCTCGTGCAGATCGATCGTGTCTTGCAGAGATGTTCATATGCTACACTTCTAATCAGGCAGCGTAGTTCAATCATTCTCTACTAACTCGCTTGTGTTTCTCTTCTCTTAACAAAGTCTTCTCGTCAGCGTATCGCTCATGTATAGAATGTTTGTGTCTGAACGTCTGTTAAACGATATTAACAAGACTTTCGAGTTTGCTCATGTCGAACTTAACAAGTTTCGTGAGTTGCTCATGTCGTAGTAACAGGCACGCAGTCTTAACAAGATCTATACGTAGTTAGCACGTAGATCTAAAGAATGTTCGTGATTCAAGTTCTTTCTGCTAATTATTCTCAACAGATCAAACATGAAAGTGTTCTGTCTCAGTTCTTGTCATCGCGACAACAAGATACTGAATCGAATGATTTTCATAAGCGATTTCCCTCGTAGTTCTGCGTTCTATTTGACTTTCTCATCTGCGTGCAGATTGCTTGTAGCATGCGCATTGAGATTATCAAAGTCTGCGCGATCGCGAAAACTCTGCACGCGATCAACGCACAGCGCTTCATCATCACGCAGCGTCTCGATGTCATTCAAACTTTTGATAATCTCTAAACTTTACTGTCAAATTAAAATATATTTGAGTCACATTTGAGTCAGATTTAAATGAGAAAAAGATGAAATGCAGTTTAATGTGATGATGTACATGTAAAACTAAAATACATTTAAGTCATATTTAAGTTAAATTTAAGTAAAATGTCTGAGTCAAATTTAAACAAGATTTGAGTCAGATCTGAACTGAATCAAGATGATGAAGATTGAACTTAAAGTTTTTAATATTGATATTGAAACATTATATATGACAGTATATATAATTCTTCAATGACAGAATTGATGAGATGATATTTATCAAGCATTTGCTCACAATTATTCAAAAGATGAAAAAACTTTCAAGTAAAAAAGTAATTTTCTCAATTAATATAATATTTAAGCAAAGATGAATTATAATGTTTATCATGCTTGAAGTTTAATATGCTGTTTATATATCAGAATCTTTCATCATTCTTGATGATAATAAATTCTCAAAGTTTTTGATGTTGACTTAAAAGAAAATCACTTGCAATATGATTCAAAAGAATGACATGAAAGATTAAATAAATCTTCATGAATGTTAAAAATTTTAACTTAATAATCAGAAAATTATTCTTAAAAACATGTTTGATCTTGAAGAAGTTAATATTATGATTATTTAACTTGATAATGAGATGAATGATGTTGAGATTGTAAACATTCAATTAAACTTCATCTTCAATGAAGTATTTAAAACAAGAACAATGAAAGAGATTGATATTGAATTTGTAAATAATCTGAGTTATAAGCATCTTATCATGTAAATGCTTAGTTATTTTCTTCATCTTCTTGATGAACTTTTTGACATTGATTAACTTGTTTCAAGCTTGAGATGTAAGATTCTCAAACAAAGATTCAAAAAACTTGAAGTTTAAACATGAATTTTGACTTAAATTGATCAAGAAAAATGATGTTAAAGTAATTAATGATGATGTGTTATTAATGATGAATTTGACTTCAGAAAGTTATTTAATTCAGTCATTCTGCATGTAATTGATAAAGATTTGAAAATAATGCTTTATGACAGCATTGATTCTTTTAATTTGATTATCAATTTCAAAGTAATATGTTGTTAATAACTTAATGTTTATTTTCAGAATTTTACACATATGCTTTTAAACATCAAAGATGAATTGTGTATCTCGATCAGACATGAAGAACTCAAGTAAATCATGATGTTTTCAAACATAAGCATAAAAGTAGTTAATAACTTCTTTGACTTTTATAAAAGTGATGAAAACTAAATGTTTTATTTTAATAAAATGATTAATAAAGATTAAAACAGATTTATATGTGATATTCATGAAGATACTGAGTGATAAAGAATTTACATAGTTTATGAAGATATCACATCAACGACGTTTGAAGATTGAAAAAGAATACAATCATTCTTGAGTTTATTGTTTAAAGAGCTTAAAATGTGTGTACATGTAATAGTTTTATATGAAGCATTAAACATATTTATAAATGTTTAATTTTTTTTATTCTTACTTGATTCAACACTTATTATGAATCTATGCAAGATTTTGTATATTGTAGCGAGTGCTACGCTAGCGTAACACTCTTTTCATATCTACTATTGCTTTTTTCTGCACTTTATACTGTAACTGTTCTCAATGCAAGAACTTTATAAGCTTGTTTCTTCTTTACTTTCTCTCTCTTTCATCTGATTCTTTGATGATGTCACAGTCTGAAATTAATTCAGTATGCTTGTTAAAAGTATCATTTGAATGATTGTTGTCATCACACTCATGATTTCTAAAAGCTTTCTTAAGTTCATGATGTTTTCTTTACATTGCATCATCTTTCATTCTATCTTTCATTTAGAACATGTTAATAAAATGTGCTTGATCAACATTTGATCTTTGTTGCATTTGTATATCGTTGTAACGACATTGAGTACTCGTCTCTCATGTAAAAATTGATTGAAATCAATTTTTCTCATGCGTAGCTGCGTTAATAATGCACTGTGAGACTTTGCATGATTCTTGTGCAGTTACAGATGTTGATGTATCATCTCTGATGTCAGATATTGAAAATGAGCTGCATTGAATCTCTTTTTTCAGACTACTCTTCATGTTTGTCTGATCTGTTTCTGTATGAATGTCAATCTCATCATCACTTCAATGCATTAATGCTCAGTCAGCAATAAAGACAAATCATATACATCATCAGTCACTTTGTTCATCACTTCATTTTCAAGTACTTTTGCATGTTTTATCACTTAATGTAACTTCAACATGATTTCTTAAAATTGAATGCTCTCATGTGCAATTTAAACTCATTGCAAACGTGTTTGATCTTTTGTTGATATCATAACTTTCATTATTTTCAGAGAAGTCTGACTATCATTGTATACTTTGTATATCTTTTCATGATACTCTTGATTCACTGTTATTACATCTGCAAAATGTTTCACTTTTGCAACTAATTCTTTCAACTCATCATGATGAATGATGACTAAAGCTAATTCTCTCAATCTCTTATCTAACTTTCAATTCATTTTCATCATGATTGCTGTAACATCATCTTTGCTGTTGCTATCATTTAAGTAAACTTTTTGCTTTAATGCAAACATGTTAAAATTATGTTATTTTATTAACATTTTCTTGTTTGCAACTATAATTGTCTTCAATGATTCTGATCAAAGAATCATTGTGTAAAGATGATTTCAATTCATCTTTGTTTATTCAAGTGTTTCTTTCATTCATTTTTGCTTCAGTTGTAAAAATGTTTTATGCAGCTTTGATTTTTGATATTTTTTGAATATCAAGTCATTGCAAAGTCAATGCATTATCATCTCAATAATCTCATCTGATTTTTAAAAGTTTATGTTTATTATTGATCTTTGTATCAGTTTTCATAAGTAAATATTTATCAATGTTGTGTTTATTTTCATTTGTAAAGTTTCTGTTGATATCACATGATAAATGTTAATGATTTGTTGCAATGCTCTTTCTTGCATTGATTTCAGCTTAATGTTCAAACTCTTTCAATGATCTTTCACTTTTTATGATGTATATCATATGATGACTTTATGACTAAGCAGAAAGTGCATCATCACAAAGTATATTTGTTTACTCATCATCATTGATGAATCTTAAGTAGACTCAATGATTGTCTGCATAATTTTTTGTTTAATCACTAGTTTTACTTCAACATGATGCATGTAAATTACTCATTTCAGCTTGAAGTTCAATTGAATTCTCAAAACTCTGATATCTGATTTCAAGTTAATCTGATGTTTCATCAGCTTTACATCAACTTTCATATTGAATCATTTAAAAAATTTCATAAAGTGAATCAGCTTATGCTTTATCATTAAGAATTTGATATCATGCATTTTTGATCACTGTTTACATCTATCATAAATTTCATTAAGAACTCTGTAATTGTATTTTATAAATTTTTTGTATATCAAGATATTGACATCATTCACGAAGTTTGTAAAGTTAGTTCTTAGCTTGATGTCATCACATGCTTTTAACAAGTTCACATTGTAAAACAAATATAATATCAACAATAACGAAAAATCTTGTGATATATTAACATTCACGCTGCATTTCATCATTATGTAATCATCAATTATGATTGTGATGCATCAATCTTTCAGAAAGTTCTTCACAAACTTAAGAAGCAGTTTAAAAACTTTTCTCTTCTTCATGTCATGTAAAAGTTTGCTATGCATCACATTGTTAAATGCATTCTTTTCATTCAAACTCAGCAATGAGACTACTTTTCTTCTCATGTCACTTCACACAGTATGTATCTTTTTTATAATTAGTTGCAAAGTCATATTTATTGATCTGTGCTTGCAAGCTCTCATTTGAATATTTAATATTGAGTTGCAAGCTTTTATAACATTTTGCAAATGTTTAAATATGATAAACTTTAATACTTTGCTCAGTGTGTTGAGTAACACAATTAATTTATATGTTTTTGTATTGAAATAATCTTTCTTGTCTGACTTTTACATCATTATTGTGACTGCACTTTTGAACTGAGTTGATTGTATTTTCTTCTGTAAACATCTTTCAAAGAAAGAGTGTATTTATTCTGATGCATTGTCAACAAGTCTGCGCATTATTCTATTTATGTATCTCATATGTTTCAACATCTTATCAGATGTTACTTTGTAAATGATTCTTTTAATCTTATGATGCATCAGTGAAACATCATCTTTAATTGAGAGTGAGTACTTGAAGTTTATTGTGTTCAGCATGAAATTTTTTAAAGATGATAAAAAGTGAGTCTGAAACATCATCTTTACTTTATTTTGCATTATTGTGATGATGTCAAAGCACTTTAACTTGATCAAAAGAAGAATTGTCACTTAAGTCAATGTGTTTATAATTGCATTTCTTGCTCATTTTGCAGTTTTGAACAGTTCTCTCAAGAATTATTTAATGTTTTGCATGATTTCTTGATATTTATTATGTTTCTGTTTTCTGATGATCTTGCTCTTCTTGTCATATGCTTGAATGTACTTTGTTCAGTCATCAATGATTCAACAACTTCTTTTCATTCATTGCATACTTTTGATGATCTTTGTACACTTCTTCGTTCATTTTGCTTTGATTATTTTATGTGATCTCATTCAAAAAGTGAAAATCTTGATGATCTTCTTCAATGCATTCAGCAATTACTTGATGTACTCATCTATGCATTGATGCTTTATCTCATGATTTAACAATGATTTCAACATTTGTTCTTTCAGAATATTAATGAATTTCTCTTTATTCATTATCTTTCAGTTACAACGCAATTTTCATGCTGACTTCTTGCAAACTCTGAAATCTATAATTGTCTGTATCAACAAATAATCTGAGAAGTTTTTCATTTCTTTGTTAATTTTGCATCATATTAATCAATTCATAATGTCATCTATCAAGAAGATTAAATTTATTGTCATTTAAGATTCTTGATAATTTCTCGTAATTATGTCTTGAGATAATGCTAGTGATGCATTGATGTTTGTGATCATTTTAATTAACTCATTCAACAATAAATATTGTCTTGAATAGAATTATTCTTCTCATGTGAAGTGATGCAAATTGAAGTTTTTTACAAGAATGCTTTTTTTGACATGTGCAACATTTTTTTGATATTTGAAAGATTTTCTTTTTTATGAATGATCTTATAATCTCTGAATGATAAATTGTATGCTTCATAAATGTGTATAACTCTCTGAATTATCTGTGCATCATCTGTTAATGTTTATAGCATAATTGTATTTACATCTTTGAAGTGTCATGTTGAATATCAGATGTTGCTGTTGATTTTCTTGTTTATGTAGAAACAGATTCTATCTTCATTATTCTTCAGCATGAAGTCAACAATTGTTAAACAGTATGCTTTGAAAATGTCATTAAATTGTCAGAGTTCTTGAAGAATCAGAATGTCATAGTTCTTTATCTTTTTCTCATGTAATAATGCTATCATCATCTTGTTTTTAAACTTGTGAACGTTGTACTGTAGTATTCAAAGCTTCTTTTGCTAAAACATTAAAATTCACATTTCAAACTGTTTAATGTTCTCTTGAGTGTTTGCAAAGTGCTTGCTTCACTTGTAAAATTCTCAACAGAAGATGATATTGATAACAATGTGACTGATGTTGACTTCAATTTATTTGATCTTGACTTCTTGATTAAATGATTTAGTATAGTGTTTTCTGATGTGATGACTGCGCTGAGCAAATGACTTTCATTCATTGAATGCTTCTGCTTTTTCTTCAAGTTATTGTTCATCAACGATTTCAGATTGATAAATGTTTCTGTGAATATTTTTGACGTTGCTATCTTAAGTTTTTTCTGCTTTTGTACAACATGATATAAAGATTTATACTTTGTGACTCTCTTTATTCTTTCTTTTTCAGCTTGTCATTTATGACATTAAGAGTCAAAGACTTTGTATGTATCTTGACATGCTTCACATTTTCACATGTTTTGAGTCTGTTTGTAAAAACAATGCTTCAAGCAATGATTTAATGTGCAATAAATGCATTTCTGCTTATTTTTGCATTCATAAATCTTGTGATCATATTCTTGATATTTTAAACACTGATGCACTTTGCAGTTTGAATCATAAAACTGTGTGATCTTTATGTTGATTTCATGACATACTTTCTCATTGATTAGCTTGTTCATTATTTCAGCACTGATTACATGTATCATCAGTGAAATGTATCTCTTCTGCTCACTCTTCTTTATGAGTCACTCAATCTTCTCAATCATTATTTCTGAATATATATCTTTGTTGATCTTGATGAGTGTTTTCATTTCTTTCTTCTTTATGTTCTTAGACATTTCTTTAACTTTAATTTCATGTATCATTACTTTAAAACTGATCTTGCATAAACATATGTTTGATGATATCTTTTTGATTCAAAAATCATTTTTCTTCAATGTTTTTTTACTATTCTTCATCTTGATTCAAAATATCAGCAGTCTTTGTCATGATTTTAGTCTTGTCAGACTCAGTCTTTTAATCTTGTCAGATTTATTCTTGCTTCATCATCTTAACTAGTCTTTATTGAGTTTAGCATTAATTGAGAAATATACATATGTAGTCAGCTTCTTTTCTGTAGCTATCTTTCTTTCTTAGCATTTATCTTCTAGTTAAATGACACTTTTATCTGACTCACTTTAGACAGATCTCTAACATTAGATAAATGCTCATCATTTACTACTTTGCTATCAATGAATAAATGATATGAAACAATCTATTCAGTAAGAAAAATTTGCAAGAAATTCTTCAAATTTGCATCATCATTTTAAATTACAAGAAACTCTTCAATTCTACACTCATTTTCATCATTCGATTTGCAAGAAATTCTTCAAATAAAGCACTCAATTATTATCTGAAATTCACAAGAAATTCATTGAATTTTCACTCATTAAAAAACATCAATTCAAAACATTAATTTCTCATTTATTTTTATCTCAACAACTTCTATCTTCTCTCATCATGATACGTGATATCAAGTCAGTTGAGTCTTGAACAACTCATCTGCTTAAAAGCACTGTCAATAAAAGAGTTTCACTTCTACTCATCAATGCTTCAGTTGAAGCTAAGAAAGCTGTCATTTCATGAAACATAAATATTAAAAAACAACTGTTTTATTAAGTCAGTAATCAATTCAATGAAGTCATCAATATGTTGAATAAGCTTCAAAGTCAGTGAGACTTGACTTTACAACTCAATGAACATTGACTTCTCATACAAGATGATCACAAAAAGAGAGCAAAACAACTAGAAGTCACTTTTGATAAAAATGATGAGTTAGAGAAAAAGATCAATCAGTTACAAGATAAGTGATTGAACTTCAGAGTGAAACAACGTCAAGCTAATTAATTTATGCCTCATCAAGATACTTAGTCAGCTTAACAACAAGTCAATTAGAAAGAAACTTTTATGATCTCAGTTTCAATTCATCATTCTGAAGTTGAACGAAGCTTAACTTTTAAAGCTCACTCTTAACGAGAATTTTTTACTTTATCTGATAACAAAAACGAAAATGATTATCACAAGCTCATCAAGCTTTCAAATTCACTCATCTTCATTGAAACAGATGATTCTATCTGAGAGACATGAAACATCAAAATAGCTGACAAGCTTGATGTCAACGCGAATCATTACTTTACTAAAAAGATTCATATTATTTATGTGATTTTCAGACTAGAAGATGATGCTAATCAGTAAATTTATGCAAAGCATCATGTTGATGCTTTCTCATTCTATCAATCACTATCAGAGTTACTGAAACATCTGAAAGAAATTTACAAAGATCAGAATTTGATTTGAAAGTGTTATCATAAATACGTCGCTCTAAAGCAGCTCAACAAGCTTTTCAGCTCTTTCTATTCAGAATTCACTAAAATATTCAGCTTTCTGAACTACAATGATATCACTTTAATGAATGAAATTCAGAATAAAATTAACAATCATCTTCAGAACGTGTTGTCAGTTTGTCTCATAAAGTTTAACTCACTTGATAAGCTTAAGATCTTTCTTCAAGATGTGAATAATAAACAATGAGTCAATTATCAGCTACGTGAGAAGCAATGAACAGTCAAATTGATAGCAGCTTCAAAAAAACGTTTTGTTTCTTCGTTAACATCAGCTTTAGTCTCAATTACTAGCTATGTTTAACTTATTACTTTTTTCATTCTTGAATCTGAATGATTAAGAATGTCAATCATTTGCTTTAATTGCAAAGTATTGAGTCATCTTTTAAAGAACTGCTTTCAGCTGAAGACTAGTACTTTAACATCTTATGCATTCATCTTTTGTCTTAATGAGATCATCATGTCAAAAGAAGAGAAGAAATTATTTACAGAGAAATCAAAGAATGAGACAAAAAACTAGTGACTTTTATCAAAGACATGATGAAAGATGTGTTAATTTCTTCAACAATGAGCAGCTCAAATGACTTCTTTGTTTCAAAATCTTTGACTATTAAATGTGTACTATCTAGCAATGAAATTAGTTACTCATTAAAATCATTGATTGACACTGAAGCAGCTGACTATTCGTTCATTGATGAATTAATCGCGCAGAATGTTTGTGATTATTTGCAAATTGAATCTTTATCTTTAATCAAGCTCAAATCAATAAGAAAATTCGATGATCATTATGCAAAAAAGCTCATTATTCATGCAATTTATTCGAATCTAACTGTTCAAGATTATATGAAATGTTTCGTCTTTATGCTGATCACTTAATTAGATCAACATCAGATGATTCTTGAAAAAACATGAATGAACAAGATCAAAATAACTATTAATATGAAAGATGATTATCTTCAATTTTCTAGTTTCAAAACTCATATCAAAGCTTTTATCAAAGCTCATTCAACTGTTCTTTCAAGCAAGAAAATTGCGATAGAACAGAAGAGTTCAATCTTTACTTAAATACTAAAGAGATTTATCTCTTCTGTTGTCACTTAACTCAGTGAGAAGTCATCTTCATTTAGTAAAATCGTGAAATCATTTAATTTAATCAACTTCGCTTCGTCTTTCAATTCAATGAACATAGCAATGATAAAGACTGCAGCATATAAATCACTAGTCAAATGATTAAATGTAACTACTTTTGCAATCATCATCACGAAAATCGATTGACTTCTAAAAACAGCTAGAAATAAACTCGAAGATGTAAATCTACAAGAGCTTTCACATGAAGAGATTTTGAAAGAAGTCAAAGTTAAGCTTTCTTTGAAATATCACGACTATCTAGACGTGTTTGATCAAGCGATGACTGATCAACTATTCTTTCATCGTCTTTATGATCATAAAATTGAGTTGATCAACGAGAAAATATCTTCTTGAAATCATCTCTATCATATGTCTGATTACAAGCTTCAAAAGATGAAGAATTACCTGATTAAGCATTTGAATAAAGACTTTATATCTTCTAGCTCAGCTTCATACGCTTCGCTCATACTATTCGTCGAAAAAAAGATGATAGCTTGCGTTTCTGTGTAAACTACAGAAAACTCAATGCTTTGATCAAATGAGATCACTATCTCTTATTGCTAATAAACGAAACTCTCACTCGTATTCAAGATAGCAGATATCTGACTTGATTGAACATCATTGTTATCTTCAACAAACTGTATATACATTCAAGCAGCGAAGATTTGACTATCTTTATCACCTCTTTTGATTTCTACAAATATCACGTGATGTCTTTGAAATTCATCAATGATTCAACTTTCTATTAACACTATATGAACAACGTGTTATTTGACTATCTTCATCAGTTTTGTCAGATTTATCTAAATGACATTATCATTTACAGCAAAACATTGAAGAAACATAAGCGACATGTACAATTAGTTCTACATAGACTACAAGAGACTAATCTTCAGATGAATATAAACAAATGCAAGTTTCATGTTCAGAAGATTTTCTTTCTGAAACTATTGCTATTCATTGAAGAACTAAAGATGAATTTCAGAAAAGTACAAGCAGTAGTTGAATGATTTACTTCTACAAATCTAGACTGATCGCGTCAAGTCAAGTACTCAACTCGAAAAGTGTTAAGTTAAGTTGAATTTTTTTTGAAAAAGTGTTGAATTGAATTGAGAAGTTGAATTCAAGCACTTGAGTTGAGTTGAGAAGCTTGATTCAACAACTCGAATCAAAAACTCGACTTGACTCAACAAGATATTAAATAGATGTAAATAGCTTGATTGAACAGTCTACATGATTTTTCTTCATGACTTTCTATCATGTTTTCCCGTCATGACTTTCTATCAAAGTCAAATAATCTTCATGTTTTCTCGTTATGTTTCTTGTCATGTTTTTCTTCATGTTTTTCTTCATGTTTCTCTTTATGTTTCTCTTTATGACTTTTTATCAAATGATCTTCATGTTTTTCTTCATGACTTTCTATCAAAAGATAATGCAAAAAGATAATGCAAAAGTCAAAAACCGAAAATTTTTCTATATTTAACTCTCTTGACATCAAGCTTAAGTTCTTGATGAATCAAGTTGAATTAACTCAATTCTCAGTTGAGTCAAGTCACGTCAAGTTAAAAATATGAGCATTTCAACTCAAGTTGAGTTGAAAATGTGAGCAACTTGACTCGATCTTGATTCAAGTTCAAAATGTCAATCTGAAACTTAACTCAATGATCAGTCTATACAAATCTCACTCAGATGCAGTTCTTCGTTAACTTCTGCAATTTCTATCGACGTTTTATAAAGAACTTTTCGAAGATTGTTCGTTCTCTGATTCAACTAACTCAAAAAGAGATGATATTTAAATGAAATTAAGCTTGTCAAATGATCTTTGATCATATAAAGAAATGAATGACTGAAGCTTCTATTCTTCGTCATTTTGATTAAAATAAAAAGACTATTCTTGAAATAAACTCATTTAACTACGTCAACAATGACATACTTTCTCAGTATGATGACAAAAAAACATTGTATTCAATAATCTACTACAGCAAGAATCTGAGTCTCGCTGAGTGCAACTACAAAATCTATGACAAGAAACTACTAGCAATCATTCATGTCTTCAAGCATTGATGATCTGAGCTGAAATTGACTGAGTTACTCATCAAGATGTTTACTGATTATTAAGCTTTAACATCATTAATGAAAGATAAAGAGCTAAGTAAACGTTAAATGCGCTGAGTATAAAAGCTCATTGACTTCAACTTTGAAATCTTGTATCACTCAGATAAACAAAACATCAAAGTCAATGCATTAACTTGTTGAGTCAATTCAGTTTCTAGAAGTCTTGAGAATAAATGATGTTACTATCAGCGAACTACGATTCTTACGTCAAATTGAATGAAAATCGCTGATTTAAAAGAGAAAGAGAACGATAAATCAATTTATCAATTGATTCTAGAAGTTAACAAAATCAACAAGAATTGTATTTTACTTCATGAAGTCATGTTAAAAGATGAAGCTCAATACAAAGATATTAAATTAAAAGATTGTCGAGTTCAGAACGAAATACTATATCAAGATGATCTTTTATGAGTTTTCTTCAATGAGTATCTTTAAATGAAGCTAATTCAAGAAGTTCATGATCAATCTTTTATTGATCATTTTGAAATTCTCAGAACGATGAAGATCATAAGAAGATACTACTATTGATCTTCAATGCAAAAGACAATAGATTAATATATTTGAAACTGCTACATTTGTCAGCGATCAAAGACTTCTTAAAATAAATTCAATGAACTACTACATTCTCTACTCATATTTGAACAGCAATGAAAGAACATAGTCATGAATTTCATCATTGACTTATCTTTTTTAAAAGACAAAAACATCATACTAACAGTGATATGTAAACTATCAAAGAAGCAACATTATATTTCTTGCTTCACTGATGACGAGAAAATCACAGCAGAAAAAACAGCTGAGTTAATGCTTCAGTGAATATATCAAATACATGATTTACTCGATTTCATTGTTTCAAATCGAGATTCTCAATTTATCTTCATTTTATGAAAGTCGCTTTGCAAAAGACTAAACATTAATCTTCAACTCTTCACAGTTTATCATTCTCAGATCAATGATCAAAGTGAACAAGTCAATCAAAACATTGAAAGATATCTTTAATTCTTCTGTTCATACATGCAGAATGACTGAGCTAAGCTACTACTCATAATTGAGTTCATCAACAATAATGCTTTGTTCTCAGTCATCTTCTTAATCTCTTTCTTTCTAAACAAAGACTTTTATTTTTGTATGAGCTTTGAACTCGATGTCATTGAATATGAAAGTTCTCATGAACGCTTGCAGATGACTAAAGTCGAGAATATATCTGAACATATAAACAAGACATTAAAGTTTGCTCGCAAGTTGCTAGTCAAAACACAAGAACAAATGATGAAACAAGTCAATAAACATAGAAAAGAAGTTAATTATAAGATTGAATCAAAGATGTTCTTGAATGAAAGAAACATCATTACAGCGAGATCTTTTAAGAAGCTAAATGACAAAATGCTTAATTCTTTCATCAATTTAAATTTCATTAACTCTTCATATAAACTGAAATTATCAGAGTCTATACATGTTCATGATGTATTTCATTCTGATTTACTTCACTCTGTCATCAACGATTTCTTATCTGATCAAAAGAATGAATTCTCAGATTCAATAGTGATAAACGATGAAGATGAGTGAAAAATCAATGATATATTGAATTCTTGTTGATATCAAAGATGACTTCAGTATAGAGTCAAATGAAATGATTATGACAATGATTTCAATTGATACAACGCTGATAATGATGAATTTATGAATGCTTAAAAGATTGTTGATGATTTTTATATTTGATACTCAAACAAATCGCGCTAATCAACAATTCAATCAATCATGATTTAATAAATCTGAGTCTGTGAAATCATGATTGAATAATCAATCGAGTCGAGCAGAAAATACATTCATGTGAACATGAATTGTTGAAGAAAGAAAGTAATGTCATGATTTTAATCTTGTCAGACTCAGTCTTCTAGTCTTGTCAAATTTATTCTCACTTCATCATCTTAACTAGTTTCTATTAAGTTTAGCGTCAACTGAGAAATACACATATGTAGTTAGCTTCTTTTCTGTAGTTATCTTTCTTTCTTAGCATTTATCTTCTAGTTAAATGACATCTCTATCTGACTCACTTTAGATAGATTTCTAACAGTCTTGATCATCTTTTCATCATCTCTATGTTCTTGCGCGTCGACAGCGTCTTGTCAACGTCAATTTCTCTCGCTCATTTCACTATGTTCTTCATTGTTATCATCATGATTCTCTTTACTTCTTCTTTTTCTTTGATGAAGATCTTTACTTCAAATTTCTCACAATGATTTTGCATTGACAATGATATGTTAACGTTGAACATAAGATAATTCTCAAATGATGTCATTGACTTCATGCTCACTTTCTTTGCTCAGCTGTCAACGTGTTTTCTCTTCTTCATGAACTCTTTTTCAAGTTTGCTCATTATCTTTTTCAGTCTCTTTAGCTGATTCTTCATGCGCTGATTGATAGTTGATGCAATGACGTGTTGATGTGTCAGCTTTTCTATTATCTCTGTCAAACTTTTCATCTTTCTTCAGAGCATCAGCTCATTGTTTCTACGTTCGTTGAACTCATAAAGTACTCACAGCTTGTATAATTTCTTCTGTATATCTTTCGTCTTGACTGAATTCTTCTGCAAGATAGTGATAATCATCTTTTGTTCACTCATTGATGTCACGTTAATGACGCTTCTTATCTGTCTTTAATGATCAGAATGAAGCGCTGACATCATGTCAATGATGTGCTCTGTCTTTAAATAGTTTAAGTAATTCGTTTTCATGATTTCTTTTTTTTTCAATATTTTTCGAAAATTCACTTTAGTGATGATGATCAATGTTTAATTATTAGTAAACTCAATTGATCAATTCATAACTTTTTGCTCTTTTTGAATAATCATTGATGATATTATCATAAATAAATTAAATAATATAAAGACATAGTTTATCTGAGTTAAGTATATACTTTCTTTCTTGAAAGTATAAATGATTTTCATATTCTTTACACTTAACTAAAGAAATCTTGTTGTGATATCATGCTTCATTGTGAAGTGCTTCAATTATCTGAGTTGCAAATTTGTTATTGATTTCAATTTACTTTCATAATGTCTGAGTGAAAGTGTCAGCAGAATCTTTATCAAGATTCAAAGTGTTTTGATTTAACTGAAACTTAACATTTTCAATGTTGAATTTTTCAATTTCTAGATTCATGAAGACTAGAATTTGCAAAGATGCTGAAATAACTGAAAATAAATGTAATTAAATTAAATTTAAAGTAATGATTTGTGATTGAAGCTTTATGACTTTAATGTTAAAGATATTGAAGATGAAATTTTCAACAATATTAAAGTTTAAAACATGAATTTTCAGAATTGTCTGATGTTGATATTGATATCAAGAATTGAATGTATTCTTCTTTTTAGAAAGATTTTCTGAGTGACACGTCAGAGCATTCAACTTATCATTGATCTTGTTGAAATAATAAGTGATGTAATAGTTGAATTTAAACAGAAATTTACTTCAATAAGCTTAATGATGATTCAACTGCTTAATTGACATGAAATACTTAAGATTTTTGTGATTCAAAATCATCTCAACAGAATAGATAAAGTCTTCAAGCTCTGATTATCATTTCTCAAATGCATAAACAATGATTATAAGTTCTTTATCATAAATTTTGTAGTTACACTTGACTGAGTTATGCTTCTTTGAAAAGTAAGTGACTGAATGAAGAATTTTGTTCTCATCATACTGAAAGAAAATGTCTTTGAATATATAGTTTGAAGCATTGATTTCTATCACAATCTTGTGATCTGAATTACAATGATGAAGAATAATCTTAAAAGTGAAGACTTTCTTAAGAATGTTGAATGCAATCTGACATTTCTGAAATTAAACAAAGAGTACATCTTTTCTGATGAAACAAGTAAGCAAAGTAGTTATTTTACTATAGTTATAAATGAATCTTTTATAAAAGTTCGTGAAATTTAAAAAACATTAAATGTCTTTAATGTTGATTAAGATGAATTAGTTGATAATAATGTTTATTTTAAAAGAGTTCATCTTGATCTCTTCAATGATGATTATTAACTTTAGATATGAAACTTAAGTGACGTGAAACTTACATTTGATTATATTCATCTGAAGATCTGCTTCTTGCAGCTTTCGCAGAATGAGCTTGATATAAATCTTATGCTTTAATTTATTGTTGAAATAAATCAAAATGTCATTCAGATAAGTTGTATAAAACTTATTTAAATGTTTGTAAAGAATATTATTGATGTACTTCTGAAATAAGACAAACTTATTACATAAATTAAAGAATATGATTAAATACTTAAATAATTCAAATTGAGTGTGAAAAACAATGAAAGCTTCATCTTCTTCTTTGATTTGAAGTTGATTGAACGCAGAAATGATATTCAGCTTGATAAAGATTTTAGCTTAACTTAAATGATTCAGCATTTCTAAAATCAAAGACAGAGAATATTGATTCTTGACTGTGATAATGTTCAGATCTTGATAATTCATGCAGAAGCAAAGTTCTTCTTTGAGTTTCTTGATAAAGAGAATAAAGATAATTATTTGAAAGCAACTGACTTGAATGAAATCTTTGCTCAGATTTTCATTCAGATAACGTTGAAGTTCTAGAATTTTGTCACAACTTATGTCATATAAAGTGAAGACTAAAGATTGAGTAAACTGATCACGTCAAGTCAAGTCATCAAGATCAAATCAAGTTCTCAACTCATTAAGACTTGATTCAAGTCAGAATTTTGAAATCAAGTATTTAAGTTGAGTCATGATGTTTAAACTGAGTATTCAAGTTGAATTAAAGTGTTGAAATCAAGTATTGTCTTAAATTTTCGACTCAACTCATCAAGACATAAAGATAAATAGATAAATAGTTGTAAATAGCTTGTTCATTCTTCATGACTTTCTATCATGACTTTTTATCAAATAGTCTTCATGTTTTCTCTTTATGATTCTTTAGTATTAAACAATCTTCATGTTTTTTCTTCATGACTTTCTATCATGACTTCTTTTCATGACTTTCTATCATGATTTTCTATCATGACTTTCTATCATAACTTTTCTTCATGACTTTTCTTCATGATTCTTTATCATGACTCTTTATCATGACTCTTTATCATGACTTTTCTTCATGATTTTTCTTCATGACTCTTCTTCATGACTTTTCTTAATGACTTTCTATCAAACAATCTTCATGTTTTCTCTTCATGACTCTTTATCAAACAATCTTCATGTTTTCTCTTCATGACTTTCTATCATGACTCTCTATCAAACAATCTTCATGTTTTTTCTTCATGACTTTCTAGTATTAAATGATCTTCATGTTTTTCATCATGACTTTCTATCAAAAAAATAATGCAAAAGCAAAAAATCGGAAAAATTTCTATATTTAATCTTCTTGACGTCATATTTAATTGCTTGATGAGTTAAGTCAAGTCAGCAAATTCTGACTTGACTCAAGATTGATATTAAATTAAGTCATAATATTAAGATTAAGTATTCAAGTTGAGTCATAATATTGATATTGAGTACTTGAGTGAGTCAGAAAGTAAATATGAAAACTCAATTTAACAATCAGTCTAAGCTTGAGTATCTTTTTTAAAATGTATGACATGATCATGAACTCAATGTAAAGACAAGATATCAACGTTTTTCTTAAAGAAGATGTTTAGAAACTTAAAATATCTGAATGATAGAATTGTAACTGATTCAACGTTTTTACTTTATTGATAAACTTCAAGATCTTCTTGTGTCATGAATGCAGTTAAATGAAATTTCTTTTTCATTTAATTAAAATTCAGATGATGATTCTTATCATACATACTGTTTTGAGAACAAGATGAAAACTGAGCAAGAGTTGAACTGTTCTTTAAATAAATAATCAAAGTTGCATGACGTGATTTTGACTTATCAGAGTCTAGATTAAAAGATGAGATTGACTCAAGATTTAAGAAAACATTAATTTTCTTTAAAGTAATGTTAAACACTTCAATGTCTTTAACATGAGTAATATAATCAAAGCTTTAAGCTTTCAACTCAACTATGTCAAGTTGTATAAAAGATTAATTGAATTGATTTACTCAGAAGATAACAGAAGTTTTAAAGAAGAAAGAATTTCAACACTTAATTTTTAATGAGTATTTTTTTTAAATAACTTGAAAATACAATTAAAAACTTTCTGTTTCAAATGAGAAACAAAACTGAACAAGATTTGTTTCTTGTAAATGAGCTAAGTATTAGTTAACTTTTCATGAGTGAATGAAGAGTTATATTACTTTTTGTGAGCAGATGAGAAACTAAGTTACTTCTTACAAGCGAATTGAGAACTGAATTGCTTCTTGTGAGCAAACTGAAAACTAAGTTACTTCTTTCAAATGAATGAAAAACTAAATTACTTCTTGCAAGCAAATTGAATGCTGAATTACTTCTTATGAGTAATCTGTAAACTGAATTGCTTCTTATAAATAATCTGTAGATTGAATTGCTTCTTGTGAGTAATTCATGAACTGAGTTACTTCTTGTAAGTAAATTGAGAATGAGACTGAAGAGAAGTTACTTTATTAACTTTAAACGAAATCTCTTCTTCTTGTTGATTAAAATCATAAATCTTGACGAGAAATTAACAATAATAATTAAGATAGAAAAATAAAGATAAAATGAGAATATTGTGTTTAAAATTAACATCAATGACGTGATGATGAAGTCATGATAAACTCATGATGATAAAATACTAACTTAATTCAATGATAAACTGATTGCGTCGAGTTAAGTCATTGAGATCAAGTTGAGTTCTTAACTTGTCAAGACTCAATTTGAGTCAGAATTTTGAATTCAAGTATTCAAGTCAAGTCAGAATTTTGATATCAAGTATTTGAGTTGAATCATGATGTTGATATTAAGTATTGACTTGAATTTTCAACTTGACTCATCAAGATATGATTTACTACTACTAATATTTATCTGATAATGCAATTGATTCAATTGCATCTTCATGATTCATAAGAATACTGACTACTACTGATAGAGATTTTCTCACAAGTATTGATCAAAACTTACGAAAATACTAACTACTATTGATACGTGTTTTCTCAGCTTAGTAATTACTACGCATAAGCTTTAATCAATTGCATTACTCTGTTGCATTATCAATAGTACATTATCAATAGTGCTTGAGAAATTTCTATCAGTAGTAATCAATATTCTCATGAATCATGAGTTCTGAAGATGTCGATCACTATTTATGAATCATGCTCGAAAAATCTTTATTAGTAGTAATCAGTATTCTCATGAATTCTGAAGATGCTGACTCTGCTTGAGAAACTTCTACTAGTAGTAATCAGTATTTCTTCTCATTGAACTCTGAATTTTCGATTGCTTAATGAGTCAAGTTGAAAATTTGAATTCTGACTCAACTCAAAATCAATATTAAGTTGAATCACAAGATTGATATTGAGTATTCAAGTTAAGTCACGACATTGATATCAAGTATTTAAGCGAGTCAGAAAGTAAATATGAAAACTTAACTTAATGATCAGTTTATTCAATGACATAGAAGAATAGTCTTTTGATGTATTCATCAAGAATTACTGTGATTTTAATGAGTTGAATAATATCATCAATTAAAGCAATTTGATCATTAAATTCTTGACGTTTGTGAGAGTGAATTAATTAATGTAAGAAAAGATGATGTTGTTGCATAAAGAATTTATTCATAAAGACATAAGTAAAGACTTCACTATTAATCAGAGTGCAAGTAAAAACTTTAAATTAAGCTTAATGTAAAATATAGAATATTATTATATGATTATCTTTGAATGTTAAATTAAATTTAAAGAGTTTCAAGACAGATTTAGCAGAAAACTTTCTATATGATTGAAGTGAGAATAAAAAGATTGAGACTAGTAAACAAGATGATATATATATAAATTTCTAAGCATGATTTAACTTAGAAACTAAACTTTTTCGTGAACAGCAAGACTTCTTCATTTATACTGATGATATCATTGTCATAAACATTTATGATATGCAAAGTGAAAAACTTCTTATTTGAGCATTCTTTAATGATTTTGCTTGATCAACAACAAGATTTATCTGTATAAAATGCTGACTATGAATCTTTTGCAAGCTATGCTTGTCAGAAGAGCTGAATAATCTCATCAACATCAACAAAGCAGTAACAACACTTTACTCACATGTTGAGTTTACACACAGTCAAAAAGCAAGACAATAACAACGTGATCATCAATATGTTGAAGTTTGCATATACACAGAAGAACAGCAACATCTTTGCATACATGCTGCAACTTATATACAACATATACATATATACTGTGAAGATACAACTCAGCTTTTGCACATATACAGATAGATGTGATGCAGTAAATTGATTGATTTTTCGCATTTTCAGATTGATTTACATGCAGCGCAATCACACACAGAGCAGTAACAACGCTGTATTCACATGTTGAACTCATATACAACATACACATATATATTGCGAAGGCATGACTCAGCTTTTGCGCATATACACATTAATGCAATGCAGTAAATCGATTGATTTTTCGCTTTTTCAGATCAATTTACACGCAGCGCAATCACATACAGAGCAGTAACAACGTTGTATTCATACATTGAACTCATATACAACATACATATATATATTATGAAGGCACGACTCAGCTTTTGCGCACATACACATCGATGCAATGAAGTAAATCGATTGATTTTTCGATTTTTCGATCAATTTACATGCGTCGCAAATATATACATTGTAAAGACATGACACAGTCTTTGCTCATATACACAGAATGACAGCAACGTCTTTGCGCACACGCTGCAACTCATATACATCACACATACATATACTGCAAAGACACAACTCAACTTTTGCACATTTACATGCTTGTGTGATGCAGTAAATTGATCGATTTTTCGCTTTATCAGATCAATTTACATGCATCGCAGTCACATACACTGTAAAGACATGACACAGTCTTTGCTCATATACACAGAATGACAGCAACGTCTTTGCGCATGCGTTGCAACTCATATACATCACACACATACATACTGCAAAGACACGACTCAGCTTTTGTGCATTTACATGCTCATATAATGCAGTAAATCGATCGATTTTTCGCATTATCATATTAATTTACATGCATTGCAAGCACATACATTGCAAAGACATAATACAGTCTTTGCTCATATACATAAAACAACAGCAACGTCTTTGCGCATGCGCTGCAACTAATATACGACATTTACATAATTATTGCAAAGGTATGACTCAGCTTTTGTGCATATACACATCTGTGCAACGCAGTAAATTGATCAATTTCGATTTTCTGATCGATTTACATGCGTCGCAAATACATACACTGCAAAGACATGACACAGTCTTTGCTCATATACACAGAACAATAGCAACGTCTTTGCGCATGCATTGCAACTCATATACATCACACACATATACATTACGAAGACATGACTCAGCTTTTGCACATCTACATGCTTGCGTGATGCAGTAAATTGATTTTCTGATCGATTTACATGCATCGCAAATACATAGATCAAAGCTCATTTAGTTTGTTCAGCTGAGTGATCATACAGCAAACTCAAAAGCTTACGTCGAAGTGATCAGCTTTCATCTACATAAATCAAAGCTTATTTAGCTCGCTTAGCTTGATGATCATACAGACAAGTTGAAAGCTTATGTCAAAGTGATCAGCTTTCACAATTTTGAGTTGTTTAAATGATTGCTTAATCATATAAACAGTTCATGCGCTCGTATGTGCACTCTATCGATGTGACTGTTCAATGAAAAGATATACAGCAGCAATTATGACTAGATTACATGTAATTTAAAATACACACAGCGTCTAAATAATATCATAATCATAGACTGCATGCACTTAATGAAGAAAAAAAATTTGATTTTGCTTAAATGTTGCAATTGACAGTAGTAACACAGCTTTCACTTATTGCAGATTTTCTTGATCTCAGAAATGATCAAAGTCTTATCTTAAATGAGAATAATAATAAAGCTTAAATTCATTGATTCATTAAAAAATGAGAAAGAAAAAGACAAAGATACTGTTGAAACAACAGTTACAAAGATGATAATCTTTGAACTTAAAGAATTACTAGTTAATGTAAAAATATTCTTGACTTTGATGAATGAAATGATGATGAAAATGAAGTGAGATTAATAATGTTTGAGCTGCTGAAGCTCTTCATCGATGTCAAAAAATGCTTGAATTCATTGATAAAAGATAAATAATTGAGTTTTATTGAAATTTCATCAGAAGAAAATGATGACTTAAGTGAAATAATTGACATTGCACTTCAGACAGTTAATCAATGAAAAATCTTTCATCAAAGAATATTCTTTCTTTTGATAGAAAAGATTGTAATAGTCAACAAAGTTATTTGTGTCTTGCTTTAAAGTTTCATGAAGATATAAATGAACATCTTCTGTCTTGAAAGAGTTGTCACAGTAATGATGTAACTTATGTTATCAATTTGCAAAGATAAAAATGATACAAAGATCATTGACTCAATATTGATTCATTAGATTATGAGTCTTCTTATCTATGATGAGTCATGACTTAACATAAATGATCTTGACTCAATGAAAGAAGTAATGATTGTCATTCATGTTCATGCGTTGTATCAGACTCTGCTCTTATGCATTTAATCAATCTTTGTTTTTCTTATATTTAAATATGTCAAGAAGCTTCTTAAATTTAAAAGCAATGAAGACAGTGACAAAGTTTGCAGAAAGATGAATGATGAAAAAATATTAATTGTTTAAGATTTATACAATGATCTGAGCTATCATTGCAAGAAACTGAGAATTCAACTTTATATAAACTGAAGAACTGAAAATGATGAATGAAGATGAAGTGATAATATCATGTTATCAAACTTGATTTTGAAGCTCTTGCATTGCATGAAAGATTTCAACTGAATTTTCAATCATACTTTGAGCAAACTGTTCAACAGCATGCTCATTATCAATTAAGAAATTATGAAATGACTTCATTTAAATGAAAGAATAACTAAATAAAATTTCAATGTATGAAAACGTTGCAGAAAGTGTAAATCTTTCATAATGTCAAAGATTGAGCTAAATTAAAGATATTATTAATATAAAAGATCGATATTATTATTACTTTGATAAAATTTAAATACAAGATTTTTTTTTTAATTTCTTCATTAAGTGCATGCAGTCTATGACTATAACACTGTTTAGACGCTGTGTATATGTTAAGTTACATGTAATCTGATCAAAGTTGTTGCTTTATATCTTTTTATTGATCAATCACATCGATAGTTTGTGCATATAAGCACTCTCGCTCAAACTTTCACAATCATACTTTCGTTTTTCTTCATTTCTTTGCACTCTTCGCGTTTTACTCTTTCGTTTCTAATAGTCATTTTCTCGTCGTAATTCAAGTATTTTTCAAATACTTTAATGTTGCGATTCTTTCGATTTTGATGATGAACAGCATCAATATGATGTCTGTGTTTTTGAGCTAAGTCTTTTTCTTAAGCTTTATCTGCTCTGATCTATAATGCTTGCAATTTAGTAGTAAATGCTCTGACGTTTGACTTGCATTGCATATTTCATAGCATTTGTTTGAATTATTCTCTGATACTTGATGCAAATAGCTCTTGAAATACTTATGTTTCATTTTCAACTGAATAAAGATTGAAAACGTTAGTCTATCAATTTTTCTAAGCTCTTTTAGTGATTTCTGACTTAGATTCACGTTTGATATGTGCTTTCAATACTGATTTCCCTTCTTGATGCTGCTTTTTCAAACATTTAATCATTGTAATTTCATCTCTTTGCAAATTTGCTTTTTGACGAAGCTTATGATGATTGCTTTCGTGTTGTTGATAACTGATAATTCTTGAGCAACGCTTTTGATCAATTGATTTGCTTTTTTGTTTTCAATAATGCTCTTGCAACTCAATATTCACTGTATGCAAATTTGACATTGATTCTGACGTAAATTGATCAAGTTTTGTCGTATGTCATTGAATAACTTTGCATTGACATTGCTCTTTGTGTTTAGTCTTTGCAAAGTCATTTGACAGTTCATGTACACTCAAATTTCGCTGATTTTGAGTGCTTTTTCGCTGCACATTACGATTGCATCGCTAATAGCTTGCAGTTTCGCTTTCGTTATGATAATTTTGTCTGAAACACTTGTTGCTTTGCTGCATCTGACAAACTCATGCGTGAATATCACTGTTGTTTTGATTTCTGTTTTGATCTCTGCTATCTTTTTTTGAATTTGCGATGCATTGATATACATCACTATGTTCTTCGTCTCTTTGATAATTCTTTCTAATTTTCTATAGTGCATATTGATCGTTTCGCGAGTTTCGCTTTTTGCAAATTCGATTTGCAATTTCGTCAGATATTCGATTTCTTGATCTTATGATTTCTTAAAATGAGATATTTTGATCTTCTGTATTGAATTCAGTGTTTTTGCACTTTGTTCAATATTTGATATATCTGCGTGAGTCTGTCTTTGCACTTCTTGACTTTTTGAGATAAATTCAACTTCATCTTGTTTCAGTTCAGATATTTCAATGCATTCAGATTCAGATTCAGTTCAATAGAGTGCATTTTGAACATCATTGATAGATGCTATGCAAATAGAAGTTAAAATTTCGTCAATGAAGATGTGATTAGATCAAAAGTGCAAGATTTATGCAATTTGAATAGTTGAGTTATCAAAAAAACATTTTATCAGAAAAAGAACATTTATTTCGTACTCATCTCAATACTTTATTGAATTGAACCTAGATTTGAATGCATCGAAATATCTGAACTTTTTTTATTTCTTCATTAAGTGCATGCAGTCTATGACTATGACACTATCTAGACGCTGTGTGTATTCTAAATTACATGTAATCTAGTCATAATCGCTGCTGTATATCTTTTCATTGATCAATCACATTGATAGTTTGCGCAAACAAGCGCGTGAACTGTCTATATGATCAAGCAATCATCTAAACAACTCAAAATTGTGAAAGCTGATCATTTTGACGTAAGCTTTCAACTTGTCTGTATAATCATCAAGTCAAGCGAGCTAAATAAGCTTTAATCTATGTAGATGAAAGCTGATCACTTTGACGTGAGCTTTCAAGTTCGTTGTATGATCACTCAGCTGAACGAACTAAATGAGCTTTGATCTATGTATTTGTGACGCATGTAAATCGATCAGAAAATTGAGAAATTGATTGATTTACTGCATCACATGATCGTGTAGATGCGCAAAAGCTGAGTCGTGCCTTCGCAATGTATATGTGTGTGACGTATATGAGTTGCAGTGTGTGCGCAAAGACGTTGCTGTCGTTCTGTGTATATGAGCAAAGACTGTGTCATGTCTTTGCAGTGTATGTATTTGCGACGCATGTAAATCGATCAGAAAATCGAAAAAATCGATCAATTTACTGCGTTGCATCGATGTGTATATGCGCAAAAGCTGAGTCGTGTCTTTGCAATGACTGTGTGAATGTTTTATATTAGTTGCAGCGCATGCGCAAAGACGTTGCTGTTATTCTGTGTATGTGAGCAAAGACTATATCATGTCTTTGCAGTGTATATGCTTGCAATGCATGTAAATCGATCTGATAATGCGAAAAATCGATCGATTTACTGCATCATGCAGACGTGTAAATGTGCAAAAGCTTGATCATGTCTTTGCAGTGTATATGTATGTAATGTATATGAGTTGCAATATGTGTGCAAAGACGTTGCTGTTGTTTTATGTATATGAGCAAAGACTGTGTTGTGTCTTTGCAATGTATGTGATTGCGATGCGTGTAAATTGATCTGATAAAGCGAAAAATCGATCGATTTACTGCATCATGCAGACGTGTAAATGCGCAAAAGCTTGATCATGTCTTTGCAGTGTATGTGTGTGTGATGTATATGAATTGCAGCATGTGCGCAAAGACGTTGCTGTCGTTCTGTGTATATGAGCAAAGACTGTATCATGTCTTTGCAGTGTATATATTTGTGATGCATGTATATCGATCAGAAAATCGAAAAATCGATCGATTTACTGCATCACATCATCGTGTATATGTGCAAAAGCTGAATCATGTCTTCGTAGTATATGTGTGTATGTCGTATGTGAGCTTAACGTGTGAATACATCGCTGTTACTGCTCTGTGTGTGATTGCGCTGCGTGTAAATCGATCTGAAAACGCGAAAAATCGATCGATTTACTACATCACGTCTGTCTGTATATGCATAAAAGCTGAGTCGTGTCTTTGCAGTGTATATGTGTATGTCATATATGAGCTCAACGTGTGAATAAAGCGCTGTTACTGCTCTGTGTGTGATTGCGCTGCATGTAAATCGGTCTGAAAATGCGAAAAATCGATCAATTTACTGCATCACGTCTGTCTGTATATGCGCAAAAGCTGAGTCGTGCCTTCGCAATATATATGTATATGTCATATATGAGTTGCATCATGTATGCAAAGACGTTGCTGTTCTTCTGTGTATGTGCAAGCTTCAACGTGTTGACAACTGCGTTGTTATTGTCTCGCTTTTCGACTGTGTGTGAGCTCAACATGTGAGTAAAGCGCTGTTACTGCTCTGTTGATGTTGATGAGATTGTTCAGCTCTTCTGACAAGCATAGCTTGCAGAAGATTCGTAGTCAGCATCTTGTACAGATAAATTTCATTGTTGATCGAAATATCTGAACTGAAACGAGACAAAGTTGAATTTATCTTGAAAAGTCAAGAAGTGCAAAGACAGACTCACGCAGATATATTAAATATTGAACAAAGTGCAAAAAACACTGAATTCAATAAAAGAAATTGAAATTTCTCACTTCAAGAAATCATGAGAACAAGAAATTGTGCATTTAGCAGAACTTCAAATCGAATTTGCAAAAGACGAAACTTGCGATACGATCAATACACACTATAGAGAATTAGAAAGAATCATCAAAAAGGCGAAGAACATAGTGATGTATATCGACGCATTGCAAATTCGAAAAAAATAGCAGAGGTTGAAACAGAAATCGAAACGACAGTAATATTCACGCATAAGCTCGTCAGATGCAGCAAAGCGACAAGCGTTTCAGGCAAAATTATCATAACGAAAGCGAAACTGCAAGCTATTAGCAATGCAATCGCAATGTGCAGCGAAAAAGCATTCAAAAACAGTGAAATTTGAGTGTACATGAACAGTCAAATGACTTTGCAAAGACTAAATGCAAAAAGCAACGTCGATGTGAAGTTATTTGATGACATACAACAAAACTTGACCAATTTACGTCAGAATCAGTGTCAGATTCACATACAGTGAATATCAAGTTGCAAAAGCATTATTGAGAATGAAAAAGCAGATCAATTGATCAAAAGCGCTGCTTAAGAATTATCAGTTATTGACAACATGAAGACAATCATCATAAGCTTCGTCAAAAAGCAAATTTGCAAAGAGACGAAATTACAATGATTAAATGTCTGAAAAAGCAGCATCAAGAAGGGAAATCAGTATCGAAAGCACATATCGAACGTGAATCTAAGTCAGAAATCACTAAAAGAGCTTAGAAAAATTGATAGACTAACGTTTTCAATCTTTATTCAGTTGAAAATGAAACATGACTATTTCAAGAGCTATTTGCATCGATTTTCAGAGAATAATTTGAACAAATGCTATGAAATATGCAATGCAAGTCAAACGTCAGAGCATTTACTACTAAATTGCAAGCATTATAGATCAGAGCAGATAAAGCTTAAGAAAAAGACTCAGCTCAAAAACACAGACATCATATTAATGCTTTTCATCATCAAAATCGAAAGAATTGCAAAACTAGAGTATTTGAAAAACACTTGAATTGCAACGAGAAAATGACTATTAGAAACGAAAGAGTAGAACGCGAAAAGTGCAAAGAAACAAAGAAAAACGAAAGTACAAGTGCAAGAATTTGAGCGAGAGTGCTTGTATGTGCAAACTATCGATGTGATTAATCAACGAGAAGATATAAAGCAGCAACTTTGATCAGATTACATGTAACTTAGCATATACACAGCGTCTAGACAGTGTCATAGTCATAGACTGCATGCACTTAATGAAGAAGAAAAAAAGATTCAATTTAATAAAGTATTGAGATGAGTACGAAATAAATGTTCTTTTTCTGATAAAGTGTTTTTTCAATAATTCAACTATTCAAATTGCATAGTTCTTGCACTTTTGATTTAATTGCATCTTCATTGACGAGATTTCAACTTTTATTTGCATAGCATTTATTGATAATGTTCAAAATGCATTCAGAATTTTTCGTAATGCAGCATTTTGCAGTTTGCGAAATTTAACTAAGTAGCTTTTTTGATTATTTCATCATATTTCAACGTCATAATCGTTAATAAATGTGATGCATGTCAGATATAACTGCTTTTCTGATTTAATATTTAATTCTCACTCGCTATTCATTAATTTAAACAATGAGTGTAATGTTCTTGTGACTGTCATGATTTTCATTTGCACATGAACTTTGAAGTTGAGCTTTCAATTCAGTCAAACTTTTAGTCATTATATGCATGTCTTTGATTTTATGATCATGTTATTGAGTAGAATAATGATTTGTTTGAGCGTCTTCTTATGACTTTCAAAGTGTATCAATTCAGATTTTGAATTATTGAATTGCACTGCGTTGTTCTTAGCTCATGTGAAAGCGATTTTTGCTGCGTTTTTCAGCATTTTCACATTCTTGTCAATATTTCTTTCCTCAATGTATAGCGTCACGTTGTCAATATAGCTGAGTGACTGTAAATTTTCGAACTTTGCGCGAATCTTTGAAAACAAGTATCGAATATAAATTAGAAATTAAATGAGCGAGATAAATGAGTCTTGTGATATTTCTGTGCTTATTTTCTTTAATTTCTGACATTCATCATCAAATGCTAAGTCAATAACTTTGTTTTGTAAGAAACATTTTATTCAATTGATTAAGTTGATCAATATTTTCAACTTAATTAATATTTTGACTAGTTGTCTTAATGCAACATGATCAAAAACTTCTTTGACATCTAGAAGTAAACAGATAAGTATGTTTTCTCAACTTTTCATCATTTGCACATCATGTACTAAATTTAGTACTGCATTTATAGCTGATCTTTGTTTTCTGTCTCTCATTTGATCAAAATTCAGCAGCTTGTCGTTAATTTCAGCTGTGTAAGATAGTCATACTGCTATTATTTTTTCTGCTACTTTGTCTAAACAGTTTAGCAGCGTAATAATTCGATATATCTTTGAAATTAAATAATTCAACTTGTCTGATTTTTTCAGAATAATTCTCATATTTTCATGTCATATCTTTGAATGATAGTCATTTTTGATCAAATCTGAATGATCGACAACGAGATTTATCTGTATGAGATGCTGACTACAAATCTTCTGCAAGCTATGCTTGTCAGAAGAGTTGAACAATCTCATCAACATCGACAGAGCAGTAACAGCGCTTTATTCATGCGTTGAGCTCATACACAGTTGAAAAGCGAAATAATAACAACGTGATCATTGACGTGTTGAAGCTTGCATATACACAGAAGAACAGCAACGTCTTTGCATACATGCTGCAACTCATATATGACATATACATATATACTGCGAAGGCACGATTCAACTTTTGCGCATATACAGACAGATGTGATGCAGTAAATCGATTGATTTTTCGCATTTGCAGATCAATTTACACGCAGCGCAATTACACACAGAGCAGTAACAGCGCTTTATTCACATGTTGAGTTCATATACGACATACACACATATACTGCGAAGGCACGACTCAGCTTTTGCGCACATATGAACAGATGTGATGCAGTAAATCGATTGATTTTTCGCATTTTCAGGCCGATTTACACGCAGCGCAATCACACACAGAGCAGTAACAGCGCTTTATTCACATGTTGAACTCATATACAACATACACATATATACTGCGAAGGCACGACTCAGCTTTTGCACATATACACATCTGAACGACGTAATAAATCAATCGATTTCGGTTTTCTGATTGATTTACATGCATCGCAATCACATACACTGCGAAGACACGACACAAACTTTGCTCATATACACAGAACAACAGCAACGTCTTTGCGCACACGCTGCAACTAATATACGACATTTACACAGTCATTGCAAAGGCATGATTCAACTTTTGCGCACATATACATCGATGCAATGCAGTAAATCAATTGATTTATTGGTTTTCTGATTGACTTACATGCGTTGCAAATACATACACTGCAAAGACATAACACAGTCTTTGCTCATATACACAGAACGACAGCAACGTCTTTGCGCACATACTGCAACTCATATACATCACATACATATACATTGCAAAGACACGACTCAGCTTTTGCACATTTACATGTCTGCATGATGCAGTAAATCAATTAATTTATTGATTTTCTGATTGACTTACATGCATCGCAAATACATACACTGCGAAGACATGACACAGTCTTTGCTCATATACACAGAACGACAGCAACGTCTTTGCATATGTGCTGCAACTCATATACGTCACACATACATACATTGCAAAGGCATGACTCAGCTTTTGCGCATCTACACATCTGTGTGATGCAGTAAATCGATCGATTTTTTGCTTTATTGAATCGATTTACATGCATCGCAATCACATACATTGCAAAGACACGACACAGTCTTTGCTCATATACACAGAACAACAGCAACGTCTTTGCGCACATACTGCAACTCATATACATCACATACATATACATTGCAAAGACACGACTCAGCTTTTGCACATCTACACGTCTGCATGATGCAGTAAATTGATCGATTTTTCGCATTATCAGATCGATTTACATGCATCGCAATCACATACATTGCAAAGACATGACACAGTCTTTGCTCATATACACAGAACGACAGCAACGTCTTTGCGCACACGCTGCAACTCATATACATCACACACATACATATTGCAAAGACACGATTCAGCTTTTACACATCTACACGCTTGCGTGATGCAGTAAATCAATCGATTTTTTTCGATTTTCTGATCGATTTACATGCGTTGCAAATACATAGATCAAAGCTCATCTAGTTCATTCAGCAGAGTGATTATACAGCGAACTCGAAAGTTTACATCGAAGTGATCAGCTTTCATCTACATAGATCAAAGCTCATTTAGCTCGCTTGACTTGATGATCATATAAACAAGTCGAAAGCTTACGTTGAAGTGATCAGCTTTCACAATTTTGAATTATCTATGTGATCACTTGATCATATAGACAGTTCACACACTTGTATGTGCAAACTATCGATGTGATTGATCAACAAAAAGATATAAAGCAGCGACTTTGATCAGATTACATGTAACTTAGCATATACATAGTGTTTAGACAGTGTTATAGTCATAGACTGCATGCACTTAATGAAGAAAAAAAAAGATAATGATAGCGAACAATAAAATTTCGAATGAGATTTTGTTGCTCAACATATATAACGAAAAAGCACAAAACGCAGAGAAGAAGCAATCATACATGATTGAGTGAAAGTTAACAAAGATTAGACTAAACAATGATCAAAAAGTCATTATTGCAGAAGACTTTAATGCGCATCATAATTGATGAAACGTGAAGATTGCAAATCTCATTAGAACGAAAGCATTAGTAAACTGAGTAAGAATGCATGACTGCAATCTGATTAATACATTGAATATAAACACTTATCACAGTTATTTCAAAAGATCAAGCTCAGTAATTGATTTAGCTTTTGCATCAAGAAGTGTGCAAAACTACATTAAGAACTGACATGTGAATGAAGATGCAGACACAGAATTGAATCATGAAGTAATTCTGTTTACGATAGTTACAGAAAAGGTGAAATTGGTTGAAAACTCGCTAAATGCATCATACAACTTGCAAAAAGTCGACTGAAAGAAATTCAACATGCACTTACAAAAGACGAAGAATGAAATAATTATCAAAATGCGAAGAATTATCAGTTTAAAGACAAAAGTCATTTACTTGATTGAATGCATCAAAAGTGCAGTAAAGTTATTTGTATTTAAACAGCGAATATGCGTAAAATCGAAACTTTGATGAAACAATGAGCTCATCGAAATGTGAAAAGCACTGTTATCAAGAAAGTGAATTTGAAAAAGATGTAAAACTGATGATGCATGAACAAAAATAATACGAATGTGAAATTCATATCATGATGCAATAAAGTTGATCAAAAATCAATTCTAAATCAACTTTCTGAACAAAGTCAAAGAAAAGAAAGTGTTTCAGACATACAAGTTCATCAAATCATGATTAATTGAAAAGCTATTCTCAATACAGAATGCACAAAGAAAGTTGAAAACTGAATTCAATAAAAAGTGCAAAACATTCTTGAAAGCAATGTATTCATTATCTTTGAAAGTTTAAATCAATGAGAATTTACTATTGAATGAAAGTATACAATGATCAAGAATTATCAAGAAGAAGATTAAGCATGCTATTAACTTCTCAGCACTCAGAAAAGCATTCAAATCAAATGATATGTTATTTGCAATCATGCAATGAGCATACAAAAGCGTATTGAAAATGTTCAATCTGATGTATTTAAATTTGATTGAAAGTGACTATCATTCAAAGATATGATGCGAAGACACAGAAATCATTCTGAAAAAATCGAATAAATTGAATTATTCAATTTTAAAGACATACAGAATTATCACATTGCTAAACTGCTTAGACAAGATAGCAAAAAAGCTAATAGCGATGCAACTGTTATACACAGCGAAAACGAATGACAAGTTGCTAGACTTCAATTAAATTAGAAGCAGAAAACAAAGATCAGCTATAAACGCAGTACTAAATCTAGTACACGACGCGCAAATGACAAAAAGTCGCGAAAACACGCTTATATGTTTACTGCTAGACATATCATGTAATGTTGAAACAGCTGATCAAGATCTTAATTAAACAAAAGATATTAATCAATTTGATCAACTGAATAAAATGCTTCTTACAAAATTGAATCATTGACTTAGCATTTGATGAAGAACATCAGAAGTCAAAGGAAATTTTCACAAAAATATTGCAAGAATCATTTATTTTTCTCATTCTGTTTTTAATTTACATTTGACACTTATTCTTGAAGATTCGCGTAAGAATTGAAAATCTACAGTCATTCAGCTACATTGATGATATCACACTGTACATCGAAGAAAAGAGCATTGACAAGAATGTGAAAAAGCTGAAAAAGACGACGAAAATCGCATTTACATGAGCGAATGAAAACGCAGTGCAATTTGATGACTCACAATTCGAATTGATTCATTTTGAAAGTCACAAAGCGACACTCAATCAAACGATTATGCTACTCAATGACATAGTCGTAAAATCGAAGATCTGCATACAATGATTAGAAGTCTGACTGAATCGAAAGCTCAACTTTAAGATGCATGTGCAAACGAAAATCGTTGCAGTCACAAGAACGCTACACTCACTCTTTAAACTAATGAATAATGAGTGAGAACTAAATGCAAAGTCAGAAAGACAGTTGTATTTAGCATGCATCACAATCATTGACGACTATGACGTTGAAATCTGATGAAATAATAAAAAAAACCACGCAATCAAATTTTGTAAGCTGCAGAACGCAGCATTATGAAAAATACTGAAAGCATTTTGAACATTATTTATAAAAGTCATGCAAATAGAGGCTGAAATTTCGTCAGTAAAAGTATGACTAGATTAAAAATGCAAGAACTATGCAATTAAAATAGTTAAATTATCAAAAAAGCATTCGACAAGAAAGTGAACATTCATATCATACTCATCTCAATACATTATCGAATTGAATCTGAATCTGAATGCAACAAATTATCTGAATTGAAATGAGTTAATGACGAAGTTGTCTTAAAAAGTCAAGAATTGCAAAGAGAAGCTCACATAAATATATCAAATATTGAACAAAGTGCATAAAATGCTTAGTTCAATACAGAAGATTGAAATATTTCACTTCAAGAAATCATGAGATCAGAAAATCAAGTATTTGACAAAGATGTAAATTGAATTTGTAAAAGATGAAATGTGTAAAACAATAAATACTTACTATAGAGAACTGAAAAATAGACTGATCGCGTCAAGTCGAGTCATTGAGGTCGAGTCGAGTTCTCGACTCGTCAAGACTCAATTCAAGTCAGAATTCTTAACTTGAGTATTTGAGTTGAGTCGAGATGTTTGATTTAAGTATTCAAGTCAAGTCAGAGAGTTGAAATCGAGTATTGACTCAAAATTCTCGATTCGACTCGTCAAGACATGAAGTAGATAGATAGATATTTTATTATGACTCTCTATTATGACTTTCTATCATGACTTTCTACCAAATAGTCTTCATGTTTTTCTATCATAGCTTTTCTTCATGACTTTTCTTCATAGCTTTCTACCATGTTTTCCTATCATAGCTTCTTTTCATGACTTTTCTTCATGACTTTTCTTCATGACTTCTTTTCATGATTCTCTATCAAACAGTCTTCATAGTTTCTCGTCATGACTCTCTATCATAGCTTTCTATCATATTTCTCTATCAAAGCTTTCTATCAAATGATTTTCATGTTTCTCTTTATGTTTCTCTTCATGTTTCTCTTTATAACTTTCTACCAAAAAAATAATGCAAAAAGATAATGCAAAGGCGAAAAATCGGAAAAATTTCTATATTTAGCTCTCTTGACGTCATATTCAATTGCTTGATGAGTTGAGTTGAAAACTTGAATCGAATTCTGACTCAAGATCAATATCAAGTCGAGTCAGATAATTCAACTCGAGTAATCAAGTTGAGTCAGAAGATTCAATTCAAGTAATCGAGTTGAATCAGAATGTAGATATGAAAACTCAGCTTGACGATCAGCCTACTGAAAACAATAGTCAAAAAGACGAAAAATATGGTGATGTACATTGATGCATCGCAAACTTGAAAAAAGATAGCAAAGTTCAAAACAGAAATCAAAATCATGATGATATTCACGCACGAGTCTGTTAGATGCAGCAAAGCGACAAGCGTGATTAATGAAATAATCATAACGAAAGTGAAATTGCAAGCTATTGACGATGCAATCGCGATATGCAGCGAAAAAGCATCTAAAGACAGCGAAATTTGAGTATACACAGACAGTCAAATGACGCTGCAAAGATTAAAAGCAAAGAGTAATATCAACTTGAAGTTATTCAATAACATACGACAAAATCTGATCAATCTGCAACAAAATCGATGTCATATTTGCATACAGTGAGTATCAAGTTGCAAAAACATCATTGAAAACAAAGCAGTGAATCAATTGATCAAAGACGTGACATGAAAAAGATCAACAATCAACATTAGAAAAAGAACAATCATGAGCTTCATCAAAAAGCAAATAGACAAAGAGATAAAAGAGCAATGATTAATTGCATAAAATGACAGCATCAAAAAAGAAAATCAGTATCAAAAGCATACAGCAAGAGTGAATCTGAGTTACAGATCATTAAAAGAGCTTTGAAAAATAAACAGATTGACGTTTTCAACGTTTATTTAGCTAAAAATGAAATATGCAAGACGAGACAAACGTCGAAGCACTTACTATTGAACTGCAAACATTATAGAGCAGAACAGTTACAGCTTAAAGCAAAAGCACAGTTCAAAAACATGAACATTATATTAATGTTGTTTATCATTAAGATTGAAAGAATTGCAATGTTAAAGTACTTGAAAAGTACTTAAATTACAACAAGAAAATGATTATTGAAAATGAAAGAGTAAAGTGAAAAGAACATGAAGAGATGAGAAAACAAAAGCATGAGAGAAAGAAGTTATTTAATTGAAAGCACTTGTTTGCATAAACTATTAATGTGATTGATTAATGAGAAGATATAAAGCAGCAACTTTGATCAGATTACATGTAACTTAGCATACATACAGCATCTAAACAGTGTCATAGTCATAAACTGCATACACTTAATGAAGAAAAGAAAGAAAAAAATTTAAAGTCATGTATGATTATGAGTCAATCTTTAACATATACATTGAGAATAATGCTATAAAAGAAGAAGTATCAGCAGTAAAAGAACATGTTGAAATGCTGCAAGATGTGCAAAACACGTTGATGTAATGATGATAAAATGCAATCAATGCTCAGACAAAATACTATAATCAAAAACATAAGTTTAAGTTCTTTAATGTTGATGATTTAATCATGCTATCAGCAAAAAACCTGAAGCAAAAGAAGTTGAGTAAAAAGCTATCTAATAAGATGATAGAATTCTTTCATATACAAGAACTCATAAACAAGCAAACGTATTATCTTGATCTTTCAATCATTTATAGAATTCATTTTGTCTTTCATGTATTTCTTTTAAAGTTGTATAATTGTAGAATAAATGATGACTTTATACTTAATTATTTTGTACTTAAGCTTATTGATAATGAGTAAGAATGAAAGATAGAAAAGATTTTATAAAAGTGAAAAAGAAAGAAAATCTTATATTATAAGATACAATGAAAAGAATATTTCATTGAATATGATCAATAAATATTAAGCGAAGATATGAAAGATGTCTTGAAGCTTATAGAAGTTTTTGAAATGAGACTGAAACATGAGTGAAAAGCATAATCACTCACTTTCAAGTATAAACTCATTATTAGAAAAGAAGAATCACTGTATTATGATAGTTTTGTTCTTTAATGAAGTGATCATATATATAAATTAACAGACAGAAGAAAAAAGCGCAAAGATGTTCAAATGCGTTCAACAAAAAAGCGTAATCATCACTTCATTAAACATCTCTCACATGAGACAAGATTACAAACTTCTTCTTCTTCTTCATTGTCAAATTTACATTGAGACGTGAAGACAGAGATTCAAAAGATGACAAATTATGTTAAAATATATCAGAATAATTAGAAATGCTGACAAAACAATATATAATTGAGATTGAATATATCATAAAGCACTTTACATTCAGAATTTCTCTGACAATGTCATTGACAATTATCATCTTTTTAAGAATAAGCTTTTGAATCTTTAAAGACTTAAGTTTATGAATTCTCTCAAGATAATTCTTCATATAAGTCGCTGTTATCAATTTCTTGTAAAGAATTTTCTGATGAACAGTGAATATCTTTAAAGCAACATTCTTTTCTTCATTCTTAATTGCACTATCATAAATTTTCTGCAGACGAAAGAACTTATTAACAGTTGAAATGCAAATGTTGAAAATCTAAACATCAAATCATGAGCATTTAGCAAATGTATCATATAAGTATATTTACTGTGATACAGAAATCTTCATTACTTGCACAGTGAATACACTTCTTGTACATTGTCTTTTTCTGAAAAATGACATCACACAGCGATGCTTTACTCTTAATGTGTAGAACTTAAACACACTTTATACAAATCATTCTATTTAGAGTTTTGAAATCAGCAGCACTTCTTTCACTTATTCTCACAATTGACAGCTGAAAAGCATCAGTAATGACATCAAGAAGTGAGATAAGCGAATCTCATCATTATTCTTTGATTTCACGAAGTCTGTGAGTTCAACAAGATTGTCAACGAAGCATTAATAATCATTTTTTTCTTCATTGTTTTTCGAATTTTTTCTTCAATAATTAAAATGTACTTGAAAGTTTAAATAGTAGAAGCAATGAGTTTTCAATCAAAATTTTATGACATTTGCATCATCATAAGCAATTTAGCATCAATAGCATCATAATCATCATGTCTGATCAATGTTTTTTAAACAGACTTATAATACTGTTAATTGCAGTAATAGTCATGAAATCTTAAGTTGTGACATTACTTACTTTCGTAATGATCTTGATTCAAGCATCAGTTAACTTCATTATTTTATGACTTTCTTTGAACGTTACTGTGCATTCACAACTCATGATTTAAATCTTTTACTCTTACTATATAAATATATTCAAAGTTTGTCAAAAGTAATTATACAATGATAAAAATATGATCATGATTGAAAAAAAATGAAGTTGAAGAAAATGAAAAGTTGAGAAGAATTGAAAAAGCGATAAATAAATTAATAATTATTATTCACTCTTGTTGTTGAAAAGTGTAATGACAGACTTGTTTCTAGCAGCTTATTATAATAGCTCTGAATTCAGTCTAAATTTAGTCAGACTTGTTTCTAGCAACTCTTTTTAAACGAGCGTCAGAAATAAAGTTGCATGTCGCGACTTTGTCATGCATGACAGTATATAAATAGAGTAGTCTGTGACTTCTCTTCACAATTTAAAGAGATTTTATTATATGTGATACTGTTTGCTTTACTCTTTCAATAAATTATGAGTTCAATTAGCAAGAAGCTTTCAACATAATTAGATTGAAACACTTTAAGCATTTGATGCTCAACAACTTAATATGAGATCTATTTAAATGAGCAACAAGCGATCACTTATTATGCATCTTATGAAAAGACAAATAAGTACATTGACTTAAAGAAGTTCAGTGAAATTTGACAGCTTACTACGCATCTTACAAGAAGATAAATAAGCATTCACATTAAGTCAACAGTTTACTACGAGTTTTCAAGAGAGTGAACAAATAAACACACTTAGTCGCGTTGAAGAACGCATAAACTTTCATCATCATTGACGAGATTAAATTCTTTTCACTTCACTCATTAATTTATCTAATATCTTTTTTTTCTTTGATTTTAACAACAAGCTGAGTCTACATTGCACGTCATAAACTTCAATGACTTCTTCGTCAAATGATGATCTGTTCTCATTCTCACTTGCAAGAACTGCAATCAATGATTTTCTCTTATGAAGAGATGACTCATTAAGAAAGACTTGTGATTCATTATTGAAGACAAGTCTGACTTGAACACACTCAACAGCATCATCAGCATCATAAGCGAAATTCAATCTCTTGACTTTGAAAGTCAAAAGATTGATGTGAAAGCTCATTACTGACTGATCATTTGCATCATCATCAATAATCAAGAACACATTGCAAACAAAACATTAGCAAAAAAGATTTGAAATGCTCTGAGTTATAAATACAAAGAGAAGTTACAAATCACTGAAAGACAATATTTGATGAACTTCATTGATTACAGAATGTCGACAAATATCTTCATTGAAAAGACATGAATACATCTTGTCAAGTTGACTCAAAAGATCATCACAACACAGAAAAACATGAGTGATTTATTTAAGTCAGAACGTCACTTTCAAGTTTTACTTCAATCACTGTCAGATAAATACACAGTCATTCAAGATATCATTGATGCGCAGAATAAGTCAGATGTCAAGAAGAGACTTCAAAAGTTACAAGAGAAGAAAGCACAATTAAAGACAACAGAGACTGCGCTATAAGTTAAGCGAAGAAACGAATGCAAATGCACTGATCATGAGCAGAACAAACGTAAAATCAGTTATTGTTGCAAAAGTCTTTCAAGCTTCGACAATGATCAATCACGTTGTTATCAGTTGCAATGATTTCTAAAATGTTTTCTCTGTGAAGATGAACATCATTTAATTAATTGTTCTCATCTGTTTGCAGCTCAAAAGCTTGTGAAGAAATGCAAAGACAAAGACAAAACAAAGCATAAGAATGCTGATGATTTTCAAACTTTTACTGAGCTTTTGAAGAGCAAGCACAAGAAACACAAAGTTTACAATGTGAAAAGCAATGATTCTGAAATCTCTGACAACAATGAGAAAGATGAGAATGAGAAAAGCGAGAATATTGCAACTTTGTTAAAGAACATTGTCAATAAGATTTTTGAATTCAACTGAGTTGCAGATTCTGATGTCTTCTCACATATGACTAATCAACTTCAACTTTTTAGTAATTCTCTAGTTTACATTAAAAGATGCATTATCAAAGTTGAAGAGAGAAAATTGTATGTCAATCACTGTGACACAGCAATCATGCAAGATTATCATGAAAACTCAGTCAAACTATCTTCTGTTCTTCATGTTTCTAAGCTTAAGATGAATTTTCTTTCTGAAAGAAGAATGTGTAAGAAAGATTTGCAAGAGAGTTTTGATGATAAAGATTTGTACATGCACAACAAGTGAGAAAAGCAAATGATTGAGATTTTAGAATGCAAAAACGTTTACATAGTAAAGAGAATTGCAAATGATCTTGATGAATTTGCATTATTATCAGTTATGCAATGTAATGTCTCATCAGCATTTTTAGTGATGCACAGTTCAATGAATCTTGATAATTTAATGAATCTAGATCACTTTACATCTTACATTGATGTGATTCATCATGAGAACGAGATTGAAGTTGATCACGATCAACTTAATTTCACAAATAACAAAAGCTTCAAATTGTACAAGCTGTGACATCATCGTTTTACTCATTTTGAATCAGCAAAGCTTCGTCAACTTCATAAGATCATCACTCTGAAAAAATCTATTTTCATCAACGACAGTCACAAGAATGTGTGTGAAGTTCATTAATAAATGAGAACACAATGTCAGCGATTGAAAGACAAGTATCTTGACTCTTATTTTTATAGATATTTGTGAATCACTATCATTGTTTCTCGATAGCAAGTTGTACTTTCTAGAGATAGTTGACAATCACTTCAGAAAGACTTAATGCATTTCTTTGAAGCAATGATTCAATGCATCAGATGCTCTGCGAAAATGAAAACTCAGTGTAAAGCTTCACAGTGATGTCAAACTTCTTTCAGTATGCAGTGACAACATCACGAAACTTAAAATCATCTTGAATGACTGATGCTTATCAATTGACATTGCTTCTTAATACATTGTCTCACACATGTTGATTCAAAATGAAGTAGTCGAAAAAATCATATACATCACAGAAAACTCAATGTAAGTCATGATCAAGAATGCTGAACTTTTCATTAAGTTCTGAACAGAAGCTGCAAAAATAGATGTTTATCTGCAAAATTAAATCATCATGAAACTTTTAATCAACGAAGTTTTCATGATCTTGAAGAAGACATTCATCGAAATCAAGTTCTCAATTGATCATGTATGAGTATGAGAATGCAAATGTTACTCATACATTGACTTCAAGTCATTGTTAATTAAAAACAGATGAGACAAATTCATGAACAGAGACAGATTCAATGTCTTCATGAAATATGTGAAAAATATTGATAAGTAATATTGCTTCTGAATCTCAGATCTTGATCAAGTCATCAAGAATCACGCTATCAAGTTCGCTGAAAATGAAAAGAATGAAAACATGAACTTGCAACTTTGCAAGCAGACATTCAACGTTCTTTCAGAGCGAAGATCTGTGAAAAGATCATCAAAGAATAATGTTTCAACTAACATTTCAAAATCTGATGCTTTCATGATTAATATTTCATTTCAATCAACTGATGCAATGAAGATTATCATGATCAACTTGAATGCACTCAATTCTAAGATCACGTCACATACATCAGATGAGCATGAAGCTCATGTAAATGTTCAGATTACTCAAAAAGTCTTTGCATCAAGCATGTTTAAGTTAGCAGCTCAAACATTTCTGCATGTAATCATTTCAAAGAGAAAAAGAGACAGTGAAGATCAACAATTGAAAGAATGTGCATTCAAGATCTTGCAAGCTATGATGATTTGATTTATCACAGAGAAAGTTAATGACGATGAGAGTAATTCTGATGCAAGCATATCATAAGCATTATTCAACATCGATGAATTTGATTCTTTTAAAGCAATAAGAATTCTCACATTAAACATTTACAAAGATGCAATGCAGAATTCAGTTTGAAAGAAACTTTGAAAAGAAGTAATCAATGCAGAACTTGTGATGCTAGTCATTAATTAAATCTGACAAGAAGAAGTGTTGTTCAAAAAATCAACATCATAACAAGCAAATGAATCTTCAAGTCAAAGATGCATGTTGATAATTCTCTTGATAAATTGAAGACAAGACTGATAGTCAGAAATTTCTTTCAAATTCATGAAGTTGACTATGAGAATACTTTCATGTCAATCATCAAGTTTGACATTCTGCGAGTCTTTCTAGTCATTATGACAATGAAGAATCTTGAACTTCATCAAGTCAATGTAAACAATGCGTTTACTGAATCATTTCTCAAAGAAATTATTTACATATTTTCTTCATCAGAAGTGAAAGTCAGATTCGACTATGCTCTAAAAGTTCTTCAAAGTCTTTATGATCTCAAGCAAGTTGCATAAGATTAACATGATCATTATGTAACAACGCTATCTAAATTTGACTTCACTCAATGCGTTGCAAATTTATGTCTTTTGATTCATGAGTCAAAAAAAATCATGTTGCTACTATACATTGATAACATAACTATCATCTTCAAATCATTGAGCAACATTAAATGATTTAAGCATGAGTTTCAATATGTTTTCAAAGTTAAGAATCTGAGAAAAATGAAGAAGATTCTTGACATTTAAATCACTTGCAACAGAAAGACATAAATCTTATGAATGAATTAAACTCACTATCTTCATGATGTTCTTGAAAGACTCAACATGAGACAAGACAAGCATAAGACAACAGATTTTTCAATAAATGAATATGATGCTCTTCACTCAGCTGAATTCAAAGACGTGAGAATCAATCAGCATGAATATCAACAAGTCATTGAAAGTCTCATGTATGCTGCAATTCACACTCATCTTGACATCACTTTTACTCTCAATCAACTAAGTCAATATCTCAGCAATTCTGCAGAACATTATGAACATGCTTTGAAAAAGTTGATGCAATACGTTCATTTCATCATTGATTTAAACATTACATACAAAGTCAGTGAAAGCATGAAGTTAGTAGAATACTCTGATTCAGACTACGTTTCAAACAGATTAAATTGCAAGTCAATTCTCATTTAAATCTACATGCTTGATGAAGAATTAGTCTTCTGAATGAGTTGAAAGCAAAAGTTTGTTATCACATTAATCATTAAGACAAAGTACATGACTTTATCAATTTGTGTTAAGAAAGATCTATGAATTAATCAAGTGCTCAAGAACATGAATCTGACAAAGTATTTAAGCATCAATCACAGTCACGTTGATATTCTTGAGAAGATTACTCATCAATCTGTTTCATTCACACAGCTCAAGAAAAATAATTAAGCATCTCTTATGCTGATTAAGAATGCTCATATTCACGAAAGATCAAAGCACATTAATATCACTTATCATCACATTCAAGATCTGCACAAGAAGAATCAGATTTCAGTGAACTTCATTTTTAATCAAGATATGATAGCAGATGAATTAATCAAGTCACTATCTTAACAGAACTTCAAGAGATTCATTGAACAACTGAAACTAAAAAGCAGTGAAAGCTGAGAAACTTGCAAGCATTGAGTGAAAGTGTTAAGAAGTGCAATGACAGACTTGTTTCTAGCAGCTTATTATGATAACTTTGAATTCAGTTTGAATTCAGTCAGACTTGTTTCTAGCAGCTCTTTCTAAACTAGCATCAGAAGTAAAGTTGCATGTTGCAACTTTGTCATGCATGACAGTATATAAATAGAGCAGTCTGTGACTTCTCTTCATAATCTAGAGAGATTTTATTATATGTGATACTGTTTGCTTTACTCTTTCAATACTTGTTTACATTTTATCATCTCAACAACATCAGCAATGAAACTTATTTGTACATGATGCTGACTATGAATTTACTGTTTAACTACAGTAAAGTTTAAAAATTATCAAAAGTTTGAATAATATCAAGATGCTGCATGATGATGAAGCATTGTGCATTAATTGCATGCAGAGTTTTCGCGATTGCACAGACTTTAATAATCTCAATGTGCATGCTACAAGCAATTTGCATGCAAATGAGAAAATCAAATAGAACGCAGAACTATAAGAAAAATCACTTATGAAAATCATTCAATTCAGTATCTTGTTGTCGTGATGATGAAAACTGAGACAGAACATTTTTGTGTTTGATCTGTTAAAAATAATTAGCAAAAAGAACTTGAATCATGAACATTCTTTAAATTTATATGCTAACTACATATAAATCTTGTTAAACCTGCGTGTCTGTTACTATGATATAAGCAACTCATGAGACTTGTTAAGTTCAACATGAGCAAACTCAAAAGTCTCATTAATATGATAATATCATTTAACAAATGTTTAAATACAGATATTTTATACATGAATGATATGATGATGAGAAAACTTTGTTAAGAGAAAAGAAATAAAAGCAAGTTAATAAAGAATGATTGAATTATGCTGTCTGATTAAAAAAAGTGTAGCATATAAATATCTTTGCAAGACATGATTAATCTGCATGAGAAAAATTTCTACAGATAACATGAAACAGATGAGTTGCATACTTTCAAGCAAAGTGAGCGTCTGCAAAATGTGATATACAATGATGATAATTATTGATTTCAAGAATCTTATTTCTTCACTGAGTTCTGACTCTTGAATGTCTTGATGATAAAGTCAATCTTTAGTTAAAGATATTATTTGTATAGCTTGAAAGAACAGTAGCATATGTTGATGTGATTAAAGAAGAAATTGACTGTAATATGCATGCATATTGCAGATGAAATGTTTGCAACTCATGCTTAAGAAGTAAACTGTTGAAATCTGAACAATGAGAGATTTTATTCATCTTGAACTGTGAATTTGCTGTAAGAAACTACTTCTCGCTAAAGAGAAAATCAGCATAGAGATTGTGTCTTATATATATTGCATGCAATATATGCAACATATTTTTGATAAACAGCTGCAAGAATGATGATGAAAACGAAGCTTCTGAAGCAATTTAAAGTGACTGAGTCACTCATTCTTTAACGTGCAATCAACGTGAACTAATTTGATACATAGTCTCATAATGATAGTTTCAACTGCATGAAGCAGTCATATAAACAGTGAGTAATTTTCTATCTCAGAGAGTTTTGTTCACTCGATATAAATAGCATAGAGTTTCTCATAAGTCGACTTAATCGATGTCACAAAAATGTATGAATTTATTATTATTATTATTTCAACAACATCATTTACTTAAAAGATAAACAATGTTTATGCGTTATTTACACGTCATCATTGCTGTCATTTACATCAACTACATATCACATATACTATTTATAATGTCATCTACATGCATTATAATTGAAGATGAATCATTATTTGATTAAAAGTTTCTTTTTTTCTTGTTTTCTCACAAAGATTTGAAGATTTTTATTGAGAGCTTCTAGAATAAATCAATGAATGCACATCATTATTTATCAGAATAAACAAAGACATTAATTATTAAAGTCAAGAATAAACTCACTTAGAAGAAAAAATAATTGTCATGATGAATTGATACATAAAGATTAAATCAGAGACTAAAATCAGAAACTGAGTTGAAAATCAGATCTGAGTTAGCTTTGAAACTTTATGACTTTGTCAAGACATTGTTTAAACTACGTCATATCTTTAACTTAATATATCATGAATTATGTCATGCTCAACTTAACAATGCTTGACAAACTCTTTATAGTCAATTGATTCTCTCAAGTTATTGAGAACTTCTTAATAAGTAACTTTATCATAATATATATTCATTCTGTGTTTGCTTAAAATATCACATTGTCATATTATTTTTATAAATTTCATTTATTCATTTAGTAAATCTGATCATCACAGTTACATATACATTTACATAAATTGATTGTATTAAGTTAAATACTTGACTTGAAAAGTATTGAGTTGAATTGAATTTTTTTTAGAAAAGTATTGAATTAAGTTAAGAAGTTAAATCTGAGAACTTAAGTTGAGTTAAGAAGTTTAATTCAACAACTCAATTTAAAAACTTGATTTAATTTAACAAGATATTAAATAAATGTAAATTGTTTAATTAAACAGTTTACATAAAGTTGAAGCAAATTATTTCTGAAACTTTCTTTCACTATTAAAAGACTTTCTCTGCAACAATATACAAGTGATTAAACTTAGTCACAATAAATGAGTGTAAAACTTAAATATATGAAAAGTCTTTTAACAGCAAACAACTCAAATATCAAAACTATCTAGAAACAAAGCACATCATCAACATAATGCTTACGCTTCATTCTGATCATCAGAGACAGATGAGAAGCATCATCAATGTGACATTAACAAGTGAACGAGAGACAATTATCATCATTTTGCAGAAGAATTTAGTTAAGACAAAAAATATACAGAAGAAATTACATAAGCTGCAAGTACTTTATGAACTCAATGAACGTAGAAACAACAAGCTGATGCTCTGAAAAGAGATGAGAAGTTTGACAGAGATGATAGAAAAGCTGACGCGTTAACGCGTCACTGCATCAACTGTTAATCAATGCATGAAGAATCAGCTGAAGAGACTGAAAAAGATAATGAGCAGACTTGAAAAAGAGTTTATGAAAAAGAAAGAACATGTTGACAGCTGAGCGAAGAGAGCAAGCATGAAGTCAACGACATTATTTGAAAGTCATCTTGTGTTCAACATCAACATATCATCATCAGTGCAAAATCATTATAAGAAATTTGAAGTAAAGATTTTCATCAAAGAGAAAGAAGAAATAAATAGAATCATGACAACAATAATGAAGAACATAGTAAAGTAAGCGAGAGAAATTGACGTTGATGAGATGCTGTTGATGTGCAAGAATATAAAGACGATGAAAAGATGATTAAAACTGCTGATATTTCAAGTTAAGATAAAGAACAGTAAGAAAACATTGAAGAAAAACAATTTTTGAATCAAAGAGATATTATTGAATGCATGTCTGCACAAGATCAGTTTTGAAGTAGTGATACATAAGATTAAAATCAAAGAAATGTTTAAGAACATAAAGAAGAAAGAAATGAGAATGCTCATCAAGATTAACAAAGATATACATTCAGAAATGAAGATCAAGAAGATTAAGTGACTCACAAAAGAAAGTAAGCAGAAGAGATACATCTTGCTGATGATATACATAGTCAACGCTGAGATGATGAACAAGCTGATCAATGAGAAAGTATGTTATGAGATCAATATAAAGATCACACAGTTCTACAACTTGAGTTGCAGAGTGCATCAGTATTTAAAGTGTTAAGAATATGATCACAAGATGTATGAATGCAAAAACAAGCAGAAATGCATTTACTGCATGCTGAATCATCGCTTAAAGCATTGTTTTTACAAACAAACTTAAGACATGTGAAAATATGAAGCATGTTGAGATATACATAGAGTTTTTAATTCTCAATGTCATAAATGACAAGCTGAAAAAGAAAGAATAAAGAGAGTCACAAAGCACAAATCTTTATATCATGTTGTACGAAGACAGAAAAAACTCAAGACAGCAACATCAAAGACATTTATAAAAACATTTATCAATCTGAAATTGCTAATGAACAATGACTTGAAAAGAAAACAGAGATGCTCAATGAATGAAAGTCATCTGCTCAGCACAGTCATCATATCAGAAAACACTATAATGAATCACTTGATCAAGAAGTTAAGATCAAATGAATTGAAGTCAACGTCAGTCACATCATTATCAATGTCATCTTCTATTGAGAATCTTACAAGTGAAGCAAGTGCTTCGCAGACACTCAAGAAAACACAAAACAGTCTGAAATGTGAACTTTAATATTTCAGCAAAAAAAGCTTTGAATACTACAGTACAACGTTCACAAGTTCAGAAACAAGATGATGATAATGCTATTACATGAGAAAAAGATAAAGAACTATGACATTTTGATTCTTCAAGAACTTTGATAATTTGATGACATTTTCAAAGCATACTGCTCAGCAACTGTTGACTTTATGCTGAAGAATAATGAATATAGAATCTGTTTTTACATAAACAAGAGAATCAACAGCAACATCTGATATTTAACATGATACTTCAAAAATGTAGACACAATTATGTTATAAACATTAACAGATAATGCACAGATGATTCAGAAAGTTATACACATTCATAAAGCATACAATTTGTCACTCAAAGATCATAAGATTATTCATGAAAAAGAAAATCTTTCAAATATTGAAAAGATGCTGCACATGTCAAGAAAAAGCATTCTTGTAAAAGACTTCAATCTGCATTACTTCACATGAGAAGAATCATTTTATTCAAAATAACATTTATTGTCAAATGAGTTAATTAAAATGATCATAAACATCGATGCATCACTAACATTATTTCAAGACACAATTACGAGAAATTATCAAGAATCTCAAATGACAATAAATTTAATCTTCACGACAGATGACATTATGAATCAATTAATACAATGTGAAATCAACGAAGAAATGAAAAACTTCTCAGATCATTTATTGATACAGACAATTATAAATTTCAGAGTCTGCAAAGAGTCAGCGTGAAAATCACGTTGCAATTGAAAGACAATGAATGAAGAGAAATTCATCAATATTTTAAAAGAACAAATGTTGAAATCACTGTTGAATCATGAGACGAAACATTAATGCATAAATGAGTACATCAAGCAATTGCTGAATGCACTGAAGAAGATTGTTAAGATTTTTACTTTCTGAGCGAGATCATACGAAATGATCAAAGCAGAATGAACAAAGAAGTGTACAAAGATTATCAAGAGCATGCAATGAATGAGAAGAAGTTGTTGAATCATCAATGACTAAACAGAGTACATTCAAGTATGTGACAAGAAGAACAAGATTATCAGAAAACAGAAACGCAGTGAATATTAAAAGATTATGCAGAATGTTAAACAATTCTCGAAAGAACTGTTCAAAACTACAAAATGAACAAGAAATGCAATTGCAAATACATTGACTCAAGCGACAATTTCTTCTCTGATCAAGTCAGAGTGCTTTGACATCATCACAACAATGCAAAATAAAGCGAAGATGATGTTTTAAACTCACTTTTCATCATCTTCAAAGATTTTCATGCTGAACACAATAGACTTCAAGTATTCATTCTTGATTGAAGATGACATTTTGCTGATGCATCATAAGATTAAAAGAATTATTTACAAAGCAACATCTGACAAGACATCAAGACATATGAAATACATAAATAGAATAATGCGCAGACTCATCAATGACACATCAGAATAAATATGCTTTCTCTTTGAAAGATGTTTACAGAAGAAAATACAGTCAACTCAGTTTAAGAGCATAATCACAATAATGATGCAAAAGTCAAACAAGAAAAATAACTTCAATGCAAAGATATATAGATCAATTGTGCTACTCAACATATTAAGCAAAGTACTGAAGTTCATTGTATTTGAATGTTTGCAAAATATCATAAAAGCTTGCAACTTAATATTGAATACTTAAATGAGAGTTTGCAAGCACAAATCAACAGATACAACTTTGCAACTAATTATAGAAAAGATACATACTGTGTGAAGTGACACAAGAAAAAGAGTAGTCTCACTACTGAATCTGAATAAGAAGAATGCATTTAATAATGTGATGCACAGCAGACTTTTACATGACATGAAGAAGAGAAAAGTTTCTAGACTGCTTCTCAAGTTTGTGAAAAACTTTCTGAAAGATCAACGCATCATGATCACAATTGATGATTACATGATAATAAAATGCAGCGTGAATATTAACATATCACAAGACTCTTTGCTATCATTGATATTATATTTATTCTACAATGTGAACTTGTTAGAAGCATGTGATGACATCAAACTGAAAACTAACTTTATAGACTTCATGAATGACATCAATATCTTGATATACAAAGAGTTTATAAAACGCAACTGCAAAGTTCTTAGCAAAATCTATGATAAATGCAAACAGTGATTAAAAACGCATGACATCAAATTCTTGATAACAAAGTATAAGTTGATTCACTTTACAAGAACTTTTAAATGATTCAATATGAAGATTGATGTAAAGTTAATGAAACATTAAATTAACTTAAAATCAGATATTAAAGTCTTGAAAGTTCAACTGAACTTCAAGTTGAGATGAATGATTCATATGCATCATGTTGAAGCAAAACTAGTGATTAAACAAAAAATCATACAGACAATCATCAAGTCTACTTGAGACTCATTAATGATGACAAGTAAGTAAATATACTTCGTGATGATGCACTCTCTGCTTAGTCACGAAGTCATCATATGATATACATCACAGAAAGTGAAAGATCATCAAAAGAGTCTGAGCATCAAGCTGAAATCAATGTAAGAAAGAGCATTGTAACAGATCATTAATGTTTATTGAGTGACATCAATAAAGATTCTACAGATGAAAATGAACATAATGTTGATAGATATTCACTTATGAAAGCTGATACAAAGATCAATAACAAACATGAACTCTTGAAAATCAGACGAAGTTATCGAGATGATAATGCGTTGAATTTGCAATGACTTAATACTCAAAAGAGATTGAAAATCAAAGCTGTGCAAAACATCTTTACAACTGAAGCAAAAGTGAATGAAAGAAACACTTAAGCAGACAAAGATGAATTAAAGTCATTTCTACACAGTGACTCTCTGATCAGAGTCATCAAAGATAATTATAGTTACAAATAAGAAAATGTCAATAAAATAACACAATCTCAATATGTTCACATCAAAGCAAAGAGTTTACTTAAATGATAGCGACAACAAAGATGATGTTACAGTGATTGCAATGAAAATGAACTGAGAGCTAAATAAGAGACTGAGAGAATCGACTTTAGTCATCATTCATCATGATGAGCTGAAAGAATTAGTTGCAAAGATGAAACATCTTGCAAACGTAGCAACAGCAAATCAAGAATATCATGAAAAAATATACAAAGTATACAGTGATAGTCAGACTTCTCTGAAAACAGTGAAAGCTATGATATCAACAAAAGATCAAACACGTCTGCAACGAGTTCAGACTGCGCATGAAAGCATTCAATCTTTAGAAGTCATGCTGAAGTTACATTGAATAGCAAAATATGCAGAAGTACTTGAAAATAAAGCAATGAACAAGATGATTGATGATGCACACAATTTGTCTTTATTACTGACTGAGCATCAGTACATTGAAGTGATGATGAGACTGATGCTTATATAGAAACAGATCAGATAAACATGAAGAATAGTCTGAAAAGAAAGATTCAATGTAACTCATTTTTAATATCTGATATCAAAGATGACACATCAACGTTTGCAACTGCACAAGAATTGCATGAAGTCTCATAATGCATTATTGATGCAGCTATGCACAAGAAAAATTGACTTCAATCAATTTCTACATGAAAGATAAGTACTTGATGTTGCTACAACAATGTGCAAGTGTGACAGAGATTAAATGTTGATTAAGCACATTTTATTAACATGTTTCAAATGAAAGATAGAATGAAAGATGATGCAATGTAAAAAGAACATCATGAACTTGAGAAAGCTTCTAGAAATCATGAGCATGATGACAGCAATCATTCAAATAATATTCTCAACAAGCATACTGAATTAATTTCAGACTGTGATGTCATCAAAAAGTCAGATGAAAGAAAGAAGAAGTAGAAAAGAAGTAAGTTCATAAAGTTTTCACATTAAAAACAGTTACAGTATAAAGTGCAGAAGAAAAGTGATAGTAGATATGAAAAGAGCGCTACGCTAGCGCAGCGCTCGCTACAATATATAAAATCTTGCATAAACTCATAATGAGTGTTGAATCAAGTAAAAATCAAAAAAAAAACCAGTTTACATGATTTTTCTTCATGACTTTCTATCATGTTTTTTCATCATGATTCTTTATCAAAGTCAAATGATCTTTATATTTTCTCATCATGAGTTTTTATCAAATGATTTTCATGATTTTCTTTATGTTTCTTGTCATGATCTTCTATCAAACAATTTTCATGTCTCTCTTTATATTTCTTATCATGATCTTTTATCAAATAATCTTCATGTTTCTCTTTATGTTTCTCATCATGACTTTCTATCAAACAATCTTTATGTTTCTCTTTATGTTTCTCATCATAATCTTCTATCAAATGATCTTCATGTTTTTCTTCATGTTTTTCTATCAAAAAAATAATGCAAAAGCAAAAAATCGGAAAAATTTCTATATTTAACTTTCTTGACATCAAGCTTGAGTTCTTGATAAGTTAAGTCAAATTAACTCAATTTTCAGTCAAATCAAGTTATGTTGAATTGAAAATATGAGTAATTCAACTCAAATTGAGTTGAAAATGTAAACAACTTGAATCAATATCAATTTGAGTTCAAAATGTTAACTTGAAACTTGATTTAATAATCAGTCTACATTTACAAAGAATGAATACATCATTCTTTTTATATTAGACTTTTGAGATTTTTGTAATTTTTAAGATGAAAATATTCATGAAAAAAGAATTTAATGTTGATAATATAAATCTTGAAAAGATAAACATGAATGTCAGCAAAATTAAGAATGAAGCATGTTAATTTATTAATAAAATAATAAAGATGCTTGAATTAATTTGTTTGAATCATTTACTGCATAATTGACAACGAGATTTATTTATACATGATGTTGACTACGAATCTTTTGATTCTATTCTATGTTTGAATAGAAGTCAAAAGAGTCAAAAGATCTTAATTCAACGCAGTTTGAATGATGTTAGAACGTTGCGTGATCAGAAAAGTCATTATGCAAAGTTTTCACTCATGTAACAACATTCTTTCTAACAATCACAATCAATCTACGAGAAAGATTAATGACATGTTGATGTCAGTAAGAAATGAAAAGATACTACTAGTGATTAAAAAACTTAAATGCATAGTCTGAGAGTTATAACTGCAAGTGATTGAAAAAATGATGACTTATCAATCACGTCAATATACTGAAATGTCTTCATCACATCAACAGTATCATCAAGTAATTGATGAAAAGATATTAGATAAAGTAGTGATTTCAGATGATGAGTTTAAGAATTGAGATTACATGTGCTTAAAGAAGTAGTGACTTGTTGATCATGCTGATATACTGAAAGAACTTAAACTTATTTTCTTTACTTGACGTCAAATCATACATCTATCTACATGAAAAATCGAAAGCGCAAGAGAATAATCAGAATGCATTCTCTTTTATTGATCAGAGTTAAACATTGAATGATTGCAATTGCGCGCTTATATTAACAATTTATTCAACGTCTACGTGATATAAGTCAAATCAAGAGAAGAAAAGAATTATTTAATACAATCACACTTTATCTTCTCATCATGCACATCTTTTTTTCATCACATATTTCTCTGCTCAATAAATGATAATTATTAAGCAAGAGAACGCAGTTTTTGACATTATAATCACAAGCATCACGAGTGCAATGAAATCAACTTCGCGATCAAAGATTGAAGTTCAAAGCATCGTTGTATAAAATATCATTAATGAAGAGTAAAGCAAAGATGATGTGTCATAATTAAACAGCATAAACACTTTTATCAAGAGTTTACTTGAGCATCACACGCTGAATAGAAGCTATAAATTCATTACTGATAATATAGTGTCAATTTTATTGTTTCAATGACGTGAAGTTATTATGTAATCAACAAGTGATTTTCTTTCTCAAAGAGTTTTGTTCATTCAATATACATAGCGACTGACAATGAGATTCATTTATACATGATGTCAACTATAAATCTTTTGATTCTATTTTGTTTTGAATAAAAGTCAGAAGAGTCAAGAGATCTCAATTTGACATAGTTTGAATGATGTTAAAACATTGTGTGATCAGAAAAGTCATCATGCAAAGTTTTCACTCACATGACAACATCTTTTTCTAACAGTCACAATCAATCTATGAAGAAGATTAATGACATGTCAATGTCAGTAAAAGATGAAAAGATACTACTAGTAAAATAGTTGACTCAGATGAAGAGTTTGAAAGTCATGATTACAAGTGATCAAAGAATTTGCAACTCGTCAACTGCGTCAATATTGAAACGTCTTCATTACATTAATAATGTCATCAAGTAATTGATGAAAAGATATCAGATAAAATAAATGAATCAGATGATGAATCTTGAGTTTGTGATTATATATGTTCAAAGTGTTATGAGTCTGCATAGAGCGAATCATATGAGTGTATTTTAACTAGAAGTTCAAAGCTGAAGTAGAAAGAAGATGCAACACAACGTGAGTTTTACTCACGAAGACACGTTAGATCGCTAGCGTGTCAACAACAGCTCTACTCACAGCTTTATACTAGTCTATGTTAGACTAATCAAACTAATCAGAGATATCAGAGATGCATGCTCATAACATTATCTTTTCTCTTTATTTAGCAATGTTCTCATTGCTGCAGTTTGATCAATTAATTCTTGTTAAGTCGATTTCTACTTTGATTTGTTTGAATACTTTTGATGAAAGTCATTTACAATCTTCAAGCAGTTTTTGAACTCATTTTCATCGACATTGTATCAATGTAGATCAACGTTATAATCTTTTCAATTGACATGATATTGCAATCGTTTTTTGTAGTGTCTAAAGTTCAGTATGTTCTTCACTTTTTATTCATCTTCGTTATTTATCACTATAGAATCAGATGACTTATTTTGTTGTTCTTTCAAAGAATCTTTTGAATTTAGTTGTAGCAGATTTGAGATGAACTCTGAATGAATCTTCATTGTCAATAACAGTTTCAGTCGATATGCATGTTCAATCTCAGTCAGAATCTTGAAAGATTCTAGCATCTTATCATTCAGTTTCTTTGATGATCTTGCAATCGTAATGTTTCTAGAATTTAGAAACATCATGTCATCTATCTTGTAGATCATTTTCTTTCAATGCTTATCAGTCTGTTTCTTCATTATGACTCTGACTCTTGCTAATGTTTGCTTAATCAACGCTAATAATCATTTCATGTGTTCAAATATATTCTCTGCTTTGTCTGCTTAAATTCTAGCTTGAGCGATCTCATATTCAGTTGAATTCAAATCAAAGCTCATATAAGAGTGAAAGTTCTTATTCAGAAAGAACGCTGATTATTCAATTGATGACAAAATAGCATTATTATCAACGAATTCAGTCATAAATAGTCAGATGAATCAGTCATCTTGCATGTATGAGCAATAACTTCGTAAATATCGTTCTACATTCTGATTCACTCTTTTCATTTAATCATCGATCTGTGAGTGATAGTCAATGAATAGTTTTATCTTAATATTAAGTCTCAAATATAAAGACTTTCAGACAATCAATTTGAATTGTGAATCTTTATCAAACATTATTAATCTTGATAGTTCATAAGTTCTGAAGATTCATATCAGCAACAGCTTAACTGTTTATTCAGCGAAAGTCTCTTCATCATCTGATCAACAGAATATATAGTGACGTTTTTTAAACAATCGATCTATCACTGTCAGAATCACGTTGCTTTCATCACTTTTTAATAAATTGTTAATAAGATTCAATGATATGTCTTATCATCATTGTTCAAGTATAAACAATGACTTCAGTAGTTCATTGATTTGATCTCTTAATGCTTTTAATCTACGACAAACGTAACAGTTTTGAATGTAGCGTTTGATTGTCGTTCTCATCTTTGATCAGCAATATAATTGTCTTAACAAGTCTAATGTTCGACTCATATCAGAGTGATCACTGATTGAAAGATCATGTGCTTTTCTTATTAATTAAGTGATCATTGACTGAAAGATTCACAGTTTATCATTCTTTCAAAGTACTTCGTTCAGTACTTTGCAATTGTCTAGACTTATATCTTGACAAGTTCTTCTGTTCTGTTCTATGACTGTTTGAATATTGATACATTGTTGATTCATTCAATTTTCGACTATAATTTGATTCTAAATAGAAATCATCTCTTCGATCGAATTTTTGTTAGCTTTCAATTTCTGTTTTGAATCTGAGTCAAATATGAGCAAGATCTGAGTCAAATCTTGATCATCTTTTATTGATTGCAGTTCAAATGTGCTTGCTGACAATAGCATCTGATGCTGATATAGCTTTCAATCATCATTTGATTCAACTGATTT
>JAABUR0100000528.1_pt1 | contig 83093 bp, 74 predicted proteins | sample 5560091 | NCBI WGS metagenome assembly JAABUR01 (sample SAMN10711879, study PRJNA513375) | rock metagenome | isolation source: Antarctica rocks | place: Antarctica: Victoria Land, University Valley sud
TTGTCAAAGAACGAAACGAGTTGGCAATCAAAGTCCAATGGCAGTTCTCCATCGCAAATGCCAGAGAGAAACTGAGTCGCCACTACGACAAAGTGCAATCTAAAGACTAACCTGACAAGGTACTAGGTTAGCGGCACGCCGCAATTCGCGTTGCGCCTGCGTCAGTCGCGTGCGCGTCTGCTGTGCGAGAGCCGTTTGCTGTGCCTGCTTCGCTTGTTGCTCAAGCGCCGCCGTGCGAAGGCCGATGCGCTGTCCTTCAAGACTCGCTTGCTCCGGCGCGCCCAAGATTTGTTCGACTGTACCGACTTGTTCGCCGCGCCCGACAACTGTGCCGATGTTGATGCCCTGCTTGAGAAAGATTCGTCCAGATACGGGCGGCGAAACAACCGCGTGTGCGTCGGGACGTGTCTTAACTGTTCCTGTCACCTTGAGTCCGCTCGTAATCTGGCGCAACTCGACAGGTAGGGTGCGAATACCAAAAAGCAACTGCGATTCTTTGGAGATGTTGAGCACTGCGCCGGAGCCACCAAGAGCCGGATCACCACTTGCCGTTGTTGCTTCCGTTGCCTGTGCCACGCCGCCTGTAGTTGGCAGGCCAGCTACTTTTCGTTGTTCGCGCGGTGGCATGAAATAAGCGAGCGTGGTTACTCCGATGGCAAAGAAAAGTAGCACGCCTGCGGCAAGCGGCAGCGTCTGGCGTGCAGCCGTCTGTAGGTTCGCGCCGTCACCGAGCCAAGAGTTGTAGTAGCCGAAGATCGTGCCCGCCGATAAGAGTAAAAGCACGGCGAGACCGAGCCAGAAAATCCAGTTAACGGGCGCGGCGACGATGCTCAACGGAAAATCTGCGTCGAACTGCCGGTTATCGCTTGTCCTTACATCGAAAATAATTTTGTACTCGCCGCCGCTCTTGAAAGTGTAATGCACACTGTACGAGCCGGATTCTTCGGCGTGCGTGGGAAGATTGTTTTCGACAACTTGCCCTGCGGCAGTCGTCACGCGCGCGTTGATCTTTGCTCCTTCAAGCGGCACAGTGCCGCCCCCACCGAAACCGCCTTCGACTTGCTCGGATGGATCAACGGCAAACTGCACTTCTTCACCTGTGCGCGGGTCTGCCGGTGACTGCCGCAGGTGCACGCGAAATTGTCCGTCGGGCGTTTGCACATTGCGGTCGGCAGTGCGAACAAGCGTAGCGCCGCTTGATTTTGTGGCCGTGCCGCTTGATTTTGTGGTGATCGCCTCCGTCTTCTTCGCTTCATGATCTTCGCCTCCATGAGCATTAGCCGTCAGCGGCATAGAGGATGCGAAGGCGAGAGCGCAAAAGGTAAGCGCCGACACACGCGCGAAGCCGCTACGACGCGCAGTCGTTTGCGCCTGCGCCAAGCGGCGAAGGAAGACGTGGAACAAGACTTTCAACGTTCGCATAATTAGTGAGCGTGTGCGCTGCCGTAGAGCGTCTGCATTGTCACGCTGTCGCGCCGCACAGCATCGCTGACGGCTGTTGCCGTCGCTTGACCGACGCCCTGCGCTTTCAGGTCTTGTCCAATCTGAAACTTATCGTCGTGGCCTTTGCCTTTGAACTGATCGAGAAAGGTTTGCGCAACACCATCGGCGCGCACTTCCTTAATGGTGGGCAAACCATTCCGGCTTTCATAAACGACGATCATCTGTTTACCGTCTGCTTCAATTACTGTTGCCGCGCCGATCTGCTTGCGCGCGCCGCCGTTAGTGGAAAAGGCCAGATACGAGTGGTGATCTGTGTCAGTGACTTTGGTCTTCGTTTCTTTTTCGATGAGAGCTATTTGCTCGGGCGTCAAATCCTTGTGCTGCTTCGTGATGGATTGCGCTTCTGGAAAAACGGCGCGCACGTTCGCGGGAACATCTTCGCTTGTCCCGCTCTTTAACGGAGCGGCGGAGTTCGTGTTAGTGGTTGTCGTAGTAGCCACAGTTGTCGCAGTGTTTCCATTACTCGTTGCAACATCGGATGACGAGCAAGCGACGGCAAAAACTGTGAGCAAGCCTGTGAAAGCTAACGTGACAATCTTTTTCATCTTGAATTTTCCTCTTTCTAATTTCTAATTCGATGTTTATTGCTTTGATGTCGCGAATTCAATTGATGAAAGCGGTGTGCCGAGTGCGCGTTCAAGGTCTGACAGCGCTGCGTAGTAATCGCGCAACGCATCGTTATAACCAGTCTGACTTTCAACAAGGCGTCGCTGTTCATTGACAATATCAAAGACGGAGAATTCACCCAGATTGTATGCGGCGCGCACGCTTCTTAGATTCGCTTCGGAGAGTGGAACAATTCTCGTCGCATACAACGCCAACGTTTCGGCGGCGGCACGCTGGCGCGCGTAGGCGAGCGCGACGTCACGCTTAACGGTTGCTTCAAGGAATTCGCGTTGCCTTTGAAACTGCGCGCTTTCGCCGACAGCAGAAGCAATCTCGCCCTGATTTTTATTAAAGACGGGTATGTTCACAGCGACACCGAAGCGCAGAATGTTATCGGTTTGCCCAATTGAAGAAACGTTTAAGCTTGGCGGCAAATCGGTAATGCGCCGTTCGCGCGAGTAGCGCACGGACGCCGCGACATTCGGCGTGCGCTGTGCCTCTGCCAAGCGAAGGCGTGCTGCGCCCGACTCTTCACCCAAGCGGGCGGCGCGAAGATCGGCGCGTTCGCGTAACGCAATATCAGTCAATTGAGCAACGTTTAGATTGAGGCGTGGCAGTTGATCCGGCAGCGGCGCAAGGCGCAGCGGATCATTCGTCTCCAAGCCGATGAGCGCGCGCAAAGATATTAGTTCGCCTTGAATATCAGCGCGCGTGCGTATGACCTGTGCGCTCAAACGATCCGTTTCGACGCGCACGATGTTCGCATCCAATGGTGCGACATCTCCTTCTCTTAAACGTGCATCAGTGACGCGCAACAATTCTTCGTTAAGCGAAATAAGACGTTCGAGTAAATCTAGTTGTCTGCCTGCGGCAAGCGCGCGCGCATAAGAAGCACGCACGTCTGCGGCGAACTGTCGCTCCAGCACAAGAACTTCTGCGCGTGTTTGATCTCGTTCGGCGCGCGCTGCCTCAACGCGTTTACGCCGCTTGCCTGCCGTCTCAAAAACCTGCGTCACAGCCACATCGAATTCGCTCTCGGCAGAGCCGCCAAGAAAACGCGCTGAACCATATTCACTATCAAGCGTCGGGTTGGGTCTGAGACCTGCCTGAATCAAACGTCCATCTTGGATGGCGAGCCGCTGCCGCGCTGCCAGCAGATCAGCGCGACGATTGAATCCGGTTCCTGTTAATTGCTCGACAGTAAATCCGTTTCGATCAATGAACTGCGTGGAGGAAAACGTTTGCTGCGCTTGCAATGCAGTTGTGCCCGAAAGCTTTCCCGCATCAGACGAACCAAAGCGCGCTGGCGTTTGTTGAGTCTGTGTCGTCGTCGGCGCGACGCTTCCCTGTGTGGTCTGGATGATCGGTGCAGTTTGCGCAGAAGAATTCGTTTGCGCTCGGGAGCGATTGGGTGCGATCAGCGCAAGCGTTGCTACTACGCTCGCCAACACTCGGCGCGTACAATTTTTCGAGTGGCTCATTCTGGATAATCTAAACGAACGGCGATAACTCTTTGCCCGCACGATCTTGACCGTGACGCATGGCTAAGCGGTCGCAGCCGTTTCGTCCTCGACGCCGCCGCGACGCGACGCACGTGCGATACGATAGATGATTACGCCCATTAAACTGATAGCGACGAGCACGGCAAGGCTGATAAGCGCAGTGCGCGCCCATACTGTGCCAGCATCGCCGGAAACTTCGGGCGACGAAGCAACTTGTAATGCTCCGTAATTGATTATTTGTTCGTCACCATTATGGTTTATGCGCGCTGTTACTTTGTACTCGCCTTTAGGCATCGGCGGCAGTTTCGCTTCATACATACCCGGAGTTTCTGCGGGGACAGCCATTGCTTCAATCGGAGTTTTGCCGCCAGTAGTAAAAATCAAGACGAGTTTCGCTCCGCCGATGGGTTCGTTTGAAGCAAAGTGCGTGACAAAGAGGCGCGCGGATATTTCTTTATCCGGTTCGATGGGCGGATTTTTCAGCACGACTTCAAGGTCGCCGACATGTGCGACACGCGTTACCATATTCGCGCCAAAGGAAACGGTAGGCGGCTGTGTTTCTCCGTGATCTTCGCCACCATGAGCGAAGCTCTTCGCCTGCGGCGTCAAGAGCATCACACTCCAGACTAATAAAATCAAAAGCCGTCTCTTTTTTCGTCGGTTAAAACTCACAATAAAATTCTCCGCACAAGCAAGTGATTATCACTGCCACAATTTCAAGCACACAAAAGTTTTACCAGTACAAATACAGCAACAAACGTGCCCAATTGATTTAGAGCGCGTGGAACTTTTTAGTGGTTGTTTTATTGTCTATTATTTGGAATGTGGGCGCGCCGTAAGATGGCCTGTTCGTAAACAGACAGTGAGTGTTTGTTTATGAACAATACCGACCGGGCTGTGAATTTTAAGGGCAGCAACGACGCTATCAAAAACGTTCTCGCGTCAGACGATTCTTCCAGTAAAGCGGCGATTGTTGTGACGCGGCGTGCGCCGTATCCGGCGTCCGCACGGATTGAGGTTCTCGCTTATGACGGGATTACAGTGTGGCGAGATGACTAGCATCTGGAAAGAATATATTGGCTGGAGGGCATGAGCGTTTAAGTTGATTGGCACGAAGAGAGAGGATACGCACCATATTGCTCGACTCAGTAAAACAATGCTCTCTGTCGTTATTATCCCTTTACAGTAGGTAAAGTGAATTTATAAGGAGAATAACATAAGATGACTTCACGCGACACCAACCCCGAAGGGAAATTGTATTGTGACACTAGGCTTGGCGGTGTCAAGCGGTGGTACTATAACAAGCCGAAGGATACCAATATGCGTTTGCCAGATGAAGTAATAGATTCCGTTTGCTTTCTGTGCGTTAAAGCACGGGATGATTATAGTGAATACGACCACTTTATAGGCACAGCATTCTTTGTTTCATGTACATTCCCGTCCAGTGCTCATCCTTACACCTATTTAGTAACTGCAAGACACGTCATTAAAGGGGCGAAGAAAGATGGTCATACTGATTTCTATGTTCGCCTTAACTATCGTAAAGAGCGAGAAGGCGGGCGTGGCAAAATCATCCCCCTACCTGATGAATGGGAGTATCCAGAAAATGAAGGTATTGACGTTGCTGTAATACCATTCACTCCTGAAACTCTCTATTTTCAATATGTAACTTTTCCAGATAAAGCAATGCTCACGTCTGAAAAAGCCAAAGAAGAAGGGATAGGCATTGGAGATGATTTAGTGATAACGGGATTGTTCCAACATCGTTGGGGAGAGTATCGAAACATCCCTATCGTGCGTTCTGGAAATATAGCTGCAATGCCGACAGAGCCGTTAGTGGACAAAGAAGGAAACCTGTATGACGCCTACTTAGTAGAGACGCGCTCTATTGGTGGCTTGAGCGGTTCGCCTGTTTTCGTCATAAGAGAGGTTATGGATTTTGAAAGAAACGTAGTAACCCCAGATGTTGAAATCTTCCTCTTGGGGCTAATCCGTTCCCACTATGATTTAAAGAAACAGGGGATAACAAAAGACACGGTGGCTAGTGAAATAGATGTCCTGAATACAGGTATTGCAGAAGTCGTACCAATACAGGAAGCCGTCAACCTTATTAACGGAGAGGTACTTATGAAGCGGAGAGAAGATGCAGATAGAGCAAGGCGAATGAAGCACATGTCAACTAAAGACTCTAACCTACCTAAAAAGCGATTAGAGTCCGAAAGGTCAGACAGCATAACGCAAGAAGGCTTTCAAGATGCCCTCATGCGTGCTAGTCGGAAGATTTCTCAACCTGACGAAGAAAAGAAAGAAACATAGGCTGTGAATCGTTACGGCGATTGTATCTAAAGCTGTACTCGTTAAAGTAAGTTTGTAGATACTTCTCGCTCACGTTGCGATACACACCTTTGAGTCCACCTTTCACTAGCGACCAATAGCCTTCTATTGTGTTCGTGTGAACATCACCGATAGCGTAGATTCTTTCTTTATGTTTAATCGTTTGGTGATTGTAACCGTTATAGCGAACAGACCAATAGGAGTTGTTCTCGTCTGTGTAAACGGTGGACTCTGCTTTCACATACTCTTTGATGAACGGCAACAAAGTCTTACCATCTGCAAGGTCAATCTTTCGCGCTTGCACGCGCCCGCCGCGTTCAACCGCACCGACAACGATTCGTTTATGCGCCACGCCGCGCCCGCGACCTTTGGTGTTCGCGTAACGCGGCTTCCCGCCGATATACGTTTCGTCAACTTCAACCTTGCCCGAAAGCGGAGCGGCGTTCTCGTCGGCAAGCATGGAGCGAATCTGCTTGAACATACGCCACGCGGTTTTATAGGTTACGCCAATCTCGCGCTCAATCTGTTTCGCAGAGATGCCGCAACGAGTCGAAGCCATAAGATAGATTGCATAGAACCACAGGCGAAGCGGCGTAGAAGATTTATGATAGATGGTATCGGCTGTCGGGTGAACGTGATGCCCGCAATAGTCACACGAATAAGAGCGGCGCGAAGCTACTTTGTGATGCTTCGTTACGCGCTCGCACGTCGCACAATGGATGCCGTTCGGATAGAGATAATTTTTCAGCCATTCAAGGCAAGCATCATCGTTCGGAAACTGTTTCTCGAAATCTTTGAGCGTGAATTTGGGAAGTTTGGGCTTGTTGGTTTTCATCGGTTATCTCCTAAAGTGAGAGAAGTATAGCCGATTTTATACCTACAGTCAAGGGATAATTGCCCTCTCTGTCCTTCATGAGATTTTCGATTAAAGTGAAACTGATTACATTTTAAGGAATCATGCGTCCTACTTTCTTTGCATCTATTGTCTTCAGGCGAAGGCAATTTGCTAGGCGCGCGTCGCTACCTGTGCCTTTGTCGCAAAAGCGCCTGTGTCTATGGCTTGCAGCAACGCGAGATGTCTTTTCGCCAAAGCTGCATTGCCCGTCAAGACGCATGGAAAGGATATTGTGTCCCGTAGCTCATCCGGCACCTGCGCCGCATCTTTACGGGAGATAATCCATGCTTCCTCTGCTGAAAAGTCTGAATGCTCGATAACCTCAAGGCAAGTCAATTTCATTATGTTCGTCTCCTCTCAAGTGGAAGGTGTGCGATGCCCGTTGCTAATCATTTGCTTCAGGGTATCTCTTGGTTGGCCGCTCACTTACACATTAGACATGAGTGGTCAAATTAAATAATTTAGCGCGGCTGTGAGTGAAGCTTAGCGTGGTGAGTGTGTGAAGCGCCGACTGGCGTTTCCAGCCGCACTATCTGCTTATTCAAGTCCTGTGCCACTGGCCGAAAATCCCATCACGGCACACGCAAGTTGCTACTACAGTAGATTTTAGAGGGAACCAAAGATCCGCGAAGCCGCAAGCGTGTCGGCGATAAACTGCAAGTTGGTAGGTCAGGATGACGATTCGGTCAGAGAGTTGGAGAGAAAAGTTAAAGCGCAACGCGAGTGTAAAAAGAAAATCCGTAAAGAACCTAAATAAAAATTGCGGCTCTCCTAATTATCTCAGGAAAACCGCATTTAATTTTGGTGCCGAAGGGGGGACTCGAACCCCCATGAGTTACCTCACACGCCCCTCAAACGTGCGCGTCTACCAATTTCGCCACTTCGGCTCAAATATCTTTAGGCGAGAGAAGGCTACAGTTACTGTTCGGCGCAAGTCATTTATTCTGCGTTGGAGACTGCTGGCTCTGCGGGGCAGCGTTCGCGTCGGCAGCCGGAGATGTGGTTGTCGCCGCAGGAATATTCGTGTTGGCGCTCGCTGGTGCAGTTGCGGCGGGCGAATTACTGGCCGACGGCGATGGTTGCGGCGTTGGCGTCGGTGTCGCAGCCGCAGACTGCGATTGAAGTACAGAGCGCGTGCCGACCAGCGCGGGCAACGAGAGCATCAGCGCGATCAACATAAAAGCTGCTGCTGCGCCGATGGTTATCTTGGCAAGCAGAGTCGCCGTGCCGCGCGGCCCGAATGCCGTGCTCGAAACGCTGCTGGCAAAAAGCGCGCCCGCGTCCGCCTTGCCCGGCTGCAACAGCACAGCGACGACGAGCACCACGCACGCCAGAATAAAAAGCCCGTACAAAACGTAAGATAACAACAATGAACTGTCCTCTGCCTTCAGCGTTTATAATTTACGATCTGCGCGAAACTTTCCGCTTGGAGACTTGCGCCGCCGACAAGCGCGCCATCAATATCTTCCTCGCTCATCAACCCGGCGATGTTGTCCGGCTTGACCGAACCGCCGTAGAGAATACGAAGTTGGTGTGCTGCTTGCTCGCCGTGCCTCTGCGCGAAAACGCGCCGGATAAAAGCGTGCATCGCTTGCGCTTGTTCCGGCGTCGCAGTGCGTCCCGTACCGATAGCCCAGACAGGCTCGTAAGCGATCATGATACGAGCGAGGTCTGTGGCTGTCAACCCGCCGAGTCCGCCAGCTAACTGCCCGCTGATAACAGGTTCGGCAATGTCTGCCTCGCGTTGCTCTAAGGTTTCTCCGACGCACATGATGACTGTCAAATCCGCCATCAGTGCTGCCTGCGATTTGCGATTGACGAATGAATCCGACTCGCAGTAATACTGCCTGCGCTCGGAGTGGCCGACGATCACATATTTCGCGCCGACATCACGCAGCATGTTGGCGGAAACTTCGCCCGTGTGCGCGCCTTCGTTTGTCTCCGTCGAACAATCCTGTCCGGCGACACCGATATTAGAGCCTTCGAGACGATCCGCGACCGTTTTGAGCGCAGTGAAGACCGGCGCGATCACAACTTCGCAGTGATTGGCGTTAGCGACGAGCGGCTTCAGGGCAAGCGCCGTCTCGACGGCCTCCGCAACCGTCTTGTACATTTTCCAATTTCCGGCAATAACAGGTTTACGCATAAAAATAGTTTTCAGTTTTGAGTTTTCAGTTTCCAGTGTTTAGTAGTCAGCAGAAAGTTCCTTGGCTGAAAACTGAGAACCGAAAACTGAAAACTATTTATCGTTCAGTGCGGCGACGCCGGGCAGTTCGTCGCCCGCGAGAAATTCGAGTGTTGCGCCGCCGCCCGTCGAGATGTGCGTGATTTTGTCTGCGACGCCCGCCTGCGTGATCGCGGAGACGGAATCGCCGCCGCCGACAATCACCGTCGCGCCTTGTTCTGCGGCATCTGCGACGGCATGTGCGATGCAGATAGTGCCTTCATCGAAAGGCTTTTCCTCAAAAACTCCCATCGGGCCGTTCCACACGATGGTCTTTGCGCCTTGCAAAGCGTTTGTGAAGAGGGCGATTGTTTCCGTGCCGATGTCCATTCCGGCATGGCCGATGTTGGTGAATTCTATTGGAATCGTTTTGGCGAAGATGTGTCCGCCTTTGACCGGCTCGTAACTATCAACCACTTGATGATCCGTCGGCAGCAGCAGTTCTGTTCCGGCGCTTTCCGCGCGCTTCTTTATTTCGCGTGCCGTGTCGAGTTTATCGTTTTCGACGAGGGACTTTCCGACCGTGAAGCCTTCGGCCTTGAGGAACGTGTAAGCCATCGCGCCGCCGATCAGAATTTTATCAACGTGACGTTCGATTAACGCGTTGATGACGCCGATCTTATCAGAGACTTTCGCGCCGCCCAAGATTGCCACGAACGGGTGTTCAGGGTTATGCACGACGCGCCCTAAATAATCTAATTCCTTTTCCATCAACAAGCCCGCCGCCGCTTGCTTCACGTATTTTGTGATGCCAACAGTTGAAGCGTGCGCGCGATGCGCCGTGCCGAAAGCGTCGTTCACATAAACGTCGCACAGGCTCGCTAATTCACGCGCGAATTCGTCATCGTTTTTTTCTTCCTCTTTGTGAAAGCGTAGATTCTCAAGCAGCAAAACGTCGCCATCCGTTAAGGATGCGACTTTAGCTTTTGCTTCCTCGCCGATGCAATCTTCACTAAAAGCAACAGGTTTGCCGAGCAACTGCGAAAGATGTTCGGCGATAGGACGCAAACTATATTTCTCAACGCGTTCGCCCTTTGGTCTGCCGAGATGTGAGGCAAGTATCACACGCGCGCCTTGCTCCATCGCATATTGAATCGTCGGCAACGCGCCGCGTATGCGCGAATCATCTTCAACCGCGCCGTCCTTCAAAGGCACGTTGAAATCAACGCGTATAAAAACACGCTGCCCTTTCAGGTCAAGGTCTCTGATTGAAAGCTTATTCATAAAAGTACAAAACAGTTTTCAGTTGTCGGTTTTCAGTTCTCAGATATTACTGAAAACTCAAAACTGTAAACTTAAAACTCTCAGAACCCTTTTTGCGCGATATATTTAACCAGATCGCGCACGCGGCAGGAGTAGCCCCATTCGTTGTCGTACCATGAAAGCACTTTGACTAGATTTTTGCCGATGACCTTTGTGTATTCCGCATCAACGATGGACGAATTCGGGTTCTTACGATAATCTGTGGAAACAAGCGGCTCTTCCGAGTAGGCGAGGATGCCGCGCAATTCTTCGTTGGCCGCGTTCTTCAAAGCTTTATTAACGTCTTCCGTCGTCGTTTCTTTTTCGACTTGCATCACGACATCAACCAGCGAAACGTTCGGCGTCGGCACTCTCACGCTGATGCCGTCAAATTTGCCTTTGAGTTCCGGCAAGACGAGCGCGACGGCTTTCGCTGCGCCCGTTGAAGTCGGAATCATCGAAAGCGCGGCGGCGCGCGCGCGGCGTAAATCTTTATGCGGCAGATCAAGCAGTTGTTGATCGTTTGTGTACGAGTGAATCGTCGTCATCTGCGCCGAGCGTATGCCGAATTTTTCGTGCATTACTTTAGCGACGGGCGCAAGGCAGTTCGTCGTGCAGGAAGCATTGGAGATGATGTGATGCGTCGCCGCGTCATACTTGTCTTCGTTGACGCCGAGCACAATCGTAATGTCTTCGTTTTTGGCGGGAGCGGAGATAATCACTTTTTTGACGGAGCCGCGCAGGTGCTTTTTCGCGTCTTCGGCATTCGTGAAATGTCCCGTCGATTCGATGACGATTTCCGCGCCGACCGCATTCCAATCAATTTGCGCAGGGTCTTTTTCAGAGAAGACACGCAACTCTTTACCGCTGACTTTGATGCCGTTCTCCGTGTGCGTGATTTCCTCTTCCAGATTGCCGAGCACAGAATCATACTTGAGCAAGTGCGCGAGTGTCTTTGTGTCCGTTAAATCGTTGACGGCGACGAAATCTATTTCTTTATCGCCGAGCGCGGTGCGCAGAACGTTGCGCCCGATGCGTCCGAATCCGTTGATGCCGACTTTGACTGCCATAAGTTTTCGCCCTCAATCGTTGCAATTATGGGAACAGCGCTTCCCGTTTTCGGACATAAGCCGCCTGATTCTTTTCCGCACACACGTTTACAAGGCGCGTCCTGTAGAGAATCCACAGGGAATAAGCCTTGCTATGAAAAGAAGAGGCCAAGATAATGCGCGCCCGCCGCGACTGTCAAGCAGCATATGTCAGCGCTCATGTTTTTGAAACCGCGTGCGCCCGCCTTTCGTAGTAGGATAAGAACATGCGCGTGCTTTAATCGTTTAACGCCTAACGCGCGTGTCACAGACCCTTTCATCAAGGGATCAATTTCAAGGAGCTTTTGGTTCGATGAGCATTCGCTTTATACACCGCTGCCTGCGCAATCTGACGCTCTGCTTTGTTTCTTTCGGTCTGTGTGCGCCCACAACAATCATGGCGCAGACGCCTTCGACGCAAACGCCAACGCCGACCACGCAAGTGCCTTCGCAGCAGACGCCGAGCAATCCCGCGCAGCGCGATGCGACGCGCCCGCCCATTACGCAAGAACGCCAGCCCGTGCCCGAACAAGCGCGCCCGATCACGCAAGACCCGACCGCGCCGCCCGGCACACAGCGATCTTCGCCGCAAGCACCGCCCGGCACAAACGTTTCGCCGCAGGGCACACAGCAAACGCCCGCGCCCGGCATCAGCGGTCAGACAACTCAGCCGACAACGACATCGCCGCCGACGCCGCTTTCGCCTATAACTTCTGGCGACGTATTAACAACGCCCAATGCGACAACAGATCAACCCTCACGCGACCCGGCGTTTCCGAATCAACAGCCGCGCCCCGTGCCGCCCTTGCCGAATCTTTCGCGGCTCGGCATACGCAGCGATGCTTCTATCACTTTAACGCTCAACGAAGCGATTCGCCGCGCGCTTGAAAGCAACAACGATATTGAAGTAGCGCGCACCAACGTGCGTTTCGCGGAAACGTCTTTACGCGCGTTGCAGGGCATTTACGATCCTGTCTTCAGCATCACGCCGCAAATTGACAATCGCATACAGCCGCAGGCCAATCGCTTCGCCGGTGCGGGTCAATCCGGCACTGTCTCGTTTACCAACTTAACGCTCAGCCCGACTGCCACTAAATTCTTTCAAACGGGCGGCGGGCGCTACGATGTCTTTTTCAACAACACGCGCCAGACGACCAACTCGACTGCGAATATTTTCAATCCTGTTTACTCCGCCAATTTCGGCGTGACCTTTACGCAGCCGCTTCTGCGTGATCGTTCGATTGACAATAATCGCCGCGAGATACGCATCCAGCGCACGCGGCTCGCGCAAACGGACGCAGACTTTCGCCGCCAGACAATCGAAGTCATCGCGCAGGTGCAACGAAATTACTGGGATTTGGTTTTTGCGATTCGCAATCAACAAAATCTCATTAGCAATCTCAATCTGACGCGCGAGCAATTTCGCCAGACCGAAGCGCGTATCGCCGCCGGAGCGTTGCCTCCCTTAGAGCGCGCAGAGGTGCAAACCGAACTCGCCAATCGTGAATCGGATTTGCTGCTCGCATCGCAAAACGTTTCTATCGCCGAAAACAATTTGAAGCAATTGATTCTGCGTGATCCGACTTCAGCCGAATGGACTGCGTCGCTTCTCCCGACAGAGGAACCCGTGTTTGATTCCGCGCCCGTCAATCTCGCCGACGCGCTGAATGAAGCGCGCACCAATCGCCCTGAACTCTCCCGCCTGAAATTGCAACAGGACATTAGCAACATTGATTTGCAATTCTTCAAGAATCAAACGCGCCCGCGCATTGATATTCAATCGACGCTTTCAACGACAGGGCAGGCAGGCACACCCGTGCTCTCGAACTTCTCGGATACCACAACCGGATTCGGAACGACAACAGGCGCTCAAGTGCCGCTCATCACGGGCGACCCGACGACCAGCGCGAACGCTTTTCTTTTGCAGCAGATCAACGCCGTGCGAACCGACGCGAGATTAGGTTTGTCACCGATCACTTCCCCGCTTGTTACGCCAGTCCAACAGTCAACTGGCATTCCGTCGAATCTAATCGGCGGCTACGGGCAAACGCTCGCCAACTTGTTCGGCTTTAACACGCGTAACATCGTCGTCGGAGTCGCAATCCAAGTGCCGTTTCGCAACAAAACGGCGCAGGCGAACTTAGCGGGCGCGCAGATTCAACGCACGCAGCTTGAAGCGTCTATGCGCCAGCAGGAACAGATTATCGAAGTCGACGTGCGCAACGCCGCGCAGAATGTCGAGACGGCCAGACGCCGCGTGTTGGCCGCACGCGCCGCGCTTGAAAGCGCCGAAACGCAATTGTCGGGCGAGCGCCGCCTTAACCAAGTCGGACGCTCCACCACTTTCTTTCTCTTTCAACGCGAGAACCAATTAGCCAATGCGCGCTTTCTAGAATTACGCGCGCAGACCGATTACAGCAAAGCGCTCGCCGATTTACAACGCGCCACGTCAACCACATTGCGCGCCAACAACGTGATTGTTGAATCGCCGACCGCGCCCTAAACAAACAGCAACTTTCACAGGCGCATCAGCGTGCGTTGAACCTCGCAGCAGTTGACGGTTCAACGCACGCGCTTTTATGCTCACGCACGAAAGATATATTAAGAACAATACATCAATACGCTGCCGCCGCAATCATCTTGAAGATCACCGCGACGATTATCGCTTTCAATGAAGCCGCCAATATACGCTACGCGTGCGAAGCGGTGGCGTGGGCTGACGAAGTGCTCGTCGTTGATTCCGAATCAACGGATAAGACGCGTGAAATCGCACAGGAATGCGGCGCGCGCGTCATCGAAAAATCGTGGCAGGGATTCGCCACGCAAAAGCAGTTCGCGGCAGACGCGGCGATGCATGAATGGATTTTCAGTCTCGATGCAGACGAACGGGTCTCGAAAGAACTGCTTCACTCAATCGAAGCTTTGCGTGCGAAGAACGTAGAGCAACTCGCGGACGGCTATCGCATCGCGCGCAAATCTTTTTATATGGGACGCTGGATTCGCGGCGGCGATTGGTATCCAGATTATCAATTGCGTTTATACAGAAAATCCAGCGGGCATTGGGCGGGCGCATACATTCACGAATCTGTTGAGATGGACGAAGGGGCGCGTGTTGAAAAACTTGCGGGCGATCTGTTGCATTACAGCATCCGAAGCGCGGCAGAGCATCATCGCATCATCGGCGAACGTTACGCGCCGCTCGCCGCGCGCCAGATGTTTGAGCGCGGGCGTCGCGCTTCATTTCTGAAAATCGCGACGGCGGGGACGGCGGCTTTTCTGCGCAGCTTCATTCTCAAAGGCGGCTTTCGTGACGGCCTCGCCGGTTATACTATCGCACGCTTCGCCGCACACCACGCCTTCCTCAAATACTCTCTGCTGTGGGAATTACAAAACCAGCCGCGCGAAGCTCAAAAATAATTACTACGCAACGTTACGCGCGACTACGCAAAGCAGTGTGAACAATTGCTTACTCGCCGGTATTTTCAGTATTAAGACGCAATTCGGAGAGTGGTAAAAGTTGACGCGGCGTCGGACTTGCAATAGTAGCGCGTGGCATCGCCTGCGACGTGACGACCTCGGTGAGCAGTTGATCTTCCATTTGCCTGTTGTCGGCGATATTGTTGCCTTGATCGAGAATCACAAACACAATTGTCCCCGCGTCTTTCGTGTAAACAAGTCCCGCGAGGCTCGCCATCCCGCCATCGACTTCCTGTGTGAGTGTTCCGGTTTTGCCGATCACCGCGCCTTCCAGACCAGTGCCCGCCATCCTGCGCCGGAGTGTTCCCCGATCATCGCTTGCGACCGCCATAATATCTTCCGGTTCCAATCCCTGTCGCTTTATTTCATTGACGAGCGCGCGCACGATTGTCAAAAGACCGCGCGGCGTCAAACGATTGTGCTCGCGCCCGCTCGTTCGCTCAATGGTGACTTGATCTGCCGGAAGTTTGAGGTCAGCGACGAGAAATTGCTGCACGGCATTTGGGCCACCGACGACCACGCCGATGTGCTCTGCGATGAAATTGCTTGAACGTGCGTTCATATAAAGCAGTATGTCGCGCAGCGGATATGATTCCAGCGCGAGCAGCGGTTCGGAATTCGCAGGCGCGTCTGCAACATCAATTCGCGCATTGCCTAACTTTAATACCTTGCCCAAACGCGCGCCGGACTCCTGTGGCGATTCGCTGAAATTGAAAGAGAAATCCGTCGAGACGCTGATGCCGTCGCTGATTTTTTTAATGCCGCGCTCATGCAGAGCCTTCCCGATCATCGCCGCCGACGCATCGCCAAAAGTCGGATCGCTTCCGCTAACGTAAAGCCGCCCGCGCAAGACGCCCGTTTTATCAACGTCGCCTTCGGCAAACACGCGCGTCTTAAAGCGATACTGCGCGCCGAGTTTCTTGAGCGCAACCAGCGAAGTTGAAAGCTTGATTAATGATGCCGGATTAAACGTCATGTCCGCATTGTGCGCGGCAAAGACACGATTGCCGTCAAAGCTTTCAATCAACACGCCATGCGTTTCCGGTTGTTCGCCACGCGCCACATACCACGTCGCCGCATCAAAAATCGCCACCCCACCCGCGCGCTTGACGGCAATATCAGAAACGGCCTTTGAGGATACAAACGATCCGGCGACAACAGTAGACGCTTCAGGCACGCGCTCGACAAAAGCGTGTGGCACAAAGCTCAAAGCCGCGATCACTGTCAGGCCGAGCGCGAGCATTAAGAGGATCGGTTTACGAGGATTCAAATCTTATCTCCCAGCCCATTAAATATTTCGCAAATTGCCATAAACACCGTATCATGCGTAAATGTTTACGTGCGCGTCAAGCACGTGAATCGCTTGCTGCGTCATTCAATATCCCAAGTTAACTTATGATTCAAACTTTTTCAGCAGACCCGACGTTCGACCTTCCGCCGTTTGCGACATCCATTTTCATCTTTGCCTTCGGCGCGATTATCGGCAGCTTTCTTAACGTTGTGATCCATCGTCTGCCGCGGGAAGAATCAATTGTCTTTCCGAATTCACGTTGTCCTGCGTGCGGCGCAAACATCAGTTTCTACGATAACATCCCCGTACTTAGTTACTTAATCTTACGCGGGCGTTGCCGCACTTGCCGCGCGTCGATTTCCGCGCGCTATCCGGCGGTCGAAATGCTGACGGGACTGCTTTATGTATCGGTCTTTTTGCACGATGGATTAACGTTTACGCTCTCTTTCAATCTTTTATTTGTCACGGCGCTCATCGCGCTCATCTTTATTGACGCGGAATTTATGATTTTGCCGGACGCGATTACCTATCCGGGAATGCTCTTTGCCATCGTCGCGCGCCTTGCGATTCCCTATTTTACAGGCCGTCCTGTTTTCGACGATCTCGCTTCATTGCTGCACGGCACGCTCGCAGGCTGGCCTGTGTGGGCGGCATCGCTGTGCGGCGCGGTGTTGGGAGCATTGGCGGGCGGCGGCTCGCTGTGGCTCATCGGTTGGTTATGGGAGCGTCTGCGCGGCGTGGAAGCGATGGGACTCGGCGACGTGAAGATGATGTTGATGGTCGGCGCTTATCTGGGCTGGCGTTTAACGATTCTAACGATTTTTCTCGGCGTGCTGACAGGATCAATCGCGGGTGTGTCTTTGATGATCGGGCGCGGCAATCGTGATTTGCAGATGATGTTGCCGTTCGGCATTTTTCTCGGACTTGGCTCAATTATCGCGTTGCTCTTCGGCACCAGTATTATCAATTGGTACGTCGCGCAATTTGTTCCCAGATAACTACAGCCTTACAGAACCATAGTTTGTTTGAGCGTTTCAGGAATCGAGCGGCGTTCAGTTTTTCGCGTTAGGCTTATGGCATCACGGCAGAGAAATCGTTTGCAGTTGTGGTTGTGGATGCTGGGAGCGCTGTTTTTGTTCGCCAACTTAATTGCGCTCGCAACAATTCTCAACCAACCCATCTCTGCCGCCGCCCGCGCTCCGTTGTTGCTAACCGTCTTTATCGTCACGATTCTTTTCAGCCTGCTCGGAATTTTTCTACTTCTCAGGAGCACACTCAATCCATACCGCAAACTCGTCGGCGTCGCGGAGCAAGCGTCGCTCGCTACAGGTTCGAGCAGAGCGCCAGATGAAGCGCAGTTCGTCTTAGAGACTTTTCAAACAGTCGTCGCGCAGCTTCAAGCACAGCAACAGGAACTCCAAAAACTGAACGCGCAAACAAGCGCACGCGCCGCGTCAGCCGAAGAATTCAACGAGCGTATCGTCGCCAGCGTTCCTTCCGGCCTTATCGCCTTCAACGCGCATGGCACAGCCACTGTGGTCAACGCTCCGGCGCGCGCTATTCTTGAAACAAACGGCGAAGCGCTCGGTCAACACGTTTCGGCTTTACTGCGTAACGCGCCCGGTCTCGCCGAAATGGTCATGCGCTGCCTTGCAACGGGCGAAGTTTATCGCCGCGAAGAAGTCGCCGCGACCAGAACAATGGGTGGCATCAAGCAACTCGGAGCAACCATCGCGCCGATTGAACTCCTGCCCGAACGCGGCGTGCTCTGTCTGCTCACGGACATCACGGAAATCACGCAACTGCGCGAGCAGATCGCGCTCAAAAAGAATCTCGCCAATCTAGGCGAAATGTCCGCAGGCCTTGCGCATGAATTCAAAAACGCGCTCGCCACACTGCACGGCTACGCACAGCTTCTGCAACGCACGCACGCGAGCGAAAGCGGCAACGCGGCTGCCACCGCGATGCTTCAGGAAGTGCGCAATCTGGCTGATATGGTGACGGCCTTTCTCAATTTCGCGCGCCCGCAAACGCTCGAACTCGCCAACGTTTCGCTGCATGAAATCGTCTTAGACTGCGCCGCCGAATTAAACACGCTCTTTGACGAATCCCATATCACGTTTTCCGTTGAAGGCGAGTTGATGGAAGCCCGCGCCGACGCCACACTTTTACGTCAGGCCGTGCTCAACTTGCTACGCAACGCCGCCGAAGCGATTGATGAAAGCAGCACAGAGCGTCGCGTCACAGTGCGTGGCGCTCACGAAAACGATGCGCATGGCAAAGAGTGGGCGAGCCTTAAAATTGAAGATACCGGAAGCGGCATTGATCCATCAGACATCGAGCGCATCTTTATTCCCTTCTTCACAACTAAATCGAAAGGTCACGGCATCGGCCTTGCGCTCGCTCACCGTGTCATCACAGATCATGGCGGCAAGCTCATCGTCGCCAATTCCGCCGCCACAGAAGGTGCGATCTTCACAATCAGTTTGCCGGTTTGATCGCTGCACCAACTTCGTTAAGCAGTGATTGTCAACACGGCGATCTCCGGCGGGACGCGAAAGCGAACGGGCAAAACACTTGTGCCGATGCCTGTCGTGACAAACAACAGGTGATTGTTTTCGCGCACGAAACCCGCCGCAAAACGCTGGCCGAACTCGGATGGCACGACGAGCCTCCCGACAAACGGCAAATTCACTTGCCCGCCGTGCGTGTGTCCCGCGATGGTCAAGCCGACGCGCTCAGGCATTCGTATAAACAGATCAGGATTATGTGTGAAAGCGATGATTGATGCTTGCGCTGGAACGTTGCGCAGCGCTCCTTCGATGTTCGGGTTTCCCGTCCAAAGATCGCCCAGACCGGCGAGCCATATTGTCTGACCGTCAAGCTGAATCGGCGCAGCCTCGTTTTCCAGCACGCGAATGCCCGCGCGCTCTAAAGCACGCTGCACGCGGTTACCGTCATACCACCTATCGTGATTGCCGAGCACAGCGTAAACACCACGACGCGCACGCAGGTTCTTCAAGATACCGGCAATCTTTTCCGGCTCGATTAAATTTGCGCCCAACTCGTTGCCAACCATGAAATCGCCCGGAAGCAATATCAAATCCGGGTTCAAATGATTCGTCTGCGCGATTACTTGCTGCAACTTTTCGAGTGTGATGTGCGGCGAGCCGACGTGCAAATCCGACAGCACAGCAACGCGCATTCCGTTGAACGCGGAAGGCCAATTCGGAAAACGCACAGTTGCTTCGTTAATGACAATTCGATTTGGCTCGATAAATACAGACCAGATAGCAAGTCCTAAACAGCACGTTAGAAACAGAACAAGCAATGTACCGAAGTAGAATCTTTTACCGCGCGGCATGTTGTGCCTCGCCGTGTACGCCGCGCGGAAAATATTCGCGCCAGCGTTTATCAACTAGCTCTGCGATGTCTGGGCGCACGACGAGTTCCGCAGGATAGCCGGGCTTCATGCGCGCATCTATCACGATGGGCGCTTCATACGCAAGATGATGGCGATGCACGCTAGCACTTGCCGCATGAATGTCTGACGCGGGTTCAAATCGCGTCCATGTCGCCCATAAAAAATCCGTGACGTTGCGCGCCACACTCGCATCGTCATGCAGTATGACGACTTGCCAATCCTTAAAAGCATCTTCGCGCGCGATCCGTGTGGCCTGCGTTGCGTCTTCAACGTATGATGCGGCTTCGACGACGAGACATCCGGCGCAGAAGACTTCGGCGCGTTTGATGCCGTGCGGCAGCGTCCCGCGAAACTCGCGCGGTAGTTCGCGCACGGCTTCACCTAAACCCATCAAAATCGCTTTGCTTCCCTCGTTGACTTTGCCGCTCGTGTAATCGAGCGTGTCCATCGAAAGATTTGAAAGCACAAACAAATCCGTTTCCCAACGCACGCGCGCCAGCACATGCTCGAACAGTGAGCGAAAGTCGCGCAAGTTTTGCGGCGTGTCCGTAAGGATCAGAAACTTGGTTAAAGAAAGCTGGCCTTCTCCTAATATGCGAAAGGCGGAAACGAGCGCCTCGCGTCCATAGCGTTCGCGCACGACCGCCGCGCACAAAGAATGAAAGCCTGTCTCGCCATACGTCCACAGATCGCGCACGCTCGGCATCACAAGCGGAAAGACCGGCGATAAAAGTTTCTGCAAATAATCGCCGATGTAAAAATCTTCCTGACGCGGTTTGCCCACAACAGTCGCCGGATAAATCGCGTCGCGTCTGTGAAAGACAGCGTCTGCATGAAAGACTGGGTAATCGTGCTGCAAAGAGTAGTAACCGTAATGATCGCCGAACGGCCCTTCTGCTCTACGCTCATGCGGCGCGATATGTCCGGCAATCGCAAACTCCGCTTCAGCAACGAGCCTGTGCCCCGCATCAAGCGGACTCTTCGCCATACGAATCTTTTCGCCAGCCAGCACGGACGCGAGCACAAGTTCAGGCACGTCTTCCGGCAATGGCGCAATCGCAGAGAGAATGAGCGCGGGCGGGCCGCCCAAGAAAACCGTGACCGGCAAAGCTTGATTCAGGCGCTCTGCTTCGTGATGATGAAAGCCGCCGCCCTTGTGTATCTGCCAGTGCATTCCCGTCGTCGCATTGTCAAAGCGCTGCACGCGGTACATGCCCAAGTTGTGTTTGCCCGTGCTTGGATGCTCCGTGTAAACAAGCGGCAATGTCACGAACGCGCCGCCGTCTTCTTGCCACGTCGTCAAGATCGGCAACTCATTCAAGCGCGTCGGTTGATCCACAACTTCAAGCACAGGCGCGTGTCGGACTTTGCGCGTGCCGAGTTTCAATGCTTCGAGCGCCAGCGCGCGATGTTGCCACAACTGTTTGGGACGCGGCGGCAATAGTGCTTCGGCCAGATGCACGACTTCGCGCACAAGCTTTTCCGGTTTTGCGCCGAAGGCGAGTTCAATGCGGCGCAATGTTCCAAATAGGTTTGTGACGACCGGATAAGGACTATTCCTGACACGCTTGAAAAGCAGTGCCGGGCCATTTTGCGCGATCACGCGACGATGAATTTCCGCCAGCTCAAGATACGGATCAACCTCAACGTCAATTTCGAGTAGATCGTTTTCGCGCGCGAGGAGTTGCAGGAATGAGCGAAGATTTTTGTGCATGATTTGAAAGGCACGAATAGTATAGCGTGCCGTGCCTTAAAAATCAGTAATCAGGAACGCAACTAAATTTTGGCGTCAATTGTCTGAGAGCGGAACTGAACTCGTTGATTGATGCGGGCGTGTCGCTTTGTTGGCGGGTGGCTGCGCTAAGCGGCGTTCGATTTCGCGCGTGGCGAATTGTGCGGCGTCGGCGACTCGCGGATCATCTGCCGTAGTATAGGGTTTGATTTGTTCAATTGTCGCGGCGTCGCCGTTGCGCGCAAAGGATTCGAGCAGTTTGATTTTCGTCGTGGCGTTGACGAGATCGAGAAATTTGTAAAGCGGCTCCGGCGTTTCAAGCTGCGCGAGATATGATTCGGATTGATTCGTGCGCGAAGAGTCGAGCGACTGCACGACATTAAATAATGCTTCACGTTTGCCCATACGATAGAGCGCCCAATCAAGCGCGAGACGCACGCGCGCATTCTTTTCCTGCAAGCGATAACCTTCCACTAAATTTCGCGGTTGCGGGTCGGCAAGCCGCGCGAGTTCTTCGGCGGCGCGCTGGCGCTCCACAGCATCGCGGTTGATTAATCGCCGCACAGTAATCAACGCGCTTTGATGCGTTGAATCAACTCTCTCATCCGGCTCTGTTGGCATTGCCGTTGTTTGAGCCTGCGCGACGATGCTTCCCACAATTAACAGTAAAAGAAAAAAGGCGATGCGAAAGTGTTGCTGCTTCATCATTATTTTCAACCTAAGTTTACTGCTGTACGGCGCTCGCCGCATTCGCGCGGCGCAGGGTAGCGCTGTTTAAGTCGAGCGCTGCTTCGGGTATGACTTCGACGTTCGGGAATTGCTTGCGCAAGTCACTCAAAAACTTCTTCGCGTCGCCGACGATCACGATGTCTGCGCCTCTTGCATCGAGTGCGCTTCCGGCGAATTGTTGCACATCGCTTGCCTGTATCGCCTGCACGTTGTCTAGGTAGCGATTGATTTCGTCGAGGCTCAAGCCGTAGAGCGCAATCATTCCGACCTGCGCCACGAGACCCGCCGTTGTTTCAAGCCCGCGCGAGAAATTTCCCGTCAGCACGGCTTTGCGTGGCGTGAGTTCGGCAATCGAAATGGGTTCGCTCGATAAGCGATTGAGTTCACTTGCGAGCAGTGCGGCGACAATTGCTCCCGATTCGTTTTTCGTTTGCGTCGCGGCGACGAACGGGCCGACCTCGCGGCGTGCGCTGATTGAACTCGATGCGCCGTAGCTCAATCCGCGCTTAATGCGAATCTCTTGATTAAGGCGCGCGGAATAGCCGCCGCCGAGAACGGAATTGGCAACAAGCGCGCGAAAATAGTTCGGATCGGTTCGCTTGATGCCCGTGCGCGTCAGCACGACCGCCGCTTGTCCAGCATCCGGTTTATCAATTACTACAACGCGTGATTGATTGCTTCTTGTTCTGCTCGTCGTGCTCGTCGCAGCTTCTTTAGCAGCGCTCATCTGCGGTAAAGGCGTTGCGGGCTTCGGCCAATCGCCGAACAATTGCTCGGACAGCTTAAAAGCGTCGCTTGCTTTGATGCCGCCGCCGATAACAAGAATCGCGTTGTCCGAACGATAGTAAGTTGAATGCAAACGCGTGATGTCGTCTCGTTTAATGCGCGCGAGAGATTCGGGCGTGCCGGACAAAGGATGACCATACGGAGCATCGCCAAAGACGACGCGTGCGGCAACGGCGCGTGCGAGCGTTCCCGGTTGACGCAAAGAGACGTTCACTTCATCAAGCGCCTGCACGCGTAAACGCTCGATCTCTTCCGGCTTGAACGCAGGACGGCGCGCCACGTCTGCGAGTATCTCCATCGCGGGCGCAAGTTTTGACGACATGACGTTGAAGCTAGCGGAAGATGAATCCCAGCCAGCACCGGAATCAAGCGAGCCGCCGAGCGCTTCGATGGCTTCGGCGATCTGCGGCGCAGTGCGCGTCGCAGTTCCCTTCGTCAATAGATTCGCCGTCATCTGCGCGAGTCCGGCAAGCTGCGGCGGATCAACTTCGCCGCCGTTCTTAATCAGCAATTGCGCGGCGACGAGCGGGTCATCTTTCTTTTCAATAACGATCACGCGCAGACCATTGCGCAGAGTTTTCTCAATTGGCTTCGGGAAACTAACCGAGCGCGGCGCAGACGGCGACGGTGGAGTTTCCTGCTGTGCCAAGATGGGCGGTGTGGCTGTAAATAAAATTGCGGAAAGCGCAAAGATCACATTGAGCCAAAGGAATTTAGTCAAACGTATCATTTTCAGTTTCTCCAAAAGGGCAACTTTATTCTTACGCGTGGCGTTATCGGTTCGCTCCAGAATTTTCGTCAAGCTCAAATGCGCTTACTCTAGCGAGAAGTTATAGGTGATCGTACCCAAGACCTTAACAGGCTTACCATACAAAAGCGTCGGCGAAAAACGCGCGAGCCGGGCGGCTTCTACCGCCGCCTTTTGCAACTCCGGCGGGCCGCTTACAGATTCGATTTTTATAACGTTACCCTTCTCATCTACTATAAGGCTAACCGTGACTGCGCCAGTCACACGGGCTTTTCTAGCTTTCTTCGGATACTTTGGCGCAGGCTTAAAAACTGCATGTCCGTTGAGTACATCTGCTTGCTCAACCGCCTGATTGTCATTTGTCAGATCGGATATTTGTTTAGCACTATCTTTATTGACAGTAATATTCGAGGTTTGTGAGTGCTCAGGCTTGCCTTCCGCTCGTCGCATTGCTTCCGGCAAATAATTTATGACGACGCGATTTGTGTCAGTAAAGTATTTGCGCATGACGCGTTGAATGTCTGCGGCGGTGATGGATTGCAGTTGTTCGATGTCCGTGTTGACGCGTTTGGCATCGCCTTGAATCACCACTGCGTCGCCGAGTGCGAGTGCTCTGCCGAAGTTGGTTTCGCGTTCGCGGAACTGCGTTGTGACGAGTTGGTTTTTGGCTTTGCTTAACTCTGCGCTAGTTACTGACTCGTTTTGCATTCTGGTGATTTCAGAGAGCATCGCACGTTCAGCATCTTCCGGTTTTTTGCCGCTTGCGAGCGTTGTTTTGATGATGAAGAGACCTGTGGCTTCGCGTAAATCCGCGTTGCCTTCGGCGCTCTGCGCTAACTGCTGCTCATAAACAAGCGAGCGATAGAGGCGTGATGATTCGCCCGCCGCGAGAATGGCTTGCGCGATGCGCAGCGCGTAAGTATCCGAATCGGCTTTCGGCGGAATCAAGTATGTTAGTTCAACGGCGGGCAATGGAACGTTCGTGCCGTACTCCGTATAGCGGCGCGACATAGTGCGCGACGCTTCTTTGATTTGAACGCGTGGCACAGACGTGTTCGGGTTCGTGATATTGCCGAAATATTTATCAACCCATGCGTCGAGTTGTTTGCGATCAAAATCGCCCGCGACGATCAATGTGGCGTTGGCCGGACGATAAAAGGTGGTGTGAAAGGCGCGCACGTCGGCGAGCATCGCGGCTTCTAAGTCTTTGATGCTGCCGATGGTCGGGCGCTTGTATGGGTGCGTCGTGTAAGACAATTGCGAAGTCAAAAGATAATCGAGTTTGCCGTAGGGCGGCGCAAGCACGCTCTGACGAAACTCTTCCTGAACGACGGCGCGCTCGGACTTAAAGTTCGGATCATCAACGTTGAGTGAGGAAAGACGGTCAGCTTCCGCCCAGATCAAAGTCTCCAAGTAATTGGACGGCACCGTTTCAAAATAGACCGTCACGTCGTCGGCGGTAAACGCGTTGTTGACGCCGCCGACATCTTCCGTCAAACGATCCAGCATTTCAGACTTCATGTGCTTCGTGCTCTTGAACATTAAGTGCTCGAAGAGATGCGCGAAGCCGCTGCGATTTTCCGGGTCGTCTTTGCTGCCGACGTGATACCACACCTGAATCGACACGGTCGGACTGGCATGGTCTTCGATGCTGTAAAACTTCAGCCCGTTCGGAAGCGTGCGCGCGCGGTAATCAAGGCGCGGTATGACGGTTTGCGCATGAGAGATTGACGCTACGTGTAAAACGCTTGCCGCAAGAATTGTCAGCGCAACGAAAGTAATCGAGAAACGACGCATGTATTATCAACTCCGCTTTTTGTAGAATGGCACAGGACGACGAAGCGCAAGTGTAAAGATTTATTCACTGCGCACGCAAGGAATTTGGATGCACTAGGCAAGCAGCAGTGTTGCACGCAGGCGTCGCACGGCAAGTTGGCGATGAAGTTTATTTTGCTTGCAATGTAGAAAGGAATAACGGTCGGCGGCTCTTGCGCGCTGTGATCAATCAACGTCGAGCGGATTAATGAACGGCTTATCTTTATCTTTGTCGGCGCGCTTCATCGCTTCCTGAAACTTTTCTTCGAGCAAGCGTTCGCGATCCTTTTGCGAGTTCAATTCCTGCGAAAAGAGTTGATTGCGCGCTTCTTTTTGTTTATCCAACCCCTTCAACATCTCATCGAAAGAAGCGACGGGCTTAGCTTTCTCTTCGTGTGAGATGACAGCGCCGGTTTGCGCGTCAACCGTGATCGTCGCTTCGCAGCACGGGCACAAGATTGTAAAGCGCGTTGAATTCATCTTTAGCAAACTCCCGACGCATTAACGCAGCCACACCTTTTACAAGCAAGATACATGCAGAGACGCTTGCGGCGGGCGACCACAGAAATCCTTAATGGGCAGCGTTCAAGTGAAAGCTGCCCATTAGGAAAGCTCCGGCTTGACCTTTTACAAAGGCTAAGGTGTGACCGCATTTTTGATCGCGCGGCCGGTCTTCTTGGCACCCTCAACCGTCTTTTCGCCAACGACTTTAGCGCCTTCGCCGGTCTTCTTACCGACCGTCTTGGCCGTGTCGCCCGTCTTCTCGACAACGGTTTTGCCGCCCTCATAAGTTTTTTCGCCCACGGTCTTCGCCGCGTCGCCCGTCTTATCAATCACCTTGCCCGCGCCTTCTTTCGTCGCCGAAGCAGCATCCTTTGTTTTATCCGCGACGTAGCCAGACGCATCGCTGATAGCATTGCCCGTCGCGGAGAGCGCGCTTTCGACTTTGTTCTCCGGCAAGTCTCGTGGCTCGCCTACGCGTGGGTAAACTCTCGCCGTGCGTTTTCCGTCGCGCGTTGTGACGACAACTTTTTCAATGCGGCTGTTGTTGTTCCTGAACGTGCGCGTCTCTGTCGTCACGCTGCTCTCGTGCGTCGTGGTGATATCTGATTCGTCCGGCGCGGTACGCGGCTGTTCGGCGTTCGATTGCTGCGTGTTCGCCGTAGTCGTCATAGTACTGGTCGCCGTGTTCGTCGCTTCAACATTGGCGTTCGTCGTTGGTGCTTCGGTCTTCGCGCAACCGAAGTTCACGAGGGATACGAACATCGCGCACAATCCAATGATAATTTTAAGACGCATAATTATTCTTCTCCTATGGCTGTCTAAAACTGAAGTGGGTGGCGAGACTCAAAACAAGCCGCCATCATGTTAAAATGTTGGAGCGATTGACGGAGCTTGAATTCGCCACCTCAAGTTTGAAGCACGAGACGGGAATCGAACCCGCAACCCCCGACTTGGGAAGACGATGCTCTACCATTGAGCTACTCGTGCTAAATCTCAAGCACTACGTGACGGAGCGCATAATCTGCCGCCCATCTGATACCACACGCGTCCTGTTTTGCACTGGACGCGATATAACTGACGCCCGTCATCAGCAACTAAATCATATTTATGCCCTGAACCAAAAGGCACAGACACAAGATACCCGGCAACAACAAAAGCCGCCAGAATTCTAGCTTCACTTAAGTTTCCTATGTCTCCAGTATACATAAAACAAATGTTTTAACGTCGAAAGCATAATCCAAATTAAGCAGAGAAAGCAAAGCGCGCGGCATTAGTCAGCTTCCTCGCGCGACGTAACTGATCGTTCGATTAAGTTGCGCGCAATTTCGCCGATCCGCAAGGTGTCTTCCGGTTTGCGTAAACAGCCCTGCGCGCCAGCTTTCGCTGCTTCTTCGCTGTTGAGCAGATCAGCGAAGGCCGTGTAGAGAAGAATCGGCGTGCGTTGATCGAAGTTACGAATTTCGCGGCACAACTCAATGCCGTCTTTGTCCGGCAAACCAACATCGAGCAGAATCAAATCGAAGTGTCTGGCACGCGCCAGCCTCAAACCATCGTCGGCTGTTTCCGCACTCGTCACCGTAAAACCTTGTTGCTGCAAACTCCACTCAATCAGTTCACGAGTGTCTGAAGTATCTTCGACAAAAAGAATGCGGCGATTAGCAGCTTCAACCATTTCTGATTTCCCTTTTAGACGAACAGTCAGATGAATCTGATTGCGTTGTTGCGAATCGAGCGCGGACGCAAATCGTTATTTAATATAGCGGCGCATCAAGTCTGCCCACAGCCCATGTGATTTTAGAATTAATTCCGTGACTTCGCGGACAGCGCCGCGTCCTCCCGCAGCTTGCGTGACATAATGCGCGGCGGCGCATGTTTCTTCTGTCGCGTCGGCGACGGCGACGGCCAACTCCACGCGCTGCATCAATGGAATGTCCGTCACATCGTCGCCGATAAAAGCGACTTCCGCATCTGTGACTTTGGCTTCGTCAAGCAATTCTTCGTAATCTTTGATTTTGTCCCAAGTTCCCTGCCGCACAAAATGCACGCCCAAATCCTGCGCACGCCGTTCGACTGCGCGCGACGTGCGGCCAGAGATAATGCCCGAACGCAAGCCTGCGCGATGAAAAAGTACGAGGCCGTGACCGTCTCGTACATGAAAATTCTTTTGCTCGCTGCCGTCGTCAAGCAGCGTAATCAATCCGTCCGTAAGCACGCCGTCGCAATCCATTAAAAGTAACTTGACGCGCGCGGCACGGCGCTCCAGTTCCAATGCTTCATTCGTCAAAGCTTTATCGCACCTCGAAAAATTCGATACCGTTAAGCTTCAGTGCGTTGCCGGTTTTCGTCAACATGTAAACGGCTGTGCCCGCTTGATCGCGGTCGAGGTCTCTGATGTTTAGGCTGACATCGGCGACAATGTGATTCGCATCCAACTGCTCTGTGCGCAGCACGCGTGTTTCCCAACGTTCGGGCTGGCTGCCGATAATGCCTTTGACAAAGGTCGTCAATTCACCGGGCACAACCAGCTCGTCGATCAACGCTTTTCTTCCGCTCTTAATTGCCGCGTCAAACTGTGTCGCAAAAGCGCGTACCGCATCATTAATGACGGGAGCAGCATTCACCGACGCCTCTGCTTTGATGCGTCCCTGCCGCGCGGCGAGCGTCGAAGCATATTCTGCATCGGCGCGCACAGCTTCATCGAAACGTTTGACGGCTTCCGCATTTTGCCCGCGCCGCAAACTGATTTCGCCGAGACCGACGCTGCCCCACGCGAGCGTCGCGGGCGAAGGCAGTTTTTGATCGAGCGCGAGGCGAAACTCCTTTTCCGCTTCATCTAATTTGTTCTGCATTAACAAAGCGCGTGCAAGCAGTATGCGCGCTTCCTGCATTGTGGGCGTGATAATGAGCATTTCGCGTGCGGCGGCTTCGGCGGGCTGGTATTTCTGTTGCGCAAACGAACGCAAGGCGACGGTCAAAGGATCATCCGCGTTTGCGCTGCGCGGCGCGATATCGTTCGCGTAATCGAGTTGCGGGTAAAGCTTCTCCGCGTCAACTTCGACGCGCAGGATTTTCGCAGGAGTATTAAAAGAAACTTCACTGAAATTGCGCGCAGGGATTGCGGCGGATGCAGTCAAGCGTTTGCCGTCGTTCGTCAACGCCGCGACGGTAACGTTGGCATCAAGCGATCCGAGATTTCTCAGAGCAACTTGCCAGCCGCCCGCGCGTTGCTGCGGAACGCCGATCAGCAAATCCGTATCCGTCGGTTGATCGAGCAGCGCGTCGAGCATCGCTTTCAAGTTTGCGCCGCCGCGTTCGACAAGCGTTGCGCGCAAAGCAGCGAGCGTCAAAGCCGAATCAGTTGGTTTGCTTCCCACAAACGAACGCAACACTGCTTGAAAAGCATCTGTACCAAGCGCGCGCTCGACGAGACGCCAGAGCATCGCGCCTTTGTTTGTCACCGCAGCGAAGTATGTGTCTTCAAGCGGCGTTGTTTGCGCAAGCGGTGCATCACGCCGCGCGACTGCTGCATAAGCGAGACGTTCGCGCGTTCGCTCTGCTTCTGCGGTATCGCGCCCAAATTGCTTTTCGAGAAAGAGCGTCGCCAGATAACGCACTAAACCTTCGCGCAGCACGCCGCCGCCTTCGCCGCGCACGGGAGTTGAGCCGCCGATCCATAAACGCGCGATGGTTTCAGAGACTTGCAGCGCCGTGCTTGAATCAATCTTGGCGCGACGGAAAGCCGCGGCATCGAGCAAAACCGTACCGCCGCCGTTGAATCCGGCTCCGCGCGAAATGGCGACGAGACGCACCGGCGCGTCAACATTTGCGCCGAATAAATTAGCGTAAAAGGCGCGCGCCGTTTGCGCCAACTTAATGATGGTCTCGGCTTGCGCCTGTTCGTCTTTCGTCGCGCCCTTCGGCACATAAGCGCTGATGCCGCGCGCATCATTCGTGCCTTCGACAACATCCCAATCGCCCGTCAGAAAAAAAGGCTGCGCATTGAGCGTTTGTTCAAAAATGGCGTTGCCGTTCGCGCGCGCGTTGGTTTGTTTGCCGGAAGCAACGATTGTTTCGCCGTGGCCTGCGGCGTTGATCGTCAAGCGAAACGGCGCTGTGTCTGCGCCGCGCACGGCGAATTGAGTGTTCGGCGTCGGATACCACAAGGCGAGCGGCAGAAACGCCGCGCCTGTGGGCGAAACGGCTTGCAGTCCGTTGTTATCCGCGACGGGCAGGCGATAATCAAGCGCAACGGTGACAATTGAATTCGGCGCGACGGGCGTGGCAGGCGTGAGCGTCACGCGCTGAACAGTATTCTTTAATTCGAGCGCGGGCGGACGCATCGTCGCGGGCGCATCATTGATCGTGGCGGACTTAACTTCCGCCTTCGGATTGAGCCGCAGACTAATACTGTTTCCGGCAACGCGCCCGACGTTGCGCATCGTCAACAAAGCACGAACGGTCAGAGCGCGTTCGGTGGCGGGCACGTTCGCCGTCACATCGAAGCGCGTGACTTCATAAACGGCGCTCGTTTGCGCGGACACATTTGCGCACCATGCGTGAAGCAGGAAAAAAAAGAAAAACGTGGCGATTGAAAACTTTTTCATAACTATTTGAAATAGAATATTCGGCGGAATAGCATCGAAGGCGAAATGTACAAACGTTCGTCAAGCTAAAATACGGCGTGAATCAATTTACCGTTTTATCAATTTAGTACGCGATCATTTTAGTTGCCGTGCGCCGACGAGCGTATGTATGTCGCGCAACATTTCCAGAAGCGGCTGAAATCTTTCGAGCGGCAACGCATTCGGCCCGTCGCACGGCGCGGCTTCGGGATTGTCATGCACTTCCATAAACATAGCGTCAAGGCCGCAGGCGACACCTGCGCGTGCGAGCGGTTCGATGTATTGAGCTTCACCGCCGGTTGCATCGCCTAGTCCGCCGGGCAATTGCAGCGAATGCGTGACATCGAACACCACAGGCACGCCGAAGCTGCGCATCACGGGCAGCGAACGCATGTCAACAATCAAATTATTGTAGCCGAAACTTGCGCCGCGCTCGGTCAGTAACAATTTACGGCATCCGGCGGCGTGCGCTTTCTTCACGATGTTGCGTGCGTCATGCGGCGCAAGGAATTGTCCTTTCTTCACGTTGACGGCGCGCCCGGATGCAGCAGCCGCTTCGATCAAATCCGTCTGGCGCGAAAGAAACGCGGGGATTTGCAGTATGTCCGCAACTTCTGCGACGGGCGCGACCTGCGACACATTGTGTATATCCGTGACGACGGGCACACCGATTTCTTCTTTAACCTGCTGCAAAACTTTTAGTCCGGCGCGCATTCCAAGCCCGCGAAAACTTTCGGGCGACGTGCGATTGGCTTTATCGAATGATGATTTGAAAACATAGTCGAGTCCGACAGCGCGTGTTCGCTTGAAGCACTCACGCGCCAACATCAAAGCGTGCTCCGCAGATTCGATAACGCACGGCCCGGCAATGATCGTCAGCCGCCCATCGCCGAATGTCGCAGTATGTTTGTCGCCGACTTGAAACGATTGCACGGGCGTGGCTTCGCTTGAACTGCTCATAGCTTGCTGTTTCCTAAGTTCCCATTTCCTATTTTGAAGCGCGGCGGCGCAAGTCTCTCAAACTGTTTTCGACAAGCTGCCGATTGGACGCATCCGGCCTTTGCTGCAAATAGATTTCATATTCCTTGACGGCATCCGCCGGACGATTCGCTTTGTCGTAAAGCAACCCAAGATTGTAATGCGCTTCTGGAAAGTTGCCCGCGCGCGCGTCAATCGCCTGACGAAAAGCTGGCTCCGCGTTCGTGTAGTCCTGCTGAAAAGCGAGCGCCGTGCCGAGCGCAAATTGCGCGTCCGCATCTGGTTTGTCGTTCTGCTCAATCGCTTTGCGCAACGCATCAATCGCTTCACTGTAACGCTTTTGTCCGAGCAGAATAATGCCCGTTTGATAATACGCGTCCGTGTACGCGCCGCCACGCGCATCAATCGCCGACTGATACGCAGAGAGTGCGGCGCGCGCGTCGTTCTGCTGCTGCAAAGCGAAGCCAAGATTGTACTGTGCCGCAGGATAGTTGCCGCCCTTTTGCTCGATGGCTGTGCGGAAGGCGGACGCGGCGGCGGCGAACTGCCCTTTCATCATCAAGGTTTGGCCGAGACGATTTTGTGCCGACGGAAAATCTTTCTGAAGTTCAATCGCACGGCGCAGATCACTGGCCGCCGCATCGTAATTTCGTATAGAGAAATTGTACGCACCCCGTTCGTAGAATTCTGCGGCGGTAGTTGGCACCTGTTGTGAGGGCGGCGCAAGCGTGGCGCTTTTTGAATTACTGTCACCAATGGGCGATAAAATTCGTCCGAGCGCTTCATCGTTGTCGCTCGCAGAAGTTGATGATTGAGAATGCTTCGTGGCGACGAAGGCAATAATGCCGACGAGCAACACCAGACCCAAAAGGACTGCGCCGAGAAGCGCGAGCGGTTGCTTCAGCCATTCGCGCTGTGCAGAAGTTTCACTCAACGGCACTCGCACACGCGACACGGAATCCTTGACTTGCGAAGCTGCTACGGAAAATTTATTCGCAGTTTTTGCGCCGGACGCACCGCCTGTTTGCAACGCGTCCTCCTGTGCGGTGGCTGCGCCGTGAGCGACTTCAGTTGTCATTGCCGCGCGGCTTTCGCGCAATCGCTCAATGTCTATGATAAGTCGTCCAGAAGGCGTCTCCGTTCCGACATCGCGCAGCGTTTCAATGGTCGGCGCGCTAAAGTTAAGAGCATGTTCAAGGCCGAGCTTTTCGGCGACGTTATAAAGCTCGCGGCGAAATTCGCCCGCATCGCGCGGCCTTTCCGAAGGTTTTTTTTCCAGCGTATGTAGCACAACTTCTTCAAGCGCGGGCGGAATATCCCCAACAATTTCGCGCGGCGGACGCGGCATTTCGGAAGATTGCTTCAAAGCGATGGCAAGCGGCGTTGCGCCTGTGAAGGGCGTCGTGCCCGCCAGCATTTCGTAAAGAATAATGCCGAGGCTGTAAACGTCGGAGGCGGGCGTGAGCATCGCGCCGTCGCATTGTTCGGGCGACATATAACGCGGTGTGCCGATCATCACGCCCGCTTCGGTTAACGTCACAGGATTCCCGCCGTCCGTTTGTTCGAGCGCGAGTTTAGCGATGCCGAAATCAAGGACTTTGACCATCGCGGGAGCGTGCGTGCCTTCGACGATGAAGATATTACCGGGTTTCAAATCGCGGTGAATGATTCCCGCTTCGTGCGCTGCTGCGACCGCCGCCGAAATTTGCAGCATAAATGAAACGGCGTGCGCCGGATCGAGTGGCGCATCGATGGCGAGCACATCATGCAGAGAACGGCCTTCGAGCAGTTCCATGACGATGTAAACATAACCGTCCGGCGTTTCGCCAAAGTCTGTGACGGCGACGGCGTTCGAGTGTTGCAGACGTCCGGCGGCGCGCGCCTCGCGCCGAAAACGTTCGCGCGCGGCTTCATCCGTCACAAGGCGTGGATTCAGCACCTTGACGGCGACGGGACGATCAATCAACAAATGCGTCGCGCGGTAAACAGTGCCCATCCCGCCTTCGCCAATCTGTGCATCGAGCCTGTACTTATCGTCAAACGCGCGCCCGACTAAAGAATCTGCGGGCACGTTCGAGACGACAGTCGAATCGGCTTGCAGCGGCGTGCCGTCTTCGGGACACGCCAGCGCGTCGTTCTCATAACGCCTTCCGCATTTCGGGCAGTGAAGCATAATGAAATCTGTAGGATCAGCTACGGAGACACAGCGTACAACAGTTTTCAGTTTTGAGTTTAGAGCACAGCGCAATTGTCTTAACTGCTGAAAACTGATAACCGAAAACTCTAAACTGTTTCATTTGCTCTGTGTCTCCGTGTCTCTGTGGCTAGCTTTGAAATGGTTTATTAATCATCGCCTGCTACTGATGCGTGGGCGTCGTGCGCCGTTGTTTCAGGTTCGCGCCCTTCGTTCATCGCTGTTTCTTGTTGCAAACGATTTTCGTGTGCGGCGCGGACGAACGAAGCGAAAAGCGGGTGCGCGCTCAAAGGCTTTGATTTATATTCGGGATGGAATTGACAACCGAGAAACCATGGGTGAACATCGCGCGCGAGTTCGATTATTTCGACGAACTTGCCGTCGGGCGAGACGCCGCTGAAAATCAGTCCGGCGCGCTCCAGCGTCTCACAAAATTCCGGGTTGAATTCGTAGCGATGACGATGCCGTTCCTTAATTTCAACTGCGTCGCCGTAAACTTCGCGCGCCAGCGAATCAACTTTTAGTTCGCAAGGCCACGCGCCCAAACGCATTGTGCCGCCGAGTTCATCAACGCCGACGAGATCGCGCAATTTGAAAATCACAGGATACGGCGTGTCCGCGTCGAACTCCGTCGAATCTGCGTCGCGCAGGCCGCACACGGAACGCGCGTATTCGATGCAGGCGGTTTGCATTCCGAGACAAATTCCAAAGTACGGCGTTCTGGATTTGCGTGCGTAGGCGATGGCTTTAATCATGCCCGCGACACCGCGTTTGCCGAAGCCGCCGGGAACGAGAATCGCATCAAAGTCGCGCAGACGATCTTCGTAATCGTCGCTCATTAATCCTTCGGATTCGACCCAGTGGACATTGACGCGCACGTTGTTTGCCACGCCGCCGTGTGTCAAAGCTTCGCGCAGTGATTTGTAGGAATCTTCCAGCTCGACGTATTTGCCGACGATGCCTATGGAAGTTTCGCCCGCGAGCGGTTCGTTGATTGTCGAAACGAGTTCGCGCCATTCAGAGAGGTCTGTGCGCGCGGCATGGTCTGTGAGTTGGAGCGAGTGTACGATCAACTCATCGAGTTGTTGTTCATGAAAAGCGAGCGGCACTTCATAGATCGTATCCACATCGAGCGCGGTGATGACGGCGGATTCTTTGACGTTGCAGAAGAGCGCGATCTTGCCGCGTATATCTCTTGAGAGAGCGCGGTCGGAACGGCATAAAAGAATATCGGGTGCAATGCCTATCTCGCGCAGATCGCGCACGGAATGCTGCGTCGGTTTGGTTTTAAGTTCGCCTGCGGCGGCGATGTAAGGCACAAGCGTGACGTGAACAAAAAGCGCGTTGCCAGTGCCTTCTTCGTTGCCCATCTGACGTATCGCTTCGAGAAACGGCAGAGATTCGATATCACCGACAGTGCCGCCGATTTCAACGATCACGATGTCAGGTTTGTCTTTGTCGGCGACGGCGCGTACAGCGTCTTTGATTTCATTAGTGATGTGCGGAATGACTTGAATCGTTTTGCCCAAGTAATCGCCGCGCCGCTCTTTTTCGATAACGGAAAGATAAATGCGTCCGGTTGTCCAGTTGTTCGCCTGCGATAAATTTGCGTGCGTGAAGCGTTCGTAGTGGCCTAGATCGAGGTCTGTTTCCGCGCCGTCGTCTGTCACGAAAACTTCGCCGTGCTGAAAGGGCGACATCGTGCCGGGATCAACGTTGATGTACGGATCAAGTTTGATGAGCGCGACGCGCAGGCCGCGCGCTTCCATCAAGCAACCGATGGAAGATGCGGCGAGACCTTTACCGAGACTCGAAACCACGCCGCCCGTCACGAAAATATATTTAGGCATTACTTTCCTCTTTAATAATAGCGCGCACTCGTTCTAAATCTTCCGGCGTATCGACACCGATGGATGGCGCGTCCGCTTCGATGACTTTGATACTGACGCCGTGATCGAGCGCGCGCAATTGTTCGAGCGCCTCTGTTTGTTCGAGCACAGACAAAGGCCAATTCGCGTATTCTAACAAAACTTGGCGGCGGTAGACATAAAGCCCCATGTGTTTGCGAAAAAGTTTAACGAGCGTGGCATCACGTTGCAGGGCAGCGGAGAGGCTTCCGTGTTTGCGCACGGCATCGCGCGGATACGGAATCGGCGCGCGTGAAAAATAGAGTGCGCGTCCCGTTTCATCCACAACAACCTTTACTACATCTGCGCTCAACACATCGTCCGCCGTTGTAATCGCTTCGCAAGTTGTGACGATCATCGCGTTTTTATCCTGCATAAGCTCTGCAACAGCGCGTTCGATTGTCTTGGGCGAAATCAGCGGCTCGTCGCCCTGCACATTGACGATAATCTCGAAGCCTTCGAGTGTCGCGGCGACTTCGGCCAGACGGTCACTGCCGCTTCTGTGATCCGCGCGCGTCATCACAGCTTCGTGCCCTGCATCCAGCACCGTAGACAGAACGCGTTCGTCGTCGGTTGCGACGATAGCACGCGCCACGTTCTGCGCCGCCAGAGCGCGTTCAACGACATGCAAAATCATCGGACGATTGTTGATTAACAGGAGTGGTTTGCCGGGCAGCCGCGTCGAAGCATAACGAGCGGGAATAATGGCGACGGCTGTGGTGGAATGATCCGCGGGATTCACGGAACAACAAGATAGCGTTCGCTTCGGCAAGTGTCAAACGGTTAGTGTCCACAAGAAATTCTGCGCGGCATTAATTAATAAGGACAAAGGACAACCGAAAATAGCGAAACCGGCAGGAGTTTGACACCTGTTCGCCTGCGGGCTACCATGTTCGACTCACAAACAATGCTGTTTGTCGGCATGTTCGATTGTTGTGAGTAGAATTTTATTGGCGAGGAATATTCATGTCACGCGGCGTTGCAGAGAATATCGTAGAGATTATCGGGCACACACCACTTCTTCATCTGGCGCGTTTCTGCGCGCCACCACTCGCGCACGTTTACGCCAAACTCGAATATCTCAATCCGGGCGGATCAATCAAAGACCGCGCCGCGCTCGGCATGATCGTTGATGCTGAAGGGCGCGGCACACTTCGTCCCGGCGCAACCATTATCGAACCGACCGCAGGCAACACAGGCATAGGCCTTGCCCTCGTCGGCATCGCGCGCGGCTATCGCGTTATACTCTGCGTTCCCGAAGGATATTCGCGCGAAAAGATGAAAGTGATGGAAGCTCTCGGCGGCGAGATTCGATACGTCACGAAAGAAGAAGGTATGAAGGGCGCAATCGCACTCGCGCGAAAGCTCGCAGGGGAAATTCCCGATAGTTTCGTGCCGCAGCAATTTGAGAATCCCGCCAATCCCTGTTATCACGAACAAACAACTGCACGCGAAATCATCGAACAAATGGACGGGCACATTGACGGCGTCGTTCTTGGCGCAGGCACTGCCGGGACGTTCACGGGTATTGCGCGGGCTGTGAAAAAAATCAATCCAAAAGCGTGGTGCGTGCTCGTCGAACCGGAAGGATCAATCTTCAGCACGGGCGTGCCGACTCCGGGCAAACATAAGATCGAAGGCATCGGGCAGTCACAATTTGTGCCTTCAACATTTGACTGCGACGTCGCCGACGAAATCATGCAGGTGACAGAAGAAGAAGCTTTCAGCACAGTGCGCCGCCTCGCTGAAATGGAAGGCGTGTTGAGCGGCGGATCATCTGGCGCGGCGGCGGCGGCGGCACGGCGACTCGCCGAAAGGCTCGGCGCGGGCAAACGCATTGTGACCGTTTTTCCAGACGGCGCGGAACGCTACATGAGTCAGGGAATCTTTGACGAGCGAAAGCACGAACAGCAGATAACTAACTAAATCTTGCTAAAGTTTGCCCGTCGCTTTTATTTAATCTTTCGTTATATCGTTCATTCGTCTTTATTAAATTTATGGGATTTGCAACAACAGCTATTCATGCCGGGCAAGAGCCTGATCCGACGACCGGAGCAGTCACCGTCCCGATTTATCAAACGTCAACTTACGCGCAGGAAGGTTTAGGCAAGCACAAGGGTTACGAGTATGCGCGGACACAGAACCCGACGCGCTCTGCGCTAGAGAAAAACATCGCGGCGCTGGAAGGCGCGCGGTTCGGTTTTGCGTTCGCTTCGGGCATGGCGGCGATTGACGCTGTGCTGCGGCTCGTCAAAGCGGGCGATCACGTCATCGTTTCCGATAACACATACGGCGGCACGTTTCGTCTCTTCAGCCGCATCCTCGCCAATTACAATATCGAATTCGATTTCGTGGATACATCCGACGCCTCAAACGTCGAAGCGGCGTTGAAGCCGAACACTAAAATGGTGTTTCTGGAAACGCCGACCAATCCAGTGATGATCGTCACGGACTTGCAAGCCGTTTCAGACATCGCGCACAAAGCGGGCGCGCGCGTCGTGTGCGACAACACGTTCATGTCGCCTTATCTGCAACGCCCGATTGAATTCGGCGTTGACATAGTGGTTCATTCGACGACGAAATATCTTAACGGGCATTCGGACGGCGTCGGTGGTGTCGCTGTCTTGAATGACGAACAGGATGCGGAGTGGTTAGGGTTTGTGCAGAACGGAGTGGGCGCGATTCTCTCGCCGTTCGATTCATGGCTTGTGTTGCGGGGCACAAAAACACTCGCTCTACGCATGGAGCAGCATGATCGTTCGGGACGCGCCGTCGCAGCATTCCTCGAAGAGCATCCGAAAGTGCAGAAGCTTTATTATCCGGGTTCGCTCTCCCATCGCCAGCACGATCTGGCAAAGCGCCAGCAACGTGGTTTCGGCGGCATGGTGGCCTTTGATGTCGGATCGCTCCAGGCTGCGCGCACGGTGCTTGAATCTGTTAAGCTATGCACGCTCGCCGAAAGTTTGGGCGGCGTAGAGACTTTGATTTCGCACCCTCTGACGATGACGCACGCTTCCGTCTTGCCGGAAACTCGCGCTCGTCTCGGCATTACGGAAGGGCTTGTGCGTATTTCCGTCGGCATCGAAGACACGGACGACATTATCGAAGATTTGGATCAGGCACTGGGTAAAGTATAGTTGAAAAGCGGCAGCGTGCGAACGATAAGCCGATGGCTTTCGTTTGTCGCTGTGACGTTCCCCATGATTATTGAACTTTACGCAAAATCGGATGTCGGGCGAGTACGTCGTGGCAATGAAGACAATTTCCTGTTGCTTGATTTAAGCTCGGGTAAGGCTCTGACTTATTCGGATGGCGCGGACACACCGCCGGAATTACGCCGTTTCGATCTTGGCGAAAAGGGACTCGTGCTCGTCGTCTCGGACGGCATGGGCGGCGCGCTCGCAGGCGATGTTGCCAGCAGCATGGCGGTGGAAGCCGTGCGCGAAATGCTTGTCGGCAGCGAAGAGAGCGAGAGCGATGTCGGTGGGACGGACGGTGTGCCGCTCGTCGAGTGTCTTCACAACGCAACCGTCTACGCTAATCTGGCGATTCATCATCGCAGCCAAGCCGATTCGCGTTGCAGCGGTATGGGCGCGACATTTACCGGCGCGGCAATCAAAGACGGCGTGCTTGATTTAGTGCAGGTCGGCGATAGTCGCGGGTATCTGATACGCGGCGATGAAATCAAGCTTGTCACGAAAGATCAATCGCTCGTCCAGCAACTGATTGATGTCGGACAGATCAGCGAAGAAGAAGCCGAAACGCACATGTTTCGCAACGTAATTCTGCAGGCGCTTGGCGCGCAGGGCGAACTTACGCCCGTCACGGGGCGTGTGCGTTTGCGGCGCGGTGATTACCTTCTTTTATGCAGCGACGGATTATCAAATAAGCTGCGCGCAGAAGACATGCACAACATCGTGCAATCGCGCGCCGATGATCCGGCAGCAGCCTGCGCAGAGCTTATTGACGAAGCTAACAAACGCGGCGGCGAAGATAACATCACAGTCGTACTCGCGCATTTTACGGGCGGTGATTTAGAAGAACCCGATTCAAACGGAATCACGCTCGAATCCTCATTCGCGGATCAAGATGGACAGCTTGACGATACAGCCGAAACACTGCGCTAGAAATTGTCAAATCAACCCATAGCTCCAGCAGAATTCTCCTCGCTTGAATTTCATCTAAATTGTTATTACTAATCCAATCGTGCTCTAAACCTGCTCATTGCTTTCAGGTAGTTCCGCCGCGCGCCAGCCCGGTTCGAGTCCGACGCGGCGCACATATATAGAAGCGCCCTGCATTCTATCCACGACAACTCGATCACCTGCTTCGAGCGGTTCTTCGCCTTCTGCCGGATACGCCGTCCACGTTGATCCATAAACTTTTACCGCGCCTTCATTGAGCGCCCCGTGACTTGAAGACACAACAATACCGACGCGTCCCGGCAGAGAGTCAACGCCCATCTTGAGCGCCGTGTTGTCCGCTTGATGCGCCGGAAGATATTTGGCGAAGATGGTGCGAGAGGCGGCTGTGAGCGCAATTGAAACGATGGCGAAGATGAGAAACTGTAGCGGTAGACTGTCAATCCCAATGAGTCCGGCGAGCGCTGCGACGAGCGCTCCGATGCCGAACCACAACAGCACAAAGCCTGTCGTGAAGACCTCCGCGACAATCAGAATTACGCCCAGCACAGTCCACCAAATCCACATCAGGCTACGTCCTCAATCAAACAAAACGTTCATACCATTCTGCTTCTTTTACCGCCTACCTTCAACCTCTCAGCATATTCTTCATCACGAACCACACGTTGGCTGGACGCTCTGCCAATCGGCGCATAAAGTATGGATACCAATGCTTTCCATACGGCACATAGACGCGCATATTAAAGCCGTCGCGCGCGAGTTGCTCCTGAAGATCGCGGCGCACGCCGTAAAGCATCTGAAACTCGAACGCTTCTTTTTTGATTCCCTCGCGCTGCATGTATTCCACTGTCGCGTCAATCATACGCGGATCATGCGTTGCGATGCCGTGATATGTGCCGGACGATAAAAGCAGTTTCATCACACGTATGTAATTTTCGTCAACGTCCTTTTTATCAGGGAACGCGACGTTCGGCGGTTCGTTGTAAGCGCCTTTGCAGAGACGTATGCGCGCCGGGATTTTCAAAAGACTTTCAGCATCGGCGTGTGTGCGGCGCAAATAAGATTGCAGCACGATGCCAACATCATTGACGCCGAATTCTTCGCGCAGGCGTTTGAAAATATCAATGGTTTTTTGCGTGACGGGCGAGCCTTCCATGTCTACGCGGACGAAGTTGTTGCGGCGCGCGGCGTCTTCGACAATCCGGCGTGCGTTGCGGTAAGCGAGTTCCGTATCAATGTCGAGGCCGAACTGTGTGAGCTTAATGGAAACGTTCGAGTTGATGCCCGTTTCGTCTATGCGGGCGAGGACGTTTAAATATTCCTGCACTTCTTCGTTTGTTTCGGCGGCGCTGGCAACTGATTCGTTGAGGTGATCGAAAGAAGCCGTGCATCCGAGCGCATTCAATTGTCGAATCGCGGTGATCGCTTCTTCGATGTCTTCGCCCGCGACAAAGCGCGTCGTCATCTTTTTGAACAAAGGAAAGCGCGTCGCAAAATCCTTGAGATGTTCCTGACGTGACAAGTAAAGCAAGGCGTTTCTGGTGACCATATTTTTTCAAGAAGCGTCCGGCGATTTCTGCTGCATTAGGAGATAAATGTGCGGCGGCAGTGTGTTATGCTTGTCAGGCTTTTAACGCTTCATGCCTCTCTGGATTGAAACTCGTCTACGGAAACATTTTGAAGGATCAAAGCTGAATGCGCTGGAAGTTGATCTTTATCGCCGCGCTCGTTGCTAGCATCGCCGGAACAGGACTGACCTTTGCGCTTGCACACGCGCTCTACGGTTCCACGCGACGGCTTAACACTTATGATCCCGCCGCGTTGGGCGCGTTGCTCATCCCGCTCATTATTGTGACGCTCGCCAGCACCTTTGTTTACAGGCACACGGCGCGGCGCAGGAAAACGCAGGCGCTCGCCACAGCCGTTCTCGCGCTGCTTTTTACGCTCACGATCTTCGTCATCGGCTCGATCTATTTTTCAAAACAAACGCCCGTGCCGCCATCATCAACGACGCCGCGCATCGTCAATTAAGCGCCAAAAGAGCATAAGTGATTCTTTCACTCGCGGGCAAGCAACTCAAACGCCCGCGCATTCCAGATTCTCGCGTGCCTTGAATTTCATCACTTCGGGTTCAGTATGTGACGCGAAAGGACGATGCGTTGAATTTCGCTTGTGCCTTCGTAAATCGTCGTGACGCGCGCATCGCGGTACATGCGCTCGACGGCATAATCGCGCGAATATCCATTGCCGCCATGAATCTGCACGGCGTCGGCGCACACCTTGTTCGCTGACTCGGAAGCGTAAAGCTTTGCCATCGAAGCATAGTAGCCTGTCTGCTTGCTTGCCGCATCCTTCAACGCGGCGGCGCGTAGTGTCAGCCAGTGCGAAATCTCTGTCTGCGTTGCCATGTCAGCGAGTTTAAATTGAATTGCCTGAAACTCGCTGATCGAATGGCCGAATGCCTGCCGCTCTTTCGCGTACTTCAAAGATTCGTTAAGCGCGCCCTGCGCAATACCTGTGGCGAGCGCGGCGATACCGATGCGCCCGTTGTCCAGACTATTAAAAGCGACTCTCATGCCGTTGCCTTCGCCACCCAGAACATTGTGTGCAGGTACGCGTACATCCACGAAACTCATCTCTGCGGTTTGCGAAGCGCGCTGTCCCATCTTGTGTTCGATGCTCGAAACAGTTAAGCCTTGCGTATCCGCCTCGACGATAAACGCCGTGACGTTTTTCTTCGCGGCCTCACGATCCGTCACCGCCATCACAATGTAGACGCCCGCTTCGCCGCCGTTTGTCACCCAGGACTTTGTGCCGTTGATAACGTAAGAATCGCCTTCGCGCACGGCGCGCGTGCGAAGGCTCGTCGCATCCGATCCGGCCTGCGGTTCAGACAAACAGAACGCGCCGAGAATTTCGCCCTTCGCAAGCGGCACTAGATATTTTCGTTTCTGTTCATCTGTTCCGAAACTCAAAATCGGATAACAACAGACGGAGTTCGTGACGCCGACGATCACGCACACGGACGAATCTGCACGCGCAATCTCTTCGAGCGCGAGCGCGTAAGCAACTGTGTCAAAGCCTGCGCCGCCCCACTCTTCAGGGATAATCATGCCGAGCAGCCCTAGTTCGGCCAAGCCCTTTAATTGTTCGCGCGGAAATTTAGCTTGCTCGTCATATTCATGCGCGCGCGGCGCAATCTCATTCGCCACGAATTCGCGCACAGATGACTGCACCATTCTCTGCTCTTCCGATAACTCAAAATCCAAGCTGATTCTCCTTATTTCAACTTTCAATGGTCGAAACTAGCACGGGAGCGAGTCGCAAACAAGCGTCGGATTGTCTTGATTATCGAGGCTTCATCCGGCTCACACTAACAGCCGCGCTGAACGGGCCATACTTGCTGCTTGATTTTCCTTCAACTACAATACGTCTGTCATATCACAAGATTTTACGTTTACCGATGAAACCGCTTTTAGTTTTAATTCTTGCCGCTTACACAATCGCGGCGATTCATTCGATTCTCGCGTTCGTCAATAAACGCAACGCCGAACGTGTCTCGTTCTACGCGCTCGCGGCAGGCTTTGCAATGCACACGGCGGCGCTCATACTAGATTGGGTGCAGGACGGGCATTACCCACTCTATTCTTTGCGCGAAACACTTTCGTTTCTCGCGTGGACGCTCGCTGCAACTTACGGTCTGATGCTTTATCGTTACCGTTCGCTTGTCGCACTTGGCAGTTTTACTTTGCCGCTCGTCGCGTTTTTAACTTTCGCTGCGACTGCCGGGCGCGACACGACTCAGAGTTCACCGGGAGCAATTGTCGGCGAGAACGCAAGCTGGCTTTTTCCCGTCCACACGACGCTGCTTTTATTCGCATACGCGGCGTTCTTCGTCGTCTTTGCGGCGAGCGTGATGTATCTCTGGCAGGAACGCGAACTAAAACTCAAAACCTTTAGCAGCATCTTTCATCGCCTGCCGCCGCTTTCTTCTGTCAATGATATTGCGACGAACGCGGCGGGAATCGGCTGGACGCTTTTAACGCTTGGGATTTTGACAGGAATGCTCTGGTCTTCGTCGCGCGACGGGCATTGGTGGCGCAATGATCCGAAAGAAATTTTCGCGCTGCTGACGTGGCTGCTTTATCTGGCGCTGATAAATTATCGTTTGTCTGCAAAATGGCGCGGGCGCAAAGCTGCGTGGCTCGGCGTCGCAGGCTTCGCCCTCGTGCTCTGCACATTCTTTGGCGCGCGGCTGCTCGGCGGCTACCACGTATTTAACTAACAGCAGGAGTCAGGAGACAGAAGACAGGAGTCAGAATAAAAGCAAACGCGTGCGAACAACGTACATGCAGGTAACACAAAACAGAATCAGGTTTGTTTCTTCATTCTGACTTCTGTCTCCTGACTTCTGAATACTTAAACTACGGATGTCCATTTTACTCGTCGGACTCAATCATAAAACCGCGCCGGTCGAGGTGCGCGAGCGTCTCGCTTTCTCTGATGAAGCGTGTGGCGAGAGTTTGCGCGCGCTCGTTGATGGTCAAATCGTGCGCGAGGGATTAATCGTTTCCACCTGTAATCGTGTCGAGGTTATCACTGCGACAAACGACGCGGGCGAACCTTCGAGCATCAATTACATCACTGACTTTTTGAGTCAATCCAGACAGATACCGCAACGAGATTTTCACACGCATCTTTACAACTACACAAACGAAGAAGCCGTGCGCCATTTGTTCCGCGTCGCGTCTTCGCTCGATTCAATGGTGGTGGGCGAACCGCAAGTGCTCGGCCAAGTGCGTCGCGCTTATTCACAGGCCATCGAAGCGGGCACGGCGGGACGCATCCTGAGCCGTCTGGTGCATCAAGCTTTTCGCGTCGCCAAGCGCGTGCGCAACGAAACGGGGATCGCCGCGAGCGCCGTTTCGATTAGCTACATGGCCGTCGAACTCGGACGCAAGATTTTCGGTTCGCTCGCGGGAAGCACAGTGCTTTTAATCGGCGCGGGCGAAATGGCCGAACTCTCTGCACGACATCTAATTAACGCCGGAGCAACGCGCGTGCTGATCGCCAACCGCACTTTTGAGTTTGCACAGAAACTCGCCGCAGACTTTGGCGGGCAGGCCGTTGATTACAATCATCTCGCTTATCACTTGGCCGAAGCAGACATTGTGGTTTGCTCTACGGCAGCACCTGCAAACGAATACGTCGTCACACCAACGATGGCGCGCGCAGCTCTGGAAGCGCGACGCAATCGCCCTTCATTCTTTATAGACATCTCTGTTCCGCGCAACGTTGATCCGGCAATTGGCGAGATCGGCAATCTCTTTGTCTTCGATGTAGACGATCTGGAATCCGTCGTCCACTCGAACATACGCGAACGCGAACGCGAAGCGATGCGCGCCGAATTGATTGTCGAAGCCGAAGTCATGCAGTTTCAGCAAACTCTGCGCGCGATGGATTTCGGCCCCGAAGTCGGCGCGTTACGTCATAAAATGCAATCAATTGCGCGCAACGAAATAGCACGCCAGCGCTCGCGTCTCGGACAGCTTACGCCCGAACAGGAACAGGCCGTCGAAACGTTGCTGCTCTCCACCGTCAACAAAATTTCTCATCCGCTGATGCAACTAATGCGACGCTCCTACGACGCTGGTGAAGCGGCGGATGTGCAGGCTTGGCGCGACATTTTTGGCCTTGATGATGAATAAACGCACACTCGTCATCGGCTCGCGCGGCTCGCGGCTCGCGCTCTGGCAGGCGGAGTGGGTCAAAGCACAACTCGCCGCGCATCACACGCACGTCGAAATTCGTATCGAAATTATTAAGACCACAGGGGACGTGATGAAGACTGTGCCGCTTTCGATCATCGGCGGGCGCGGAGTCTTTACTAAAGAACTCGAAGAAGCACTGCGTGATAAGCGTATTGATCTCGCCGTTCATTCCTTAAAAGATTTACCGACGCGTCTGCCCGACGCACTTCATATCTCTGCTATTACCGAACGCGAAGACCCGCGCGATGCGCTTGTATTGCGCGAAGATTTGCGTGACGAAAATTTTACGTTCCAGACTTTGCCCATCGGCGCAATCGTCGGCACATCCAGTTTGCGGCGGCTCGCTCAATTGAAACATCTGCGTCCCGATCTTGCCATTAAGGAGTTACGCGGCAACGTTGATACGCGTCTACGCAAATTGGACGCGGGCGACTACGACGCGATTATCCTCGCGGCGGCAGGCTTGCGACGTTTGAGTCTGGCCGAACGCATCAGCACAACGATTGAACCGGACGAGATGTTGCCCGCCGTCTGTCAAGGTGCGCTCGGCATTGAAACGCGCTTCGATGATGAGCTAACAAACGAACTGCTCGCGCCGCTTGACCATGCGCAGACACATCGCGCTTGCGTTGCTGAGCGCGCCTTGCTTCGCAAACTCGGCGGCGGCTGTCAGATTCCCATCGCCGCGCACGCCGTCCTGAATGAAAACCAGTTGCGCATTGAAGGACTCGTCGTAGCGTTGTCCGGCAATCCATTGCTACGCGAATCGCTCGTCAATGAAGCAACAAACGAAGCGCAAGCAGAGGAAGCAGGCGCGAAGCTTGCGGAGCGATTGCTGGAACGCGGCGCGGCTTTTATTCTCGACGGTCTAACGATGCCGAGCGCCAGCCAAGTATTATTGTAAATTTCGCGCATGACCGATCACGCCGAAACAAAAGAATTTTCCAAATCAAACGCTAATTCTGCGAAGCCGCTGGCGAATCGCACAATCGTCGTGACTCGCGCGCGTGCTCAGGCGGCTGAACTTATCAACGCACTTGAAAATGATGGCGCGCGTGTTATCAGTTGCCCGACCATCGAAATCGTTGAGCCGGAAAGCTACGCGCAACTAGATGAAGCAATTGACAATTTGTACGGCTACGACTGGCTGATTTTCACAAGCGTTAACGGCGCAGACTATTTTTTGCGGCGCATGGAACGGCTCGGTTACGAACGAAGCGCGCTTGACGAGCTGCGCGTGTGTGCGATTGGCGAAGCGACATTCGCACGCTTGAGCGAGGCGCAGGTGCATGTAGATGTCGTGCCGCAGGAGTCGAATGCTGAAGGCGTCTTCACAGCGATCCAGCTTTATGTCGATGGACAGGAGAACTTAACGGGACTTCGTTTTTTGATTCCGCGCGCCGCCGTTGCGCGTGATTATCTGCCGCGCACGCTCGAAGCCGCAGGCGCGCGTGTGGATATTGCGCAGGCTTATCGCACTGTGCATCCTGAAACTTCTGTGCGCGGGCGCGTCGAAGCGTTGCTTGCGGGCGGCGCAGTTGATTGCATCGCATTCACAAGCGCTTCAACCGTTAAAAACTTCGCGCAACTTTTCGACCTCACGGATTTGCGCAAATTACTCGACGGCGTTCGCATCGCTTGCATCGGCGAAATTACCGCCGCAACCGCCGCCGAATTCAATCTGCGGACAAACATACAGCCGCGCGAAACCACCGTCGCCGCACTTGCGCGCGCCATCAGCGACTACTACGCCGCGCACGATTAACCTTTCACGCTTAACCTTTTCTTCGCGTGTGCTAAACTTTTCTTTATGACAAAGAAACGCGTGCTGATCGTCGATGATGAAGCGTCGATCACAGACAGCCTGTGCGAAATTTTCAACGGCTGGGGATATGAAACGGCGTCGGCGGCAGACGGCATCGCGGCGCTCGCAGTCGTTGAAAAGTTCAATCCTTCCATCGTCGTTTCGGACGTGTCTATGCCGCGTCTGGACGGCTTCGGATTGCTACGTGAACTGCGCGCGCAACGCCCTGAAACGAGGGTCATACTACTCACCGGGCGCGCCTCAGTTGAAATGGCATTGCGCGCTGTCAAAGAAGAAGGCGCTTTTCATTACTTTGAGAAGCCGATTGACATGGATAAGTTACGCGCAGCAGTTGACCGCGCGATAGAGCTTCACGACGCGCGTGGTGAAATCATCAAACTCCAACGTCAATTGCGTGAACGTAGCGGGTTCGGTGAACTTATCGGATGCAGCGAACCGATGCGGCGCATTTACAATTTGATCGAACAGGTTGCGCCTTCTTCCGCTTCGGTTCTTATCACGGGCGAAAGCGGCACCGGCAAAGAACTCGTCGCGCGCACGATTCACACGCTTAGCCAGCGCCGCAATGCGCCGTTTGTCGCCATCAATTGCTCGGCGATTCCAGAGACCTTGATGGAGTCGGAATTGTTCGGACATGAGAAAGGCGCGTTCACGGGCGCAGCGTCAAGGCGTCAAGGCTGCTTTGAGTTAGCCAACAACGGGACATTACTGCTTGACGAAATCGCAGAGATGCCCGCGCTTCTGCAAACCAAGTTGTTGCGCGTGTTGGAAGAGCGGCGCGTGCGTCGTCTGGGCGGCTCGCAGGAAATTCCTGTCGAGGTGCGCGTGCTCGCGGCGACGAATAAGAATGTGCATGAGGCGATCAAAGGCGGCGCGTTTCGCGAAGATTTGCTTTATCGTTTGAACGTCATCACGCTTGAACTGCCTCCGCTTCGTGAACGACCCGACGATCTGCCGCTGCTCGCGCAGCATCTGGTCGCGCAGATGGCGGAAAAGCATGATCGTCCGGCGCGCATCATCAGTCCTGCCGGGATCGAGGCGCTACACGCTCACAATTGGCCGGGCAACGTGCGCGAGTTGCGAAACGTAATAGAGCGCGCGGTCATTATCTGTTCGGGCGAGCAGATTGAGCGTCGTCACTTTGCGCCGTACCCGGTCGATCAACGCACGCGCGTGCGCTGGAGCGAAGACACCTTGACCTTTCCCATCGGCACGCCCATTGAAGAAGTCGAACGGCAAATGATTTTGCGCACGCTGCAAAAGACCGGCAATAACAAAACTCGTGCCGCCGCGTTGCTTCGCATCAGTCTGAAGACATTGCACAACAAGCTGAAGCTTTATCGTGAGCGCAGTTTATTGCCGGACACGCTCGCAAAAGGAGCAGAGCAATCCGAACGTCAGTAAAGCACAACGACTTGTGACGTTTTTCAGCACACACGGTTGTGATTCATTTCGTGAACAGGTTACTCTCCGGGCATGTCTTCCCTGCTTCTCTTTTTCGTTGACGGATTCGGCATCGGCGCGCGCGTGTCTTCTAATCCATTCTATAACATGGACGGCGCAGAACCGCTCGCAGTTTTTCAAGACGAAGAACCGCAGTTGCCTTTTGATGGAAAACTTGTGCGGACAAATGCTTGCCTTGGTGTTGAAGGAAGGCCGCAGAGCGCTTCCGGTCAAACCACCATTTTAACCGGCGTTAACGTGCCCGCAACACTTGGGTTTCACAAGCAGGGTTTTCCCAACGAAGCGATGCGCGCGATCATTCGTGAGCATTCGATTTTTCTGCAATTAAAGCGCGCCGGAATTACGCCGAATGTCTTCGCTAACGCTTACACAAATCGCTTTTTTGAGAATCGCCCGCGCTGGACTTCCGCGACGACAACCGCCGTTGAAGCCGCCGGAATGAACTTTCGCACAATTGAAGACGTGCGAAACGGACAAGCGCTTTATCACGATTTCACAAATAAGCTTTGGCGAGAAACAGTTGAAGACGAAACAGAGTTGCGCACGCCGGAAGAAGCCGGAGCTATACTCGCCCGTCTCGCATCAAGACATCGTTTCACGCTTTACGAATATTTCATTACGGACAAGATTGGACATGCGCAGGACATGGGAGCGGCGCAGCAAGTAATTCTTAAGTTGGCCGCTTTCACGCGTTCTCTGCTCGCGCATTCAGACCTCGCGCGTATCACCGTAATACTCACCAGCGATCACGGGAATTTAGAAGATTTATCGACGCGCAATCACACGCTTAATCTTGTACCAACGATTATCTGGGGAGCGCATCGTCATTCGCTGGCAGAGCGCATACACGACCTTGCCGATCTGACGCCTGCAATCATTTCTACTCTCACACGGAAAGAAGCGACTGTTCAATGAACGACCCAACTGCGTCATTTAGTTCAGACACACAGATCAGTTCAGAGCTGGCTATTCCGCGTTATTCTTATTATGCGCTTGTTGTTTTGTCGCTCGTCAATTTTCTTAATTACATAGATCGCCAAGTGTTGCCAGCCGTCGCGCCGTTGATGCTGAAAGATGAAAAATTGCAGTTGACGCACGCTGAACTCGGTTACATTGAAGCGGCGCTGCTGCTTTCGTTCACCGTTTTAGCTCCGTTGTTCGGCAGACTCGGCGACCGCTATGCGCGTACTCGCTTGATGGCGAGCGCCGCCGTGATCTGGAGCGTTGCGACGGCTTTCACGGGCTTTGTGGATCAATTGCCGTTCCTGCCTTCTTCCGTGCAGCTTCACATACCGCTTATACAATTTACTTTAACGATGAGCGGTGCGGTGCTGGCGCTTTGTTTTGTGCGCGCGATTGTCGGCGTCGGTGAATCGTCTTATACGACGATCACCCCAAGTTTGATCGCAGATTATTTTCCGCCGCAGCGACGCGCGACGGCGCTCGGAGTTTTTCAGGCGGCGATCCCGATGGGCTTTGCGCTAGGATTTGTTATCGGCGGCGTGCTCGCGAATTTTTTCGGTTGGCGCATGGCGTTTACGATCGTCGGCATTCCGGGTCTCGTCGCCGCAATGCTTGTCTGGCGACTGCGTGAACCAAAGCGCGGCGCGACAGATGAAGAGACATCCTATATTGCCGCCACAATCCAGGGCGAGATGGGCGCAAGTCTTGCGGGTGAACCGCTCGCCACAGAAACGCTCACAGGCGAAACATTTCTTGAAGAAAGCGATAAACCGTCTGCTGCGTTTGCGCAAAGATCATTGCTTTCGATTCTGTGGCAGATTTTGCGTTCGCGCGATTTTTTTCTTTCGACTGCCGGATACACGGCCTTGACGTTTACGCTCGGCGCGTTTGCGACGTGGGCAGCCGTACTGCTTGTTGAAGATAAAGGAATGACGGAGACAAAGGCAGCGATTACGCTCGGCATTGTCGTGTTGCTCGGCGGCGCGACGGGAACGTTCGGCGGCGGGTGGCTATCAGATCGCATCGCGCGAAGAAAGCGCAACGCTTATTTTCTCGTGTGCGCAGTCAGTACGCTGCTTGGTGTTGTGCCGACGCTGCTGGCGCTCGTCTCGAAAGATGCGCGCGTTTATCTGCCGTCAGTTTTCTTCGCGGTAATGCTGCTCTTCGTCAGCAACGCACCGTTTCACGCGATCCTCTTGAGCAGCGTGCCGACGCTTGTGCGCGCGACAGCAGTGGCGCTTAACATCGTTATCATACATACTTGCGGCGACACGGTTTCGCGCGCGGCAGTCGGCGTTTTATCGGATTCAATGAAAGCCGGGAATTTAAGTTGGATTGCAACGATTGCCGGAACCTTCGGTATTGAAGCAACACGACGACCGCTCGCCGCCGCTCTGCTTGTCGCACCCGCCGCACTGCTCGTCTCGACGTTCTTCTTTTTCTGGGGAGCGAGAGAAAGCGTCAGCAGTAAATCCTGAAACAATCTTTGTCGCTAATGACGTGTGTTTGCTGCGCGACGAGTGTCGTTTTGTCCGGTAACGCCCGCAGCACGTTCAAGGCAATCGGTTGAGCAGTAAACAGCCGAAGAGGAACGCAACCTGAGTGCGCGCGATGTTGGTATCCAGATGCCGCAAGCGGCGCAACGCGATAGTTTGTTGGAAGATTGTGCGCGGCGTGCGGACTGCGGTGCGACGTTAACGCCACTGATGTCGCGTGCGTCGCGTGCGAGATTCAACATGCGCTTGGCGAGCAAAAAGTACGGGCGAAGACGTAGGAAAAGAAAAGCGCCGACGAAGACAACGATGATTAAAAGAATAAATAGTTTCAATTTTATTCCTCGACGCCGTTGCGGTTTTGCTGTAATTGCGCGCGTAGATCGGGCAGCGCCGGATTGCTCGCATCGAGACTTTGTAGTTCGTTGATTCTGCGCTCCGCTTCTTCGCGCTGGCCTATCTTAATCAACGCGGCGGCGAGATTCTGCAACGCCGGTTCATGACGCGGATCAATCACGAGCGAACGGCGGTATTCGGCTATGGCGCGTTGCGGATCAGCAGGTCGCTCGAAGTAATAAGTGAGTCCCAAATCGGTGCGCGTGTTGGCGTCGTTGGATTTGAGCGCCAGAGCTTTTTCGTAATAAATGCGCGCCTCACTGAAACGCGCCGGTTCGGAACTCTTTTGCCCAATGTCGAAAAGCACATTGCCGAGCGCGACGAGCGCCTCACGATCTTTCGGTTTGGCGTCGCAGGTGCGTTTCAAAAGCCGTGCGATATCCGGCAGATACGCGGCGGCAGCGTCCGGCGTGCGGCGCGCGTAAGCGTAAAGCGCGAGACCTAGATTTTTTTGTAGGTACAAATCATCGGAACGCGCGTCGGCTGTCTTAACGGCATCCTGAATTTCGTTTTCTGAAAGCGCGCGATTGTTCGCATCATCTGTCGCGAATCGTGAAGCCGTCGCCGCATCATTCATTTTTTGTGGCGAGGGACGAAGGCGTTGAACTTCCGTGCGCAGTTCGTCGCGCTCTTTGTGATTGACCGCGTTGGCGAAGCCGAAGCCGATCACGAAGCCGGATAAAAGACCGATGGCGACAAAGAGTATTTTGCTTTTGCTCACTGCTTGAAAAGCATCCCCGCAAAGAGTTGATTATTTACAGTGTAGCAAAGCAGATTATAAAAGGCGACGCGCGCTGACGGTAACAAAAGCAACACGCGTGTTCTGTGAATTAATATAGCTACGGACGGAATTGATGTTTAAGAATTAATCGTCGCCGGAGGCTTTATCCGATGGCATATAAACTATGTCATGTGTGCGGCGGCGCGGTGCCGGATCGGTAACGCGGCGGCGCGGGATGGATTCACGATTGCGGCGGTCAATGCTTCCGGCGGGAAGCCCGCGCCCGTGTACGGCTTCTTCGAGAATGCGCGTGATTTCCTGCGAGAGCGTGCGATGCTCTGCGAGGGCGCGGCGGCGCAACGATTCCTTCAAATCGTTCGGCACGTAAGCTCCTATGAAAACACCTTTGCGATTCGCCATAATATAGTTTGTGGCCTTTCATTTGGAATCGGGTTAAATAGAGTCGCAAATATTTTTTGAGACTTGCTGTCGAGAACTTGTGCGCTTTGCAATGCGAGTGGGTCTGTAAGCCGAATTCTGTTCCTGAGCCTTGCGGCTCAAGCGGCGATCATTCATCTAGCCCATTTGTTGCCAAATGGATCGAGCGACCTACCCGGAGGTCGTGGCACAATCTTTTCAGATCGCGCATTGGGCGGGCAGCCCTGTTTGACGCCTCCCTATTTGGTCTTGCACCGCGAGGAGTTTACCTGGCCGCGACGTGTCACCACGCGCGCCGGTGCGCTCTTACATTAAGCTTCGTTAATCCGAAGCCGCACCATTTCACCCATCACCTGCGAACAAACTTTCATTTTTACAAATGCGATAATTCGCAGGCTGGTCTATTTTCTGTTGCACTTGTCGTCACCCGCAGGCAACGCCCGCCAAAACCTCTAACGCTTTTAACGTCAATGGCTTTAACGAACTTTGCGAACGAGCGCCCAGCCGTTAGCTGGCTCGCTGCCCTATAGTGTTCGGACTTTCCTCTCCCGCATCCTTTAACAGACGCGGCAGCGACCGCCCGACCCACTCACTTTGCAAAGCACGAAATGAGTATAGCAAACCATTGTTCAACACGTACAGTAGAAAATTAAAGGAAGGATTATGCGTTTAGAATCAAGGTTTAGCCGAAATAACGAAAGCCTACACGCAGATTGTTGAGCGTTGCAGGGGAAAGCGAAGAGGCCAGTAGCAGTGACATCAGAGCGTGCGAGAGTCCGAGCGCGAAAAGGTTCGGAGCTTGCTGGTAAACGTAAGCCCAGACCGCTCCGCCCGCAAACGTCGCCAACGCAAGCCATGGATTCGGCAAATGGAACAATGCGAAAATGGCCGCGACGATGAGTACGCTGTGCAAATTACTTCCGCCGCAAATGATTTGCGCACGGCGATTGATAAAACCCTGCAAGACATATTGCTGCACGATTCCCCAAACAGGCAACCACAGAGACCAGCGCCACAAAAGCGCTTTATCAAAGTGCAGGCTTTGCCTGAACCAGCCAAGCGTCAGAATCACGCACGCGCCCAAAAGCATCGGCAACGCCAGAAGGCGCGCCGCGCGTCCGAAATTATCGAATCGCCAGCCGAGTTCGCGCCTCGTTTCCCTTCTTTCCAGATGCGACAAGAACATTAACGCGAGCGCCAAGCCGATTGGAAAAACGCCGAACCACTTGTGCGCGGCAAACGGCATGACGATCCACGCCGCGATCAAAAAAGATGACGCGACGGAAGCTATCTCCCACGCCGCCAGTGCGCGATCATTCATTAAGCGATGCTGCTGTGGATGCTGCGGCTGATCCTGTGCCACGTCCATAAAACTCTTTTGACGGCGTTTCCTTTATGCAATCGGCGCTTTTTATTTATCCGTGTTAGCGATCAACGGAAACCTCTTTGCCTTTTGCGCCGGACACAAAGCGCACAGGCTTGCCGATTACTTGTAACGTCCGTCGAATGCTGCCGCCGCTTTCGTGCACGGCATAGACACGCGCGACATGTTCACCGGCGGCGAGCGGCGGCAGTTCAAACTGAAAACCGTGCCGCTCGTCGCGCGCGCGCCCTGCGGCAAACACATCCGGGCGCGACACATTCGCCGTGCCATCTGCAACGAAACGATCATCCACATAAAGCTGCACTTCGACGCGCGCATGCGGCGCTGATTCGTCAACGACCCAACCGGCGACGCGGCCTTCGCCCATCTCGCTCCAACCGCGAAAATTTGTGTTAAAGGCCGTCACATAAAACCCTACGGCAAGCGCGGCGACGAACAACGCTTCTAAAATAGATTTGCCGATTAAAAAATGGACTAACCGCATTCGCTCCCTCGACGATCAAAGCACTTAGCAAAGGATTCATAAAAACGCAAAGGACGGCACTCTGTAGGCCGCCCTTTGCGTTTAACCAAGATTCACAGAAGCTTACTGTCCCGAATAGTTATTGCCGTTGCTGTCCTTGTAAGTCAGCGAATGCGCTGTGCTGAGATTCGTATCAGCAGGCAAATTCGGGCGCAGGCGAACGGCGATGCGCAGCACGCTCGTATCTCCCGGCGCGAGTTGTGCGACGCGCCACTGAAAGCGTTGCGTAGAGCCGGGCGCATCCTGTGAATTGAGGCTTGGCTCGGAACCGGCAAACTCCAGAGCGTCCGGCAAGGTTTCCGTCACGATCAAATTTGTCGCCAGCCCGCTGCCTTCGTTGACCAGCACCAAACGATAATAGATCGCATCGCCCGGCGCAGAAGCATCCGAAACCTGTTCTGTGCGGACACGCACGCGCGGCGTCGCCACCGTCAGCACAGTATTAGCTTCGCTGGCGACGCGATTGCTCGTTACTGAACGCGCGACGACATTGTAAGAATACTGTTGACGGTCAGGCGTGTTGGCGGGAATCTGCACGCGCAGCAGCAACGGATACTGCCCGCCTTGCGGCGGAATCGCTGCGGTCTGCGTCACGGCTGGCTCGTCTTCCTGATGTTTGCCGTCGCCATTCGTGTCCGCGAAAATAGACGCAGGCGGCGCGCCGGGTGCAGACAATTTCAGTTCATAAGAATCAATGGCGTTACCCGGATTGCGCACAACGAACGGAACGTACATCGCATCGCCCGGCGTCGCCGTCAAGCCAACCGAGACGGCGTCAACGCGCGCGCGCGACACTTTGCCGACCGCGATGCTGGGGCTATCAAAGTTTGAACCGACGGGCAGCGACTGCGTGCTGACAGTGCCGCGACCAAGCGAGTTCGATGCGGCCAAAGCTTCCGGCATCGCGCGTAAAGTTACGTTGATGTCGCGTGAATCGCGTGAACCTAGATCGCCCAACAGCCAGATCGCCGTGCGCGAAGGCGGATCATAAGCCGTCGGTGCAGGACTCGCGCTGACCAATTCAAAGTCTGGATTGAAGACAAAATTTGTGCGTGTGAGTCTGGCGGGTGAACTGCCGGAGTTGCGCACGGTGATGGTTTGCTGGAACGTTTCGCCGGGCTGCACGGATGATTGCGAAACGTTTGAGGCGGCGGCAAGCGCGGCGGCGATGACGTTGATCGAACCGTCTGAAATGCGCATCACCTGCGTATTAGCCTGCGATGCGGCGCGCACCACAAAGCGCCTTTGCTGGCCGTCGGCGGCTGTTTCGGGCACGCGCAAATTGAGCATTACTTCAGTTGAAGCGCCGCGCGCGAGTTGCGGCGTGACGAGAATCGGAAGCCCCGAATCGGCGATTGCGCTGTTGCCGCCCTGCGCGAGGCTAAACGTCGGTTGATATTCGGCGGGCAAATCCGTGTCCAATCTAAATTGATCTTCTTTGTTGCCCGTGTTCGTAATTGTCAAAGGCAGGCGCAGAACCTGACCCGGAGAGGCAGCCTCTGTTGCACGAAGCAAAGCAAGCGCGAGTCCGGGCACTTGTTTGACAGTTAAACTCAAGCCGCCGCTTTGTGACGGAACGCCTGGCTCAATTGGTGTGGCGGCTAAAATAGTATTAATCGCCGTCGAATTGTTCGCTGCCGCCGGACGTGTGTTGACCACCATTGACGTCGCGCGTGGCGAACGGTTAGCAGCTACGGAATTTCCGGCGGCGGGCGTTTTGGGCGACGCCATGCGACTAGCATTAGAATTGTTGGCAGCGATGAGCGCGGGCGTTGTGTCTCGCTGCGTGCGCGTGGGCTGGCGCGTGTATCTACCACGACGCGAAGTGCCGGGCACGGGTTCAGTTCGCGCTATCGCTGAAGTCGCGGTAGCAGCGTTCGAGTTCGTTATGACCAATCCTGACTTTGGCGACGATTGCAGCGAAGGTTTCGTAGTTGTGTTTCTCGCCGTGACGTTATTCGTCGAGGTTGTATTTAGTGCTGGTGGCGTGACGGGCGGCGTCGCCATTTTCTTCGGAGCGGAAGCGGTGACGGGATTGACGGAAGAAACAATCGGACGGTTTATCTGCACGTCTGGCGCAGTGTTGGTCGGCGTTACGTTTGAACGCGCCAGATCGCGTTGCGCTTTTTGTAGTTCGCTTTCGTAAATTTCCGCAAACGGCGTGTCCTTGATAGTGCGCAGGCGGCGGCCAATTTGCTCTGCTTCGGGTAAACGGCCTAACTCCATATAAGAGCGGCCGAGCCAGAGCAGCGTCAGGTCAGCGATGCTGCTTTGCGGATACGTCTTCAGGAAATCCTGCAGCACTCCGGCGGCCTGTTCATAGCGCCCCTGTGTATAAAGGCTCTGCGCTTTATTGAACAAAGTCTGCTCTGCTTCGGGCGGCGCGTCAGAGTCCTGCTGTTGCGCGATTCCATTAATGATTGCAGAGTTAGCGTTGGCGATTGGCGCGCACGGCACAAGCAGAAGCACTACGGCCAGCATAGACGCGCTGAAAGAGTTCGGATTATTCAATTCAATAAACCTCCGGGCGGGAAGGTGCGTTTGATTCATGGATGAGTTGGTTAAGCTGCCGACGGCGGTAAAGCTCTCGCACGCTGGCAAACGAAGGTGTCCCAATCAGGACATTTTGTATCATACATCTTCGTTTACCTGCGGACAAGATATAAGTTCGGCGGGGACTGTCTAAATCAGACAAGAGACTGAATCAATCAAGTGTATTGGGTAACATGTAAAAGTCAGAACTTAATCGGACACTCACGATTTATTCAGCAGCAGACGAATCGCCGTAGCGAACAACCGGCGGCTGATGCTCTATCAGTGGCGCGTTTCATGAGGATTGATTGTACCGCTTGGTTTATGTTTCTTCTAGGCAAGGTTTCATCAATAATATAATAAGAACGTGAGTTCGACATAAGCAATCGGCTTACGCCGCAAGCAATAATAGTTCTTTAATTTCGATGTTCAGCAACGGTTTCTTTTCGCGGGACGTATCGGCGCTCAAGCTGCCGCCGTATTGACGATAAAATTCATTACACCGCGATGGCGCAATCATTTAGCGTTCGGTCTCTGGGGGTTCGCTGCCATATCTCGCACATGCTTTTGCCATTCTGTAGGCGTCATCGTCTTGAGTTGCGGCAATTCGTACGCTGCGATAACCAATCGTTTGACGCTGGGAAGAATGGGAAACTCCAAAGCGGCTTTCGGTTGAGCCGCCCCTTCGAGAGCAGCGAGCTTCGCGTTGCGCCATTCCAGCGTCGGCGCAACACCCTTCGAGAGATACGACAATGCTTCCAAGCCCGCTGTTCCCAACGCTAGTAAATCACCGGCGAGTGGCCGCGCTTCTTGCAGGGACGGTGACTTGTCGATGATTGCTTCTAGCTGCGGGACGGCATCGCGCCATTGTGTGAGCGTCTCCTGAACCTTCTGCGCATGGCTTTCAAAGCGCGGGGCAGCGCCGAGCAACGCGTCAACGAGTCCGGCGAACCGACGTGCCGCTTCACTGTCGGGGCGCGCTGCGTCCACCAGACCTGTGAGCGGGCTGAGCATGGTTTGCGGTCGCACTTGGTAACGCCTGTATCCATTCACAGGCTCAACGACGGAGGCAAGAATCTGAAGCGTTCCAATATCCTTGCTCTGCGTCATACGCCGGAGCATCATCGCACTGTTTTTTTCGTGGGTCAGCCCAAGCTCCTCAAGCTGCACGCTGATGACGGCGAGGCGGCGATACATGTCCGCAATGTCTTTGACGGAGCGCGGCGACCAGAGTCGTTCGGCGATGGCTGCTGTGCGCGGCCAGATGCGAGAGTCTATTGTTTCAGGACTGACCCACTCGCTCCACATCGTCGCTTCACCGCCGAGAATGTGCGCGGCTTCGGCGGCGTTGAGCGTGCTATCAGCGGGGAGCGGATCGGCGACATAGTGTTGCGAGGCGGGGTACATGAGATCAATGTAGTAGCCCGCCGACAGGATGCCGTTGTAACCCTTACTGGCGGCTTCGGCGAGCGAGGCGGGGCCGCGCCATGAGTGTATAACGACATCTTTGGGCAGGTCAGGCTGGAAAATTTCATCCCAGCCCATCATCGTCTTGCCGTGCTGCTTCAGGATTTGCAAAAGCCGTTGATTGAAGTAAGTCTGAAGCGCGTGGTGGTCTGTGAGGCCTTTCGCTTTCATGAAGGCTTGAATCTGCGGGTTTCTGTCCCACTGCTTGCCTTCATTTTCGTCGCCGCCGATGTGCAGATAAGCGTCTGGAAAAAGCGCCGCCATCTCACTGAGAAAGCCATCGAGAAACTGATAGACTTCCTCGCGCGTCGGGTCTAACGCAGGCTCAAAGATGCCCGCCCCGCGTTCGATCTGATACGTGCCGGGCGCGCTCCCGAATTCTGGATACCCGACCAGCCAACTCGTCGCATGGCCGGGCATGTCGAACTCCGGCACAACGCGAATGCCACGCGCGCGTGCGTAGGCGATGATCTCTCGCGCCTGATCCTGCGTGTAGTAAAGACCGTCGGAACCCATCTGATGAAGTTTTGGAAAGCGCTTGCTTTCAATGCGGAAGCCTTGATCCTCCGTGAGATGCCAATGCAGCACATTGAGCTTGACTGCCGCCATCGCGTCTAGATTGCGTTTGAGCACTTCCATCGGCTCGTAGTGCCGTCCCACGTCAATCAGCAAGCCGCGCCATGGAAAGCGCGGCTTATCCTATATGCTCACGGCATGGATGAAGTAGCCGTCTTGGTCGCTATCGAGCAATTGCAAAAAAGTTTCCAGCCCGCGCATTGCGCCGACGACGGTCTGGGCTGTGAGCACTGCCTGTTTGTCTGATACTTCGAGCGAGTACGATTCATCTTCAGACAGCGCGGGCACGCTCTGACCCGGAGCTTGACAGTCCACGACGAGCGAAACGGCGGCAGGATTTCCCGCGCTCACGTCTAGCCGCCCGCCCTTAAATTCCAAGCCGGTTCGCCCTTCAAGCCGCCGCACTGTGCGATCAATGTAGGCGCGCAGGCGGTCGTCTACATAACTCTTCGCAGAGACAGCGAAGGACTTCGTGATTGGCAAGCGCCCCCGAGCAAAGCGAATCGCCGCTGGCGCGGGCATTAAGTTATGCTGCTGCTGTTGCGTTGTCGGCACAGTCGGCTCTTGCGCCCGAATCAGTGCGGCATAGCATAGCGACAGTAAGACGAGCGCGATGACCGAACGTATCTTCATGCCGTTTCTCCTCATGCGAATTGACGTGTGAAAGCACTGTTGCGTGCGTTTAGTCGCGTGCGTTTATTGGAGCGTGAACTTAGCCGCCAATCCGCCGACCAGCACCTCGAAATCTCCGGGTTCGACCGTCTGTTTATTATCTGTACCGATGAAAGAGAGATTATCACGTCGAAGCGTAAACGCCAGCGTGCGGCTCTGTCCCGGCTCAAGATAGATTTTGGCGAACCGTTTGACACGCTTGCCTGCAGGTGAAAGCGTGGACGCCGCCGCGTGCTCATAGAGAATAACCGTTTCCTTGCCAGCGCGCTGCCCGCTGTTCGTCACTGTGACGTTGACATTCATCTGACCGTTCAACGACATCTGTTTCTGGCCGAGTTACAGATTGCTATAAGTGAAGTTCGTATAGCTCAGTCCTCGACCAAACTCGAATTGCGGTTGGAAGGCTGGGTTGGTTGACTGTTCACTCTCAAACTGTTTGTGATCGTAGGTAATGAGACTATTGGGCGTGCGCGGATAAGTGAAAGGAAGTTTGCCGGACGGATTGTAATCGCCGAAGAGTACGTCGGCGGCGGCGTGTCCGCCTTCGTTGCTCGGATTGTAGGCCAGCAGGATCGCCTGCGCTTTATCAGCGGCACGTTGCATGAGCGCGAGATTCCACGTTGCGGTCATCCCGATCTCTTGCGGGAAGAGCGTCGCGCACTGCATGTAGTTTGCGCCGTGAATGGAATCAATGCCGTAAATGACCGGAATTTTAAGTCGCGTCTTTTGCGCCGCCGCTTGAATCTGCCCGATGATCTCGTGCCACTTATCAACGGGTAAAGCCTGATCCTTAACATTCAAAATCGAGCCGACGCCGTACTGCGCAATCGCCTTTTCCAGCTTCGCCGGATCAATCTGAATGCTCTGATCCTGCCCTGTCGAAGCCATGCCGATCTCTAGCTGCGTCATCTGCCATGACTTTTTGCCGAATGAGTAGTCGTATCAGTTTTGAAATTCGGCAGATGGTTGCAAACCGCGCAAACTTTGTTTGCGAGTATTGCCTGATAGCCGAAGAAGACGCTTATTTCAGATTTCAAATCGAACACATCATTTAACCGTAAACACGGTGGCTCATCGGAGTTAGAGAATTTAGCGTTGGCGTGTGTTTTCTGTAACCGTTATAAAGGGAGCGACATTGCATCCTTGATACTTGAAACCGGTGAACTAGTTCGTTTTTACAGTCCGCATGTTGACCGTTGGAGCGAGCATTTTAGCCTTAATGGAGTGGTGATTAAAGCTTTGACAGAAGTAGGTGAAGCGACAGTTCGCATTTTACAGATGAATCACGACGACCAAATTCTTGAGCGGCAAGTCCTGAGTCGGCGCGGGCGTTATCCAAGCGAAGCAGCCTTGTCATTAACGACCGGACATTAGCGAAAGCGACACCCAATAAAGCCGCAGCAAGCTGTCGGGGTATTAAACCCATAGTGAATCAAAGTAGCAAGGAAGAAAACGAAAGGCGGAAGTTTGGCGCGGGAGCAGTTACTTAAACAAACAATTCCCGCCGAACTTTCGCCTTCCTATTTTCGTCTTTCCGCTTACTCTTACCAATGCCCGCGCCCGACTTCTAAGCGGTCGCCGGGTTGCAGAAGCGGGTCTGGGATTTTGCCTTCTTCAATCTGTTTCAGATTATATTCGGTGGTCGTCAGGCGTTTGTCCGCGCCCTGCCGCGAGAGTTTGGCTTTGTTTCCGGCAGCGTTCGTTGTTCCACCGGAAGCGAGAATTGCCTGCGTGAGCGTCAGGCCAGCATGAAAATCTCTTTGTCCCGGCGTGACGATTTGACCGCCGATAAAATAGAACTGCGTCGCACGCGGCGGCGCGGCTACTACTTTAATAAAATCACCGGGCAGTACAAGTATGGCGGTCTGCGTTTGATCGGTTAAATCAACTTTGGCGATTTGCGTTCCGGCGCGCACGATGCTTGCGTGCGCAGCTTCTGGACGCGGCGGCGTTTCGGTTAGCAGGACATAGAGCGGCACGGCTTCGCGGCGCAGAATCTTTGTGCCCGGATTGTCAACGAAACCTGTGACGATCACGTTGTGGCTCGCGTAATCGCGGACGCCAACCGATACCTGCGGCTGGTCGTAAATTTTGATGCGGGAAGCGAGACGCGTGCTGATCTCTTCCGGTGTGAGTCCGCCGACGTTCAACGGTTCGCCCGCGAGCGGGTAATCAATTGTGCCATCGGCAAGCACAGTGTAGAGCGTCGAGGCGCGCGAAGAACTGTTGAGCAGGCGTATATCTAATGTGTCGCTCGCCGCAACACGATAGATGCTGGAAAGCGCCCGCGCGCTGTTGACTGTAGCCTTTGAGGTCGCAACGGGCACAACCTTGAGCACTGTTGCGCCCGCGCCCATTTTAACGAAATCAGCCGCTCGCGCATTAAGCTGAGATGAATCAATCAATACCGCAGAAGAGTCGGCAGCGTTCGTCCCAGCGGCAGCCGTTTTCGCGGGAGCCGTTTTCGCAACGACGGAATCCGTTTCAGTTCTGGCCACAGCAGAAATCTTTGCCGACGCGTCGCTTGTACTTTTCTTAGTGGCTTTGTCGCCGGAGGCCGTGAGTTCGTTAGACTTACCTTCAGCTACTATTTTCTTTCTGTCTTCACGGCGCGCGGTTGAATTGCTAATGGTATTCAGGACAGAGGCGGCGTGCGGCTCTTTTATTTGCGCTTCGGCGGGCGAGAAATACGCGCCGAATAAGAGTAGGGCGGCGGTTGCGCTAAGCAAGTTTTTTTTCATATAGCACTCCCTTGTAATTTCGTGGAGGATTAGTAACGCACGGGACGCCGGACAAAGGCGCTCCGCGCGCTGTTTCTATCTAGATTAAATGACGAAACCTGCCTTTTTCGCAGAAATTCGGATTAAAAACCGATCTTCTTCCGATAATTCGTGCCGATAAAGAGCGTCGTGTTGTTTGAAATAGCGCTTGGAATTGACTCACTGGCGAGACTTGCGTGCGTGGAAAAACGTCGAAAGGCGGTGGATTAGAAAGATTAGATTGGGCGACCAGATCAAGCCGCGCTTTGAAGTGTACAATTAATAGCGGCGTGCTGGCAAGGTTTCTAGCGGAAAAAGATGCGGCCAGCGCGCGGCAAATTCTCTGCGTACATGATCTTCGACATCGTCCGCCGTATCGCAGCGCAAACACTCTGCCGCTATCTCGCGTGCATCCGTCGTGGAGATACCAGCGAGCGTTCGCCGCACGCGCGGAATCGAAGAGGCCGTCATACTGAAATCCGTCGCGCCCAAGCCCGCCAGCACGACGCTGTACGCAGGCGTGCCAGCCATCTCGCCGCAAACGTTGACGGGAATCGAAGCGTCCCGTGCTGCATCAAGCGTCTGCCGAATGCTTTGCAGCACCGCCGGATGAAGCGAGCGAAACCATTCGGCAGCCGCGTCGCTGCCGCGATCCACAGCGAGCGTGTACTGCACCAGATCGTTTGTGCCGAGACTAAAAAAATTCACTTCGCGCGCGAGCTTTCCGGCGATCAACACCGCCGACGGTACTTCAATCATCGCGCCGATCTCGATGCTTCCAATTTCAACTTTTTCGGCTTCAAGACGCGCCCGCTCTTCATCAATAATACGGCGCGCGCGGCGCACGTCGGAGATGTCCGTAATCATCGGCAGCACAATGCGCAAAAGCCCTTCGGCGGCGGCGCGCAAAGCAGCGCGTGCCTGCGTGCGCAAAATTTCCTCGTGGCGCAAACTGTAACGAATCGCGCGCAAACCGAGCACAGGATTACGCTCCGTCTCTTTCGTGCCGCCTATCTTGTCGCCGCCGAGATCGAAGAATCTAATCGTCGCGCCATCTTCACCGGCAATCCTTAACACTTCTTTGTAAGCGTCGCATTGTTCGTCTTCCGAAGGCATTTCGCCGCGCTGCGATAAGAGAAACTCCGAGCGGTAAAGACCGACGCCGTGCGCGCCGAATCGGTTCACGCCTTCATATTCGGCGGGCAATTCAAGGTTGGCGCGCAGAAACATTTCCACGCCGTCAAGCGTGTGCAAAGGCTGCCGCGATGCTGCTTCAACACGCGTTTCCGCCACGCGTTGTGTAGCGGCGTTAAGCGCTCTATATTTTTCGAGCGTCGCTTCAGAAGGATGAAGCGTGACTTCGCCGCGCGTAGCGTCAACGACGATGCGGTCGCCCGTGCGCGCAGAGCGATACAGATCGCGCAGGCCGACGATGGCCGGTACATTCAATCCGCGCGCGATGATCGCCGTGTGCGAAGTCCAGCCGCCCGCGTCTGTGGCAATGGCGCGCGTGTAGCCAAAATCAAGTTCGGCCATCGCCGACGGCAGCAAATCCTCTGCGACGATCACGGCGTCTTCGGTAAGATGGCGATGACCGGAAGGCTCGCCGCTCAATGCGTCCAGCAGGCGTTGCGCAACGTCTTCGATGTCAGAGCCGCGCGCGCGCAGGTATTCGTCTTTGATCTCGGAATAAAGCGCGAGCAATCCGTCAACCGCGACCTTGATTGACCATTCAGCATTGCTGCGCTCGCGGCGAATGTAACTTTCAATGTCGTCCTGCAGTTTGCGATCTTCGAGTATCAACAAATGTGCGTCGAAGATATACGCTTGATCCGCCCCGAGCTTTTTTTCGGCGCGTGTTTTGATTAGTTTTAATTGGCGACGTGCAAGGCGTACAGCGGCGCGCAGGCGGCGGACTTCGCGCTCGACGTCCGTTTCATCAAGCGTCGCGCGAAAGATTGGCGGCGTTCCCGTGTGAATCCGCAGCACGCGCCCGATAGCGAGGCCTTCGGAAACGCCGAGACCGCGCCAAGTTCTTTCGCGGCGTTCATATCGCGCGCGCTTTTGCAAAGCAACTACTCGCTTTCTCCGAACTTTTCGGTGAAAAGCTGGCACAAAGCGTTCAATGCTTCATGCTCGTCCGCGCCGTCGGCAGTCACGCGCAAAACACTGCCACGCGCCGCCGCCAGCATCAGCACGCTTAGGATTGATTTGGCATCGGCGGCGGCGCTTTTGTCCAAACGCTCAAGCTGTAACGCGCTACTGAAACAGCAAGCGGTTCGGACAAGCTGCGCGGCGGCGCGTGCGTGCAGCCCCAGACGATTAACGACTTCGACGCTTCGTTCGATCATCAACTCTTTTTATGCGGCGCAAGCAGTTCGCCCGCCAGATAAATGCCTTCACGTCCTTCGTCACGCACGCGTGCGGCGACTTCCGCAAGCGATTCATTCTGCGTCTGGCTGGCAAGCTTAATGACCATCGGCAGATTAACGCCGGTGACGACTTCGATTTGTCCTTCGGCGAGAAACATCGAAGCGATGTTAGTGGGCGTGCCGCCGAACATGTCCGTCAATATCAGCACGCCGCGTTCTTCGGAGACGCGTGTGATGGCGCGTTCGATTTCCTCATGCGCCGCATCAACATCATCGTGCCACCCGATAGAAACAGCCGTCACGTGTGTGACCGCGCCGACGATCATTTCCGCCGCCGCCAGAAACTCATTCGCCAGATGCCCATGCGTTACGATGACGCCCGCGACTTTACGCGCCACTTCTTTTTTTTCAAGTTCGCTCATCATTCGTAGACGTTAAATTAATCGTTTCATGTAGACAAAATAATTTCACGCGGTTGCTTTCGCCGAACGACGCTTCTTATTCGCTTTGCGCACGTCGCGATGCGTGGCCTGCGCGTCGAATCCAGATCGGCGAAGGCGCGCGGCGAGCGCATTGGCGATCATTACCGAACGGTGGCGACCGCCCGTGCAACCGATACCAACCGTCACATAAGATTTCCCTTCGCGCTTGTAAAGCGGCAGCAGATAATCAAGCAATTCTGTGAAACGCCGCAAAGTTTCGGCGACATCCGGCTTCGATTTAAGGAATTCGACGATGCGCCGGTCATGGCCGGAAAGATCGCGCAACTGGGGCACAAAGTAAGGATTCGGCAGATGGCGCACATCGAAAAGTAATTCCAGATCACGCGGGCTTCCGAATTTGTGGCCGAAGCTCAAGACCTGCACGCGCATCGGCGTGCCTTCTTCGCCGGGATTGAAGCGCTCTATCAGAGAACGGCGCAGCGTGTGAACAGTATGATCGGAAGTGTCTATGATGAGGTCTGCATGTGCGCGTATGTGCGACATCGCGATGCGCTCGTTTTGAATCGCTTCGAGGAGACCCGCGCCCGTGTCCGCCGGATGCGGGCGGCGCGTTTCACTGAAGCGACGTTGCAGAACTCCATCAGAGGCTTCGAGGAACAGCACGAAGACTGTTAGCCCGCGCTCGCGCAAAGCCTGCAGTTGCGTTTCAAACTCCGCGAGAAAATGGCCTTCGCGAATGTCTATGACGAGCGCAGCCCGATTAATGCGTGCTTCTTCGTCTTCGTTCGATTGCACGAGGCGCGCAAAGGTGGGAAGCATTGTGATCGGCAGATTATCAACGCAAAAAAAACCCAAATCCTGAAAAGCGTTGGTCGCCGAAGACATGCCGGAGCCACTCATGCCTGTGATAATCAGAACGTCCGGCGCGCCGCCCTCATCCCCAGCGAGAGACTGTTTTCCGTCCATCATAAAACGTTTTCGGCGGACGTTTCCCGTTCGTCCAGTCGTCGCTACGGCTCAATCAAACCGAAGTCTCCATCTTTGCGCTTGTAGAGCACGCCGAGACGGTTGGTGTCTGCGTCCTGAAAGACAACGAATTGATCGTTGGCGGCAGCAGCGAGTTGCAAGGACGCTTCTTCCGCCGTCATGGGCTTCACGTTGTAGCGGCGCGCAGGGATGATGCGTGGAGCGCGCGGCGCGGCTTCGACCATCTCCAGACCATCTGGTTGCGGCGCAACGCTGGAAAGAGATTTCGCCGTTTGCTTGCGATCAATAATTTTCTTTTTTAGCTTGAGCGCCTGCTTTTCAATTTTTGCGATGGCGCGTGTCAAAGCCATGTACATGTCTGCGTTGGCGTCTTTGGCGGTCAACGTGTGCTCGCGCCAATGAAGCAGAATTTCGCCGATCTGACGATTCTTTTCAACCTCGATGATAATGTGCGCGCGGGCTGTGGAATCATTGAAGATGTGGTCGATCTTTTGAAAGTGATCTTCGACGTGACTGCGTAGCGCGGGCGTGACATCAACGTGCCGCCCTGTATATTCAAACTCCATAGGAGTTTTGCCCTCCATGATGACTTCCGGCGCACAGTACAAGACCGAAAGAGACGCGAGAATGTTCCTCTGGCTGTGGCCGACTCGAATAATTTAAGTACGAAAGCTAAAAATCTTATAAGCCTACGGGCATAGCAAAAGCAACTCGCGGCGTGCGGCTAAACGACGGCGCGGCGTTCGCGCGAGCCGGGTATATGCATCTGATCGCGGTATTTGGCGACGGTTCGGCGCGACAATTTGATGCCACCTTTAATTAAAATCTTGACAACCTGATCGTCCGTGATCGGATTATGCGAATCCTCTTCTTCGATTAATTTCTTGATCTGTAATTTGATGATGCGCGTCGAAACTTCTTCACCGTCTTCGTTCGTCATGCCTTCCGTAAAGAAGCGACGTAGTTCGATGACGCCCTGCGGCGTATGCGCGTACTTGCGATTGACGACGCGCGAAATTGTCGAAAGATGCATTCCGATATCTTCGGCAATGTCCTTGAGCATCATCGGCTTGATGAACTGCACGCCTTTATCCAGAAATTCTTGCTGGCGTTGCACGATACGTTCGACGACTTTATAGATGGTTTGCTGGCGATGCTCTATGTTGCGCAAAAGGTCTACGGCGGAGCGCACTTTGTCGCGTATAAAGTCGCGCGCTTCCTTGGAGGTTTCCGGCTGCTTCATCATCTGCTGGTAATTCTGGCTGATGCGCAGGCGCGGGCTGCCATCGTCAGCGAAGTAAATCACATAATCGTCTTCGAGTTTTTCAATATAAATTTCCGGCGTGATTAAGATCGGCTCATCCGATGCGTAACGTCTGCCCGGATATGGATCGAGCGAGCGGATGATTTTCAATTCTCCGAGCAAAGCTTCGACGCTGGTGCCTATTTGCTTGGCGAGGTTCGGTAATTTGTGTTGCTGTAGTTCAGGCAAGTGATGCTGAATCAACTGCGCCGCAAGTCTATCGGATTCGCCACGAGCCTGTAGTTGAACAAGCAGGCATTCATGCACGTCGCGCGCGCCGCACCCGACCGGTTCAAGTTGCATTACAACCTGACGCGCGTTCTCGATCATTTCCTCCGGCCAATTGCCCTGCTCCGCGACCTCTTCGACGGTTGCAACAAGTCGCCCGTCGTTGTCCAGATTTCCGATGATAACTTCCGCCGCATCGCACACTGCGCCCTTGAGCGGACTCATGCGCAATTGCCAGACGAGATGCTCGCTCAAAGACGGCGGGCGCGTCAGAAACTGCTCGAAGGTCGGGCCGTCTTCTCTGTGTTCAAATTCCTGCGTCTTGTAACCCGGATCGAGATACTCCTGAAATTCACGCCCGAAATCTATTTCTTCAAAGGCGTCGCGCGAAGCTTCGTCAGCACCGAAATCTTCGCCTGATTCGATGTTATCAATCGCTGCCGGATCGTTGATCGTCGCGGCGTCCGTTGGCGCGTCCAGATACGCGGTGAGTGCTTCTGTGTCGCCCGCGCCGTTTTCCGAAGCGCCGTTGTGCTCACCTGATTCCGCGCCGTTCGAGTTGATAATTTCAGAAACGGACGGATCGTCGCCCGCCGTGTGGTCGAGCAGATTCGCCGCCAGCTCGCTTGTTTCTTCCTGCTGCTGAACTTCTTCGAGCACAGGATTTTCGAGCATCTGCTGCTGGATCAATTCGCTCAATTCGAGCGTCGTCATTTGCAGCATCTCTATGCGCTGGCGCAACTGCGGCGTCAGCACAAGGCGCTGGGACAGATTTGTCGTAAGCTTAACGGACATCGTTTGCTTGAGATTCTAAATCAGAAAAAAAATCGCATCGGGAATGTTTTAAGTTTGGCGCATTGTTTTGCGCCGGAAAAGATTATAACCGATTTTGCGGCGGATCGGTGCAAACGTTTCGGCCTTGAAAAGTTTTTAGAAGTTTACATGCGAAATTTTTCGCCCAAGTAAAGCCGCCTGACTTCCGCATCTTCCGTAAGTTCGCGCGGCACGCCGGAGCGAAAGATGCGCCCGTCGGCCATGATGTACGCGCGATCCGTCACGCCCAGAGTTTCGCGCACGTTGTGATCCGTAATCAAGATGCCGATGCCGCGCCCGCGCAAGTAAAGAATAAGCCGCTGAATATCGTCAATCGCTTTCGGATCAATGCCCGCGAAAGGTTCATCCAGAAGTATAAACTGCGGGTCTGTGGCAAGCGAGCGGGCAATCTCCGTGCGACGGCGTTCGCCGCCCGACAATGAGTCGCCGCGCGTGTTGCGTACATGCGCAATGCCGAACTCTTCAAGAAGTTCTTCGAGACGCTTAAAGCGTTCACGCCGCCGCATCTTTAAGGTTTCCAGCACGGCGAGAATATTTTGTGCCGCCGTCATCTTGCGAAACACGGAAGGCTCCTGCGGTAAATAGCCAACGCCGAGCCGCGCGCGCAAGTACATCGGAAGCTTCGTAATGTCGCGTTGGCCGAGCCGGATGGTGCCGCGATCAGGACGCTCAAGCCCGATAATCATGTAAAAGGTCGTCGTCTTGCCAGCGCCGTTGGCGCCCAACAGCCCGACGACTTCGCCCTGCTCGACGTGCAAGCCGACGCCGTCAACGACGCGTCGCCTGCCGTAAGACTTTTCAAGCCCAGACGCGACAAGCGCGGTCTCCGAACGCGGCGGCTGATCGCTTCGCGCCGTGCGTTCGGCAACAGGCGAGGATTGTTCAAGCGGAACATCTGTCGTCAGAGTGCTCATGGCTTTTGACGTATGCGATGCGTCGAGTGGATGCGTCCAGTCGATTGCGCGCCGCGCGGATCATCCGACACAACGCGATTTTCGCGCAGGTAAACGGTCAGCCGCGCGGCCTCTGAATTTCCCTGCTCCGCATCTTCGACGCGCGCAGGATTTCCCTTCAGCACAAACGTTTCATCAGCCGCCGTGTACTGCGCCCAATCACCGACGCCGCGCCTTCCCGGTTGCGTCAACACGACGTTGCGCTCGGCAAGGCTACGCTCAACTTCGTTGCGATCTCTCATCAAAAAGACATTGCACGTTTCGCTCGTCACGCGATCCGTTCCCTGCTTAACGTCAACATGGCCTTCGTAATGAAGTACGCGATCCGTGTCCTGATACGACATGCGGTCAGCCGTGGCAAAAACAGGCACAGTTTCGCTAGCGCCCGTTGTGGTCTTAGACTTCGCTTGATAAAGCGCGCTCTGCACGTTCGTTTCGGCTTCCATGCGTTTGTTGTCGCGATAAATCGTCAAGCGTTCGCCGCGCACAAAGTTATCGTCCTGCCAAGTGCGGGCGTTGCCTGTGTAAATGGCGACGCCCGCCGTGTGCTGAAACTCTGCGCGGTCTGCGACGACGAAGACGGGGCTTTTTGTTTTCGCAAAAGGCGTCGCGCCGTTTGTTTGTTCCTGACTGTAATACGTCGTGTTAGTGCTGCCTCTGCCGTAAGAAATTTTATTGAGCGTGTCCGAATCAATTTCTGTGGCTTTGAGGCGCGCGCGCGAATCCCACACGACGGGTTCGCCGCCGCGCAAGCGCACCATGCCGTCCGTCGCCGTGTACGAAGCGTTCGTCGCGCGCCCGTTGCGATCCGCTTCGTTAAACGCCGCATCTCCGATAGCATCCGCACGCTCAACGTCCTGTGCCTCGCGCGCAAAAAGCGTCGTGATCTTTTGCGAAGTAATGGTACGCACAGCGCGCGCCTGCGTCGGTTGCACTGGATCAATCGTAATCTTTGCGCCGCCGCTTCCTGTGAAACTACGCGCGAGATTTCCCTGCTCGTAAAAGTCGCAATCGAAGCGCGGCGCGACGAGAGTTTTGCGCTCGGCAGCCGCGCTTTTCTGCACCGGATCAACAAAGAGTTCGGCATTGCCGACGGCCTCTGCGCGCTCTAAATCTTTGCCGGTCGCGCGCCAGTAAAGATGCACTGTGTCGGCTGTCAGGCGTTTGTTGGCGGCGCGCGGATCGTTGGCGTGCGATTTCGGCGCGGCGAGTGTCAAAACGGAACGCCCGCCTTCTGTGCGCATCTCTTTTAATAAACTCGCGTTGCCCTGCGCCTGAAAATTAACTTCCAGATTGTTCGCGCCATTCAACTGCATTTCCGAATCTGCATCGAGGCTACGCGCGCGAACGTCGTGCAAAGCAACGGCGCGCTGAAGTTTTTGATCCGCGTCGAGAAAGAAATCCATATCGGCGGAATGAACTTCAGCAGCGCGGCCTTCGGTCATCGAACGCAGATAGGAATTGCCGCGCGCTTCTATTTTCTGTAAATGTTTTTGCTCGTTGAGCGTGGCGGTCATCGCGTCGCCGCTCATCAAATCGCGTTCCTGCTCGGCGGTAACGTTGCCTGTGAAATTGAGACGCAAACTGTTTTGATCGAAGTGTGCGTGCGCGGCGCGAATTGTTACGGGACTAGAGCGCGCGTTCGGTTTAGCAGAAGCGTTCGCTTGATTATTCGGCGCGACGGTAATCTCTACGTTGCTGCGCAATTCAAGTTGTTTATTTTTGGCGTCAAGCAGCGCGCCCGTCGCGTGGCCTGAAACATTTTCGCGCGCGAAAATTATCGGCGCGCTTGTTTCCGCCGCTTCTGTTTTCTGGTTGTAAATGACAACGTCCGTCTTTACCGTTAAATCGTTGCGCGTCGCAATATTGACATTGCCTTTGAAAGAAGCGAGACCCTTCTTCTCATCGTAGATCGCACGCTGTGCGCTGATCGCGTCCGGCTTATCGCCCGTCGCCGGATAAACCTTCAACTGTACGTCTTCGAGTTCGTGATGCTCGTCGATATACGTCACGTCGCGCGCCGCTTTGAGCCATATATGTAAGCGCCCGTCATCGGTCTTGCGCATTTCATAACCTTCAACGATGGCCTTTACCTGCTTTGACAGTTCCGGCGACTGCGGAATCATCACAAACGGTTTGTAGTTGCGATGGCGATAGTAAGAAACAGAGACGACGATGATGCCGCCAAGGAGTACACAGAGCGCAAGGATGCGCGCCACCAGCGGCAGCCGCGCACGCAAACCGACAATCGTTACTCTTCTTCGTCTTACTTCCTGCATCAAGTTTCGTTAAACGTACAAGCTAAGTCGTAAACGCTGGATCAACCGGCGGTGTTCCTTTATTGTTTACAACTTATGATTTAACTCTTATGCAACACTTTCCTTGACGTCCTGCGCGATTAACTGCAAACGCGTTTCGTTACGCCAAGTATTAGCTTCAATCGTATAGGCGAGTTCGATGCGCTTGCTCGCTCCAAGCGTTTGCTCCGCCGCTTCTTCCACACCATTCCACCAGACAACTTCAAACGCATGGCCGTCATCCGAAGCGACACGCAGCTTGAGATGCCTATCTTTCATCACCAGCGGTTCGCGCATGATATGCAAATTTTTCGTCATAAACACAGGGCGCGGATTGCCAACTCCGAACGGCTCAAGTTGTCGCAATTCTTCGACTAACTGAAGCGTCATAAATTCCGGCGCGAGTTCCGCGTCAATTCTCAAGACGGGCTGCAAATCTTCTTCGCTCAAACACGACGCAGCGTGTTCGTTGAGCCTGCGCCGCAACGCAGCGACGTGTTCGCGCTTGATTGTCAAACCTGCTGCGTGCGAATGGCCTCCGAACTTTTCAAACAAATCCGCGCACTCGTTGAGGCCGTTCAAAAGATGATACGGCTCGATGCTGCGCGCAGAGCCGTGTCCTAAACCGTTTTCAAGGGAAATAACGATGCAGGGGCGATGCAGGCGCTCGCTGATCTTCGACGCCGCAATGCCGATCACGCCTCTGTGCCAATCGTCGCCCGCGATCACAGCGACGTGCGAAAAACTTGTGCCGTTCGCGTTTCTTCCTGTTTCCCATTCTTCAAACGCGAGCTTTGTGATTTCGCGTTGTACGCTCTGGCGTTCACGATTATGCGCGTCCAAGGCTTGGGCGAGTTTTTGCGCTTCGTCCGGTTTCGTCGTTTCAAAAAGTTCGACGATGGCACGCGCCGCATCCATTCTTCCGGCGGCATTAATGCGCGGGCCGAGACGAAACCCCAAATCGGTAGCACTCAAGCCCCGCCCATCACCGCAGCCCGCGACTTCCATCAGCGCGCGCAAACCCGGATTCGTCGCCTTCGGCAAATCCGCCAATCCAAGCGCGACGATAGCGCGGTTTTCACCCGTCAGTTGCGCTACGTCCGCGACCGTGCCGATAGCCACCATCTTCAGAAAACCGCCGACGAGATGTTCGCGTCCACGCTCGCGCAAAAGCGCATGTGCGAGTTTGAAGGCGACGCCGACGCCCGCCAGATGCTTGTCTGGATACGGGCAGTCCTGTTGATTCGGATTAAGCACGCAGAAGGCGGGCGGCGCGCCAAGGTCTTCATCCGGCAAATGATGATCGGTGACGATCACATCAAGGCCGACGCTTTGCGCCCACGCGAGCGGCTCAAACGCGCGTATACCGCAATCGACGCTGATGACGAGTTGATAACCGGCAGCCTTCGCTTCTTCGAGCGCAGGCTGCTGTATACCGTACCCATCTTTGAATCTATGCGGGATGTGAAAGCCCGTCTCCGCGCCCAGTAATTTTAGTGCGCGCAATAGCACGACTGTGCCCGTCGTGCCGTCAACATCGTAATCGCCATAGACGAGTATGCGTTCGTGTTGCTCTATGGCGCGGAGTATGCGCGCGACGGCGGCGCTCATGCCGAGCATCAGGGATGGATCGTGCAGTTGATCGTGCGAGGGATGCAGAAATTTTCGCGCCGCCGTTTCGTCCGCGTGGCCGCGTGCGACGAGCAATGCCGCGACGACGTGTGAAACGCCGAGACTTTGCGCGAGCGCAATAGCTTGTCGCTCGTTTGTTTCGCGCACGATCCAGCGTTTTTTGGCGGCCACAAGCTTTCCTGTTTGAGCGTGCGGAGTCACTCTGCGAACCAACCGTTTTGGTCTAGGAGTTTGACGCCGATGCGCTGTTTGCCGTCCGTTTGATCCGTCCACACGCCGTTGACTTCGGCATTGATGGCGCGGCCAAACGGCGGCGTCAAACGCACGACGCTGCCGATTTCGACGGCGGCGTTGGCAATCAAAGTTGCCCCGCCACGGCTGACCTTAACGGCCTCGCCGCGCTCTTGAAACGGTTCACCGCTGGCGTTTTGGCCTTCGATTTCGACGGCGAAATCAACGGGCACGCGCGGACTGCGCGGACGTTGGAGTGTGGAATCAGTTCCGGGGATATTGAGTTCGCTCTTTGTATCGTCTTCCATAATCATTCACCTCGCGCCCATTTATAGTGAAGGACGAAGGCGCGCGAGGCTAAGTTTACCGAATCTTTGTGATTTATGTTAGCGCACGCGCAATGCCAGACGGTTTCACGGCGAGCGCGGGCTGTAGATTTACACGACTCGAAGCGTTTTCCGTGTCGTTTAAGGATTGATGAAGTGGCCGAAGAGCAGAGCTATTATCAGCGTGCCGACGATTAAGCGATAGCCAATGAAGACGCCTGTTGAATGCGTGCGAAGATAGCGCAGCAGAAAAAAGATCGACGCATAACCGACAATACCCGAAACGATTGTGGCGACGACGAGTGAAGCGCCACTTCCCGGCGGCAGTTTATGCACGGCCTCTTTTAATTCGAGCAGACCACTCGCGGCAATTGCAGGGATGGACAGCAGAAACGAAAAGCGCGCCGCCGTCTCGCGCACTTCTCCGGCGAAGAGTCCGGCCATGATCGTCGAACCCGAACGGCTTGAACCGGGCACGAGCGCAAGCACCTGCGCGCCGCCGACTGCGAGCGCATCACCGATGCCTAAATGCTTCATGTCACGCGTTTGCTTGCCGACTCTTTCCGCGATCCACAGCACCACGGCGATCACGATCATCATCGTCGCAATCACCCACAAGTTTTTCGTGAACGTTCCCTCGATCTGTTTCTTGAACAGCAAGCCGACGACGCCGACGGGAATTGAACCGATGATGACGAGCCACCCAAGCCACGCGTCCTGCGACAAACGAGACGGGCGCGCGCCGGTTCGCGCAGCATCCTGTATCGCCGCATCGTTTGTCTGGCCGCGCAGAAGCGCCAGATGATCCATGACAAACGCGCGCGTGATGTTCCAGATGTCGCCTGCAAAATAGACGAGCACGGCGACGAGCGTGCCAAGCTGGATAACGGCAATCGAAGCCGTCGTTCGTTCGGCGCGCAAAGTTTCTTCCACGCCGCTAAAAAGATTAAGGGCGCGGCTCGCAAAGATCAGATGCGCCGTCGAACTGACGGGAATAAACTCCGTCAGACCTTGCACGATTCCTAAGATGATGGCTTGCAAAAAGTTCATAAGCGATGTCGATTAATTATCCGTTCCGTTGAATTGCAAAAGCTGAACTCGAACAATCTTTTCTTCAAATGACGCGCCCATATCGTTCATCAACACGATAGCGTTATCGCTTGTCGCAACGTCTCAACACAACTCCGCCACGTGCTCGCCCAATACGCGCAGAGCTTTTCCCAGATCGTCTTGTTTGATTAAGAGATGATCGCGCGAAAAGGCCGAGAGAGCGCCGACGCTGATGCCCGCGCGGGCAAGGATTTCCGTGACGCGCGCGAGATAGCCGACGACGTCCCAGTCGAGTTCAAGATTAAACGTGACAAGACGAAAGCCGCCTTCAACTCTGGCGTCGCGTGCCGCATGTCGCATCGCACGCCAATCAATTTCATCGAGCAGCAACGTCACTTCGTGCGCGTCGCGCAAAAGCATGTAGGGCGCATCGCCGCGCGGACTGAGTTCCGGGTTCTCCAACAGCCGCGTCCATTCTTCATGCCGCAGTCCGATCAAAAAATAGGTTTCCGGTGCGACCTCGACGCTGGTTCTCGCAAGTAATTCCGTAACGTCTGAGTGCGCGTCGTGCGCCGCTTCGTTCACGTCTTTCGCCCGCTTTATATTTGAACAATGATCGGCGTGATAACGGGACGCGCGCCCGTCTGTTTTTGCACAAATCGTTTTGCTTCGATGCGCACACGTTCTTTGAGCAAGCTTTCATCGTCAAGTTCGGCGCGTGTTGCCCCTTCGACGGCCGCGCTGATGACGCGTTGTATGTCTTTGACAAAGCCGTTCGAGCCGTCAACGCCGAGCACACCACGCGCGACGATTTCCGGTTCAGCTTCGAGTTCGCCTGTTTCTTCGTTGATCGTCACGACGCACATTAGCACGCCGTCACCTGCGAGTTGGCGGCGCTCGCGTACTGTCTCGCGGTCAATTTCTTCAAAGCCGCTTTCGTCAATAAACGTGCGCCCGACGTCGCGCTTGCCGGTCACGACTGCGCGCTCGCCATCGAGTTCCAGGACATCGCCGTTCTCAATCAAAATCACGTTCTCTTCTTTATAGCCGAGATGATTTTTGACGAACTCTTTATGACGAAACAGCATACGATATTCGCCGTGAATCGGAACGACGTATTTAGGACGCACGGCTTCGGTCATCAAGCGTATGTCTTCCTGCGAAGCGTGGCCGCTGACGTGAATCAAGCGCCGCTTTTCTTCGATGATGTTTGCGCCGCGCTTATAAATGCAACCGATCAGACGCGAAATAGCGCGCTCGTTGCCGGGAATAATTCTGGCGGAGAGCACGACGGTATCATGCTCTTCAATCGTCATGCCCTTATAGCTGCCCATCGCCATTTGCGAGAGCGCCGCGCGCGGTTCGCCCTGTGATCCTGTAACAAGCAACACGATCTCATCATCATCCAGACGCTTCGATTCATTAAGCGAGACAAGCAGCCCGTCTGGAATATCCAGATAACCCAAATCGCTCGCAATCTCGACGTTCTTAATCATCGAACGCCCCATCACGCAAACTTTGCGATCAAATTGTTGCGCGACATCAAAGACGATCTGCAAGCGATGAATCGAAGACGCAAATGCAGACACGATGATGCGTCCGCGCGCTTCCGAAAACAGTTCTTCAAATGCCGGAATAACATCGCGCTCCGAAGGCGTGCGTCCCGGCACGGTCGCGTTCGTCGAATCGGAAAAGAGCGCGAGCACGCCTTCCTGCCCGTAGCGGCGAAAGCTGCGCATATCAATCGGATCGCCGATGACAGGTGTTTCGTCAATCTTGTAGTCGCCCGTGTGAATGATTGTGCCGACGGGCGTCGTGATGGCGAGCGCGAGACAGTCAACAAGCGAATGCGCGACGCGTATAAACTCTATGTGAAACGCGCCGAGTTGAATTGTGTCGCGCGCATCAACGCGGTGCAACAACACATCTTCCAATAGATCGTGCTCTTCAAGTTTGCTTGTCGCAAGCGCAATCGTATAGTGCGAGGCGTAGACGGGGACGTTAAACTTTTTCAGCAGATAAGGCAGCCCGCCGAGGTGGTCTTCGTGCCCGTGCGTGAGGACGACGGCGAGCAGGTTGTCTCTGTACTCTTCGAGAAAATCAAAATCCGGCACGCAGACATCAACGCCGTAAACGCTTTCTTCGGGAAAACCCATGCCCGCGTCAACGACGATCATTTCGTCACCGAAACGCAAAGCCATACAATTCATTCCAAACTCGCCGATGCCGCCGAGCGGAATGACTTCCAAAACATTACTCACTGTATTTTTCTTCTCGACTCTCCGATACCACCGCGCGATTGTCTTAACAATAAACATCGCCCGGATGAAATTGAGCCGAGTAGTATAACATAGAGATTGTTAATACTTCCCTATCACGCAAGGCGGCGCGAAAGTTCCCGGCATAAAACCAGACCGCGTAAACTCGCGCACGAAGCAAGCAGTTTCGCGTTCGAGGCTTGAACAAATTTCCGTAGTGATGTAAAAATGTGTGAGACGATTTTGTGGCGGCTATAGTTCAGTTGGTTAGAACGCTTGATTGTGGTTCAAGAGGTCGAGGGTTCGAGTCCCTCTAGCCGCCCATTCAGAATCCTTTAACTAGAAATCGCATAGCCGAATCATCCTTGCCGAACCTGTTGCGGCAAACTCTGCGTAACATCTCACTGTCACATACAGCGCATAAAAGGCGTAACGGCTAAGAATTTTACCTAAGCGATCCTTATATAACCTTAGTATCAGCAAACCGATTTGCTATGACAATTACATGTCGCCAGTGCAATGCCCAAAATGCTGACGCCGCGTCGTTTTGCAGCCGATGTGGAAGCAAGTTAAACGATGCTGTGGGTATATCTCCATGGGCTTCAGTTAGAGAAATCAATCAAGCACAATCAACTTCGCCAGAAATTAAAGCTTCAGATCAGAATACAGTTGCCGTCCAAACTAAAAAGATTAGTTTGGCGCTCTTCATCGGTATTCTTTTCGTACCTTACATTTTTTCTTGGTTTACTTTACGCAAAGGTTTTTCAAACACTGTGCGCGGCATTTCTTTCGCGTGGATGCTGTTGGTGTTCGTCCTTGTTGTGCGCGATAAAGGCCGCCCGCAACCAGCACCCGCGTTGAATAGCGTGAGCGCTACGCCGTCCACACCAGCAACTCCGACGCCATTACCTCTCGCCGAACTTCTTGCTCAAACAAAAGTTTTGCTCAAGCGTGATAACGTAGCGCACCAAGAGATTGGCAGAATGCTCGATCAGCTTAACGCCGTCCCAAAGGAAGCAAAGGAGTACAAAGAGACACAGTCGATTATTAAACCTGCCAGAGAGCGATGGGCTAGGTTAGCTGCCGAAGAACTCGTACTCGGTTCTAAACCGGAGAACAGCAAATGGGACGGTTCGGTTTTATGTGTTGATAAGTACCTAAAGGCAACTCTCAATGATTACGACAGCGCAGAGTATGTCGAGTGGTCGCCGGTGACAAGGATAGATTTGAAGGGAGAGCCATATTGGACGGTACGCCTTAAATTGCGGGCTAAGAACGCTTTTGGCGGCAAGATACTGAAAGAAGCAATTTTCTTCATTCGCCAAAATCAAGTTGTCAACGTGATCGGGTTATAGGTAGCACGCATCGTGGATAATTAACTTTCGACGGTATGAGCTATCCTTTTGCTTCCGTTTCCAGTTTCAAGGATTCTTGGCAACTATTAGGAGCAGCCGTAGAATGGAAATATCTTTAGTGAAGGAAAAGGCGACTCTCGCGGAGTCGCCTTTTTCTTATAACGCACGCCAAGCTTTTTGTTTACGCTGTAAAACCTTAGCGCGTATAGCCCGCCGGATGATTAATCTCTAGGCCAGAGCGGTCACTCAATATTTTAATGCGGTGAAAGCCTTTGGTTGGGTGCGTCGAAAGATATGTGAGCGCGAGTTGATTGCCGAGCGAGGCAGTTAATTCGCGCAGGAACGGATCAAAGCTGACGGGCGCGCCCGTGCCTTGAAAGAAAGCATGGCCGCCTGTTTCATCCGCCATTCGTTGCAGAGAGCTTTGTGCGTAATTGACGAGAATTGAATTGCCGTTTGCCGTTGCGCCGACTGTCGGCGCGTAAAATGAATAAACGGCGACGCTCGCGCGTTGCGCTTCGTTGATGGCGCGTTGCAAATCTATGCTCTGCGTGGGCGATGCACTATCTATGCCGCGTGATGTATCAAGCCCGTCCGATACGACGAGCACGGCGCGCCGCCCCGCCGGAAGTCCTTCAAAACGTTTGAGCGCTTCGATGATTTCCACGTATGGATTAAACGGCGCACTGCCCGCGAATCCTGTGGGCGGATACACGGCGGCGGCGGCTCGCGCGAGATCAGTCGTAAACTTTTGCCGCACTTGAAGCGTACCGCTCCTGATTGAACCGACAAATACGCGCGAGCCTGCGGGCAGACGCCGTATGAAATCCTTGATTGAACCGATGTCGTTGCTGACGGATGAAATTACATCATCCTGTATCAACACGGCGAGCGCGAGCGGCGTCGCTTCGTTCATCCGGCGGACTGAAAGAACTTGTTGATCTTCGCCGTCCTCGCGCACTGTAAAATCCGCCGCCTCTAAAGTTGTCGCCACAACTCCATCGCGTTTTCGCACGCTGATCGGAATCGTCACTGAACGCACTGCGCCGCCACCGCGCGAAGACCCTTTCGTTGAACTGCCTGAAGTGCCCGGATTCAGCACCGGCGGGCGCTTCTGCCCACATACATTAGCGAGCGTTAAGTTCAAAGCAACAGTGACGAGCGTGACTTTCGCAAACCATTTAACTGAATGTTTCATACATTCGTTCATAAATTCTCCTGTGCCGCATTTCACGTTACGCACAAACGAAATCATATTATATAACGAGTAAGACCAAAACCATGCACGCATCAGTTGATCCGCCGCCCGCTGTGGCGCAAGTAAATCTGCGGTAGTATGATGAATTCTCGTTGGTGAATTAACGACTGCTTAATTAGGTCAGGCAACAATCCGGCAATTTACCATTACCGTTTTGATGGCAGATAAACTGAAACAGCGCTTTTGCTAAAGATGAGCGAATCGAATCCACAATCAAAAGTAACGGCGGCTGATCGCTTGATACTGCGTGCGCTGGCTTATGCGCCGGGCTTCGCCTTTTTTTTCTTCGCGCTGCCCGTTCCGCTCTATTTTCTACTGCGCCGCTTGACGGCCACTGAAGACGCGGGCGTTTATGTGCTGCTCTTTTTCGTCTCGCTTGCCGCCGGTTCAGTTATCGGTTTTATCGCGGCAATGCTGCTGCTTTTTTATCGCACGCGTAGGCAAAAGCGTCTGCGCGATCAATTGGCGGCGGACGGCGTCACCGCATCAGAGCTATCATGGTTTATGCCTGAGTTAACGGCAATTGAACGCAAGACTTTGAAGCGCATTGAAACACAAAACTTGCTCCTCGCCGACGCTTACCGCGAAACTCTTGCCGCGCGCTTGACGGCGACGCGCGTGCTGACGAACACCAAACGCGAACTCGTCGAAGTCGAACGTCGCCGCAATCGCCTCGCCTACACAATTGAAGTGCAGGCGAAAGAAGATTTGCAACAGGAATTGCAGGGAGATGCCGAACGGCTCGAAGCGATCAAACAATCTGCGCAGCAGCGCGAGTCGGAAGCGACTTTGCGTTTGCAATCAATCGAAGCGATGGCCGGACGCCGCGCCAGCGAAACTGAAACAGAAATTGCGCTCGCACGCCTCGACGCCGCACGCGATTCGATTCCGCTCGGTCTCGAATCCGCCAGACTCGAACATGAAGCGCATCGAGAAGTGCAACGCGAACTGCGCGAACGAAACTAAGCGCAACGGCTTTGCCTAAAAATTCCATTTTCATTCCTCATTTTTGGGCAAGATAGTTAATTGTCGGGCAAGCGCTTATTTTTAGGCAAAGCCATTGGTAACAGCCATGTTGGTTTTATCCCTATATCTCAAGTCGTTTTGATTCAAGCTAACTTTTTGCAGGATGTTAATTTGTGCAAAACCTCTCTCAGGTTTTACTGCTCTTAGCTTTGCGCTGTCTGCGGGCTTCGAGAACAACTCCAGCCAAACCTGTGCTGAGGAGAAGCATGGTAGCTGGCTCAGGGACAGTACTGGGTGTCTCACGGAGGGTGAATATGTATCCATTTGGCAGTTGGGAGCCTGTAGGAATACATGGAGCGAAGTCCGGAATGATGATGTCGAAGCGGAATGAGGCCGCCATACCCTGCGGAACCGTCCCGCCGCTCCAGTCAATAGCATTTGAGCTTACGCCTGCCATCCTAAAGGGGAATGAGACCGGCGGTGGCAGAGTAGCAAAGCCGGGGCCGCAATTTGCAGGGGCGGGAGTAAATTGAGAGCCGGAACCAAATCCAAGTTGCATATGGAAATCAATCCAACTTGGCCCCATAGAATTAAGGACACCTTCGGTGAAGTTAGCCCTACCTAAAGCAGTATTATTCGTCACGGTGAAGATGATGTCCATGCTGCATATCCTGTCAAAGCTCTTTTCTATTTGTGGATTCGGAAGAGTGGAAATCATGGCAGTGCCGCAGCCGCTGATAACTTCGGCAGCGGTTATCGTGCCTGCCCGCACTTCCGCGATTGTCCCACATGAAATCGCGAGCACGGCCAAAATAATTCTCCCTGATTTGCTCAATCTGCTCTTTATAGTTACACCTCCAGAAACTATAGATCAACACCTTGGCAGCAGAGATTAAGTTGTAACACAACTCACTCCCTTGAGACTGATTGGTTAATGCTGGCGGTAGTAAGACTCCCGTCAACGTGAGATGTCGATCTCACGTTTGGGGTTCTCACAAGAACGAACACGCGATATAGGCGGAAGCATATACTCCTGTTAGGCAAGGATGTCAACAGAAACTTACTTGCTGACCTGACTAATTTGTAGGCAAGTCGTCAAATTTATGGGCAAACCCTGTTTATGGGCAAAGCAAGCGCAACTGTCATGTAAAGTAAGAATGATAGACTATCAGCATAGGGCGAACAGTATGGTAATAACGCGATACTAATCTGCTCTTTGGAATAGAGCAAAGATAATTCTGAAAAAGAGCTGAAAGGTTATTCTGCCATACCTCTCTGCCCGAAAGATTTAGATTGATCAGTAATGAACGCATGAAGAGTTTTCACTTCCTCGTTTATCTTCATCTAAGCTCGACTTTATCCATTTTGGAAACAGGGGACGTAAATAAAAGACTTAGCGTCCCAATTATTCGCCAGACTTTTTGAATCTCGGTCAAAAAGAGGACATTCAAAAAGTCTGACGTTGAAAACAAAAGACTTATACCGCCATCATTTTGCTGCTCTAAAAATGGATAAAGTCGAGCTAAGAAGCTGTTTGAAAACTCCCGATGCCGCGAAGCGGCAACCCGAAGGTAGCCAGACGTGCAACGTCTGGCAAACGATGCGTTAATGTATCGCGCATTGAAGATGCGCCACCTCGCTTGGCGCATCTTCAATGCGCGACTAAACAATGATCTGCGGCCAGAGGCTTCGCGCTCGCTTGCCACTGGCTACCTTCTGGCTGCACCTTCGGCGCACATCTCCGCCTTTTCAAACAGCTTCTAAGCTCGACTTTATCCAATTTGATCTTTGAACAATGAGCGAAAGGCAGCGTAAGCTGGCTGACCAACTCCGCCAAGAGAGGTCACTTTATGCTCACGCTGCCCTTCGCACT
>JAABUR0100000529.1_pt1 | contig 82963 bp, 88 predicted proteins | sample 5560091 | NCBI WGS metagenome assembly JAABUR01 (sample SAMN10711879, study PRJNA513375) | rock metagenome | isolation source: Antarctica rocks | place: Antarctica: Victoria Land, University Valley sud
AGGGAAGAGGGCCAGAGAACGCATCTGACGGTCGGATAGCCGCTCCTGGAGCCGCTCGTGGCTTCTCGCTTGACCAGAAATCGCGCGGCCGAACGGGGCCAACCTGAGTTAGATAGATACCCCCCTATGCACGATAGTCCGAGCCGGGTCCCGGCCGCCGTTCCCACGGCGGGCCGCTCGAGACACGACGACCTGGCTCTGGAGGGGCCGTCGCGACTCTGGAGCCAGGATCTGCGCCTGGGGGCAGTACTGGGGTTGCGCTGCTGTTGAGCATCGCCCTTGGAGCGAGATCGGACACTGTGGGGCCTTCAAGGTGGGGCCTCCAAGCCGCCGGTTCGTTTGTCCAGCCGCTTGAAGTGGGCATCGCGGGCATCTGATGCCACGAAATGGATCAGGTGCTCGCGCAGAACCACGATCCCAAACGATGGGCCCCTTTCCAGCACGCCAGGACACCGTCGATTGTGCGCGGGGTCCGATCGCGCTAGGCTGGGGCCACCGGGGCCGAAGGAGTCGGCTTCGCCCACAACCATCGATCGTCCACGGTCGCCTTCGGAACGGGGCTGCGGCCGGACGCAGGGGAGACATATGTGCGAAACCGCCTCCCGCCGGCTGCGCGAGATGATCGCGCGGAAGGCCAGGTCGGATGTCGATGCGAGGCTTCGTGCTCGGCCTCATCCCCGTAGGATTGGTTGCCAAGAGCTGTTGCCGAGATGAGCGGCGCTCTGGTCGCGGCGCTCGCGGCGCCTGTCGCTGCTATCGCTGTCTATTTCTTGACGCCTGTGGCGATTGTCACGGCGCATCGCACGGGCTTCTATGACCATCCGGTTGGTTATAAGGGTCATCGGGCCCCTACCCCGTATCTTGGGGGAGCGGCGGTGATTGGGGGCCTTGTCCTGGTCGCCGTCCCGTTGGGAGCCATGAGTGATCGTGTCCTGGTGACCATCGTGGGAGCGTTGGCGCTGTGGGTCGTGGGCACGGCCGATGATCGTCGGCCAATTGGTCCGCAGTGGAGAGTGCTGGCCGAGGTCAGCGTGGCTGTCTCGCTGTGGATCAGCGGCGCGGGCTTTGCCGTCGTCGGATCGGGTCCCGTGGACTTTGGCATCACCGTCCTCTGGGTCATCGCCATTGTCAACGCCTTCAATCTCATGGACAACTTGGACGGCGCCAGTTCGAGCGTGGCGGTGGCCTCGGCTGCCGGCGTCGGCACGCTGGCCCTTCTCACTGGGCAGGTCGCCCTCGCGGCACTGGCTTTTGCTCTGGCTGGCGCCTGCGCTGGGTTTCTTCCCCACAACCTGGCTGGTCCGGCGCGGATCTTTCTCGGTGACGGGGGGAGCATGCCGGTCGGGTTGCTGATTGCCGCTGGGGCGATGGCGGTGACCCAGCACGCGGCTGGGCCAGCTGGCATCCTCGGAGCTGTGCTGCTGGCCGGCCTGCCCATCCTCGATACGACCCTGGTCGTCATCTCGCGTACGCGACGGGGAATCTCGGTGTTGACCGGCGGGCGTGATCACCTCAGTCACCGCTTGCTCTCGCGCCTGGGCACGCCACGAAGAGTTGCTCTGGCGCTCGCTGGCAGCCAGTCAGTCCTCTGCGCGGCCGCGGTCATCTCCGCAGGTCAGGGCCCAGGCGTCCTCGCTGTCGTGACCGGCGTCTGTATCGCGCTGGGCCTGTCGGTGCTTTGGATCCTCGAAGCGACCTTCGAAGACGACGCCGCCAGACCATCCCGGCCCCTCGCTTACGACGCCAACAGCGCCTGAGACGACCCCCTGAGTAAGGGGGCAAGGGCCCGGGCCGCGTGCCCGGGTGGACGCGACACCCGCCCGTGGCGCCTCGGCCTACACGGTCGTTACATGTGCCCCTGTGAGGCTGGCCGCGCTTGGTCATCCTCAACGAAGGGAGCAACATGTTCAAGCGTATTCAGAAGGTCGTAGTCGGGGTGGGGGCACTCGCGGCATTGGCGGCGGGCGGCGCGGTCTTCGCGCAGGCCCAGTCCTCGCCCTCGAGCGCACCGGAGCAGACCACCGGGCCCGATCGCGACACCATCCAGTCGGGTGATCAGACGACGCCGGATAAGCCGGCTTCGGCGACGGTGGCCCGCAAGGTCCACCACGCGCGAGCGCGCCACCACGCGCGAGCGCAAGTGCATCACGTCCGTGTGGTGCGAGCGGCGAGCGTCGGCACGGGCACCGCTCAGAGCGGCAATCAGGCAACGCCGGATCAGCCGGGCGCCAGCGAGCGGTCCGGTGCCGAGAACGCGCCCGAGTCGGGGAACGCGCCCGAGTCGGGGAACGCGCCCGAGTCGGGGCCCAACAGCGATGGTCCGGGGGGTCACGCGGATGAGCCGGGCAACGCCAACGCCGACCACCAGTTCCAGGGCGCCGAGTAGCTCGGCTCCTGCGCCGCGAAACGCGGCGGGGCGTCCCTGAGCGGATGCCGGGCGCTCCCGACTGGTCGGTCGGGAGCGCCCGCGCTGCGCCTCGTCGCGTCGAGCGGTCGGCTGCTTGATCTGAGGTGTTGTTGAGGTGTCGGTGAAAGGCTGATCACGTGCGGGTGCTGATCGTCGAGGACAAGGTCAAGATGGCCGGTCTGCTGTGGCGCGCGCTGCGCGGCGAGGGACTGGCCGCCGACGTCGCGGTTCGCGGCGAGGACGCGTTGTGGATGGCCGGGGCCACGCGCTATGACGCGGTGGTCCTCGACGTGATGCTGCCGGGGATCGACGGGATGGAGACGTGTCGCCGGTTGCGCGCCGACGGCGTATGGACGCCGGTGCTGATGCTGACCGCCCGCGGGCAGCTGGCCGACCGCGTCACCGGCCTCGATGCCGGTGCCGATGACTACCTGACCAAGCCGTTTGAGCTGGCCGAGCTGATGGCGCGCCTGCGGGCGCTGGTCCGACGCGAGCCGGCCCGCCGGCCGACCGTGCTCCAGGTCGGCGACCTGCGACTCGATCCCGCCAGCCGGCGGGTCTGGCGCGGTGACCGGCCGGTTGAGCTGCCCGCCAAGTGCTTTTCGCTGCTGGAGGCCTTCATACGCCGGCCCGGGGTTGTGCTCTCGCGCTTTGAGCTGCTGGAGTCCACCTGGGACGGAGCGTATGAGCACCGATCCAACGTCATCGATCAGCACGTGCGAGCGCTGCGCGAGCGCATCGATCGCCCGTTCGGCCGCCAGAGCATCGAAACGGTTCGCGGCAGCGGATACCGCCTGCGCCAGGACGGTGCACCCTGAGACGCTTGGCGGTGCGGTGGCGATTGACCCTGGCCTTCGCGGCGGTGATGGCCGTCGTCCTCGCCGCCACCGGGGTGTTCATCTACGAGCGCCTGAACGCCAACCTCGACCAAGCCGTCGATCGCGGCCTGAACGCGCGCGCCGCCGATGTCGCCGCCCTGGCCCAGCAATCCGACAGCGGGCTCAGGGAGGCGCGCGGCGCCGCGACGACTCGACGCCCGGGCGAGATCGCCCAGCTCATAGACGCCGGTGGGCGCGTGCTCGACCACACCCCCGGCCTCTCCGCCCGGCCGCTGATCAGCCCCGCCGCCCTGCACGCCGCCCGACACGCCGGCCGCGTCTTCACCGACGCGCGCAGCGCGGCCGACCAGCCGGTCCGGCTGCTCGCTGAACCGGTCAGCGCCCAGGGCCAGACGCTGGTCGTCGTCGTCGGCCAATCTCTGGACGATCGAAACCGGGCGCTGAGCGACCTGGCCGACGTGCTGCTGCTGGGCGGCCCAGCCGCCCTGCTGCTGGCCTCGGTGGCCGGCTACCTGCTCACCGGGGCCGCGCTGCGACCCGTCGAGGCGATGCGCCGGCGGGCAGAGGCGATCTCGGCAGCGAGCCTCGAGCAGCGGCTGTCACCCGCAGGCGGCCACGACGAACTGGGACGCCTTGGACGCACCCTCAACGAGATGCTGGCGCGCGTCCAGGCCTCAGTCGCGCGTGAACGCACCTTCGTCTCCGACGCCAGCCACGAGCTGCGCAGCCCCTTGGCCATGCTGCGCACCGAGCTCGAGCTCATCGCCCGCGACCGTCCCAGCGGCCCCGCGCTGCAAGCTGCCGTCGGCTCAGCGATCGACGAGACCCATCGGCTCAGCCAACTGGCCGACGACCTGCTCTTGCTCGCCCGCGCCGACCATCAGCAGCTCGCCATCCAGGCGGCCCGGGTGAGCGTCATCGAGCTGCTGGGAGCCGCCGCCGACCGCGCCCGCCGCCACGCCTTCCGCGCGGATGTCCAGATCACCACCAACGCGCCCGGGGAAGCCCGCGTGTGGGTGGACCGTGAGCGCGTCGCGCAGGCCCTCGACAACCTCGTGGCCAACGCCCTGCGCTATGCCAGCACGCACATCGAGCTCACTGCTCGCATCGACCAGGCCTCAGTCGAGCTGCACGTCACCGACGACGGCCCTGGGTTTCCAGCCGACTTCCTGCCCCACGCCTGGGAGCGCTTCGCGCGCCCCGACGCGGCCCGCACCGAGGACGGCACCGGCCTCGGCCTGTCCATCGTGCGCACCATCGCCGAGCGCCACGGCGGCCACGCCCAGGCCACCAACCAACCCAACGGCGGCGCTGACGTCTGGATGAGCCTGACGCGAGCCGCCGACCAGGCCGCGACGCCTGAACCGGTCCAGGACGGGGCGCCTCTGGTCGACGCCCGGCTCGGCTAGAGGATGAAGACGCCAGACCCAGACGGCGCCACTGGGACGATCGCATCGTCCTCGTTGATGCCCTCTTGGGCACGTAGCCGGGTTGGGTCGACGTCCGACGAGATCTTCGCGGGCGTGGAGGACGAGCTCCTCGTCGTGGTGCCGCTCTCCAGCTCGCGGGCGCCATTCCCGCTTCGGCCCGGGATCTCGCCCGAGGAAGGGGTTGACAGCCCGAGCGCTGCCGTCTGCCGAGGTGTCAGAGCGGTGGCGCGCAGTCGCCTGCTGCGCCCCATCGGCCAGGCGGAACCCGAGACGCTCAGCGGCATCGAACGTGCGCTCGGCCTGGTTCTCGGCATCGGAGCGGCGCCTGCCACTCGACCACGACCGGGCGGTCGCCAAGAGGACCGAATCCCGCCCCCGCTTAGACGGGTCGCTGGGGGGCGGGCTCGGGGTCCGGCACGGCCATGACCGTGAGGAGGTCGCCCAGCGCGGCAAAGTCGTGCGGATTGCGCGTATAGAGCGCAAGCTCGAGCGACAACGCAATAGCGGCGATGAGCAGATCCACGGCCCGTTGTCCGCGGGCCTTGCGCCCGGCGGCAAGCGTCGCCGCATAGACGCGCGCGTAGGCGCGGGCCGCGGCCGCGTCGAACGGCAGCGGCTCGAACGTCGCCTCGGCGCGCTGAAGTCGCTCCTGGCGGCGAGCCCGCTCGTCGGAGTCCCTGGTCGCATGGGGGCCGGCCGCGAGCTCGGCCATGGTGATCGCTGACACCGCGAGCTCCGTGGGCAGCGCGCCGGGATCCACGCGCTCGAGCTCGATGACGACGGAGGTGTCAAGCACGCCGCGAGCGCGGCGGCCCGTCTCAGGCACGCGGCGCTGCGTCCTGGTCCAGTTCGCGATCGAGGTCGGCGCGGAAGCGCGCCGGGTCGATCCGCGCCGCAGCCGCAAACGCCCCTACGGCGGGTGTGACCGCCACGAAGCGTCGGCGCTGGATCGGGCTCAGCTTGCCCACCGGGACCCCATTGCGCGTTACGACGAACGACTCGCCGCGGTCGAGCTCGCGCATGATCGCGCCGCTGTCGTTGCGCAGCTCTCGCTGGGTGATTTCGCGGGCCACGACCTCATCGTAGCACGCGTGCGACGGGGCGGAGAGGCCGAGCCCTTGCATGGCTTGGACGGACCGGGCGTCACGAATCACGCGCCAGGGCGACTACGACAGATTTCTTCCACCGCCGGTCGTGCTGGACCTGCGAGGCCCCCGGCGCGCCGGTGTGGGGGCGCTGCACATGATCGCGCTCGGCGGTGGGCGGGCGCTCTCCGGACGGCGACGCCCTGGTCGCTGATACCGGCGTATCGTTCCTCCGATCGGAGACCCTGATGCATTCGCAACCGCCCCAAGGGAAGCGGGGCAACATTCCGCCGAGGCGCTAACCCGCAGTCGTCACAGGCTGTCGGATCGTGCGGCGCTCGATGCGATGACCTGAGGCCGGCTCATAGCGGCCGTAGAGGACCTCAGGGTCCAGGTCGACGTCGCCCGGCCACTCCACGGTTCCGTTCTCGCAGTTGACGGCGACCTTCTCGAAGACCTCGCGGTGTTTATGGATTGGGGCGAAGACTCCGCCTGCCGCCAGGAGCTGGCTCAGGTCGATCTCCTTGACGGCCCCATTGCTGAAAGTCGCGCAAATCCGGCGGCCTTCAAGTGGCTGCACCTCTATTACGTAGATGATCTCTCTCATCGAAGTGGGTGGATCGGCTGGGGCTTTTTGTGGCGAACCGCTCGCTCCCAGTTGGACTCGAGCTCGCCGCGGTGCGCCTCTATCCATTCTCGCACGAGCCGGAGGGCACGGCCGGGTAGGGAGCCGGCGATCACCTCGCCACTCGTGATCTCGATCTTCGCCGACTCGCCGCCGTAGCGTGCGTGGAAGTGCGGGGGTGGATGGTCGCCGTAGTACATCTCGATCACGATGCCGTAGAACTCGCTGATCCTGGGCACGGCGGCGATGATGCCGAGGGCGACGGATGGCGGCCGCACCGCCCTGAGCATGCCGGTCACACGCGGTCGTTGTCGCTTCGCGCCAAGGCCGCCGACGACGCCGATGACCCGGGCGCCGCGTTCACCGCTCAGACCAGGGCGTTGTTCCCGTCGTGGCCCGGCCGATGATCAGCTTCTGGATCTGGGAGGTGCCCTCGTACAGGGTGGTCACCCGGACGTCGCGGAAGTAGCGCTCGACCGGGTGGTCGTCGACGTAGCCCGCCCCGCCGCGGACCTGGATGGCCAGGTTGGAGCATTCGACCGCGGCCTCGGTGGCGTAGAGCTTGGCGATCCCAACGAGGGGTCGACCGCGGTGACTGCGATCGACCCGTCGACGGCCCGGCGCCGAGAGCGGCCCCGGCCGCCCGTCCGGGCTCAGAGCTTGGGGATCGCCTGGAAGGTGAGCAGGAGACCGACGCCCACGATGACCAGGGCGGACGCGGCGGGGAGCGCGGCGACGAGGGGACTGGCGAAGTTCACCCGGCCGGCGAAGCCCCGCGTCCACACCACGGCCAGCCCCAGCCCGCTCAGGGTGCCGGCCAGGCCCGCGCTGAAGGCAAGAATGAGCAGGAGACCCAGGGCGACCTGGTGCTGGGCGATGGCGCCGAGGAGCACGACGAGCGCCGAGGGGCACGGGATGAGCCCGGCTGACATTCCCATGACCACCAGCCCACGCGTGGTGATGCGATCGGGAATGGCGTGGCTGTGGGCGCGACCCCCGTGGGTGTGGGTGTGCGGATCCCCGTGCGCGTGGTGGTCGTGCGCGTGGTGGTCGTGGTCGCCGGCGTGGTCGTGGTCGTGGTCGTGGTCGTGGTCGTGATGATGTGCGTGAGAGTCGGTCCCATCGTGGGCGTGGGCCTGGGCCAGGACATGCTCGTGGACGTGGACGTGCGCCAGGGTCAGCGCCGGCGCGTCAAGGCGCGCGGCCTCCTCCGGAGACGTCACCGCGACGGTCCCGCGGCGCCTCCAGCGCAGCCGCGAGCGCAGGACACTGCCGCCGATCACCAACACCAGCAGCCCGGAGGCCAGGTTCAGCCAGGGGAAGAGCTGATCGGGCAGCACGTACTGCGACAGCACGAGCGTCACCGCGCCCAGGGCGAAGACCCCGATGGTGTGGGTCACCGTCACTGTCAGGCCCAGAGCCACGGCATGGCGCGGCGTCCCACGGCTGCCCACCAGGTAAGCGGCGACCATCGCCTTGCCGTGTCCGGGGGAGAGCGCATGCACGGCCCCCCAGCCGAACGCCGCGAGCAGGAGCAGGAGCAGCACGCCCTTTCCTGACGCCGCCTGACTGAATACCCCGGCGAACCCGTCGCCGGATCGGTTGGTCGTGGTGGCCGACGAGCTCCCGGACCCCCGCGGCGCCACCAGTGAGCCGTCCCCGGGGGCGACGGTGAGCGTCGCTGTGCGCTGGTCCAGCGGGCTGCTCAATCGATCGGTCGGGTAGCTGCGCAGCCCCCCGGTGGGGTCCGTCGAAGGCGCCGTGGAGCGCACGCTGGTCCCGGTCCCGGGTTGGGCCACGATCGCCTTCCACCCGACGCGATCGGGAAAGGTCTGGTCGCTGAGGACGAGCGCCGCGCGATCGGGAACCGTGGCGACCAGGTCGAGCTCAACCCGGGTCAGGGGCAGACCACCCTGCCCGGGGGGATGGGTGACCGTCGCTGGCCCTGCGAAGCTCAGCGGCACCCCGCGACCGTCGATCGAGAGACCGAGCCCGCGGGCCACCTCGGCTCGCTTGCGCCCCAGGATGTCACCGTCGGTGAGCCCGTGCTCCTGAAAGGTGGGGATCTCGGCCTGATCGAGGATGTAGTGCAGGTGAGCCTGGTGGGAGGAGACCCGCACCGACACCAGGTGGTTGATGGAGAAGTTGCCCAGCGGATGCGCGCTCGCCGGCCCGGCGAGCCCCAGCGCGACCGCCACGACGAGGAGCGCAGGCCCGAGCCGCCTCATGGCAGCGCCTGCAGGGCGCGCTGGGCCCTGGGGCCGTAGAGCGGGGAGAAGCGCGGGTTGCGCGACAGGGCGGCACGGAGATCGGCTCGCGCCTCGCCCCGGTGACCCGAGTCGCGGGCGGCGATGCCCGCGTGATAGAGGAAGTTGGGGTCGACCGATCCCAGGGCCAGAGCCCGATGGGCCCATCGGAGACCCTCGCGGGAGCTTGCGCTGCTGGTCAGGGCCCAGCCCAGCGCGTCGGCTGAGCGCACGCTGGGCGCCTGCGCCCACGCTCGGCGACCGAGGACGACGGCCCGTTGGGGGTCGCCGTGGTTGGCCTCGTAGAGGGCCAGGTCGACGTCGGTGTTGACCCCATTGGCCGCCAGTAGGCGCTCCTCAGCTCCGATGAGGGCGAAGTCGTTGCGCGCCTGCGCCGGCTTTCCGGCGGCCAGCTCGGTCTCGCCCAGGGCGACGATGAACTGGGGCAGGGGGAGCTGGTCGACGACCTGCCGAAGGCGTTGGGTGGCCGGACCGTAGGCCCCCTCGGCCGCCTGGACTGACGCCAGTCCGGCTCCGGCCAGTGGATAGCGGGCAACGTTGGCCAGGGCCAGCTCGTAGGAGCGCTGGGCCGCGGCCAGATGACCCTGCATGAACTCGAGGTCCCCGAGAAGGGTCTGGACGTAGGCGACGTTCTCGGGCACGGCGCCGCCGGCGGAGATGGCCAGGGTCATGGCCTGGGTCGCCCCCGCGAGGTCGCCGTTGAGCTCGCGGAAGTAGGACACGCGCGCGTAGGAGGCCAGCCCGGGGTTCTGACCCTCGAAGTGCTGGAGGGCATCACCGGCGGCCGGGTACTGCCCGGTCTCGACCAGGCCGTCGACCAGAGCCGGGTACCAGGCGAGCTGGAGCGGACCGAGCTGCTGGGCCTGGCGGGCCAGGGCCAGCCCGCCGCGAAAGTCGTGGCGGGCCAGGGCGACGGTGGCCAGCCCGACCAGGGCGTCGACGTTGTGCGGATCGAGGTGCTGCGCGGTGTCCAGCACGGCGACCGCGCGCGTGTAGTAGCTGAAGTCCCCGGTCTCGCGGACGCGCTGGTAGTAGGCCTGCCCGAGCCGGGCCCACAGCGCGGCGTCCCCCGGCCGGCTGCGCAGGACGGTCTGGAGATTGGCGATCCGTCCGGCGGTGTCCCGCGGGCGCGCGGTGGCCGAGGGCTCGGGGTTGGCTGAGACCGACCGGTCGGCCCCCGAACCCGACCGGTTGATCGCCGCGAAGAAGACCAGGGCGATGACGAAGGCGCTCCCAGCGGCAAGCAGCGCCAGTCGCGTTCGCCGGGGTTGGATGAGCGCCGTCACCGCAGGCCGTCAGGACACGAGAGGACCGCGTGGGGGCGTAATCGGCCCCCACGCGGTCGATTCCCGGTGTGGCTCAGCTGCCCCCGGCGGGGACCGGTGCGTGCGACGGCTCGAACCGCTGGGACGGCGCGGAGTCAAAGCCTGAGTTCGGCGCCGCCATGTAGGGGAAGGAGTCCAGGAACGGCTTGTCGTTCTGATCGACGCCATCGCCGAGCGGGACCTTGTTGCCCTTCAGGTACCCCGCCACCACCTGCAGGGTGATGTCGACGACGTCGTCACCGAGTCGGCGCCCGTTCGGGTAGCCGGCCAGGTCGCCGCCGATGAACCCGAAGCGGTTGGGGGTCGTGGTGGGCGGGACCCCCATGTTGAGCTTGAGGGTGTCGGCCGGGACCGGATTGCTGCCGATCTGCGTCTTGCCCGGGATACCGGTCAACAGCGCCTGGACGATGTCCGTGCGGTTGGTCTCCGGGGCGTTGACGTTGAACAGGACGTTCTCCAGATGCGCGTACTCGGGGGTGAGCACGTACTTGCCGAAGTTCTTCAGGTCGTCCTTAGGCTCGGTCGCGTTGAACTTGTCCTTCATCCCGATAGGGATGACCAGCTCGTTGATGAGCGGGTTACCCAGCCGGGAGACCTGCGCCGAGCCGACATGGGTCTGGGTCGTCCGGATCTTGCGGCGGATCCGGCGCCGGATCGTCCGGTGCCCGCGGCGGCGGATGATCTTGGTCGTGGTCTTCACCCGGGTCTTCGTGGAGACGCGGATGACCGGACGCTCGGTCGAGTCCCACACGCCGATTACCGCGTTGGGCGAGGTGGGACCGCTCACGCCTTGGCCGTCGGCGGTCACGTGGCTCTTGGGTACCTGGAGGACGATGGACATGATGTTGTTACCCGAGAAGTCGTCCTTGCCGCCACCGACGTTGCCCGTGCCCTTGCGCACGTTGACCGAGTCGAAGGTTGCCCCCAGGTCGATGAAGAACGACTCGTCGCGCGGGCCGGCGAACACCTTGCCGCCGTTGCTGACGCCCGCGATGGCCTGATTGGCCAGGGCCTGGTAGTTGGGCATGGTCTTCGGCCCCACATCCTGGGGCGCGACCGGGATGTCGCGAGCCAGGATGAGGCTGCGGTCCGGCCGATCGAACAGCGCGTCGCCGTTGTTGAAGATCTGCTTGGTGACCGTGTAGGTCTGGACGACGTTCAGGTTGGAGTCGCTGATGGAGTTGACCGGCGGGATCGCGTAGGGATTGGAGTCCGGGTGACGCAGCTGCGTCCGAAACTTGAACAGGTAGCGGATGTGGGCCTTGCCGTCGCCCTTGTTGTCGATGTTGATGTAGTAGGAGGCGTTGTCGTCGAAGCGGAAGAACAGGGGGCCGTTGGCCGGGTTCTCGCCGGGGATCCAGTTGCCCACGAAGTTGACCTTGTCCGGGGCGTCCGGGGAGACGAAGGCGTAGGTATCCGTGTTGTCGGCCGACGGATCGAGCATCGTCCCCGGCGCCTCGCGGTGGCTGGAGCCGCTACTCCACGGCGCAACGATGACGGCGGCCAGAAGGGCCGCTCCGATTGCGATCAACAGCGACTTCCTCATCGGTCAGTCTCCTCTTTGCCTCGGAACGCCGGAATCGGCACGGGTCTGCTACGGCTGGTCATGACACACAGATCACCGAGGCGGTCGCCAGCAGTCCAAAGGGAGCTGGCGGCCTCGGTGAACGCGATGGTACATCTGTCCGCACACTTCATGGGCGCCAACTTCACCACCAGGCTCTTCTGGCCCATCGCGCTGACTGCGCTGCTGGCCGGATGCGGATCGGGAAGCTCGGGCCAACCTGTCACCCAGACGGTGTCCGCACCGCCGTCCCACGTGGCCGCCTCGGCGCCGGCGGGCGCCGGGCCCGTGGCGGTGGCGGTGGGCGCCGGCGGGGTGTGGGTGGCCGACGGCGCCGGGGGCGGCGTCACCCGCATCGATCCTCAGAGTCACGGAGCGGGGAGGCCGATCCCGGTCGGATCCGGTCCGGTGGCCATCGCCGCCGGACCGAGCGGCGTCTGGGTGGCCAACGCCTCGGGCACCGTGGTTCACGTGGATCCCAGCACCTCACGGGTCGTGGGGCCACCGATCCCGGTCGCCGACCCGGCCGGGGTCACCGAGGCGGCCGGGAGCGTGTGGGTGACCAGTCGGCAGGCCGACAGCGTGGTGCGCATCGATCCCATCCGCGGCGCGGCCCGCGGGGCGCCGATCCGGGTCGGGGCCCAGCCGACCGACATCGCCGAGGGTGCCGGTGCGGTGTGGGTGGCCAACTCGGCGGACGGAACGGTCTCCCGGATCGATGCGGCCAGCGGCGCTGTCGCGCCGCCGATCCGGGTGGCGCGCAACCAACCCCCGCGCCAGGGGCTCAACGCGCCCAGCCACGAGCAGCCTGGGGCCGAGGTGCTCGGTCTGGCCGCCGGGGGCAGCGGCGCGTGGGTGGCCAAGACCGACAGCGCCGAGACCCAGCGGATCGAGATCGTCCACCTGGCCGGGCCATCGGGCAGTGTGACCGGTTCCCCGATCGCGGTGACCGGAGCGATCCCCATGCGCTTGGCCGTCGGCCCCACGGCGGTATGGGTGACCGATGCCGGCGGCCTGCTCGCCGGCCAGCGTACTCCGGCCCTGCTGCGCATCGATCCGAGGGCCCGAGCGCGAGCCGGGTCCCCGGTCGCCATCGGCCCCGAGCCCACCGGGGTGGCCGTCGGGGCGGGAGGGGCTTGGGTGACCACGGCCGGCGACAACCGGGTCAGCGAGGTGGTCAGCGGGGGGTGACCAGCGTCCGCGCTCCCGACTGGGCCGCGAGCTGGGCGATGCCGGCGCCCATGGTCCCGGCGCCGACGACGCCGATGAGCCCGGGCGGGCGCCGCGTTCACCGCTCAGACCAGGGCGTTGATCCCCGTCGTGGCCCGGCCGATGATCAGCTTCTGGATCTGGGAGGTGCCCTCGTAGAGGGTGGTGACCCGGACGTCGCGGAAGTAGCGCTCCACCGGGTGGTCGTCGACGTAACCCGCCCCGCCGTGGACCTGGATGGCCAGGTTGGAGCACTCGACGGCGGCCTCGGTGGCGTAGAGCTTGGCGATCGAGGTCTCGGTGGTCGAGGGGCGATCGGCGTCCTTGAGCAGGGCCGCCCGCCAGGTCAGCAGCCGGGCGGCGTCGGTCTGCACGACCATGTCGGCGATCATCGCCGCGACGAGCTGGAAGGAGGCGATGGGCACGCCGAACTGCTCGCGCTGGGTGGCGTAGGCGGTCGAGTGCTCGACACACCCTCGGCAGACCCCCACGCATCCGGCCGCCACCGAGTAGCGTCCGGAGTCCAGCGACGACATCGCCACTGCGAAGCCGTCGCCGACCCGGCCGAGCACGTCGGCATCGGAGACCTCGACCCCATCGAGGGAGATGGCGGCGGTGTCGGAGCCGTGCAGGCCCATCTTGCCGTGGATCTCCTGTGTGGAGAAGCCCGGGTGAGCCCTGTCGACCAGAAAGCACGCCAGCCCGCGGTGGCCGGCGTCGGGGTCGGTCTGGGCGAAGATCAGCGCTAGGCGGGCGTGGTTGCCCATGGAGATCCACATCTTCTGGCCTGAGATCGTCCAGCCGCCGTCGATGCGCCGGGCGCGGGTGCGCTGATTGGCGGCGTCGGACCCGGTGTCGGGCTCGGTGAGCCCGAAGCAGCCGAGGGCAGCGCCCGAGCACAGGTCGGGGAGCCAGCGACGCTTCTGCTCCTCGGTCCCCCAGCGCACCAGGGCCGAGCAGACCAGCGAGGTCTGCACCGAGACCACCGTGCGCATGGCCGAGCAGGCGCGGCCGACCTCCTCGACGATCAGTCCGTAGCTCAGGTGGTCCAGGCCGGCCCCGCCGTACTCGCGCGGGACGATGGCCCCCAGGTAGCCCTGGGCGGCGAGCTTGGCCACCAGCTCGAGGTCGAAGTGGTGATTGCGGTCGTTCTCCCGGGCGCGGGGGACGATCTCGCCTTCGGAGAACTCGCGCGCCGTGTCGCGGATCAGACGCTGCTCGTCGGTGAGGTCGAGGTCCATGGGGTCAGGCGACGCGGTGGGGAAGCACCCAGCCGGCCATGGCCACGAAGTGGACGAGCGCCGCGGCGATCACCAGCAGGTGGAAGATCTCGTGAAAGCCCAGCGTGCGAGGCCAGGGGTCGGGTCGGCGACGGGTGTAGACAGCGGCGCCCACCGAGTAGAGGATCCCGCCCGTGGCCAGCAGCACCAGCGGCACGACCGGGAGGCGGTGGACGAGCTCCGGGACGGTGATCACCGCGACCCAGCCCAGGGCCAGGTAGGTGCCGGCGACCAGGGACCGCGGGGCGCCGATCCACACGATGCTGAAGCCCACCCCGGCCGCCGCGCCCGCCCACACCCCGCCGAGCACCACCCAGCGCAGGCCGCCGTGGAGCACGAGCAGGGCGATGGGGGTGTAGCTGGCGGCGATGAAGACGAAGATCGTCGAGTGATCGACGCGCCGCAGGAGCGGACGCCAGCGCTCATCCCAGCGCCAGCGGTGATACAGCGCGCTGCCCGCAAACAGGGCGCACAGCCCCACGCCGTACACCGCGGCCGAAAGGGTCGCCGTCCCCCCCGGGGCCAGGACGACGAGCACCACGGCGCCGACCACGGCGCCCAGCAGGGCCCACGCATGAAAGACTCCGCGCAGGCGCGGGACCAGCGCCAGGGCGGGCTCGGGGGGGTTCACCTGACTGTTGTAGCGCGGCTGGCCCCGGCCAGCGATCCTTTTCTCCCCCCTCGGTGTTCCGTCGGACATCATGCGTCGCGTGCGTCATCTGCGTCCATCGGTCCCGGGCCTCGTGCTCGCGCCGCTGCTGGTCGCCCTGATCGCCGGCGTCGGAGCCCCCGGCGCGGGCGCCGCCGCGTTTTCCAGTGCGCCGTGCCCGCTGTCGGCGGCCGGCGCCCCCAAGCCCAACGAGGCGCCAGTGGCCCACCCGCGCTTCCTGTCGGGCACCGGCACGCTGTCGGCGGCCATGGTCTTCGTCGACTTCTCCGACGCCCCGGGCGGCGGGGAGTCGCCGGCCGGGCTGGCCGCCGGGATCGTGCCCGAGGCCCAGAGCTGGTTCGCCGGGGCCTCGTCGGGGCGATTCGGGCTGGCGGTGACGGAAGGGACGGCATGGATCCGCATGCCCAAGCCCGCGAGCGCCTACTCGCTGGCCACGGTGGCCGGCCAGCGGGCCTACATGGCCGACGCCGTGGCCGCCGCCGACGCCGCCCATGTCGAGCTCGGCGGCGATCGGGCCGTGCTTGTGGTGCCCAGCCGGGGCGTGCCCTTCGCGGTGTCCAGCGCCTTCAGCCACGCTCCCGCTGAGGGCGTCCGGGTTCCCAGCACCGGCCAGGAGATCGATGCCGGGGTGACCTTCGGCGCCGACGTGCGGACCGCCCTGCCCGGGTACGGCGCCCACCTGCTCGAGCAGGACACCCTGCACCTGCTCGGCCTGCCCGACCTCTACGACCCCACCGCAACCTCCGACCAGCAGCGCTACGCCTCGGTTGGCGGCTGGGACCCGATGAGCTATCTGGTCTCCACCGTCGCTCCGATGGCCTGGCACCAGGAGCTGCTGGGTTGGCTTGACCCGGGTCAGATGCCCTGTGCCCGGCGGCCCCAGACCGTCAGCCTCACCCCGCTGGAGCAGCCAGGGGGGGTCAAGGCGATCGAGGTGCCCACCGGCCGCAGCAGTGCCTATGTGATCGAGGACCGCCAGCCCCAGGGCACCGACCGCTCACTGTGCAGCGCCGGCGCGCTGGTCTATGCCGTCGACGCCGCAGCCCCCAGCGGGCAGGCGCCGATCGTCGTGCGCCCGGCTCAGCCCGGCGCCGCCGCGGGGTGCGCGCCGCTCTCGCGCGCGCCCTTCACCGCCGTGGCGGGCAACTGCCGGTTCTCCGATCAGTCGGCTGGCCTGACCGTCGAGGTGCTCAGCGCGCGCAACGGCACGCTTGCCGTCTCCCTGCGCCGGCCCAACGCGGGCGACGCCACGCCCGGCGCGTGCGGCCGCGCCACCCGGGGCCCGGGCTTGGCGCTCGCCGCCCCGCGGGGGGTCCAGCGTCCGCTGCTCGCCCGCGCGCTGCGGGTCGTGGTGAGCTGCTCGCAGGCCTGTGAGCTGCGGGCGCGCGCCGATCTGCTCAGCGGCGGCTCAAATCGGCGATTGGCCCGGACCACGGGTCGCTCGGAGGCCGGGGCTTCCACGACGCTGAGTCTGCCGTTGCGCGGCGCTGCCCTGCGCGCGCTGGGGCGGGCGCTCGGGCGCCACCGCAGCGCCCGCGTGCGGGTGACGGTGACCGCGCGCGAGCGCGGAGGCTCCGTGCGCAGCGCGGTCCTGGTCCTGCGCCTCGGCGCGTAGCCGCGGCGCCGGGCGGCCCGCGCTTACCGACGGAGCCGTCGGGTTATCCTCGCGGTGCGGGTGGACCCCTTTGCCCTGATCATCGTCTCGCTGCTGGGCGCGCTCGTGATCTGGCTGCTGGTGCTTGGGCGCTGCTACCCCGGTAGTGGCGCGGACGTCGTCGACTGGCGCCCGACCCGGTCGGTCGACGTGGAGGTCGAGCTGGAGCTGCGCGACGTGGCCGAGATGCTCGAGGCCCAGAACCGCCGCCGCCGCGCCCGGGGCCAGGCCGAGCTCACCGAGGAGGGTATGGAGCAGCGCGTGGCCGCCGACCGCCGCGAGATGGCCGCCCGGCGGGACGAGTATCTCGCCGACCAGGATCTCGAAGGGCTGTTGACGGCCACCAACCTCCGCCGGCGCAAGCGCGGCCTGCGCGATCTCACTGTCGAGCAGCTGACCGCCGAGCTGGCCGATCGTGCCCCAGCCGAGCGCCCCGCCGGGGCGTCGTCGGCCCCCGGCTCGCCGTCGGGCGGGTAGCGGTCGGGCCCGGGCCAGGCGTCGGTTGTGGCCCGGCTGCTCATCGTGGGGTGTGGCTGCCGGGGACGGGAGCTCGGCCGTGCCCTGCGGGCCGACGGCCACGCCGTGCGCGGGACCACGCGCGACCCCGGGCGGACGGCGGGGATCGAGGCCGGTGGGATGGAGGCCTGGGTGGGCGACCCGGCGCGGATCGCCACCCTTACCGACGCGCTCGATGCCGTGACCGTGCTCTGCTGGCTGCTGGGCAGCGCCCAGGGCGATGACCAGGCCGTCGGTGCGCTGCACGGACCGCGCCTGCAGCGCATGCTCGAGGAGACGGTGGACACCACGGTTCGCGGCGTCGTCTACGAGGCGTCCGGCAGCGTCGCGGACGAGCACCTCCGCGGGGGCACGGCAATCGTCCGCCAGGCCCACGAGACCTGGTCGATCCCGGTGGCGCTGCTGGGGCGTGACCCGGCGGCCGGGCAGGACGCGTGGCTCTCGGACGCGACGGGGGCCGTCCGGGGGCTGCTGGAGGGCTGAGCCACGGCTGGGCTGAACGTGCCGCGAGCGCCGATCGCCCCGGCCGCGCCCATCGATTACACTCCCGACGAGATAAACAGGTCAAATCAGATTAGATTTAGGAGGAAGGCCCGTGGCGCAGTACACCAAGGACGTGCTGGTCGACACCGACTGGTTGGCGGAGCACCTCGACGACGACTCGATCCGCATCGTCGAGGTCGATGAGAACCCGGCCCTCTACGCCGAGGCCCACATCCCCGGGGCGATCGGCTTCGACTGGAAGAAGGACCTCCAGGATCAGGTCAAGCGGGACTTCTTGGGTCCAGAGGCCTTCGGCGAGCTGCTGGGCTCGCGCGGCATCTCCAACGACCACACGATCGTCCTCTACGGCGATCGCAACAACTGGTTTGCCGCCTACACCTACTGGTATCTGAAGTACTATGGCCACGACGCGGTCAAGCTCGTCAACGGTCCGCGAGAGAAGTGGATCGCCGAGGAGAGGCCCACGACGACCGAGGTCCCCGACCACGGTTCCGCGACGTTCGAGGCCCGCGGGGAGGACGCCGCGATTCGCGCCAAGCGCGACGAGGTGCACGCTGCCCTGGACGGCGGTGCCCGGCTCGTCGACGTGCGCTCACCCGGCGAGTTCTCCGGCGAGCTGATCGCCATGCCGGGCTATGAGCAGGAGGGAGCCCAGCGCGGGGGACACATCCCCGGGGCGGCCTCCGTGCCCTGGGCCCAGGCGGTGCAGGAGAACGGCACGTTCAAGACCGCCGAGGAGCTGGAGAAGCTCTACTCGGACAAGGGCGTCATCTCCAACGGCGACCCCATCATCGCCTACTGCCGGATCGGCGAGCGCTCGGCGCACACCTGGTTCGTCCTGCACGAGCTGCTGGGCCGCGATGACGTCAAGAACTACGACGGATCCTGGACGGAGTGGGGCAACCTCGTCGACGTCCCGATCGAGAAGGACGTCTAGGCGCGCCTGAAGCCACCCTCGGCCGGTCGCTGCGGCGACCGGCCGAGACGGTCTGACCCGCTCGCCCGGGCCGAGGACTACGATGGATGAACCGTCCTCCCCGAGCCGTGAGGTTGCCATGAAGGTGATCGCCCGACGCCGCCAGCATGACGGCTTCCAGCACGATGTTCTCGTCCGCCAGCACGCCGTGCCGGTCGACGAGGCGGCCGAGCAGGGCGGGACGGATACGAGTCCGAACCCTGAGGAGATGCTCGCCGTCAGCCTGGCTTCGTGTACGGCCATCACCATGGAGATGTATGCCCAGCGCAAGGGCTGGGAGGTCGGAGCGGTCGAGGTCGACTGTGACTACCAGGCCGCCGAGCGGGGGTGCCCGACCCGTTTCCGGCTCATCCTCCGCTTCCCCGGTCACCTGAGCGACGAGCAGGTCGAGCGCCTGCGCACCATCGCCGCCAAGTGCCCTATCCACCGTGTGCTCGACGGCGAGGTCATGTTCGACGAGCGCGTCGAGGTCATGAGCGAGGTGCCCTGAGCGGGTCTGATCCGGCTCGCGAGGGTCTGCGGATCGCGCTGGCCGGCCGGCTGCTGGATCCGGAGCAGGCGGCTTCTCTCGCGGTCCCCGGCCGGAGCCGGGCCGCGGTCCTGGTTGCGCTCTACTTCAGCGAGGGGGCGCTCCACGCCGTCTTCACCCGCCGGCGAGATGACCTGAGGCGCCATGCCGGAGAGGTCTCCTTCCCCGGTGGCCGGGCCGACGCCGGCGACGCCAGCCTGATCGTCACCGCTCTGCGCGAGGCCGAGGAGGAGATCGGCCTGCCGCCGTCTGGCGTGGAGCTTCTCGGCGCCCTGGCCCCCACCTCGACGGTGGTCACGGGCTACGCGGTCTACCCGTTCGTGGGTTTGATCGAGCCGGGCCAGCAGTGGCGACCGAGCGCCGACGAGGTTGCCGACGTGCTCGAGCTCGCCGTCAGCGATGTTCGCGCGGGCTACCGACGCCGCCGTCTGACGCGCCGGGGCCTGCCCATCCGAACCGACGTCTACGACGTCGGGGGCGAGGTGATCTGGGGCGCGACGGCGAGGATCGTCTCCGACCTGCTCGAGCGCCTGGCGCCGACGCTCGACGGCGGACACGCCCCCGGCATGGCGGCCTGAACCCACCCAGAACCTACGGGGGGCGGCCATCCCGGCCGCCCTCCGGTGTGCTCATCGGCGCTATCCGCGGAGAGCTTGAGGGGCCGCTACTCGGCGTCCAGCGGGCTGATGAGCAATCCGGTGGGGACCTTCGGGTAGAAGAAGGTGGACTTCGGAGGCATGCTCTCCCCGTCGCGGGCAATGGCCTGGACCAGCTCGACCGGCGTGGGAGCCATGAAGAGCGCGACCTCGGCGGCGCTTGTCTCGAGGCGCAGGCGGGCCTGGGCGAAGCTGCGGGCGTAGTCCAGACCGTGCTTGCGGGCGATGTCCTCTTCGCTGCGGCCCAGCGCGTCGCGCAGCAGGAGCGCCTCGACCACCGCGGTGTCGAGCCGGCGGAACGCGCGTGAGCGTCCGGGCAGGGCTCGATCGGCGATCTCCTGGTCGCGCAGGGTCAGCCGCAGGGGGCGGCGCTGGAACGCATCGAGATAGCCGATCTGGAGGGGACGGCCCGGGTGCGGGGGCGGGGGGACCAGCACCTCGGGCTCGACGGGCTCGACCAGCCAGTCGCGGTCGATGGCCGCGCGCAGGGCGCCGCGGCCATCGGCGCCGAGGGAGTGCAGCAGCCGGTGCGTCGGGAAGACCGCCAGTCCAGGATCCTCCAAGGCGACGAGCAGGGCGAGGACGTAGCGGTGGGGGCCCTCGCCACCGACCTCGTCGGCGTAGGTCCGGGCCGTCTCGTAGCGGTGGTGGCCGTCGGCGATGAGCAGGGGGGAGGCGGCCAGCGCGCCGCAGGTCGTGCGGATCGCTGTCGGGTCCCCGACGCGCCACAGGCGCTGTTGGGTTCCCTGGGCATCGGTCGCCTCGGCCCATGGCTCGCCGGTCGTGTGGGGCTCGAGCGCGCCGGCGACCGCCCGCACGGGATCGGAGTGCAGGGCGAAGATGGGTGAGAGGTTCGCGCGGGTGGCGCGGGTGAGGGCCAGGCGGTCGGCCTTGGGCCCGGGCTGGGTGCGCTCGTGAGGGCGCACGCCGGCCGCGTCGTAGGGATCGGCGCGGATCCGGGCGAGCACCCCACGGCGGGTGCGCTGCTTGCCGTCGGGATCGTTGAAGCGCTGCTCGAGGGCCCACAGGGCCGGGCGCTCGTCGCGGACGAGCACCCCATCCGTTCGCCACTGGGCCAGCAGCGCAGCCGCGCGCGCGTAGCGGTCTCCGCCGGCGGGGTCGTCGGGCAGATCGAGGTGGACGACGTTGTGGGCCCGGCCAGCCAGTTCCTCCCGGCCGGCCGCGTCGATGACGTCGTAGGGCGGGGCGATCAGCCTGTCCAGCGGCCCGGCCGTCTCGAGGTCGTAATGCAGCGCGCGCAGGGGCCGGACTTCGGGCATCGCGGCGGCAGGCTAGCGCCCGTCCGTGGGCCCCGGGCACGAGCGTGCTGCCGGAGAGGTCCAGGTCCACGGTCCCTACAGCCCGCCTGACGCCGGGCCTCGGCGTCGGTCACCAGGCTCTCGCCAGCGGCGACCGCGGTCTCCAGCAGGCTCGAGCTTCGTCGAGCAAGACCTGCAGCTGCTTGCTCATGGCATGAGCAGCGTAGTGGGCAGTCAATGAGTCAGGTGCGAGCGGCCAGCCGTGATCGTCGTGGTGCCGCGCGCGCAGGGGCGAACCTCGGGCGCGGCGGCGGGACGCCAGCGCCCTGGCTGACGGCGCGTGCCTGGCATACTCGGCCGCCAAACGGGGCGTAGCGCAGCCTGGCAGCGCGCCTGCTTTGGGAGCAGGAGGTCCCGGGTTCAAATCCCGGCGCCCCGATGGAGGAAAGTGCTGCAAATCGGCACTTTGCGATTTCGGCTGGCGTGCTCGGAACGCATTGGGTACCACGATTGGGTACCAAACTCGCTTAGCTTTGGTCGTTGACCGGGCAAGAACTTGGGCGTTCAGCTCGTCAGCCGCGTAGCCAGCAGGTGCGCTCAGATCAGCTCGGATCGGCTCGCAATCGCCGAGTTGGGAACACGCCTGGAACACGGCAAGCTAAGGCGATAGCGGGCGCCCAACACCTTCTCAGCCATGCATCGATGGTCGGTCGCGAGGACTGGTTGCTACGCGCGCGACGCCGGCGGCTTAGTGATGGTGGGTTTGCGGGAGAGCCGTTGAAGGCGTTGGTCGTAGCTGAGCAGCTCGGCGCCGAGTTCTCGTGCGCATGCGAGGACGATCGCGTCCGGCAGACGCAGACGCGCGTGGCGAGCGCGCAGTTCGGCGGCGCGCTCGGCCGTCGGCGCGGTCAGCGAGACGATCTCGATGCCCATACCTGCGATTGCGTCGCGCGCGTCGCCGAGCCGCCCGAGGCGAGCGAACGCCACAAGCGCCTCGCTGTAGGCGCTCGCCGCAACCAGCAGTCGCCGCCCAGCCCGGTCAGCGCACTCGACGTCATCAACGGCGCGAGCGTGGTGGGCATCCGCACTGTCCAGCAGCCCGATCAGGACGCTGGCATCGAGGATCAGCGCTCCCACTCGCCGCGCAGACGGTCGAGTTCGCCATCCTCATAGATTCCCTGAGCGATACCCGCATGCCGACGGATCCGCGAACCGCGCGCGGCGACGATCAGCTCACCGTCACCGACGAAGCGGACCGTGACCTCTTCCCCGGAGTGAAGACCCGCGGCACGCATCGCCTCAACCGGGAGCGTTATCTGGTTTTTCGAGGACACCCGAGCCATGTCCCTTTACTTTACCATGCCGCGCGTAAAGGCCCCCCACCCAGCACCGCCCACCCCCGGTAGCGGCGCCGCGCCACCCGCCGCGGCGCATCGCCGGCAGCGGGGAGTGTCCGAGGAACTGTGTAGGCATGAGCGAAAGCGAGCGTCATCCTCGAGGCCACGAGCTGAGCGAACCCCGGTGTGAGCCGTGGCGACCGCGCAGACACGGTCAGGCGCGCAGGTAGGTCAACACGGCGAGCACTCGGCGGTGGTCGTCGTGGGCTTCGTCGAGACCGAGCTTGCGGAAGATGGTGCGTACGTGACTCTCGACAGTCCGCGGGCTGAGGAAGATCCGCTCGCAGATCCCGGCGTTGGAGCGGCCCTCAGCCATCAGCGCCAAGCACTCGCGCTCGCGACCGGTCAACTCATCCAGCGGTCCCGTCGCCCGGCGACGACCGATCAGAGCCGTGACGACCTCCGGGTCCACAACCGAGCCGCCGCCCGCGACCCGTCTGATCGCATCCGCGAACCCGTCGAGATCGCCGACGCGGTCTTTGAGCAGATAGCCGCGACCGGCGCTTCCGTGCTGCAGCAGCCGCATCGCGGAGCCTGACTCGACGTACTGCGAGAGGACCAGGACCCCCACGTCTGGATACCGCTCGCCGATCTCAAGGGCAGCCCTGAGTCCCTCGTCGGTGAACGTCGGAGGCATCCTGATGTCCACCACTGCCGCGTCGGGACGCAGGCCACCGACGCGGCGCACGAGATCCTCGGCGTTGTCGGCCTGGGCGAGCACGTCGAAGTTCTGCTCGGACAGCAGCCGAACGAGACCCTCACGGAACAACAGCGAGTCATCCGCGACGATCAGGCGCACGTCAAGCGCTGATTCTCCTAAGGCGCACGACGACGCGCCAAGGTCAGGCGTCGCGGGGTGTTTGGGCGATGATCGCCGCAACGGCGGCCCCGGACAGTTCTTGCTTGGGAAGGAAGCCGCGCGCCGGCGAGTCTGCCATCCGCCGGCCGTAGGCGGACGCGTGCCTGCTGGAGGTGAGCACGAGACTGGGTGCGCCGGGCTCCTTGGCGAGGCATTGCGCGACCTCAAACCCATCGATACCAGGAAGCCCAATGTCGAGCAGCACCACGTCGGGGTGGAGCTCCTGGACGGCAGCGAGGGCCGCCTCGCCGTTGGCGGCTTCCCCGACCACGTTGAACCCTTCGGCGCCCAGCAGGGTACGCGCGAAGCTCCGCAGGCCCTCGTGATCGTCGACTATCAATAGCGTGGGTGTCAACGAAATCAAGGATTGCGCAACGCGAGGCGGTTGACTTCAGTGCAGGCACTGAAGCACGGGCTTTACGGACGAGGCGGCGAGCCTTGATTGAGCCTACCCCGGCTGGGTGCCGCACCGCCGCACGCGAGGGAATAGGCTCGGAGAGATCGACACGGGTGCGGACGGGCCGGGGCGGACTAGCGAGGTCGTCCGCGGGCGCAGCAGGGCAACCTTGAGCGGCGAATCCACACGCGAACCCGACGAGGGCCGGCGGAGATCGCCCGCCGCAATGCAGCCCGCGGTCACGCGAGCGGATAGGGACCGGGTCAGCCTGGGGTTGCTGGACCGGCTCTACGCGCGCCTCGGGGTGAGGTACATCGCGCTTGTGTTGCTGTGGTTGGGGTTCTTGGCGGTTGCCGGCGGGATGCTCTCGGTCGTCGTGGCATCCCGCCTGCTCGCGCGGTCGTTTCTCCCGCCGTTGGATCTCGCCTTGATGGTGGAAGTCGGTATTGCCGTGGGCTGCGGCGTCCCGTTCGCGTTCCTGTGGCGCGACGCTCGGCCGCTGGTCGCGTGGATTCGCGACGGTCGTCCGGAGAGCGCGGCGTCGGGGGTATGGCAGGCTGGTGTCACGCTTATCAGGCGCGCATTGCCGCGCTGCTTTGTGCTGGTGAGCGTCCTGTTGATCCCTGCTGTGGTCTGGGCCGTGGGTCACTATCACCTCGGCGTCGGCGGTTTGCCGGTCGCTTGGATCTTCACGCAGCTTGGCATTGCGGTTACGGCCGTGTACATGGTCTTCGTGGGTGAGGCGATGCTTTCACCGATGGTCGAGGATGCCGCGCGGGTTGTGCCCCCTGGGGGTGGTGTCCGGCGACCGCAGGTTCGGATACGCCAGAAGGTGCTGCTGGCCCTGGCGGTGACGACCTCGTTCGCGGTGCTGGTCAGCCAGGCGATCGGCAGCATCGGGCACAGCCCAACGTCTCGGATGCTCGGCGCAGTGGCGATCGCGGCGCTGATAGCGCTGACCTTCACGCCGGTGCTCATCCGAGTCGTGACCGACTCGGTAGTCGGTCCCGTACGGACGCTGACCACCGCGACGGCGCGAGCTGCGGCCGGCGATCTCGACCACCCCGTCCCCGTCACCAGCGACGACGAGCTGGGCGTGCTGGCGACGAGCTTCAACCAGATGCTGCACGGCCTACGCGAGCGCGAGACGCTGCGCAGCGACAAGGTCGAGCTGACCTCGGCGCTTCGGGCATCGCTTGAGGATGTCCAGCGCCACGCCGAGCAACTGCGCGCTTCGCGGGCGCGGGTGGTCGCCGCCGCCGACGTCGCGCGCCGCCGCGTGGAACGCGACCTGCACGACGGCGCCCAGCAGCAGCTCGTGCTGCTCGGACTCAAGCTCGCGATGGCCGAGCGGCTCATCGGGAAGGATGCGGCGGCGGCCACGGCGATGCACGACGAGTTGCGGGCCGATCTCCACCGAGCGCTGTCGCAGCTGCGCGACTTGGCCCACGGAATCTATCCCGCGGTGCTCGAGAACGATGGCCTGCCCGCAGCATTGCGCGAAGCGGCCAAGCGCGCCGGGCTCCCGACCGAGCTTCGCTGCGACGGTGCCGGGCGCTACCCGCCTGAGCTCGAGGCCGCCGTCTATTTCTGTTGCCTGGAGGCCCTACAGAACGCCGCCAAGCACGCCGGGGAAGGCGCAAAGGCGAGGATCGCCCTCGCTCAGCGAGGTCGCACCCTCGTCTTCAAAGTCGCCGACAACGGCCGGGGCTACGACACCACGGTGCGGCTCGCGGGCATGGGCGTGCAGAACATGACCGACCGGATCGGCGCGCTCGGCGGCGAGCTCACGATCGAATCCGCGCCCGGGTGCGGCACGACGATTGCCGGGAGCATCTCGCTGGAGACCTGAGAACGCGCCCAGCGCTTTCCGTGTCAGCCCCAACCCGTTCTCAAGTGGTGGCACTGAGGCGCGGCGCGGGTCTGACCGCCAGGATCAGCTCACGGCAAGGACTGAGGGGAAATAACGTTTGAAGTGCTACGCGGCTTGGGGTTGGAGGGTGACGGTGTGGCCGTGGATTCCAGGCGGGCGATGAGGCGGCCGAGCAGTCGTTCGGGGTCGCGGCGTTGGTAGTAGTCGCCGCCGAGGTCGCGGTAGGTCTCGCCGTTGGTGAACATGTGCCAGTAGGCGACGAGCATCGAGTGCTGGACGGCGCCGAGCGCGCGGCGGTGCCCGATCCGTGGCCGCAGCCGCTGATATTGGGCTTGGAGTGTCCCGGTAGGCACGCACTCCTGGCGAGAGCAGGGAGGCGCATTGAGCCGCCCAGCAGTGGACCCCTGGGCCCATGCCGATTTCAGTGCCAGCACTGAGGCCCGGCGCGGGCAAGCTTGGGAAGATCCGTCTGCGCGCAGCTATGAGCGCGTGGCAACTGACAGCTGGGTATCAAGGGCTACGAGAGGCGGACGCTGATGTCGGCAGACCATGAGCACGCGGGTGCGATCAGCGCCCGGCAGCAAGCGAGACGAGTCATTCTCGCCGCCGCCGGTGCAGTCGCGCTCGTAGCCTCCGCCGCTCCCGCCGCCGGCGCGGCGACCGCCTCGTTCGGCGCCGATCTCAACAACCTCCCGGCCAACAACACCGCGGGCGACGTTTGCAGCGCGGGCATCCCTGCCTACGGCCTATCGGGGTCGCAGTCGTGCATGTTTACCGCCTTCACGGAGCTCTTCGCGCCGGCCTCCGGCACAGTGACCGCGATCCGCGTCAAGATCGGCAACGTCACCGGACCGATGAGGGTGAACGTCGTTCGTTTTCTCTACCAGCACACGACGGACCCCGGGCACCCGATCAACGTCTATGGGCCGTTCCTGGAGGCCTACGGGCCAGATTTCACGCCCGCCCCCAACCAGATCACCCAGGTCTCGACCAGGCTACCGCTCACGCTTCAGCCGACCCCGCCGCCGGGGGACACGACCTCGATCGAGGCTTCGGACGGCCTCGCGCTCGAGGTCAGGGACCCGAACGCGACGATCCCGCTGTTCAACGACTCCTCAGGAGCTAGCTCGAGCACCTACGCGACCTACCCCGGGCCGACCGAACAAGGCCTCCGGGCGGGCCCTACCAACGACGGTATCCCCAATACCCGTCAGATTACCGCGAGTCTCGGCGTGCTGATGAGCGCCGATCTCGACACGGGCGCAATCCCGGGACCAAACCCCAACCCAGTCCCCGGGCCAACGCCCTTCCCCGGGCCAACGCCCAAGCAGGGCCCGGTCGCGGGCGGTCCCGCGGTCAACTTCCCCGGCGCCGGCCGTGTAAGGAAGGGCACCGCGACGATCCCCGTGCAGTGCCTGGTCGCCGACTGCTCTGGGCTCATCTCGCTGCAGAACGGTGCGGGAGCGACACAGGCCACGGCCGCTAGGAAAAAGAAGCACAAGAAGCCAACGATCAACCGCTACGGCTCGGCGTCGTTCACGGCCAAGGTCGGAACGACGGTCCAGGTCAAGATCAAGCTCAACCGGGCTGGGCGGGCGCTGCTGGCGCACCACAAGACGGCCACCGTGCTCGCGAAGGTCAGCTTCACGTCGGGTGGCGGTGTCCCCAGAAGCGTCCGCATCACGCTGAAGCGGTGAGCGGGCTCAGTTACTGTGGTCGCCGACGTACTCACACGCTGGCAGGGACGGCTCGAGCAAGAAGCCGTTGCAGCCATTGACACAGGCAACCTACCGACCCACCCCAGCGCCATCCGGACCGCCTTCGAGCTCAACGCCGTGGCCATGGGCGCCAACCAGAGCCTGTAACTCCACCGGCGACACCAACACCACAGACCTCGCCCGCAGGCGATCGCTAGCGGTGGCTGATGCTCGCCGCCGCTGTCGAAGTGAGAGTCAGCGCCTGGATCATGAGCTCGACTTGATCGTCGAGGTCCCTTTCGGGCTCCAGCGCAGCGGGCGGCGCTGCATCAACCGGCCGCGTTGACGTGGGCGACCAGGCGCTCGGCATCGGCCCCAAAGGCCCAGGCGACGCGGAAGGCGTGCCCGTCGACGCGCAGCTCGTCGTGTTCGAGACTCATGGTCACGTCGCTGAGCACCAGCTTGAGCACCACCTCGCCGACCTCGAGCAGCGCTGGGCCGCTCAGCCTTATGGCGTACAGGTGGCGCTCGGTGGCCAGCAGAACCTGCGGATCGGCCGTCGGTGCGTCGCGGCGGCCGGCGGCCTTGGCCTCCGTGTTCCCGGACGAGCCGCTCGAGGCGCTGTCGCGATCGGGCGATGGACCGCTCTGGGCCTCCACGAGCTCCTGGACGGTTTCGCCGGATTCGAGGTGTGATGTCGCCCCGGCGGCGATCCGCGCGACCCGGCGGTGACGGGGACCCGACGCGCGCTCGCCCGCGGGGTGGGGGGTGACGGCCGCAACGGTTCCCCCGTCCTCCGCGTCGCCCGTGACGGCCATGAGGGCGGCGGTGCGGCGCAATGTTGCATCCGCGTCGCTCTCGAGCTCCTCGACTCGAGCTCCCACCGCCTTGGTGTGCGCTCCCAGGATGAGCGCAGCCGTTCGGGCCGCCTCGATCCGGTCGCCAAAAGCCGCTGCCTCGGCCTCGGTGGCGCGGACGCGCTCGAGCAGCTCCCCCCGCTCGCGGGCCGAGTCAGCCTCGGCTTTGCGGATGCGCTCGAGCAGCTGCTCCCGTTCGCGGGTCGACTCGGCTTCGGCGTCGCGGGCGCGCTCGAGCAGCTGCTCCCGTTCGCCCGTCGCCTGCTCGAGCTCGGCGGAGTGGCGGCCGATCCGACGCTCGAGCGTCGCGCGCTGCTCGACGTTCTCGGCCGCGAGCCTCGTGGCCTCAGCGGTCCTGGCCTGCAGCTCCTCCTCACGGCGCGCGCGCTCGGCAATGTCGGTGCGGGCGGCCTCGAGCTCGGCCAGCAGGCCGTCCGCCCGTGCTGTGGCGCTTGTCAGCTGCTCCTCGAGCTGGAGCGTCTCGGTCGCGTCGGCGTCGCGCCGCTGGGCCGCGCCCTCGTCGTCGGCTTGGGCGCTGGCCAGCTCCTCGGTCAGCTCGTCGACCCGGGCCCGGGCCTGCGCGAGCTCGGAGGCCAGAGCCGTGGATTGGGCCGTTGCCTGCTCGCTGCGCCGCTCAGCCTCTTCGGCGCGTGAGGCCGCCGCGCCCCTGGCGTCCTCTGCCGATGCTGCTGTTTCCAATCTTGTCTGCAGCTCGTGGCTGAGCTCGTCGGCGCGGATCTGAAGCTCGTCGTGCCGGGCGACTGTGCTGCTGTGCTCGGCGCCGAGGCTGCTCAGCTGCGCGGTCAGGCGGTCGCGCTCCTCGGTGACGCGCTCGTGCGCCGCGCGCAGGGCACCGGTCTCGCGCTCCAGCTCCGTTCTCAGCGCGCCGATGTCGCGCTCATGGGCCGCGCGCAGCGTCCCGGCCTCGCGCTCGAGCTCGGCGCGTTGGTCCAGCGCCTCCTGGATGGTCTGCTGGGCGTCCGCGGCTCGCTGCTCGGCCTCCTCGGCGCGCGCCTCGGCGTCCGCGGCCCGGCGATCGGTCTGCTCGGCGCGCGAGCTCACCGCGGCCCGGGCGTCTTCTGCCGATGCGGCTGCCTGCCGGGTGGCCTCCAGCTCGTGGCTGAGCTCGTCGGCGCGGGTCCGAAGCTCGTCGCGTTGGGCCACGGCACCGGTGTGCTCGGCGCTGAGTGTGCTCAGCTGCGCGGTCAGGCGGTCGCGCTCCTCGCTGAAGCGCTCGTGCGCCGCCCGCAGCTCACCGGTCTGGTGCTCGAGCTCGGTCCGCAGGGCGCCGATGTCGCGCTCGTGGGCGGCACGCAGCTCACCGACCTCGCGCTCGAGCTCGGCGCGGCGCTCCAGCGCCTCCTGAAAGGTCTGGTGAGCCCCCGCGGCGCGCTGCTCGGCCTCCTCGGCGCGCGCCTGGGCCTCCGCAGCTCGCCCGCTGGCCTCGGCGGCGTCCTTCTGCGCGGCGGTCAGGCTGAGCTCGACGTCGGCGGCGCGGTGCTCCAGCTGGGTGGCCCGTTCGTTCGCCGCCTCCGCTTCAGTGGAGAGCTCCTCGGATCGGCCCAGCGTCTCCGTCGCCTGCTCCTGGACGCCCTGCAGCAGCTCGACGCTCGTGGTCACCCAGCGCTCGAGGGCGTCGACTCGCTCGGCGAGCCCTGCCTGGGTCGCGGCGAGGATGGCTCCCCGCTCCCGCGCCTGGGCGTTGGCCGTGCGCTCGGTTTTCAGCTCGGCCTCGTGCTCCAGGGCGCGTTGCCGGGCTTCGGCGGCCTCCTCCGCGCTTCGGCGAGCGTCGCTGAGGACGGCGTCACGCTCCCGCGCTGTCTGCTCGAGAGCCGACTCCAGGCTCTCGGCTCGCACCGCCGCTTCGGAGGCGCCCCGGGTGGCCGCATCGGCGCGCTTGACCGCTTCGATGCGGGCGGCCTCGGACTCGTCTCGATGGGCACTCTGGGCGCTCGCCTCGGCAGCCCGCTCGCGCGCCGCTCGTTCGGCTTCGACCAGGGCGCCCAAGAGCTGCCCGAGCTGAGCCTCGGCCGCCTCGCGCGCCTCCCGCGCATCGGCGGCATGGGACTCGGCGACGCGCTGGGCCTCGGCTCGCGCCTTGGCATTGACGGCCTCACCCTGCGTCCGCTCCTCGGCGTGCTCGGCACGGGCGATGGCAGTATCTGTGCGGGTGCGCAGCTCGTCGATCTCGCCGCTCAGGGCGTGCATCTGTGCGTTGGCGTCGTGGCCGATCTCGTCGACCCGGGCGAGAACTGCCGCGGCGCGCTGATCCTGCTCGGAGGCCTCGCGTTCCAGCTCCGTGGCGCTGCGCTCGGCCTCGCGGGCCCGGGCGTCCAGCTCGGCCGCCGTCGTGGCGGCGGCCTCGATGCGCTCCTCCAGCGCCGCCGCGTGCGTCTCCAGCGCCGCCCGCCCTCGCGCTGACTCCCGCTCCTGCTCCCGCGCCTGAGCGATGGCGCTGGCCAGCGCCGCCTCTCGCTGCGCGGCCGCCGCCAGCTGGCCGGCAAGCGCCTCCAGCTCGCCCGACGGAAGGGGCTTGGCCCGCACGGGGTGATCCGACCTGGGCCGTGCGAGCCCGCGGCTAGGCAGGTGATGGTCCATCGGGCTGGGGAGGGCCCAGCTCTCACCGGTCTCCAGCTCGAGCCAGAACGTCGCCGACCCCGCTCGCAGGGGGCCGGCCGGCACGGAGAACGCGGCTCGCCACGTCACGCCGTCGGCTGCCGTCCGCCGTGCCTGGCCCTGGGCGTCGGGCAGGGCTGGGAACCGATCGGCGCGTGCGCCATCGTCGAGCACGAGGGCGACCTGGCTCAAGCCCCGATGTTCCGCGCCGCGCCAGACCCCCGCGAGGCGCAGCAGATCCGTGGCTTCGCTCGCCGGGATACGCTCGAAGCTCGTCAGCCCGAACGCGATCTTCTCGACGCTCATCGGCCTCGATTCTATGTTGAGGGCGGGCGCCGAGCAACGAGACCCGGCGGTCCGCTTTACCATCCGCGTGCCCCCTGGCGTTCCAGCCGAGCGTGACAGCCTCAGACGACACCCCTCCGCCCCATGCCGAAACGGCCTCTCGGAACGAGTCGATGGGAGACGCGGAGCCTCCGAGCACGGAGAGCGATGACGCCCGCGGCGAGGCGGGAATCGAGGACCAGGCCGCGGAGAGCGAGCCCCAGGCGGAATCCGCAACAGCGGGTGGCAAGGCGGGTGTCGAGCCCCCGAGTGCGGTCGAGGAGCTGGACGGGTCGTCCTCGGTGGCTGACCTGCGCGCTGAGGCCGAGATGCTGCATGCTGAGGCGCTACGGCGCCAGCAGGCGGCGGTGAAGCTCCGCGCGGAGGCGGCTCTCCTGCGCGAGGAGACGGCGAAGCTGCTCGCCGGGCCCAGCGTGCTTCGGGCCGAGGTGACGCGGCTGCGAGAGGCGGTGCAGTCGGCCCGCGAGCTGATCGATCCCGAGGTCGACGCTGAGGGTGGCGCGGCGGAAGTCCAGTCTCAGCCCGACGCAAGCACGGACCCTTCGCCGACGCCCGGGCGTGGCCCCGCTCGTCGCCGATGGGGCCGCGGCCGGCGTGGCGGCTGAGCAGCTGCGCGGTGATCCCCCACATCGGCTGCTCAGGTAGGAGCCATCGCTCCTGGCGGGGACGCTGGAGGCACTCCAGCGGCAGTCCTGAGCGGGCGCTGGCCCCACGCGGGCCGGCCCGGCCGCGTGATTGCAGCCCAAGTGCCAGCTCGTGTACCCTCTGACCCTCCAGTCAAGCGGAGCGAGCAGGCAGCGAGCACCCGCCCCCGGGTCGCTCGCCGGGGCGACGGTGACCCACATGCGTCAGGCCGGGGAACTCTCGGCGCACAGGGCAACAGTCGCGTCACCCATCGCCCATGCAGCCCCCTCAGGGGGCGCCGGGCGTCGCCTTGCGCTCGCCCGCGACCATGCCCAGCGTCCCGGGGAGTCTGCCGATATGCGACACGCCACCCACACGTCAACGATGCTCACGGCGCTCCTCGCCGCGGGAGCGCTGGTCGCTGCTGCCCCGGCGCAGGCGCGCTCGACGCACTTACGGACGGCGCGCTGCGGTGCGGCCAAGGGCCACCACCGGCCCGGCTCGCTCCGCTGCCACCGAGCCGGGCGCCACCGGCACCCGCAGGCAGTTCAGTCCCGGGTGCACGATCCGTTCGTTCCCCAGGACGGCTGCACCTGGTGGGTGGATCTCAAGCGCCCCGACATCTATCAGCGCACGCAGCAGGTGGCCCCGGCCTCCAACTGGAATGCCGAGGCGTGGGGGCGCAATGCTCGGGCGGGGGGGTTCCGGGTCGACGGCACCCCGGCCGTCGGGGCGATCGCCGTCTGGCAGCCTGGGCAGGAGACGCGCTTCGACCACGGCGCGTTCCTCGCGGGGGACGTCGGACACGTGGCCTACGTGATCGGCCTCGGCCCGCATGGGACGTTTGACATGTCCGCCAGCGGCACGGCCATAACCCATCCCGGGGAGTACCAAGTCTTCCGGGGCGTGTCCCGGGCCGGTCTGCAGTTCATCCACTGACCGGCGGCGCGCGCGAGCCGGGGCGCAACGTGCGCTCTCCAGCCCCGGCCATGCCACCCAGCTACCGGGAGCGCTTGCGCGTCGAGGGGGCCACGCTCGCCGGCGCCGGGCTGCTGGACGCCGTGATCCTCGCCCTCGTGGCGCCCGGGGCCGCGGCAAACCGCACGAGCACGATGGCCCAGCTCGCGGCCGTCGCGCTGCTGCTCGTCCTCGGCGGCCCTCCGCTCATCCGGCGGGCGCTGCGCCGAGCCCAGGATCGGACAGCCACTTCCGCCGGCAGCGGTGAGCCCACCCCCGCGTGGCACGTGGTCGCCGTCTGTGCCGGGCTCACCCTCGCCTTCGGCATCGTCGCCGGGTGGGATGCGGGCATGCGCATCGCCGGCGGCTGCGTGCTGGTCGGACTGGCCCAGGCCCTGCTGCTCGAGCGACTCGTGGCCGGCCGCGAGCGCGGCGAGGGCGCGGTGTTCGTCCGTCTGCCCGGTTCGCGCATCGGCCGCGGGAGCCGTCTCGGACGCGTCCAGATGCCCTAGAGACAGCGGCGTTTGGCCTGCTCAGCGCCATAGACGGGGCGGGCGCGAGGTCTCAGCCCGCGGCGCATGGAGCGTGAGTTGGCGTAAGAGGGTGGGTACCCACGGCCCATGGCGGTGATCCATCAGCTTGGTGACGCCCCGCGTCGGGCTCTCGGTCCGCGCCGGGAGCCCAGGCCCCTGACCGAAGAGCGCTCCACGTGCGCGCTGACCGCCGCGCCGGACGCGCCCGCCCACGGCCGCGCCTGGCTGCGGGCCGATCTCGGATCTGACCTTGACGAGGGCGAGCGCGACAGGGCGCTTCTGCTGCTCTCGGAGCTGATCACCAACGCCGTGCGCCACGCCGATGCCCGCGAGGACGGCCAGGTCGCGGTCGAGGGCTGGCGCTACGACCGGCGACTTCGGGTCGAGGTTCGCGATGGGGGCTCGGGGCATTCCCAGCCGGCCGTCGCCGCGCACCCCGATGCTCGCGGTGGCTTCGGGCTGATGCTCGTCGAATGCCTGAGTGATGACTGGGGTTGGACGCACAGCGACGGTGGGACGGTGGTCTGGTTCGAGCTGGCAACCGCCTCGCAGAGCTGAGTGAGGCTGGGCCTGCGACGCCGGCAATCGAGCATCGGAGCGGACGGTGGGCGCTATCGTGCGGACTCGGATGCCCCTGCTCGAGCTCAGTACCGAAGACTCCGGCCAGACCGTCCGCCTCGCCCTCCGTGGTGAGCTCGACATCTCCAGCACCGCTGCCGCCGAGGCGGCCTTCGCCGAGCTCGAGCAGCGCCGGCCCGAGCACATCGTGTTGGATCTGCGCGCCCTGCGGTTCATGGACTCGACCGGGTTGCGCGCGGTGGTCAATGCCGACGTCCGGGCCCGAGAGCAGGGCCGGCGGCTCACGGTGGTTCGCGGGCCCGAGCCTGTCCAGCGCGTCTTCGATGTCACCGGGATCGCCGAGCGGCTGGACATCGTCGACGACCCGGCTGCGCTTGCCACCTGACTCCGGGCCGGGACGACCCGCCCGCGCGCTCCCCGGCTCACGCGACTCGGTCCCCGGACCCGCTCACCCGGCGCCCTCGCCGCCCCGAGACCAGGTGGCGCTGTTCGCTGCAGCCCGGGCCGGCGACGCCCGCGCCCGGGAGGCCCTGGTCCAGCGCTACCTGCCGCTCGCCGAGCGGATCGCCCGGCGCTACCGCGGGGCCCACGGATCTCTGGAGGATCTCGTGCAGGTGGCCAGCCTGGCCTTGGTCAAGGCGGTAGACGGCTTCGACACCTCCCGGGGGGTCGCCTTCTCCTCCTACGCCGTACCGACGATCGCCGGGGAGCTCATGCGCCACCTGCGTGACACGACGTGGCGCGTGCACATCCCGCGACGCACGCGGGAGCTGGCCAGCAAGCTCGACAAGCGCACGGAGGCGCTGCAGAGCCGTCTGGGGCGGTCACCGACGGTGGCCGAGCTCGCCGACGCGCTAGACGCGCGCGAGGAGGAGGTGCTCGAGGCCCTGCACGCGGCCCAGGCGCAGCGGGCGGTCTCCCTCGACGCGCCCCTGGACACCGATGGGGAGGTCGGGGTTGCCGAGCGCCTGGGGACCGTCGACGACCGTCTCGCTCAGGTCGAGGATCGGCTGTCGCTCGACGACGCGGCCGACCGCGTCCTCTCGGACCGCGATCGGGCCGTGCTGGCCATGCGCTTCTCGGGGGAGATGACCCAGTCGGAGATCGCCGAGCGCATCGGCGTCTCCCAGATGCAGGTGTCGCGGATCCTCCGCGCCGCCCTGAGCCGCCTGCGGGAGTCGGGTCTGGATGCCTGAGTCAGCCGACGTCCAGCTCCTGATCGAGAACCGGTCCGAGAACGTCGCTGTCGTTCGTCAGGCGCTCGCCGGCTGGGCCGAGGCGGTCCACCTGGAGCAGACGGTGCTCGAGGAGGTCAAGACCGCCGTCTCGGAGGCGTGCAACAACGTCGTCCTGCACGCCTACCACGGCGAGGTCGGGCCTCTGGAGATCTCGGCCTGCCACGACGAGCATCAGCTCGAGGTGCGGGTGGCCGACCGGGGCAGAGGGATGCGTGAGGCCGAGCCCGACCCCGACGCCGCGCTCCCGGGGATGGGCATCGAGCTCATGCGAGCGCTGGCCGAGGCGGTGGAGTTCGCGGATCGGGATGGCGGTGGCACGGCGGTGAATCTCGTCTTCCGGTCACCGTCGCCCCTGACCCTGACCGGGGGCTCGGCCACGGCCGAGCCCCCGGGGAGCACGGCGGTGGACGCGCGGGTGCTCGTTGGGGTGGGACGCGTCGCCGCCCCGGTGCTCAGTCGCGTAACCGGGATGCTTGCCGCCCGGGCCGGCCTCTCCCTGGAGCGGCTGGCCGACGCCCAGCTGCTGACCGACGCCCTCGCCGCCCACGCGCCATCGTGGGTTACCGGCGAGGGTATAGAGCTGGGGGTCGTGCCCGACGGGATCGGTGTCATCCTGCGCGTGGGGCCGCTGCGGCCCGGTGGAGCGGGTGAGCTGGTGCGGGAGTCGGCCCTGAGCGGCCTACCGTCGCTGATCGACCGACTGGCTGACGAGGTCAGCGTCGAGGAGGATGCGGGCGCCGAGCGCCTGCGCCTGCTCGTCGCTCAGCGATGACTTTCGTGCCGCCGGACGCCCGTAGCTGACCGACCGCCTAGGCGTGCCCGGATAGCTCGGCGCGCTCGGTGGGGACGTTGAAGCGCTCCTGGATGTTCTCCAGGAGATCGTCCTCCTTGTGCTTGCGCTCGCCTTCGGGGTGCAGCACGACGAGGATTCGCTCCGGGGAGAAGTTGCCCATCGCGTCCTCGATGGCCTGCAGCGGCTCGCTCTCGCCCGTCTCGCCGGTGGCGTCAACCCCGGCGTGAACGAGCGCGCCGATGGTGCGCTTGCGAATGGCGTCGGCGTCGTCGATGGCCTCGTCGGGGTCTGAGACCCAGTGGGCCAGCGCCGACTCGTTGAGCGCGGGGACCACGACGCGAACCGTCGCGTCCTCGCCCCCGGGGCCCAGGAGCTCGCCGAGCTGGTCGGCGCTGATCGGAACTGTTGTGCAGACGAGGATGCGCACGCTGATCGGCGCTGGAGCATAGACCAACGCCCATGCTCACCGGCACCGGCCAGGGCGCGTCAGAAGCGCCGCCCGAGCCCGTGGCCCCCGCTGGGGATCCTGCTGAGCAGGACGAGCACGGCCGCGATGATTGCGACGATGGCCGGGAGACCGAGCGCCAGGCAAATCCAGTAGACGATGGCGGCGAAGACGATGGCGATGAGGGCGGCGATCATGAACGCTCCTAGAGCTGGAAGGGACGCTGACCCGTGGGTTCCCCGGCAACGCGTCGGGCTAACTCGCTCGTCGAACGGACGGCGGTCAGGCCGCCGTTAGCACGCCGTTTTTTCGCTTGGCGCCGAGACGGGTACCCGCTCGGCCGTGTCGGCGGAATCGACCGCCGAGGACAAGGAGGAAGCCCGTGGCCCTTACCGATAGTCCCCGAGGCCGTCGAGGCGGATTCGGCCGCCGCCGGCGCGCCGATGGCGTCGACGAGCGCGGCGCCGCCCCCGGCGCCGGAGCCCGAGCCGCCTCGGCGGCCGGAGCAGGGACCCTGCTGATCGCCAGGCTGATCCGCCTGGTGGTCTCCGTCATCGTGGTCATCATCGTGCTGGGCATCGCCTTCGCCGTCCTCGACGCCAACGGGTCGAACACCATCGTCTCCCACGTCCACGACTGGGCCAAGACGCTCGCGGGTCCCTTCGACGGCATCTTCACCCTGAGCTCGGCCAAGGGCACCATCGCCGTGAACTGGGGCTTGGCCGCCCTGGTCTACGCGATCATCGGTGGGATCATCGCCTCCTTCGTCGCTCGCGCCGGGCTGGCGGCCCGCGGGGCGCCGTGAGTCCGGCCGCCCGCGCCGATGCCATGGCCACCCCTCCGCAGGCCCCCGGAGCGTCGCTGAGCGCGACGGCCCGGGTGCTGGAGGGGGGCTCGGGCTTCCTCGTCGCCGCCGCCGGCGAGCTCGACCTGCGCGGGGCCCCGGTGTTGCGCGAAGCGCTGGCCGGGCCGCTGGGCGAGGGCAGCGGCCCGGTGCTGCTCGAGCTGGCCGACGTCGACTTCATCGACTCCAGCGGTCTGGCGACCCTGCTCAACGCGCAGGGGCGCCTGACCCGGGTCGGCCGTCGGCTCGTGCTCATCGCCCCGTCCGCACCGGTCCGGCGCCTGCTTTCGGCCATCGGCCTCGGGGACAGCATCAGCTCGGCGCCGAGCCTCGACGACGCCATCGGTCTCACCGAGCTTGACGACGACCCGGACCCCGACGGGGCGACCCTGACTCCTCGGCGGTCCCGGCGCGCGGGCGCCGGGTGACCGCCGCTTTCGCTGCCGCTCATCGAGGTGCGCCGCCTGCGAGCGTGCCGCGAGCACCTCGCCCGCCACCGGCGTCAGCTTCCGGCAAGGGTCCGCCGCTAACGTCGCCCCGGCGCGGGGCCGTCCGGTCCCGGCCCGTCCGCGGGCTGTCAAGGAGAGGACCGACACCATGCCCGAGAGCTTCGACGCGATCGTCATCGGCGCCGGCCCCGCCGGTGAGGTGTGCGCCGGCGAGCTGGCTGACGGCGGCCTGCGTGTGGCCATCATCGAGCGCGAGCGGGTGGCCGGCGAGTGCTCCTTCTGGGCCTGCATCCCGACCAAGACTTTGCTGCGTCCCGGCGAGGCGCTGGAGGCCGCCCGTCAGGCGCCCGGTGCCCGCGAGGCGGCGACGGGCCGGCTGGACGTGTCCGAGGCGCTGGCCTGGCGCGACTTCATGGTCTCCGACTGGGACGACTCGAGCCAGGTGCAATGGCTGGACTCCAAGGCCATCACCCTCGTGCGCGGGTCGGCTGAGGTCACGGGTCGGGGCCAGGTGCGCGTGGGCGGCAGGGAGCTGAGCGCTGACAGCATCGTCCTGGCCACCGGCTCTGACCCGGTCATCCCGCCCATCGAGGGACTTTCCAGTCTCGACGGGGTCTGGACCAACCGCGAGGCCGCCGCCGTGCACGAGGTGCCGGCCCGGCTGTTGATCCTCGGCGGGGGGCCGGTGGGCTCGGAGTTCGCCCAGGCCTTCAGCCGGATGGGCGCCTCGGTGGTGCTCGTGGAGGGTTCTGACCGCGTGCTCACGCGCGAGCCCGAGCCGGTCGGCCGCGCGGTGGGAGCGGCGCTCGAGGCTGAGGGGATCGAGGTGAAGTTGGGGTCGCACGTCACGCGCGTGGAGTCCGACGGCGAAGGCGTCGCCCTCCACCTCGACAACGGTGAGCGGCTGTCGGGGGATCGGCTGCTGGTGGCCACGGGCCGGCGGCCGCGGACCGCCGGGCTCGGGGTGCCGGCCGCCGGCGTAGAGCTCGACGAGCGCGGCGCGGTGCCCGTCGACGAGCGGCTGCGGGCCGGTGAGGGGCTGTGGGCCGTCGGCGACGTGACGGCGATCATGCCCTTTACCCATGTGGGCAAGTACCAGGCGCGGATCGCCGCGGCCGACATCCTCGGCCGTCCGGCTCACGCCGACTACCGGGCGGTACCGCGCGTCACCTTCACCGACCCCCAGGCGGCGTCGGTGGGCGAGCCGGAAGGAGAGCGGTCGGGGACCGTCGAGCTCTCGGGCGTGGCGCGCACGGCGACCTACACGCGGGCCTACGCGGAGCAGCCGGGCTTTCTGACCCTCTACGCCGCCGGCGATCGACTGGTCGGGGCCTGCGCCGTCGGGCCCGAAGCGGGGGAGTGGCTGCAGCAGGCGACACTGGCCATCCGAGCCGAGGTGCCGCTGGCGGTACTGCGCGACACCATCCAGCCGTTTCCCACCTTCTCCGAGGCGTTTGTCAACGCGCTGGTCGATCTGGGCTGAGCTCGTCAGGCCCCGCTGCGTCGGGGGACTGGCCTCGCGCGCGGAGTGACGTCAGGAGCCGGTCGGCCGCCGCGGCGTCCGGCGCCGCGCGGGGGCCCGCCGCGCCGGGCGCTCGCCGACCAGCAGGGCAGCGCCCAGCGCCCCCGAGAGGTCGCCCAGGGCCGCGACGTGGACCGCGGGTGGGCGGCTGTCGACGAACAGGTGGGGAGCCATCGCCTGCTCGACCCGCCGCACGCCCTTCTCCCCGAAGCGCACGCCGAGGCCGCCGCCCACGACGACGGCCTCCACGTCCAGCAGGTTGACCGCCGAGGCGATCCCGCAGCCCAGAGCCTCGATCGCACGGTCGATGAGCTTGTGCGCCAGCGGATCGTGATGGCGCAGGGCGCGGGCCCAGATCCCGCTGGTCAGGCGGTCATGCCCCCGCTTCTCCATGATCGAGAACAGCCGGGTGTCGACGCCGCGCCTGACCGCCCGGCGGGCGGCCGCCTCCATCGCCCCCCGCCCGGCGTAGGCCTCCAGGCACCCCTTGCGCCCGCACGGGCATCGGGCACCGCCTCGGCGCACGACGGTGTGCCCGATCTCCCCTGCGGCTCCGCGCCCGGTCCACGGGCGGCCGTCGAGGATCAGCCCTCCACCGACCCCAGTGCCCCAGAACACCCCGAGCAGCGAGCGGTAGGAAGCCCCGGCCCCGAGGCGGTGCTCAGCGATGGTCGCGGCCTGGACGTCGTTGCCCAGCACGACGCTGGTGCCGAGCGACTCCGAGAGCGCCGATCCCACGGGAAAGGGCTCGTCCCAGTCGGGCAGGTTGCGCGCCTGGGCGACGATGCCCTGCTCGGCGTCGACAGCTCCGGGTGAGCCGACACCGACGCCGGTCAGCGAGTCGGTCGGGGTCTCGGCGGCGTCGGCCGCTTCGGCCAGAGCGGCAGCCATGGCCGCCACCACCGCCGGCGGACCGCCCCCGGTCGGCGTCGGCCGGCGGGCCTGGCCGAGCACCACGCTGTCGGGGTCGACGACGATGGCCTGGATCTTGGTGCCGCCCAGGTCGATGCCTCCGCGCCGGCCCGGGACGGCGCGTCGTTCGCTGCGGGAGCGAGGGGCAGATCGGGGCTGGCCGGCGGACACGCGAGCGAAGCATGGCGGTTCCGCGCCGGAAGTTGCTGGTTCAATGCTTCGGGGCGCCCTAATCGACGCCTGAGCCCCCGTAGCTCAGCTGGATAGAGCGCCGGCCTTCTAAGCCGGATGCCGCAGGTTCGAGTCCTGCCGGGGGCGCTGGCCACCATCACACGAGCGACTCGCACTTGGTGGGGGGCGACGGCCGCCGCGTCGAGAATGCGACGACGTTGTGCTCGGCCGTCGGCACGGCGCGGGCGATCTCCGCTGACCTCACCCGAGGTCAGCGCCGCGACTCCCGGTGCGAGCTGCTGGCGATCACCCCACGAGCCTAGTGCCAGCACGCCAGCGTTTGGAGGGGCAACGAAGTGGTACTACGCATCCCAGTTGCCCGATGCGTGAATACCCCACTGGAATAGTGGGAACCGGCTAGGCACGGCAGGCTGCATGTCACTTCCCCGGATCCTGCCGGCCGCCCGGCATGTGGCGGGATAGCCGTGGCGACGCGCACGACATCTACCGAGGGGAGCATTCAATGGGATCGAGCCATGACTGAGCAACCAGATCGCACCGAGCCCGACCGCCGCGACCTTCCGGCTGCGGATCTGCTCAAGCAGCTCTCCGAGCAGAGCAGCACGCTCGTTCGCCAGGAGCTCGAGCTGGCCAAGGCCGAGCTCAGCGTCAAGGCCAAGCAAGCAGGCATCGGCGCTGGCATGTTCGGGGGCGCGGGGTTGTTCGGCTTCTACGCCTTCGGGGCCCTGACTGCCTGCCTGATTCTCGCGTTGGGCCTGGCCGTGGATGGCTGGCTGGCCGCCCTGATCGTCGCCGTGGTCTACGGCGCCGTGGCCGGGGCGCTGGCGTTGAAGGGTAAGAGCAAGGTGCAGGCGGCGACTCCGCCGGTGCCCGAGCAGACCGTCGACAGCGTGAAGGAGGATGTCCAGTGGACGAAGGAACGGGCGAACGCCGGCCGGAGTTAGGAGAGGGTGCGGACGAGGGTCTGCAGCAGCGCTCGCCGGAGGAGATCCGGCATGACATCGACGAGACGCGCGGTGAGCTGGGCGAGACCGTCGAGGCGCTGGCTGAGAAGGCCGACGTCAAGGGACAGGCCCAGCAGAAGGTCAAGGAGGTCAAGCAGACCGCCCAGCAGAAGGTGGAGGAGGTCAAGCAGACCGCCCAGCAGAAGCGGGAGGAGTTCGCCGGCAAGGCCAGGGCGGCAAGCCCCGAGACCGCGACGGCCGGAGCCCAGCGGCTCGCCGCTTGGGCGCGAGAGAACCCTGTGCCCCTGGCCATCGCCGGGGCGCTGATCACCGGGTACCTGGTCGGGCGCCGCCGGGGAGGGTCGTGCGCGTAATGCCCCGGACCCGGGAAGAGCAGACGAACGCGGGCGCGGCCGGCGGCGGCGGTCGGCGCGAGGCGCCGGATGGCCCGACCGACCTGCCGGCGCCGTCCTGGGGCGGGGTGTTGAAGCGAACGGTCAGGGAGTTCAGGGAGGACAACCTGACCGATTGGGCCGCCACGCTCACCTACTACGGGGTGCTGGCCATCTTCCCGGCGATCATTGCGCTCGTCTCGGTCCTCGGCCTGGTGGGCCACTCCGCGACCCAGCCGCTGATCGACAACCTCGGCAAGATCGCCCCGGGCCCGGCCAGGGACATCTTCACCAGCGCCATACAGAACCTCCAGAGGAGCCAGGGCACCGCGGGGGTCGTGTTCATCGTCGGGCTCGCGGGCGCGCTGTGGTCAGCCTCGAGCTATGTCGCGGCGTTCATGCGCGCATCCAATGCGATCTATGACGTCGGCGAGGGACGCCCAATCTGGAAGACGGTCCCCGTACGGTTGGGCGTCACGCTGGTGCTGATGGTGCTGCTGGCGGTCAGCGCTGTGGCCATCGTGCTCACCGGCGGACTGGCCAAGCAGGTGGGCAACCTCATCGGGGTTGGTGGCAGCGCGGTGACCGTGTGGGACATCGCCAAGTGGCCCGTGCTCCTGCTTGTCGTCAGCCTCATGTTCGCGATTCTCTACTACTTCTCGCCGAACGTGAGGCAGCCCGGCTTTCGCTGGCTGAGTCCGGGTGGTGTCTTTGCCGTGCTGGTCTGGATCATCGCCTCGGCCGCGTTTGCGTTCTACGTCGCCAGCTTCAGCTCGTACAACAAGACCTACGGCGCTCTGGCCGGGGTGATCGTCTTTTTGGTCTGGTTGTGGATCTCCAACATCGCTGTGCTCCTCGGCGCCGAGTTCAACGCCGAGCTTGAACGCGGGCGCCGGATCGAGGCCGGGCATCCGGCCGACGAGGTGCCCTTCGTCGAACCCCGCGACACACGCAAGCTCGACGCCTAGCCAAACCGGCGCGCGGCCCGCCTGGCCCTAACCCGCCGCCCCGGCTGCCCCGCTGACGCGAGCCACCATCAGTAGAGTCCCGATGCGGTCTGGGATTGAGGGCGCGACAATCAGCGGGATCCCATGCTGCCTGTAAGACCCGAAACGGACACCGCCATCCGGCTGCGCCGCGTGGTCAAGCGGTTCGGGTCGCTGACGGCCGTCGACGGTCTCGACCTCGACGTCCCCTACGGGACGTGCGTTGGTCTGCTCGGTCCCAACGGCGCGGGCAAGTCGACGACGATGAAGGCCCTCACCGCGCAGGTCATCGCCGACGAGGGCGAGCTGGAGGTGCTGGGCTACCGCTTGCCCCAGGACTCCAAGCAGGCGCGCGCGGAGATGGGGGTCGTGCCCCAGCTCGACAACCTCGACGTCTCGCTGACCGTCGAGCAGAACCTCCTCGTCTTCGCGCATCTCTACCGGGTCGGGAAGGATGAGCGCAAGGGGGCCATCGAGCGCGCGCTGGGCCTGGCCAACCTCAGCGATCGCGGTAGGTCGAAGGTGGACCAGCTCAGCGGCGGCATGCGCCGCCGGCTGCTGATTGCGCGCGCCCTGCTGCACCGACCGCGGCTCCTGCTGCTCGACGAGCCGACGGTCGGGCTGGACCCGCAGGTGCGCCAGGAGCTGTGGGCGCTGATCGACCTGCTGCGCTCGGAGGGCGTCTCGATCCTGATGAGCACGCATTACATCGAGGAGGCCGAGCGCCTCTGCGACCAGGTGACGATCATGTCGCACGGCAAGGCCGTCGCCGTCGGGGCCCCGAGCGAGTTGATTCGACGGCACGCCGGTCCGGAAGCGATCGAGGTCTACGGGCCGCCGGCGCGACTGACGGAGGTCGAGGGCATCGCCCAGGCCCGCGGCTGGCGCACCCGCCGCACCGGGACGTCGGTGGCGGTCCTGCACGCCAACGGCGCCGAGCTCGACGGCGAGCGCCGGGTGACCAACCTCGAGGATGTGTTCGTGCTGCTGACCGGCGAGCAGATCACCTGATGGCCACCGCCCGCACCCCGCGGCGCCTGCACCGTCTCGAGCTTGTCGCCGTGCGCGGCGTGATGGTCCGCGAGGTCGTCAACTTCTCCTCGTTCTGGCGCTCGTCGACGTTCTCCTCGACCGTCGACCCGACGATCTACCTCGTGGCTTTCGGCTTCGGCTTCGGATCGCTGGTGAGCCGGGTGGCGGGCTATGACTACGTCGACTTCGTGGGCACCGGAGTCGTGGCGACGACGGTGCTGTTCTCCGGGGCTTTCCCCGCGATGTACGGGACGTTTGTCAAGTACCAGTTCCAGCACACCTACGATGCGATCCTCGCGGCGCCGGTCGACACCGAGGAGCTGGTCACCGCGGAGGCGCTGTGGGTCGGGGCGCGGACCGGGATGTACGGGTGCGTGCCGCTGCTCGTGGCCATGGTCTTCGGGCTGCATCCGAGCTGGGGCATGCTGCTGGTCCCTTCGATCGCGGCGCTGGCCGGGTTCGGCTGGGCGTCCTGTGGCATCTTCATCGCCGCCCGGGCCACCCGGCTTGAGAGCTTCTCCTACTGGCAGAGCGGGCTGCTCACGCCGATGTTCCTCGTCGCCGGCACGTTCTTCCCGCTCACACGCCTGCCCGAGTGGGCGCAAGTGCTGGGCAACTTCAACCCTCTGTTTCACTGCGTCCAGCTCGTCCGCCACGCCGTCTTCGGCCTTCAGGGCTGGGCGGACGTCGGGCACCTCGCGTTCCTGGCCGTCTTCGCGCTCGTCATGTGGCGACTGGCGATCCGATTCATGGAACGCAAGCTGATCCTCTGACCGCAACGCCCGCGAGCCGAGCCAGCCACCGGGGAATAGGCTCTCCTGATGCCCAAAGCGCTTCAGGCCAAGACCACCCGCATCCAGTTCACCGAGCTTCACGGGCACCGGCTCGCCTACCAGCGCGCGGGGCAGGGACCCGTCGTCCTCCTCGTCCACGGGATCGCCGGGACCAACGCGGTCTGGGACGAGCTGCTGCCTGAGCTCGCCCAGTCCTACACGGTGATCGCCCCCGACCTGCCCGGACACGGGGAGTCGGGGAAGTCGGCCGGCGACTACTCGCTCGGGGCGATGGCCGCCGCCCTGCGCGACCTGCTGCTCGCCTTCGGCGAGGATCGGGCGACGCTGGTGGGACACTCGCTCGGCGGTGGGGTGGCCATGCAGTTCTCCTACCTCTTCCCCGAGTTCACCGAGCGGCTCGTGCTGATCGCCAGCGGCGGACTGGGCCGCAGCGTCAATCTCTTCCTGCGCAGCGCGGCGCTTCCCGGCGCGGAGCTGGTCACCGCGGGCCTCGGCCAGGCGACCCGAGCGGCCGGGGCCGCGATCCGGGGCCTGCCGTTCCGGCCCCCGCTGCACTCTGCCCCCCAGCTCGCCGAGCTCGAGCGCAGCGTCGCGTCCCTGGCCGAGGCCGAGACGCGAGCCGCCTTCCACGCCACGCTGCGCGCGGTCGTCGGGCCCGACGGCCAGCGCGTCTTCGCCGGGGACCGGCTGTACCTGACCGAGGTCATGCCCATCCTCATCCTCTGGGGGGCGCTCGACAGGATCATCCCGGTCGGACATGGTCGCCGCGCCCACGCGGCGATGCCGGCCAGTCGGCTCGTGGTGCTCGAGGGCGTTGGCCACTTCCCCTCCCTCGAGCGCCCCCAGGATGTGCTCGAGGCGATCACCGGGTTCATCGCGGAGACCGAGCCCGCGACCTCCGACCGCGAGCAGTTCCGGCGGCTGTTGCGTCGGGGCAGCACCGCCGAGGCGGCGCGGCGCTAGTGCAGGTGCCCGATCCGCGGGGCGCCCTGCCCCCGGTGCGAGGCGCTGTGCGCATGCTTCGGGCGGTGGGGGCCGACGCGCTGGCCGCAGCCGATCGGCTCGATCTCACCGGTACGCCGGGTGCCCCCGCCGACCCGTTCGACGCTCTCGACCCGGACTACATCCGCGCCACGCTCCCGACCCTGCGTGCGTGGTCGGAGCTCTACTTCCGCGCCGACGTGTCCGGCCTGGACCGCATCCCGCCCGAAGGCCCCGTCCTGCTCGTGGCAACCACTCGGGCGGGACGATGATCGCCGACACCTTCGTGTTCGCCCAGGCCTTCTATGACCACTTCGGCCCCGATCGCCTGTTTCACCAGCTCGCCCACGACCTGGTGTTCAAGGTCCCCGGCCTGCGTACGATGGTGCAGCGCTACGGGACGGTGCCCGCTTCCCCGGCCAACATGCGCCGGGCGCTGGAGCGAGGCGCCGCCCTGCTGGTGTACCCGGGCGGGGGAGAGGACAGCTTTCGGCCCTCGTGGGAGACGAGCGAGATCGACTTCGCCGGGCGGACTGGGTTCGTCAAGCTCGCCCTCGAGCACGGCGTCCCCATCGTTCCCGTGGTGGCGCTGGGGGGGCAGGAGACCGCCCTGTTCCTCGGGCGCGGCCGTCGGGTGGCCCAGGCGCTGTCGCTCAACCGCCTGGCCCGGCTGAAGGTCATCCCGCCGGTGATCGGGCCGCCCTTCGGGGTCACCGTGCTCGACTTCCCGGGCCGGATCCCGCTGCCGGCGAAGATCAGGGTCCGGGTCATGCCGCCGATCGACCTGGCCAAGACGCTGGGCCCCCAACCCGACATCGAGAAGGGCTATCGCCTGGTCAAGGGCAGGATGCAGCGCACGCTGACGCGCATGGCCACCGAGCGCACCCTCCCGGTGGTGGGATAGCGGGACTGCGGCCAGCGGCTGAAAGGTCGCAAATTGCGGCTTTTCTAGCTATATTGATAGCTTGACTATCCGCTAGAGCGGCAGGCGTTGTAGCCGTCGAAAGCCTCCTGCCGACCGTCCGTACCACGAGAGGAGGCCAGCATGAACGCCATTGCAACCAGCTCACAGGCTCCTATTTCCGAGGACGCCCTTGAGCAATACGCTGGCAAGTGGGTCGCCGTACGCGCGGGCGACGTGGTTGCCGCAGCCGATGATTTCGACGCGCTCATGGCCGACGAGAACGTTGAATCGACCGACGCCATCTACCACGTGCCGGTGGCGGGCTCGCTCTTCTACTAGCGTGGCACCGCTTCGCCTGAGGACGGCCTACGGGCCGGGTGGTCCTCAGCTTCTCATCTCGCTGACAACCGGCACACAGAGTGTCACCGTCGCAGCGATTGTTGACAGTGGGGCCGCACGAAGCATGTTTCCGAGGCAGATCGCGGGGCTCCTGGGGGTCGACGGCGATTTGGTAACGGACGCGGCTGGAGCCGTTGGCGTCGAGGGGGGTGGGTTCCCCACGTGGTCGTACCAGCCAGGGCTGACGGGGCAGGTCGTTCGCACTCCACCCAACAATCCGACCCAGCGGGAGCTGCGGGGCCCGACCTTCCCGATGACGCCCGCCTTCGCCGAGAAGGACGCCTTCCTATTGGGGCGCCAGGACTTTTTCAGGGCGCTGCAAGTCGACTTCGAGCCCGGCAAGCCCATTCCCCACTTCGTCATCCAGCCGTAGGGCCGTGGCTTCAGCCCTTGGGGTCCTTCGGCTGCGCGAGCTTCTGTAGGTCACGCAGTACAGCGTCCCGCTTCGGGATCGGGATTTCGACCGGCTTGCCCTTCTTGGGCTGGGTTTTCTGGGTGGCTTGTTTGTCCTCGTCGCCCATGCCGGTCAGAGGCTACCTACTGTCAAGGGATAAGCGTGGGCCATGTCACCCTTCCCCCGGCGGGCGGCGGGGTAGCGGTTCTCCACGCCCGGCGTCAGGGCCGTGGCGCGGGCCTGTGAGCATGCAGCGATGCGCGAGGCGACGGATGCCTTCCCCTGCTTCGGCTCGGACTGCGCGGTGCTGGTCATGGGCGCCGGCGCGCAGGGCGAGCCCGAGGAGGCGGTGGCCATGGCCCGCCGGCGCCTGGAGGCCTGGCACCACGCCTTCTCCCGCTTCGAGCCGGCCAGCCAGCTCTCTGCGCTCAATGCCGACCCTCGTAGCGTCGTCCCGGTCAGCGCCCTGCTCGGGCGCCTGGTCGAGGCCGCGGTCCGGGCCGCCCGGCGCACGGGTGGGCTCGTCGACTGCACGCTGGTCGACGAGGTCGAGCGGGCCGGCTACCGCGAGCACTTGGCCGGCGCCCCGGTCCCGCTGGCCGACGCCCTGGCCCTCGCGCCGCCGCGGTCGCGGGCTGCGCCCCGGCGGCCGCCGCGCTGGGAGGACGTCTACGTCGACCGCGCGGGCGGGACGGTCACCCGGCCCCCCGGGCTGCGGCTCGACTCGGGCGGCATCGCCAAGGGCCTGTTCGCCGACGTGCTCGCCACCCTGCTCGCCGATCACCCGAGCGTGGCCATCGACTGCGGCGGCGACGTGCGCCTCGGCGGCGCCGATGGGCTCGAGCGCGCCATCGAGGTGGTCAGCCCGTTCGCCGAGGGGCTGCTGCACACCTTCACCCTGGCGCGGGGCGGGGCCGCCACCAGTGGGATCGGACGTCGCAGCTGGCTCGACCCCGAGGGCCGTCCCGCCCACCATCTCCTGGATCCGGCGACGGGCCGGCCGGCGTTCACCGGCATCGTGCAGGCCACCGCCTTGGCTCGGACCGCCACCGAGGCTGAGGCCTTGAGCAAGGCAACCCTGCTCGACGGCCCCGACAACGTCGAGCGCTGGCTCGTCCACGGGGGGGTAGTCGTCTTCGACGACTCAGACCACCGCGTCCTGCCCGCGCGAGACCTGTGAGCATCCCGGCCAGCATGTCCTCCCCCGTGCTGCAGATCGAGGTCGATCCCGCCGAGGCCGGTCTGGACGTGCACCGGCTGGAGCGCATCGACCGGCACTTCGGCAGCTACGTCGACGACGGGCGACTCGCGGGGTGGCTCGCCCTCGTTGCCCGCGCCGGGCGCATCGTCCACCTCGCCCATGCCGGGCATCGCGACGCCGAGGCCGGGCGCCCGGTGAGCACGGACACGCTGTGGCGCATCTTCTCGATGACCAAGCCGATCACCACGGTGGCGGCGCTGTCGCTGTGGGAGGAGGGAGCGTTCGAGCTCACCGACCCGGTGTCGCGGTACCTGCCCGCCTTTGCCGATACGCGGGTCTACACCGGGGGCTCGGATCTCGCACCGAGCACCGAGCCACTGATCGAGCCGGTGCGCATGTGGCATCTGATGACCCACACCTCAGGGCTGACCTACGGCTTTCACCGCGTGCATCCGGTCGACGCGATCTACCGGGCCCAGGGCTTTGACTGGGGCACCCCCAGCGGACTCGATCTGACCGCGTGCTGCGAACGGTGGGCGGCGACGCCGCTGCTCTTCCAGCCCGGTCGGGAGTGGAACTACTCGGTCTCCACCGACGTGCTGGGCGGCGTGATCGAGGCGCTGACCGGACGCGCTCTGGACGAGGTGCTGCGCGAGCGGGTGCTGGATCCACTGGGCATGGGCGAGACGCGGTTCTGGGTGGGGGAGGCCGACGCCGAGCGCTTGGCCGCCCTGTACGTCGCCGACCCGGCCGGGAGTGGTCGGGCCGTGCGCGAGGAGCAGCTCGCGGCCGCCGCCCGGCGCCCGCCCGACTGCCTGTCCGGCGGCGGGGGGCTGGTCTCGACGGCGGGCGACTATCACCGCTTCGCCTCGATGCTGCTGGGCCGCGGGGAGCTGGAGGGCGTTCGCGTGCTGGGTCCGCGCACTGTCGCCTTCATGACCGCCAACCACCTGCCCGGGGGCGTCGACCTCGAGGCCATCGGCCGGCGGATCTTCGCCGAGACGACCTACAACGGGGTGGGCTTCGGGCTCGGCGTCTCGGTGGTCCTGGATCCCGTGGCCAACCACTATCCGGCGTCCCCCGGGGAGTTCGCCTGGGGCGGGGCGGCGAGCACCGCCTTCTGGGTGGACCCGGTGCAGCGGCTGACGGCGATCTTCTTGACCCAGCTCATGCCCTCAAGCACCCACCCGATCCGCTCGCAGCTGCACGGGCTCATCCACCAGGCGCTGGTGGACTAGGGGCGCCGGCCGCCAGAGGGTCGTTGGCGCGTCGGTATTCGCTGGCCGGTCCCCCGCGCCGCCGCCGCCTGCTCCTACCCGGCCCCGGCGGACGCCGCGAGCAGCTCCTCAGCCAGCTCGTCGATGGCCGTGATCGACGCGGCCTGCGGATCGAAGTCCAGCAGCGCGCTGCCGGCGAGATCGGCCTCGAGCATCCGCGGGTCGTGGGGCACCGCGCCCGCCACGTCGACGCCCTCGGAGGCGGCGAGCCCGTCGACGGCCTCCCGCCCTCGTTCGTCACGCACCTTGTTGGCGACCAAGACCAGGCGCGCGGGCGCAAGCTGCTTGGCCAGCCCGATCATGCGCCGCCCGGTCTCCAGCGACTTGAAATAGGGCTCGACGACGACGAGCATGGTGTCGGCGTGTACTGCCTTGCTCTGGCGGAAGTGCTCCAGAGACGCCTCGATGTCCAGGAGGCACAGCTCCCCAGGAGCTTCGGCTGCGACTGCGACGAGGCTACGCACGGTAGCGTGGAGGGCGCCCAGTCATCCGGCGCCTGCCTTCTCCTCCGGGCGCATGGCCAGCAGGGTCACGCCGTCGGGGGCCTTGAGCGCATACTCCGAGCACACCTGCTCGAGCGTCCTGGTCAGCCTGAACCCCGCCTGCGTGCGCTCCACCAGCTCGGCCGACAGGCCCCGCATCTGGGCCATCCGCGCGGGCGCGACGCCGAGAGCGAACCCGAGGTTGGGGTTCGGGTCCCCGTCGATGGCCAGCACGGAATGACCGCGGCGAGCGAGCATCCGCGCCAGCGTGGCCGAGATCGAGGTCTTGCCGACGCCACCCTTGCCGACCACCGCGAGCTTCATCTGACCACCGGCTCGAGCGCAGGCATCTCGATCAATCCTGGCCGAGGATCCGCCGCTTCTCGCGCAGGCAATCCTCCTCGCTGACGGCGCCGGAGGCACGCATCTCGTTCAGGCGCTCGATCGCCGCGATCTGAGCGTAGCTGGCCTCGACGGCTCCGAGCTCGTATGACATGGCGGCGGCGGCAGCCTCGATCTCCGCGCTGCTGAGCTGGCCCGGGTCCGCCGGCAGCCGCCGCTGACGGCCGTGCTCGTCGGTGTAGACGAGCTTGCCTCCGCCCGCGTGCGCATGGCCACTACCGGCGGCCGCGTCGCCAAGACGAGCGCGGGACGCGGCGGCGTCCACCCGCCAGTCCGGCTTGGTCTCGGGCTCGTCTTCCTCATCGCCGCGGGATGATCGGTCCTCGTCCACGTCGCTCCTGTATTAGCGGGCCGGTGCTCGGCAGATGGCCGGGCGAGTGTATGGGATGAACGCGCGCGGCCACCGGACACCCGGGCGGCCGAGGTGACACCGCGTGCTGCCTATGCAATGCTTAGGCAATGGCGGACATCGCGCTGGGTGAGGCGGCCCGCACGCTGGGCGTGAGCCTGGACACCCTGCGGCGCTGGGATCGTGCAGGCAAGCTGCACACGACGCGCGACGGGCGAAACCGGCGCGTGGTCCCCGCGGCGGAGCTCGAGCGCCTTTCGCCCCATCCGCGCCGGCACCGGTCCGGGCATGCACTGTCGGCGCGAAATCGCTTCGCCGGGGTCGTTCGCTCGGTCGAGGTGGACGGCGTGATGGCCTTGGTCGAGATCGAGGCCGGGCCGTTCCTGGTCACCGCGGCGGTGACCCGTGACGCGGTCGAGGAGCTCGGACTCGTCGAGGGCGCGTCGGCGACGGCGACGGTGAAGGCAACCTCGGTGATGGTCGAGGGGAGCCAACAGAGATGAGGACACGGCTGATTGCCCTGTCGGTGGCCGGGCTGTCGTTGGTGGTGGCAGGGTGTGGGGGCTCGGGCAGTGGCGGGGGCAAGCCGGACCTGACGGTCTCGGCGGCGGCATCGCTGACCAAGGCGTTCACCAAGTACGGGACCCAGTTCTCCCCGGCCCAGGCCAAGTTCTCGTTCGCCGGCTCGGATGAGCTGGCCGCGCAGATCCAGCAGGGCGTCAAGCCCGACGTGTTCGCCGCGGCCAACACCAAGCTGCCCGACATGCTCTACGCCAAGGGCCTGGTGGGAAAGCCTGTCGTGTTCACCTCGAATCGGCTGGTCGTCGCCGTGCCCGCCGGGTCGACGGCGGTGCACTCCCTGGCCGACCTGGCCAAGCCGGGGGTGACGATCGCCATCGGATCGGCGACCGTGCCCATCGGCTCCTACACGCGCACGGTGCTCTCGCGCCTGCCGATGGCCGAGCAGAAGAGCATCCTGGCCAACGTCCGATCCGACGAGCCCGACGTCAAGGGCGTGGTCGCCAAGGTCACCGAGAAGGCGGTCGACGCGGGCTTTGCCTACGTCACCGACGTCACCGCCACCTCGGGCAAGGCCCAGGCCGTCGCCCTGCCCGACAGCCTCCAGCCCCAGGTCGCCTACGCCGCGGCTGTGGTCAAGGGGGCCAGGCACCCGCGCCAGGCCCAGGCGTTCGTCGCCGGGCTCCGGCACGGTGCGGGTCAGCGGGATCTGCTCGAGGCGGGGTTCCTGGCGCCGCCCAAGTGAGGCGGCGCGGTTGGTTTGCCGTCGCGCTGGGCGTCGCGTTGGCTGTGGCGCTGGCGTTCTTGGCGCTGCCGGTGGTGGCGGTCTTCGTCAACGTCAGCCCGGGGCGCCTGGTCTCGAGTCTGGGAGATCCGGGGGCCCTCGCCGCGCTGAAGCTCAGCCTGGAGACCACCGCCATCGCCGTGGCGATCATCGTGGCCGTCGGTACTCCGGCCGCCTACGGGCTGGCCACCCGGTCGTTCCCCGGTCGTTCGGTGGTCATCACCCTGGTGGAGCTGCCGCTGGTGCTCCCCCCCGCGGTGGCGGGCATCGCCCTGCTGGCCGCATTCGGCCCCGCAGGGCTGCTCGGCGCGGCGCTGAGTGGCGCGCACATCCAGCTCGTGCTGCAGACCGCCGGGGTGGTGGTGGCGTTGGTCTTCGTGGCGGCGCCGTTCTACCTGCGTCAGGCCCAGACGGCGTTCGGCGCGGTCGACCCCAGCTGGCTGGAGGCCTCGCGAACCCTGGGCGCCAGTGAGGCGCGCACGTTCGCCCGGGTCGCCGTGCCCGCCGCCCGACCGGGCCTGCTCGCCGGCCTGGCCCTGGCCTGGGGCCGCGCGCTCGGAGAGTTCGGCGCGACGCTGATCTTCGCCGGCTCGTTTCGCGGGATCACCCAGACCACCCCGCTGGCCATCTATGACCAGTTCTCAACCGACCTGACCGGTGCCCTCGCCCTGTCCGCCGTGCTCGTCGTCGTCGCGGCGGCGATGCTGCTGTCGGTCAAGCTCGCCGCCGGGGACGGAACGCTGCGCCGTGCTGCGCATTGAGGCCGAGACGCGGCGGGGATGCTTTGCGCTGCGGGCTGACGCCGAGGTCCCCGCGGGGGAGTGCCTGGCCCTCGCCGGCCCGTCGGGCGCAGGCAAGAGCACGCTGCTGCGCATCATCGCCGGGCTCGTGCGCCCCGACCGCGGACGGGTGGAATGCCATGGCGAGGTCTGGCTGGACACCACCCAGGGGGTCGACCTCGCCCCCGAGGGTCGCCGCTGCGGCTACGTGTTTCAGGACTACGCGCTCTTTGGGCACCTCAGCGTCGGGCAGAACGTGGCCTACGCCCTCGACGGCCAGTCCCGCGCCCAGCGCCGGGGCCGGGCCCAGGAGCTTCTCGAGCGCTTCGGCATCGCCCCGCTCGCCGACGCCCGGCCGGACACGCTCTCCGGTGGTGAGCGCCAGCGCGTCGCCCTCGCGCGCGCCCTCGCCCGGCAACCCAGCGCGCTGCTCCTCGACGAGCCGCTCTCGGCGCTGGACGCCCGCACCCGGGCCCGCGCGGCGCGAGAGCTGACGGGGATCCTGCGCGACATCGACGTCCCCACCGTGCTGGTCACCCACGACTTCTCAGAAGCCGCCCTGATCGGCGACCAGGTGGCGATCATGGACGAGGGCCGGATCGTCCAACGCGCAAGCGCCAGCGAGCTGGCCGCCGCCCCGGCCACCGCCTTCGTCGCCGACTTCACCGGAGCAGTCGTGCTCACCGGCCGTGCCCACGCCGGACGCGACGGCCTCACCGTCGTCGATCTCGACGGCGGTGGCGCGGTCGCCGCCCTCGAGCAGGCCCGCGGCCCGGTCGCCGTCAGCATCTATCCGTGGGAGATCACCATCGAGCCCGCCCACACCCAGGCCACGGGCTCCGCGCAGAACCACCTCGCTGTCGAGGTCATCTCCATCACCTCGGTCGGCAACCGCGTCCGTCTGGGGCTGGCCGGCCCCCAACCGCTGGCCGCCGAGATCAGCGAGACCGCTGCCCGTCAGCTCCAGCTCGCCCGCGGAACGCAGGTCACCGCGACGTGGAAGGCGGCAGCGACCCGCCTGCTCGACCTCTGATCGACAGCTCAGGGTTTCCGGCTCTCTCAGCGGGGTACGGCGAACCCGGCATGAAGACCACCACCCTCGGCCGCAGCGGCCTTCAGGTCACGCCGATCTGCTTCGGAACCTGGCAGCTCGGCGGGGACTGGGGCAGCTTCGGGGAGGACGAGGCGATCGCGGCGATCCGGCGGGCGCGCGAGATCGGCATCAACTTCTTCGACACCGCCCAGGGCTACGGATTCGGTGCCTCCGAGCGCCTGCTGGCCCGCGCGCTGGGTGACGAGATCCGCTCGGACGACGTAGTGGTCGCCACCAAGGGCGGGTTGCGCCCCGAGGGTGACGGGATCGTCCGCGACTCCAGCCCCGAGGGAGTCCGGCAGGGCGTCGAGGCGAGCCTCGAGGCGCTCGGGGTCGAGCAGATCGACCTCTACCAGATCCACTGGCCCGATCCCGACGTCTCCTTCGCACTGACGGTCGAGATGCTGGAGGAGCTGGTGGAGGACGGCAAGATCGCCCACATCGGCGTGTCCAACTTCGACGCCGGCCACCTCGCCGCCTTCGAGCGGGCTCGTCCGGTGGAGACGCTCCAGCCGCCCTACCACCTGTTCCGCCGCGAGGTCGAGAAGGCGACGCTGCCCTACTGCGAGGAGCACGACATCGGCGTGATGGTCTACGGACCGCTTGCCCACGGACTGCTCACCGGGGCCATGAGCAGGGAGACGAGCTTCGGCGACGACGACTGGCGCAGCGCCAGCCCCATGTTCGAGGGCGAGGAGTTCCGCACCAACCTCGAGCTTGTGGCCGAGCTCCAGCGCTTTGCCTCCGACCGCGACTGGACCGTTGGTCAACTGGCCATCGCCTGGGCCCTGTCCCATCCCGCCGTCGACGTGGCCATCGTCGGCACCCGCAGTCCCGACCACATCGCCGAGAGCGCTCGGGCCGCCGACATCCGCCTCTCCGACGAGGACCGGCGCGAGATCGACGAGATCATGGAGGGCGCCGTGCAGGTCGAGGGACCCAGTCCCGAGGCCGCGTAGGACGGCCCGGAGCCGATCGGGTCAGCGACGGTGGCGCTCGGCGGCCAGGCAGCCGCTGTATCCAGCCCGCAGCTGAGCCAGCGATGGCGGGTCGTCGGCGAGCAGCTGGGCCACCGTCACCGGACGCAGCCGGTCGCGGCGGACCGCGCGCAGGATGAGCGGCAGCCCGGCGCGGGTGCCGGGCGTGTTCTCGTGCATGAGGATGATGGCGCCCGGCTTGAGGCCGGCCTCGGCGTTGTGCACCACCGCGGCCGTTCCGGCGCCCAGCGAGTCGCGGCTGTCGACGTTCCAGACGATGGTGGGCACATCCAGCCGGTGCGCCTCGGCGCGGACCGCATCATTGACGGCGCCGTAGGGGGGGCGGAAGAGCAGGACGGGCGCGCCCGTGGCCCGATGCACGTCGGTGAGGCCGGCGGACATCTCCGTGGCGATGGCTGGCGGGCGCAGCGCGGTGAGCACGGGATGGGTCAGGGTGTGGTCGCCGACCTCTCCGAGACGGGCGTCGGCGGCGGCGAGCGCCGGGCGCTGGATCACGTTGCGCCCGATGAGGAAGAAGGTCGCCGTGATGCCGGCGCCACGCAGCAGCCGTTGGGCCTGCGAGGTGTAGGTGCCGGGGCCGTCGTCGAAGGTCAGCGAGACCTCACGTCGGCGTCCGGCGCCGCAGTACACCGGCAGCCCGATCCGAGCGAAGCGGGCGGCGGCCGCCGCGTCCCGGCCGGGCTCCGGAGCGGATCGCGCGGCCGAGGCGAACGCCGGGCCCGGTGTGGGGCCGGCGGAGAGACCGGGGAAGATCGGCCCCGGGGCCGAGGACGCCGGTCTCGGCGGGGCTGATGGTGCGCGGCGGGAGCCGCAGCCCGCCAGGGCGACGGCGATGCACGCTCCGACGAGCGCGGCGATGAGGAGGGAAAGGCGATGGCGTCGCATGGCTGGGTCCGGCGCTGGGCCGGCAGCGTCCGCCGGGCTCGGCAGCCCGAGCATCTCAGCTCGAGGGCGATATCACCGAAACTTCACAAGCAATGGCGCGTTGTGCAGCGAAAGCAGCTACCGTCGAGCGCTCGGCCGAGCAGCGTCTGCCGGCGATGCCCATTCGGTCCGTCGCCCGGCTCACGAGCTTCCTGGCTCTCTCCCTTCGCACTCCGTGACCTTTCCCGAGCGCTCCGACCCTCGCCCCGCCGCCGCCAGCCGCCGGCGGGCGGCAACCCTGCTGGGCACCCTGGGGGCCTGGGCGGCCCTCGCCGGAGCGGGCCCGGCCCTCGTCGCGTCCGCGGCGCCAGGGGCCGGCCCCGGCGCGTCAGCTCCGGGCGCGCCCCTGAGCGACCTGATCTTCACCGGCGCCGCGGCCACGCTCAAGGCGCCCCCGCCGGCCCCGCCGGCCCCGGTCATCTCGAGCGCCCGCTGCGTGCCCGCAGCAGCATGCCCGGCCAATCCACATCACGCCCTGCGTGGAGGGCATCTGCAGCTCTCCGGCCAGCTCTCGGCGGGAGAGCACGTCCTGTTTCCCAAGGCGGGTCCGCGTGGACGCGGCATCAGGGGGCACGTCGTCCAGATGCTGCGCGGGACCGGTGGCGGCCTCCTGGTTCACGTGCCTGCCGCCGCGGTCACCGGGCACATCGTCGTGCTCTCCCCCTCGCGCGTCCGCTCCAACGCCTACGGCCCCATCGTCTTCGAGAGCCGTCCTCGGTCCAAGCCGCGGCCGCTGGGCGGCGCGGCGCTCCGCTCGCCCTTCGACGGGGGAGGGATGTGGATCTGGTACCTGTCGGCCTCTGAGGGCGGCAGCGTCCAGGCGATCGGGGCACGCGCTCACGCCCAGGGGATCACCACGGTGCTGCTGAAGAGCTCCGACGGTGGCTCGAACTACTGGAACCAGTTCTCCCCCGGCACCGTCGCCGCCCTCAAGGCCCAGGGACTCCACGTCTGCGCCTGGCAGTACGTCTACGGCTCGCATCCCACCGCCGAGGCCGACCTCGGGGCCCAGGCGGTCAGCGCCGGGGCCGACTGCCTGGTGATCGACGCCGAGAGCGAGTACGAAGGCCGTTACGCGGCGGCCCAGACCTACATGACCCGCCTGCGCTCCAAGGTCGGGGCGAGCTTCCCGGTCGGACTTGCCTCCTTCCCCTACGTCGACTACCACCCGGCGTTCCCCTACTCGGTGTTCCTGGGCCCGGGCGGCGCGCAGTACAACCTGCCCCAGATGTACTGGAAGGACATCGGCACGACCGTCGACGCCGTCTTCTCGCACACCTGGACCTACAACCGCATCTACGGCCGGGCCATCTACCCGCTGGGCCAGAGCTACAGCCACCCGCCCAACTCGGACCTCGCCCGCTTCCGCGAGCTGGCGACCGCCTACGGTGCTCGTGGACTCTCGTGGTGGGACTGGCAGGAGACCACGGGCGGACAGTGGGGATCGATCGGCGGTCCGCTCGGCGCGCCCGGTGGCTTCCAGGCCACCAACTCCGAGCCCGTCCTGGCCCACAACGACTCCGGGGACATGGTCGTGTGGATGCAGGAGCACCTCGCCTCAGCCGTCGCCTCGACCCCGACCAACGGCAAGTTCGACGGCGACACTGTCAACGCGGTCCGCCAGTTCCAGGCCCAGCACAATTTGCCGACCGACGGTCAGGTCGGGCCCTCCACCTGGGCGCTGCTGCTCGCCGAGCCGCTGACCGCCGTCAACTGGCAGCAGGCCTCCAGCGCCTCGGTCCGCGCGGCGAGCCTCGTCGTGCCCGGGCTCGGCCACGCCGGCGGCGGACCTTCGGGTGTGGTCAGCCCGAGGGGAGGCTTCCGCCACCACCGCTCGGAGCTGCGCCACCACCACGGCCGGGGGTAGGGCCGGGCGGCGCGGTGCCGCCCGCGAGCTGCCGTTCCACGCGCTCACGCCCAAGGTCCCGTTCAAAGCGCCCACCGGCGCCGGCGGCGGTCTCACCGCCAAGGCAACTCCGTTCGTCGCCGGTGGCGGAGAGACAATCGGGCTGGCGATCAGCACCGGCCCGGCTCCCAACACCGGGCGGTGGGTCAGTGCCTGCACGGTGCTCGTGGCGGTGGGCGGCTTCAGCCACCTTGACAGGGCCGGCCCCAACCGGTTGGGGTTCACCGGACGCGTGGGGAACCGGGCGCTGAAGCCCGGCAAGTACGTCATCCGGGCCGTGCCGCGCACAGCCTCACCCACCGGCCAGCCCGCACGCGCGACGTTTACGATCAAGGTCCCCTAGACGGGCCGGATGGTGCAGCTCAGCGGCCCTCCGGTGGTCGCCGGCTGCCGGCGTCCGACGCGCCTCAGGGTCAAGTGATGATCGCGGCACGGAAGCGGTCCGGGGCATCGCTGAGGACCGCCTCGGGGATCCCGGCGGCCTTGGGGCGCGTGCTGTCATGGCGACGCGCTGGCCGCCCGCATCCGAAGTGTGGCGGCGATCCGCTCGAGATCATCGTCGTCCCCGCACTGCTCGGTGGGAAACCCCCGTCTCGAATCTCGCCGCGAGTTGCGGCTCGACGCGCGTGAGCGCGACCCGTTGAAGGCATTCCCCGGCCGCCGCAGCCCAAGCCCGTCCCGTGCTCGCTCCGCCAGCGCCCATCAGCTCGCGGCGGACGTCTCCTGCGCCGGCACCTTCGCCTGCAGTCCCGCGAGGAAACGAGGCAGACGACTCGATAACGGCATCGCCGGGAATCGCGGGCGTGCAGCTCCGCCCGCGCCGTCAACCCCGCGGATCGTCGAGCACGCCGTGTGATCCGATACGGAGCCAGATGATGTGGGGTTGCCCAGCCACCACCTCGTCGCCGTAGCGGAACGTCGCCCGTCCGTCAGCCGCCCAGCTCAGCTCCCAGACATCCTCGGTGCCCTGTACGCGTTTTACGCGCAGGCGAGGAGCGAACTGCGGCGGTCGCTCTCGCAGTCCGGCGACCAGCTCGTCGCGCGCGTCGAGGAACGCGCGACGTTGCTCGCCTGACAACCTGCGCAGCTCTCGTAGGAAGCGCTGCGACGCCTCGTACGTGGGAGACACCTGGCGGGCGCTCTATCGCTCGGCCGGCGCCTGGTCGTACGGGAGCGCGAGGACCGCCTCGTCGAACTCCTGCTCGGTTGCGAAGAACACGCTCTCGCCGGTGCGCTCCTGGTACTCGCTCTTCTCGATCGGCGTGAGCTTACGAACAAGCGCGCCCGCGTCGGTGCTCTCGAGCATGACGACGGGCTCGTGCTCGAGCCCGGCACGCTCAAGCAACTCCTCGGGGAGCCGTGTCGCGTGCACGACCATGGGGGAAAGGACCTCAGGCATCCGATGCTCCTTCGCTCGCTTGATTGTGCCACGTCGTCGTTAAGTCGTTAACGGTTTCGTGCTCGCGGCCGTTGCAACGTCGGCTTCGCCATCGTAAACGCCGCCTTCACCCACGCCGACTGCCCACCCTCGTCCGACAGCGAGCGCTGGTCGAGCGGGCCTTCTCCGGCGCCCGCGGTGCGGGCCGCGCTGCTGACGGTGGCGCAGGACGAGGACTGGCAGCCTGACCCGGGGCGGCGCCGCGGCCTCGCACTCGCTTCGAGCCTTGGCCGAAGGATCGACTGACCGGACGTTCTGTGCGGTTGTGTACGTATACATCATGGCGAGGCCGGTGCCAGGACGTCCTTGGCCGCCTGGGGCTTGGTGTTCGCGCGGCGAGCCCGGGCTCGGCCACGCCGACGGCGGACCTTCGGGTGTGGTCAGCCCGAGGGGAGGCTTCCGGCACCACCGCTCGGAGCTGCGCCACCACCGCGGGTAGGGTCGGGCGGCGCGGTGCCGCCCGCGAGCTGCCGTTCCACGCCCGCACCGGCGCTCGTCGACGGGCCGGCCGTGGGGGGCGGCGGCGCCCGGTTTGGGCGTCGGCTCGGCGCCTGCCCACTGCTAGATTCGGCCGACCCTGGTGGGCGTAGCTCAGCTGGTAGAGCTCCGGGTTGTGGTCCCGGCGGTCGCGGGTTCGAGTCCCGTCGCTCACCCTCCCAAAAGCCCCGCAAACCACCAGGTTATGCATTGAGGGGGGCGCGTGAGTCGGGACATCGATGGTCCATTGATGGTCCAATTTGTTTCGCGCGACGACCCAGCGGTGAAAACGTCTGACAAGCACCGCCTCGCTCTCAACGAGGCCGCACGGGGTGCGTGTGCCAGAGCGTCCTTCGTAGATAGTGGATGTCGGCGCGTTCCTACGCGTGCCGCGCGCTCCCTGGTCTTGACTGCGGCGGCGCCAGCGTCGGCGGCCTCGGCCGCCGGTCTCCCGAAGTAGGAACTCCCCGGGCGTCTGGGCCTTTCAGGCGCGTGAAGCCTACGGGTTGAGGATGGTGACCGGGAGGGCGTGGGTGGCGGCGGGTAGGTAGGGGTAGACGCTGTCGAAGGGGATGGCCAGGTGGAAGGCGTAGGTGTAGGCCGCTCCGGTTTGGTTGTGGAAGACGTAGGCGAAGCGCCACTGTCCGCGGCGGTCGGTCCGTAGGCCTCGGGAGACGGGGACCAGGAGGCCGCGGTCGACGCCTTCGATGAGCAGGCTCTTGCCGGCCTTGGGGATGTGGCCGCCAAGGAGCCGTCCGGAGAAGATGATGCGTTGGCCGATGTGCGCTAGCCGCGGCTCGACGTGGAAGGTGCTAAACGCCCCGACGCGGAGGTTGACGTTGGCGATCGCCGCCTTCAGCGAATCGGTCCCGGGGTAGGCGAAGCTCAGTGTGCGCGACGGCCCGGGCGCGGCCGTGTAGTGCATCAGGCCGTTGGCGTCGGTGGTCGTCTGCCCGACGGGCGCGAAGACCTGGCCGGCCCCGCGCAGCTGTTGGGAGACCTGGATGGGCTGGTTGGCCAAGGCGTGCCCGGCGGTGTCAGTCAGCACGCCGTAGATCGTGGCGTGATGTCCGAAACGCACCCGCAGGCTGTGGCGGGGGTGGCGGAGTCGCACGCGGCAGACTAGCCGCCGGATGGGCCGCTTGCGGTGCCGTGCCTTGGCCAACGTGGCCCGGCGCGCGCCCCTGGGCGGCCGCTTGGCTCGGTGGCAAGAGCGGGCGATTAGCCCGCGGGTGCTGACGCTAAAAACGGAGTAGGGACGCTGGTCGTAGCGTAGGAGCACTGGGGCAGACTGCGCGGCGGGATTGATGTTGCCGGCCTGGTCCTGGAGGACGACGGCCAGTCGGTAGACGCCGCCGCCGTCCCAGGGGGTGATCGTCGCCTGCTGGACGTTGGTCCCATCGGCGGTCTGATCACGACACTGGCCTGAGTCGACCCGGCAGACGTGGATGATGGCGTGGGTGATCGGCGCGACCTGCCCGGGCGGGTTGGTCCAGCTCAGCGTCCGCGTGGCGGCCGGGGCGTAGCGCTCCCCCGGTGCGTCGAGGGCGACGTTCAGCGGCGCGGTCGGCGGCGTGGAGTCGACCGTATATGTGGGGTCGTCATAGAGCGTCGTGACGACCCCGGCCGCGGTGGTCGCGGTGATGTTCAGGTGGTGGTTGCCGTCGGTCGCGCCGTCCAGCGTCGTGCTCAGCCCGGCGTCGGGGCAGACGCGGAGTGCGTGGTAGTCACAGGAGGTGGTCGTGGTCGTGGGGGCGCCGTCGAGGGTGGCGGTGACGTTGCTGATGCCTTCGGCGCCGTTGCTGACCCGGCCGATGAGCTTGTCGCTGGCGTGGTGCCAGATCCCTCGGCTCAACACCGCACCGCTCTGGTCGAAGAGCCCGGCGCCATGATCATCCTCGATGACCAGCACCGCGCCGTAGACAACGACGTAACCGTTTTGTCCGCAACTCTGCGGTTCCCCATACGCAAACGACGGGACCGCGCAGAACAGCAGGATGCGAAGCTCGCGGGCGACGGCGCCGTTTGCGTATGTGTTGGTGGGCCCGGCGCAGTAGGGCTGGGGCTCCTGGTAGCCGCAGCGGTAGTGGGTCTGGTACTCCCCGCCAACGCCCAGCCCGTCGATGACCTCCTGCCAGCCTTCGGCGGGATTCGTTGGGCCGTAGGAGGCGATGTGGTAGTCGACGAAGGCGGTGCCGGGGAGCGCGTCGACCTTGAACCCGCCGGCGTGCTGTCCCCCGACGTTGGCGCCTCCGATCACCATTTGGTTGCTGACCCCGGGCTGGCAATCGGTGGAGCCGTATCCGCTGTCCTCGCTGAAGGGGGCGAACACGTGGTTCGGCGCCCCGTTGCAGACGGTCGTGGTCACGGTCGCGGCGTGCGCGCTGCCCGCGTCGCACGCCGCGAGCGCCGCGGTGAGGGCAAGCAGGCACAGGAGCCGCCGCCGGCGACGGCCTTCAGGGACCCCGGGGCCACGAGGGCCAGCGCTGCTGAGGACGATCGTCTGGGGTGCGATCATGCCGAGGTCTCCGGGAGTAGTGGGGTGGGCGCGGTTAGCTGGTCGGCACGCAGACGGCGATGACATTGCCCGAGTTGGCCGCCGGGGCGCCGGACGCGGTCACGACCTGGATAAACCAGCCCACTGCGCCGGGACGACCCCCCTCCCCTAGCGGCGTAGACTGGTTGACGAGCGCTCCCGGGCCGGCGCTCACCCCGCCGGCGATGACGGTCGTGCCCGGCTTGCAGCGGGCGATCCCTCGGCCGGTGCTGTCGATCGGCGCTGAGGCGAACGTGGGCCTAGCCACGCCGCTGGGCCCGCGCGGCCCGCGGGGCCCGCGCAGTGAGTGGGTGTGGTGGTGGGTGACTTTGCGGGCGAGTTGGGCGGCTTGGGTGGGCCCGCCGAGGGCGACGAAGAGGGCGGCGAAGGCGATGAGGGTGGCGGGGGCTGGGCGGGGGATGCGGGGCATGGGTGGCTCCTCGGGAGGTGGGTGTGGGTCGAGGCTACGAGGGTGTATGGCTGCGTGGGGCTGGGTTTTGCAGGTTTGGAACCGGTTGGTGGCAGGGTTGTTGCGTTGGGGCTAGTGGCCGAGGCTGAGGCCGCCGCCGGCGGCGCTGCTGTTGCTGCTGCCCGAGCCGCTCGGGGTTGAGGAGGAGCTGGTGGGTGGGGTGCTGACGGGAGGCCTGTAGGCGGGGGTTGGTGGCGTGTAGCGTTGGGGCGGGGCGGTGGTGACGGGGCGCGCGGCGAGGGCTGGGTGGCGTGGGGCGGGCCGCGCTTTGGGATGGTGCACGGCGGGGCGTCGGTGCACGGGTCGGCGCGTGGTGCTCTGGTGTGTGGTGGCGGGCAGCTCGGCCGCTACGGGGACGGCGGCGGCCGCGGCGCGCGTGGCGCCGGCGCTGGTGCTGGTGGTCTCTGCGGCGGCTGACTGGTGGCCGGGTGTGTATTGGGCGCCGGCGAGGGTGCCGGCGGTGGCCGAGCCCAAGCCGATGACGGCGGCTGAGCCGAAGATGGCGACTTTGCCGCCGGGGACGGCGGCTACGGCCTTGGCGAGGATTCCTCCGCTGGCCTTGGAGGTGCCGGTGGTAGCGAGTGACGCGGTGGAGCTGGCGGCGGTGGCGCTGAGTCCGAGTTTGGTGGCGAGCAGGCTGGGGAGGATGAGGATGCTGTAGTGGCGCTCGCCGCGCTCGTAGAGCTCCTTGGCGCGCCGGCAGGCGGCGCAGCCGGTGTGGCGGTGGAGGTGGCGGCGCATGAGGCTCGCGGCTCGGCCGGAGAGCTTTCCGTCGAGGTGGAGCTCGAGGCGTTCGCGGTGGTCGGTGGGGAGACGGTTGCCGTCGGCGTGGTCGACGATGGTGCGCACGATCCAGCGGGCGGAGGCGAGCAGCTGACGGACGTGGGCGGGGCTGAGGTCCAGTTCGGCGGCGATCTCGCTGGGTTCGAGTTCGTTGGGGGGTGCGGAGCGGGCGAGGACCTGGCGTTCGGGGTCGGTGAGCGCGGGGAGGGCCTGGAGGATGGCCATGCGGGTGATGACGGCGTCGTATTCGCCGTCGGTGGCGGCGAGGCGGTGGACGGCCTGGCCGATTTGCTGGGCGAAGGTCTTGCGGTCGGTGGTGGTGGGTTCGGCGCCGAAGTCGACCGAGTAGCTGCGGACGTAAGCGACTTCGTCGCGGGCGTGTTGGGGTGCTCGGCGGGCGTGGGTGTCGATCTTGGTGCGTCCGAAGTTGCCGCGTAGGCAGTCGATGGCGGCGAGCTTGAGCGCCCGGCGGATCCATGCTTCGCGCTGGTCTTTGGGGCAGCGTCGAGCGCCGACCTGGCGGCTGAGGTCAAAGAGGGCCTCTTGGACGACGTCGTCTTCGTTGAAGGAGCCGGCGTGCAGCGCGCCGGTCTTTACCAGCTCGACTCGAGCCCAGTCCTGCAGCTTGAAGCGGTAGTCGTCGACGAGCTGGTCGAAGGCGCGCTGGGCGCTGGGCGGCGCGCGGCGGGGCGCCTGGTCGCGGGCGTCGAGCAGGCGGTCGACGGGGGCGCGTTGGGTGCGGGTGTGGCTAGCGGCCACGCTGCTTCCGGCGCGGGTCATCGCTGGACTGGGTAGTCGCTCACGGTTCGCTACTCGTCACGCGATCGGCAAACGTTGGACGAAATCGAGAAAAGATCCCGCGCGGCGCGGTGCTGTCGTGTGCGTCTCGGCCATCCTGGCCCTTGGGCGCAAGGGGGTTGGGCCGTGTGTTGCCGGGCGCAGACCCTGTCCGTCGCTCGGCTGAGCGGTGGGCTATGCGTCTCCCCTGTCGTGGTCTTGGTCGTCCGTGATCACGCGCGTGGGCTCCATGGGAGATCCCTCTGAGTGCAGTGTGCACCTGGCAGCAGGGATCCGTCAAGTGTCAGGGAGTTTGGTGGAGATATAGCGGCGCGAGCATGATAAGCTGAGTGAGCGTATGGACATCGGTATGTACGTAGGTGCAGACGTGCAGACGGACGTATGTCCAGAGGTGGGCCTAGGCGTGCAGACGGGCGTGCGTGGCGGTAGGCTGCTGGGCGTGGGTGCGCACAGACGGACGGCTGGGCAGAGGCGCGGGCGTACGTGTGGAAGTAGACGGCCATGAGCGCGATCTTCGCCGTGGTGGCCCAGAAGGGCGGTGTGGCCAAGACGACTAGCGTGGTGAATCTGGCGGCGGCCGCGGCGGGGCATGGGTGGCGGGCGTTGGTGGTTGATTGTGACCCGCAGTTTGATGCGACGCGGGCGTTTGGGTGGGCTCCGTCGAAGGCGCCGGCGACGATGCTCGAGGTCTTGGCTGGGCAGGTGGCCTTGGAGGAGGCGGTGGTGCCCGATGCGGTGGCGGGCGTGGATTTGCTGGCCGGGAATCGAAAGCTGCGTGATTTGGAGATCAGTCTGGCCCCGCAGGTGGAGCGTGAGCGGTTTCTGACCCGCGCTCTGGATGGGCATCTGGAGGCTTATGACTTGGTGTTGATCGATTGCCCGCCGAACTTGGGGCTGTTGACGGTCAACGCGATCTATGCGTCGCGGCGGTTGATCGTGCCGGTGTCGATGCGCGATAAGGCGTCGTTGCAGAGCCTGGGGGAGGTGCAGGCGACGCTTTCGATGCTCGCTGAGCGCGGTGTGGGGGTGGAGATCGCCGCGGTGATCCGGACGTTGGCCAACCCGCGGCGGATGGCTTATGCGTCGATTGCGGCGGGGCTTGAGCAGTTTGATCTGCCGATGGCGCGGTGTGAGGTCCCTGAGCGCGCGGCGGTGGCCAACTCGATCGTCGTTGATCGTCCCGTCGTGGCGTGGCGCCCGGATGACGCGAGCTCGCTGGCCTACGTCGAGCTGGCCCGCGAGCTGTTCGGGGTCCGTGAGCGCGAGCTGCTGGGGGCGGTGAGCTGATCGTGGGTCTGCCGCCGGCGACGACGATCGACCTCGAGCATCTCGACAGTCCGCTGAGCTCGGCGGTCGGCGAGCCTGTCGCGCCGGCCGGGGCGGCCCGCGAGAACGGCGAGGTGTCCGCGCCCCGGCGGCGCGCGCGGCGGGCCCGGTCGGGGTCGACGCCCGGGGCGGTGGGGGAGGCGGCGACGGTGCCGCAGCAGCCCGCCGCCGCGCCGGACCGGGCGCCGGCAGCTGATCGCCGGCCGGCGCGCGGTGTAGACGTTGGCGATCCGATGGCGGGGTCGCCGAAGGTGGCGATCAATATGCGGGCGACCAAGGCCCTGTGGGACGCCCTGGGGGCGGTTCTGCGGTTGTGTGAGGACGAGGGCCTGCCGACGAGTCGGACTGAGCTGACCGAGGCGCTGTGGGCCTCGGTGATCTTTGGGCGGTCGTGGTGGGTGCCGGGTGAGGCGCTGGACGGGCCCAGGGCGATCGCCCTGGTGCGTTCCTACCGCGCCTGGCGGCTGGGCCCAGTCTCTGACGCTCACGCTCAGGCGTAGAGGCGGATCTGGCCGTCTGAGTCGGGCGCCAGCCGGTGGTCGAGGCCGCCGGCGGCGAGCTCGTCGAAGGTGAGGACTTGGACGCGGTCCATGATCGCTTCGCCGTGGGCTTCGCGGATCCAGCGGGCTATGAGGTCGGCGCGCCCCTGGCTGGGGGTGAGAAAGAGCACGCCGCGAGCGTCGGGGTGTTCGACGAACGTCGCGGTCTTGCCGAGCACCCGTGCTCGGCTGTAGTGGCCGAGGTCGACTTCAAGCAGCACCAGCTGGCGGCCGTCGGGGTCGGCGCTTCGGGCTTGGTAGCCGCCGTCGGGGCGGTGCTGGCGGGCGGCGTGTTCGCAGCCGAGCAGCCCTTCGGCGATCAGTTCGACGCCGAGCTGGTCGGCGGCCCGGTTGACCTGGAGCTGGTGGGGAAAGGAGGTCTGCACGGGCGGGCCGTGGGAGACGGCGTCGCCGGCGAGGGAGCGCAGCCGCAGCGCGCTGGGCCCGGAGCGACCGAGGTGGTAGGCGCTGGTGATGCGGTTGTCCTGGTCGATCGGGACGCGCTTGAGATAGCCGGCCCGGGCGAGCTCGCCGAGGCGGTTGTAGGCCCGCTTCTTGGTGTTGAAGTAGCGCGCGGTGAGCGCGTCGAGGGTCTCGATGCGTCGGGTGAGCACGAACTCGAGGATCTCTAGGTCGCGTTGGTGCAGGCGCACCTTGCGCGCCGATGGTTGGCGCTTAGCCATGCGGGGCGCTGCGGAGGGCAAGGCGCCGGGAGCGCCGGACAGCGCCGGGGCGCTTGCTGGCGGCGCGTTCGACGTGGACGCGGGCGACGGGGTAGGTGCGCCGCGCGACGGTGAGGCGGATCAGCGCGTAGGACTCGCCGAGCTCGCCGATCTCGGTGGGGGTGTAGCGGTAGCGCTCGACGGTGCTGGTGCGGATCGACGGGGGGGCCTTGGGCTCCCAGAAGTGGCGGGGCGCGTAGGTCTGGGTCTGCTCTTGGATGTGGTGTTTGCCAAACAGCTCGGCGAAGTAGTCGCGGTCATCGACGCCGGTCCCGGGGGTCACGATGTAGCTGGAGGTGGTGCCCAGCATGGCTCGAACGGTGTCGCGGGGGAAGTCGGCGATCGACTGCATGCCCATGATCACCCCGCCGCCGCGGCCGCGGGACTGGTTGAGAAAGGCGCCGAAGTCCTCGGAGATGAAGTTGTGCAGCTCGTCGAGGACGGCGAACTTGTCGATGTCGGGCTGGGAGGCCAGGACGGCGTTTTTGAACTGCGACAGGGCGATGCGCCCGAGTTGCTTGGCGACGTCGGGGAACGCGCCGACGGAGAGCAGAAAGCCGACGCGACGTCCAGCGCAGACCTCGGCGATGCGAAAGTCCGAGCGGGCGCAGAGCCCCAAAAACGGGGGGCGCAGGAAGACCGAGATGCGGTTTTGCAGGTTGGCGAGCATGGCGGCGTGCTCTTTGGCGGGCAGCTGGGTGAGCGAGACGAGGTCGGTGTGGATCTGGTCGAGGACCAGGCGGTGGGTGTGGCTGGTGATGTCGGCCTTGACGGCGTCGAGGCGGACGGCGAGGGCTTTGAGCTGCTCGAGGCTGAACAGGATCCGCGCCAGGCTGCTGGGGCTGACGCGGTGGGTGCGGGCGATGGCGGTGGCCACCGGGGCTGACCGGGGGGCGTCGGCGTGGTGCTCGATGGCCTGGGCGAGGGCCTCGGGGGTCTGCTGGGCGGCGTCGCGGTAGGGGAGCCAGCGCAGCTGCTCGGCGACGCGTCGCGGGAAGCGGCGGGCCAGGCGGGCGGCGAGGGGGGCCTCGACCCCGACTTCTTGGATGAGGCGAGCTTCGAGGGCGCGCTGCTGCTGGGGGGCGGGTTCGCGGGCGGCGGGGGGCTCGACCGGGGCGTCTGGGTCAGCGTGGCCGTCGGTGGCTGGGCGGGCGTGGTCGCCGGCGAAGGCGATCGCTGGGGCGACTGAGCGGATGGCAAAGACGGCGCGGTTCTCATAGAAGTTGGCCCCGGCGCTTGAGGCCTCGGGGTACAGGGCGGCGGCAAACAGTGAGGCGGCTCCGATCGGGTCGTCGCCTTCGAGGGGGTTCCAGCGCGCTGAGCGGGCGGGGTCTTCGGGGCAGAAGAGGTGGTCGAAGGCGACGCCCGCCTGGCCGGTCGTCGGGTTGGCCTGGTCGATCGGGTCGCCCTTGCCGTCGAGGTAGAACACGCCGGTGTGCCGGCGGGCGACGAAGGCGCGCAGCAGCGGCTCGAGGAACGTGAAGCTCTTGCCGCGTCCGGTGGGGCCGCAGACCAGGACGTGTTGGCGGACGGCCTTCCATGGGATGTAGAACGGTCGGGGACGGGCCAGGCGCCAGTCGCCGCGGATCGAGCCGACGATGACCCCGGGACCGGTGGGGTCCTGCCGCCGCGCCCGCCGGTCACGCCACCGCGCCCGGGCGACGAGCCCTGCCACGCTGGCGGTGAGCAGGACCCCGCCACCGGCGGTGAGGTAGGCGACGTGCCCGCCGAGCCAGCGGGCCGCGAGGTATAAGCCGACGGCCACGCCGGCAACGGCGAGGGCGATGGCCAGCGTCTCTTCCTCGGGGGTGTGGGTCTGTCGGTTCACGCGCTCTCCCTGGTCGATCCCATGTCTGGTGCCAAGACCGCCGCCTGCGGCGGCCGGTCATCTCGCGGGCGGCGTAGCCGCTCGCGTCTCTCTGGCCCTTTGGGCCAAAATGCGACCATCGGTCGCCGGGCAGCTCTGCTGCCGAGGGCCGCCCCCGGCGGCCTGGGGCAGCGCGCCGCCGGCGCGCTGCTGGGGGCCCGAAGGGCCATCTCGCCGGGACGGTCGGCGAGCGCAGCGAGAGCGCGACGCAGGAGCGCGGTCGGCCGTCCCGAGCGAGACCGAGGCCCCTTGGGGCGGAGGTGTCCGTGAAGGACACCTCCGCCCTTTACCGCTGTTTGCAGCCATTTCGCCGCTCGCGGCGAAATGGGCGTTCCCGGAGTTAACCCGGGCTTTGCTCGGGGGTTGCTCGGGGGTTGCTCGGGGGTTGCCCACGCCCTGGCGTGCTCGCGCGGCGGCTGCTGCGGCGGGTGCCGGGGCGCTGAGCAGGCCGCGGGTCATGGCTTGGGCGGGCGTGGGGTGAGGTAGCGAAACAGGGCGTCGAAGCCGGCGAGCTCGTCGGGGTCGATGGGTTGGCCGGGGGCGTAGCCGGCGGCTTGGAGATCGCCGCGCTCGAGCTCGTCGCGCGATGCGCGCCAGCGGATGTAGCTCAGGCCGCAGTCCTGGCAGAAGCCGGGGGCGCCGCCGCCGGCGGCGGGGTTGGGGCACCCGCGGTTGCGGCATACCGGGTGGGGTGTGGCGCGCGGGGCCATGTCGGCTACTCGTCACGTCGGCTGGCAACGTTGGACGTGACCTGCCCAGCCGCCGAGCTCAGGGGCCGGGGGTGCTGAGAAACGCGTCGGGTTGCCACCCCGACGGGGTCGTGTTCAGCACGAAGCTGAAGCTGTCGGTGATCCCGTCGGCGTCGGTGAGGGTGGCGGTGGCGGTGATGGTGGCGCCTTGGCGGGGGCCGAGCTCGAGGTGGACGAGGCGCGGTCGTTGGTGGCCGGCGGGCAAGTTGGCCAGTGGGTCTTCGCCGGCTTGGAGCTGGTGGCGGGCGGTCAGCCCGACGCGCGCCGGGGCGGCGGTTAGCTGGGCGGCGTAGGCGGTGTAGGCCAGCGCGAAGTGCGCGGCCGTCGACCGCGCCGCAGCGGGCGGGGCTGGGGCCGGGGGGCTGGGCGGCGTGAGGCTGGTGGGGTCGGGCGGGGTAAGCGCGGTGATCTGCCAGCGGCCGCTGACCGCGGTCATGTCAAACGCGAAGGGCAGCTGACCCGAGGACCCGGTCAGCGCGGTGGCCTGCACGTCGAGCTCCAGCGGGCCGGTGGGGTGTAGGGCCAGGCCACTGAGGCGCAGCGCAGCGAGCTGGTGGGGCGCGGCGGACAGCGGTTCGTGCGCGCTGCGGGTGACCGAGGCGCTCGCGTCGGGCAGAGGGCGCTGGCCCCGGCTGGTGAGCAGGGCGATGTAGGCGGTGGCAAAGCGTCGGGCCGTCGGGGTGGCGTCGGGCAAGGCCAGCGGCGTGGGTCCGGCGGTCCGCGGCACGGACCCGGGGGCAAGCGAGGCCGGCGCGGGCCCGGGTCGGGTCGGGCCCGTGGCGTGTCGCAGAGCGAGGCCGCCGGCGCCGGCGAGCAGGGCCATGAGGAGGCCCACGATGCGTGCTGGGGTCATAGGCCGGGGGGGTGGCGCAGCACGTAGCCGCTGCCCTCGATGTTGGATGAGACCCAGCGGGGGCCGTGGTCGGGGGGGTTTGGCGGTCGTCCGCCGGCGCCCGTGTCGAAATAGGCGCCGGCGATCTCGATGAACACGTGGTTGGCGTTGGCGTGCCAGGTGACCCACTTGCCGGGTCCGGGGTCGCCCATGGCTGCCATGTCGCCGGAGACGGGGACCGAGCCGTGGAGGATGCTCTGGCCAAGCCCGGCGCCGAAGAGCACGTAGCTGGTGCTGGCCGAGCAGTCATAGCCCGGGCCTCCCCATTCCTGTTGGCCGGGGGCGCTGGAGACGTCGGGGTGGGTCTGGCTCATCGTCTGGGCGACGTTTCCGCCGTGCCCGCCGCCGTAGGAGTAGGTGAAGTGGTTGATGCGATCGGCGGCGGCGACCATCTGCTGAACGGCGGCCGGGGCGGCTTGGGGCGCGGCGGCGGTCCCGCTGGGCAGGATCACCACCTTGCTTCCCGGGACGGTCGGGGTGTTGCCCAGCCCGCCGGCCGGGCCCTGCGCCGCCGCCGCGCAGCCCGCCGAGCCCGAGGCCGGGGCCTGGGTGCTGGCGTCGACGACTTGGCCGTTGAGGGCCTCCCACCTGTGGTCCTGGCCGAGGTAGACGGTGGTGGCCATGGCGCGGGGGTCGGCGGTGTACCCGCCGGTGGGGAAGCTGCCGATGCTGTAGCCGGCCTTGACCACGGCGGCGTAGTCGATGTCAACCAGGCGCGTCAGGCTCGTGTTGGGGCCGGTGTCGATCTGGCGCAGGACCAGCGTCTTGTGGTTGGGGAAGCTGACCTCCCAGTAGCCGCGGACGGTGGGCCCGTGCCAGAAGCTGATACCGGGGTAGGTGCCGTCGGCCGGGATCCCTGAGGCGGTGGTGTGGTCGCTGAAGTTCGACAGCCAGCCGGTCGCACCCCAGCCGGCGGCGACCGTGGGGTCGGTGAGGCTCTGGAAGCTGAAGCGATCGGGGCTGTGGAAGTTGGCGGCCGTCAGGGTCGCTGGCGGCGGCGCGCCGGGCCCGTTGCCGACCCCGAACGGGTCCTGGGGGCTCGTCGGCGGCGCCGGGGGGCCCGCAGGGCCCGGTGTCGAGGTCGGGCTGGTGGTGGCTGCTGGCGTCGGGGTGGTCGCGGTGACGGGGGGAGCGCCGCTGTAGCGCTGGGCGCGGGCGAGGACCTCGTTGACGTACCAGTCGGCATGGTTGTAGGCAAAGACCGCCTGGCGGTAGTCCCCGGGCGCGCCGGAGTGCCCTAGGTAGTTGGCGGCGGCGTAGATGGCGTCGGCCTGGTTCCAGCGGTCCTTGCGCCCGTCGTGGTTTGCGTCGACGCCGTAGCTGGCCCAGGTGGACGCCAGGAACTGCATCGGGCCGCCGGCACCGGCGGAGTTGGTCTGACCCTCACGCCAGCAGGAGGGGTCGCGGTTGCGGCCGTGGGAGCATTCGGCCCAGCCGATGCCGGCGATCACCGACCAGTCGATCGCGTAGCGGGCGCCGGCGGCCTGGTAGAGGGCCAGCGCCCTGGGGGGGATGTCGCGCCGCGCGAACCCGGTCGGGGTCGGCTGGTTTACGCCGGCGACCGCGGCCTGGGTGGTCTGCTGCGCCGGCGCGGAGCACACCGCGGCCTGTTGGATGGCACCGACGGCCAGGATGATCAGTCCGAGCAGCAGGCCGGCGCCGAGCACGCCGACTACCAGCGGGGCGCGACCTCGACGCCGGCGGCGTAAGACGAGTGAAACCGGACCACGGCGCAGCGCCAGGCTGGGCATGCCCGCTCAGCCGTCGCTGATGGCGGTGGGCTCGACCTGGGCGACCTGCCACCCGGCGCTTGACGCGACGACGGCCAGCTCGACGGGGTAGCGGCCGTGGCCGTCGTCGATCTGGGCCAGGGCCCGCTGCTCGTCGGCGGTGCGCGCGACGATGCTCAGCGCGACCACGCGCGGGACGCGATGGGCCACGCTGGGTGCGACGCGCGGCGGCTGGGCGAGCAGGTCGGCGCGCAGCTGGTCGGTGCTGGCCGGCAGCGGACTGGGGTGGCCGTAGCTGTAGGCCAGATAGCCGGCCAAGAACCGCCGGACGGCCGGGGCAGGGGAGCCCAGCGAAGCCTGCGCGGGCGCACCGCCGGCCGCGGCGGCGGGGGGCAGGCCCGACGGTGCGGCGGGGGTCAGCTGCGGCCCGGCGCCGCGGTGGTCACCGGCGAGCAGGACGAGGGTGGCGATCACCACGGCGGCGGCGACGGCCAGCGCCCACTGTCGCCGGGGATGGGGCCCACGGCGGGTCATCGCCGGGCGGGCAGGCCGCGGCGGGCCTTGCGGCGCAGCCGTTCTTGGTTTCGCTGCTCGCGGATCTGGGCGCGGCGGTTCTCGGCGAGCTCGTCGCGCTTGGCGGCGAGGATCTCGCCGGCAATGTGCTGGCGCGCGGTCCTTGCCTGCTTGCGGCCGGGGTCGAGCTCCTCGCGCTCGGGTACGCCTTCAAACAGGGCGCGGTCGCGGGCCATGTCGTGCTCGATGTGTCCGTAGCGCATCGCGGCGAGCTGGGCGGCGGGGAGGGTGGCCAGCTGGCCTTCGGGGATGCCGGGCTTCCATGTGCGAAGCCGCCAGGCGTGCTCGGGGTCATCTCCGGCGGCGGGTTGCTGGGTGTCTGAGCGCAGCTCGTCGAGCTGGAGGTCGAGCTGGCGGTCGGTGAACCGCCGGCCCTGCTCAACCTGGTTTCGGTTGCCGGCCTCGACGAACTTGCGGGCCGGGCCCTCGGCCAGCGGCGCCATGAGCTGGCCCTCGAGGTTCTTGCGCTGGCCGACGAGCTTGCCGCGCTCCTTGCCCAGCGCGGCCTTGCGCGCTGCGAGCTGCGTGCGCTCGGCCGGGTCCTTGGTCCGCTTGAGCTGTTGGGCGATGACCCCGCCCTCGCGGTCGTTGGCCCCGACGCGCTTGTCCAGCCCGGCGATCTTTGCCTTGGCGTCGTCGTGTTTGGCCAGCTGGGCGGTCTGGGCCTCGAAGCGGTCGTCTAGGCGGCGTTGGGCCTGGGTCCGCAGCTCGTCGCGGGCCGACTGCTTGACCGCCCCGGCTTCGCGGTCGCGGCGTCCCCGGACGGTCCGGTCGGGGAAGCGTCCGACGGCCCACATGCCCCGCCCGGTCCGCCGGGCGCCGCGGGCGGTCAGCCCGACGGCACCGATGGCTTGGGGCAGGCCGTTGCGGGCTGACTGGCTGAGGGTGCGGACGTCGTCGCGGTTGTGCTGGCCGGCGGAGAGCTTCTCCAGCAGGGCGTTTCGCTTCTTGAAGGCAAAAAACCACGCGCCGGCGACCAGCGCCCACCCGATCCCGTAGGGCAGCGCCGACGCCACCGTGGCCAGCACCCCGGTGAGGGTGATGACGATCGCCAACCCGAGGGCGTAGATGGCCCGGGCCAGGACCGTGAAGGCCAGCAGCCCCAGCCACTTGCGAAACACCGCGCGGCCGCGGCGCCCGAACGCGGGGGCAAAGCAGACCAGGGGCGCGGCCAGGATGAGGGCGAGCTCGGCGACGGACTGCACGAAGAGCATGGCCACCAGCCACCCCATGAGCAGCACCGCGCACCACAACCCAAAGCACATGGCAGCGACGATCGCGGCGCGAAAGATCGTCGCCCCCGAGGTCTGAAAGGCGACGCGCTTGGGGTCCTTGTGGATCCCGGCGACCTGGGCCCTGAAGCTCTGGGTGTGGTCGGGGACGCAGATGTCACACAGACCGAGAAACGACTGCCCGGTGCCGGGGAGATCGTTGCCGGCCAGGGCGTCGTATTCGGCGTTTCGCTCGTTTGAGTCGACGCCGTAGCGCAGCCACCGCGCCCCCCACGTCAGCCCGCCGGGTTGGCCTTGGGCGTGGGATTCACACCAGTTGACGTCGCCGAACTCGATCGCACACCACGGGCGGGTCACCGCGGTGTCAAAGATCTGGCGGGAGGCGTCGGCCACGCCCTGGTCGGGGTGGGAGGGATCCCCGGCGGCGGCGCCGGCCAAGAACCCGCCGCCGGCGTTGTTGGCCAGCGAGGAGAACGGCCCGAGCGTCTCGACGGGCTTTTGGATGACATAGACGCCGACGCCGATGAGCACGATCGCCGCGGCGCTGCCCAGCACGCCTTCCTTGGTGTCGCGGCGCACGACGGCGTGGAACATCGCGCCGAGGGCGAGGATGCCGATGGCCACCGTCTGCCAGGAGCGTCCGAGGACGTCGTTGTGCAGGTGGTCCAGCGCGATGCGCAGCGGGGCCAGCGCGGCGTGCACGATGTCCAGCGAGAAGGCCCACTGCAGGGCGGTGAGCACCAGGTTTAAGACCAGCAGGGTGACCGTCCAGATCGCCGCCGCGACCCATTGGAAGGCGGCGGCCAGGTCGTTCTCCCACTTCGTGATTCCGGTGTCGATGTGCCAGTCGAACTGGTAGTGGCTGACCGGGTAGGCGCTGGTCACCGATGCCGACTGGCGGCAGTTGGCCGCCGCGGGGCCGGTCAGCGCTTGGCGACAGGTCGGGGAGTTGCCGGCGAACTTGGCCATCCAGTCGGGCTGCTGACTGGGGGCGGCGGCGCGAGCGCCGCCGACGGGGAGGGCCAGCAGCAACGAGACGCAGACGGGCAGCACGCAGACCGACCGGCAGCGGCGGCCGCGGCGCACCGCGGCGGTGTGGCTCATGCGCGGGCCGGCAGGCCCCGCTCGACGAGCTGGTCGTCGGGGGTGGTGGACAGCGCCGCGAGGAGCTCGGGGTGGGCATCGAGGTCGATCTGGACCTTGGCGACGCGGTCGTCGAGGTCGCGCATCAGACCGCGCCCCTCTCGGGCGCGCAGCAGCCAGCGGCGCAGGGCCTCGTCGCCGGGGTCGAGGTGCAGCATCCGCAGGCCGGCCGCGGCCTCCTCGCTGGTCTCCTGGCCAAAGACAAAGCGGGTGCCGATCAAATTCTGGGACTCCAAGGCGTCGGAGGCGAGGTGGGTGACGAGGATCGGGGTGGCGAACTCCGAGCGTCCCCAGCGGTTGAGGTGCTCGATCAGATCGCGCCCGGTGGCGTCGCGCAGCAAGAACCACGCCTCGTCAAACCCCAGGACCTTGTGGCGGGCGCGCTCGGTACCCATCAGGTGCATGGCGTAGGCGGCCAGCAGCCGGACGACGGCCACGCCGGTGCGCTGGTCTTCGGTGAGCTCGTCGCGCGGCGTGCCCGGCAGGGGTCGTGGGAGGCGGCGGATCTGGATGTAGGTAAACGGGGCGGCGCCGGCGACATCGGCCTCGTGCTCATCGCAGGCAAAGCCCAGCTGAGCCAGCCCGCCGTCGCGGTAGACGTCGAGGGCGTCGGCGACCTCGCGGGCGGTGCCATCGCCCGCGGCGAGCTCTGAGATCACCGCGCTGCAGTGGCGTCCGTGGCCGTCGGGGCGCTGGGCGATGGTCTTGACCGCTCGCTTGACCGCGGTGCGCCAGGTCGGTGGGTAGGGGTAGAGCAGCTCAAGCAGAAAGCTGGCGGCCAGGTCCTCGGCTGACCCTTCGGGGGCGATGCGCAAGGGGTCAAGCAGCCCGGCGTAGCGGGCGTCGGCGCCGAGCTCGATCGCCTCCACCGCATCGCTGCCGAACTGCTCAGCGATGACGCGGTGGACGGCGTGGTCGCCCTTGGGGTCGATGTCAACGCACCGCGACCCGAGCAGGAACGCCTGGTAGAGCAGGAGCTGGAGCAGCATCGTCTTGCCCGACCCCAGCGTCCCGGAGAGCAGGGTGGCCGGCGGGCGGTTGGATCGCGACGCCTGCTTGAGGTCAGCCAGGACGGGTTGGGCTGAGCCCTCGGCGGTGTGAGCGATCAGCAGCCCCGACTCGGCGCCGACGGCGTGCTGGGCGACGACCATCATCCCGGCCATCTGCTCGAGCAGCAGGTGCTCACAAAAGTCGGGGACCTGGGGCTCCTGGCCGGGGAAGTGCCCGCAGAACAGCCGCAGCTGCTCGCCGTAGGGCTGGTGCAAGCTAACGGGCTTGTAGGCCTCCTTGAGCTGGCCGACGCGCACCGCCCGCTGCTCCGCGGTCTGCGCCCCGATCCGAAACGAGCTCAGCGCCAGCAGCAGCGGGGGCCGTGCGTCTGAGTCGAGGTAGGACTGAAGGGCGCGGGCAGCCTCGGGACGCTCCTCGGTCTTGTAGCTCGTGCCGTGCTCTCCGGCGGCCTCCTCGGCCAGGATGTGGTTGGCGTGGACCAGCTTGTCCTGGACGAGCTTTGCCGCCTGCTCGTTGGGGACCCACAGGGCGCTGAAGTTCACGTCGACGGGGAACTCGACGTCATCCAACGGGGCGTAGAGCAGCTCAGCCTGGCGGCCGGGAAACTCGGCGGCGGTGGGCATCGCCCCGAGGGTCAGCAGCGCCTGGTAGCTGTCACCGCGCTCTGAGCGGATCCGAAGCCCACGGTCCTGCACGAGGATCGGGGAGCGAAACAGGCGCAGCACGTCGGCCTCTGAGGGCTGCCACTGCACCTCGTCGCCTTCGAGCATGACCAGCGCCTCAGGGCGGTAGTGGACGTCGAGCTCGGGCTCGCCGACCCCGAAGCAGAACGCCCGGCGCACCAGCCACTGCACGTCGAGGGTGGTGGCCCGCTCAGCGTCGAAGTACTTGCCCACGACGCTGAGGGTGCGCTGCTCCTGGGTGGCGATCTCCCGCCGCCGCGGCTCAGACAGCGCCCGGGTGTCGCGCGCGACGGTCATCGAGGTCAGCTCCCGCCAGGCGCGGCGGGGGTCAAGCAGGCCCTCCCCGGCGCCTTGGACCAGGCGGTCAAGTGGTGAGGGCTCGGGGGCGGCCAGGCGGACGGAGAGATACAGCTCGGGGCGCAGCACCCCACGACCGCTGAGCGCGTCGCGCTCTTGCTCAAGCAGCGCGTCAAGGGCCTGGTGGCGGCCGTGGCGACGGTCGGCCCCGGCCCGGGCCCGGGCGACGTAGTCCTCAGCTGACCACGCGCGCGAGACGCGGTCGAACTTGAAGTCGGCGCCGACCGCATAACCAAAGCTGGCCAGCTCTGACCACAGCTTGAGCTTGTCGTCGCCGGTCAGCCCCTCGTAGGACTCCATCTCGATCCGGTAGACCGCCCACACGTCGCGGGCGCCGTGGCCGAAGACGATGTTGCGATCGGCAGTCCGGATCGGCGCCTTCACAGCGATGGCTCCTGGCTGAGCGCCGGGGCCGGGTGGATGACCAGCCGCTGGCCGGGGCGCAGGGTCAGCTCTTTGGCCTGCCACTGCGCGACGGTGGAGGTCTGGGTGAGCTCCAGCGTGTCGCCGTCGGCCTGGGCGCCGGCCTGGTAGCGCAATAGCACCCGGGCGGGGCCGGTCAGGGTGCCGGGGCGGTAGGCTGACCCGGTGGTATCGGGGAGAAAGCAGATGTCCTGGGCGAAGCGAAACTCGCTGCCCACCGCCGGGGTCGGCGCGAAGGCATCGATCTCCTTGGTCGCGCACGCGTGGCGCACAACGGCGGCCAGGAAGGCGTGGGCGGGGCGGCCGTCGGGGCGGTAGCGGGCGAGCAGCACCCCGACGCCGACGGGGAGCATCACGTAGTGGATCGGCGGGGGCAACAGCCCGATGAGCACGCTCAGGCCGGGGATGGCGCCGGCGATGACGATGGCCACGATCGCCGCCAGGCTCCAGACCACCGCTGACAGCGCGACGCCGTTGGCGAAGGGCAGGCGGATGTGCTCGGCGCCGGGGACCCGGTGGATCCGGTACTCGAGGTCAAAGATCGCCCGGTAGGACAGCAGCGTGACCGTCCGCTGCTGCCCCCCCGGGGTAGGGCTGGGCTCAGGCATCGCCGCGCGCGGGCTAGCCGAAGATCTTGGCGATCAGCGTGTCGGACATGCTCAACCCACGCTGGGGGTTGATGACAAACCCGCCGAGCAGCATGACCATCGCCAGGAACGTCACGATCGTGACCAGGTTCTTCTTGGCAAACGCGGCGATCGCCCCGGCGACGATCATGCACGCCGCCAGGGGCCGGGCCCAGTTGTTAAAGATCGACTGGGCCTTGGCCCCGCCGTTGGTGATATCCGCCAGGGCGCTTGAATCCAACAGCACCACGAGCACGCCGGCGGCCACCAAGATGGCCACCACGGTGCGCCGCGAGACTGGCGGCGGGTCGCTGTCTCGGCCACAGACCAACGCGTGGCCAGCGATGAGGGTGAGTCGGATGATCACGGCTGCCTCCTAGGGGGCGGGTGGGTTGATGGCCGCCACGAACCAGCGATCCCGTCGGGAGACGGCGATCAGGTAACGCAGCGAGTAGCTGACGCCGGCGGCGTCATGGGCGTTGACCTCCGCGGCGAGCAAGCCGGCAGAGACCTGGGTCACCGCGGTGGTCTGGGTGAGCGCGAGGTGGCTGGCCGGAACGGGCTGGGCGGCGCCGGGGAGCAGGTCGGCGGCCAACTGGGCACTGTCGCCACGCAGATAGGAGCCCAGCGCACGTTCAACCACGGCGACCAGGCCGGGATCGGACACCTGGTCGCCGGCGCTGGGCGCCGACTCGGTGTCAAGGGCCGGGGCGTTGACCAGGGCGGGCAGGCCGGTGACCGCGACGCTGCCGCCCTGCCCCTGGCGCACAGCCACGGCCAGATAGCGCGGGGTTGAGTCCCGGTCAACGCCGACCTCGACGGTGATCGTGCTCTGCCCGCTGCCACGGCTGACGCGCCCAGCGATCACCGTCCACTTGACGTGCTCGCCGCGGCCGCCGGAGGGCACGACCGTCTGGCTGAGATCGACGCCGGGCGCCAAAAAGCCGGCGAGCTGCTGATCGTGGCCGCTGGTATCTGACCCATCGAAGGTCAAAAACGCCCGCGCGAAGTCCTGGGCAAACGCGTCGGCCGGCGCGACGTCGCCGCTGGCCGGCACCTGCACGGTGCGCCTCACGGTGACCGGGGCCGGCGGGGCGATGACGTGCCGGACACCGGCCAGGGCCAGCACGCCGACCGCGGCGAGGGTCAGCACCCGAGGGGCGTTGGCGCGAGCGCGCACGGCGCCCAGCGACTCGCGGCGCAGCGCGACCGCAGACTCCGGCTCGCGGCCACGGCGACCGCGGTCGATGACCGGCCAACTAGCCACCGAGACTCAGCCCCCCACCGGCCGGCGCGCTACCGCCGCCGCCGCCGCCGCCGCCGCCTCCGCCGGCGGCACCGGAGGGACTCGTGGTAACCGGGCCCGGGCTGACCGGGCGGGGCGTCGCCGGCGCGGCGACCGGGCGCGAGACGCGCGCCGCCGCAGCGCGGGCGCGCTGGTCGCGCTGGCGTCGGGCCGCGGCCAGGGCCCGGGCGTGCGCCGCGCGCTGGGCCGCCGCGCGCTGGCCGGCGCGCAGCTGCGCCCGCGCCTGGGAAGCGCCCGCGCTACGGGCCGCGCGCAGCTGCGCGGCGGTCGCCCCCGACGGCGCGGTACGCACCGGAGCAGAGGGCACGGTGGACGTCGAAGCAGAGGAGCGCGGCACCGGGACCGCGGCGCCGTGCTGGCCGCCGAGCAGGGCGACCGCGGCGACAGCGACAACCAATCCCCCGACGAGGACGATGCTGCGCCCGGGGGCTCTCGACGCTGTGCGTGGCGTCGCGGGACCCGCGCCCCGCGGCGCCGGCGTATCGCGCAGCGGCGGCGGCTCGCGGTCTAAGGGGGCCAGTGGCCGATCGACCTGCGCCGCTCGCCGACGCGGCGACTCCGGCTCATCGATGGTTGCCGACTCGTGGATGGTTGCCGGCTCGTGCGTGGTCGCCGGCTCGGAGGTGCTCGCCGGCGGGGAACCGTGCTCGTCGACCTCAAGCTCGTCGAGGGCGCCGTCGGGCTGGGCAGGGTCAAACGCCGGCGCGGGACTCACGTGCCGCTGAGTGCGACGCACCGGCACCGGCGAAGCGGGACGCTCGATGGTCTGCGTCGCCGACGCGCTCTCGACGGGCGCGCAGGCCCGCCGCCGGGTCGACGTCGTCCACTCACCCGTGGCGTCGTAGGAGTCCTCAGCCTCCAGCGGCTCGTCCTCAAAGAGAAACGAGCCGGTGCGGCTGGGGCGGCGGCGACCGACCATGCCCCGTACTCGTCACGCCAGCGGCCGGCGTTGGACGGCCCCCCACAATTCGCCGCCCACGCCCGGGTGCGAACATGTGTTCGATGACAGCGAGCGGGAGCGCGTACACCCTGTTTCGCCGCTCGCTCGAGCAAGGAAGTGCGCGGATGGTCCGCTTCCACGCCGCCGAGCTCTCGCGCGTCGATCTCGACGACGCGCTCGCGGTGTGCCTGGTGCTCCTGCGCTCAGAGCCCGCAGCGTGGGACCGCGCGGCGGGCCGGTGGCTCGGGCGCCTGTGCGTTGAGCGCAGCCTGGGCCTGCGCGACGCGATCCTGGCCGGGGCGTGTCTGGACGCACTGGGCCGCGGGGAGCAGGAGGGCGCCTACGCCCTTCGCACGCTGTGCCAGCGGCTCACGCTGCGCGGCGCGGTCACCTGGCTGGACCGCTGGGTAAACCAGCATGTGGGGTTTCCATCTTACCGGAGTAGAATGACCGAATCGCTAGTCCACAGGCCGGAAAGCACTATCCACGTTCGCTCGGCGAGTTCCAGGCGTGGTTCCGGAGCGACGCCGACTGCCTGGACTACCTGGAGTGGCTGCGATGGCCGGGTGGGTTCGTCTGCCCGGAGTGCGGTCACGCCAAGGCCTGGGAGCTGGCTGACGGGCGCTATGAGTGCCGGGAGTGCCACGAGCGCACCTCGGTCACGGCGGGCACGATCTTCGACCGCACGCGCACGCCGCTGACGGTGTGGTTGATGGCGTGCTGGCTGTTCTCAAGCCAGAAGGACGGGATCTCGGCGCTGTCCCTCAAGCGCGCGCTTGAGATCGGCTCCAACCAGACGGCGTGGGCGATGCTGCACCGGCTGCGCTCGGTGCTGGTGCGCCCCGGCAGGGAGCGGCTTAGGGGCGACGTCGAGGTCGATGAGACCTACATCGGCGGGGATGAGCCCGGGCTGCGTGGTGGGCGTCAGAAGGGCAAGAAGGTGCTGGTCGGCGTCGCTGTGGAGCGCGAGGAGCCCACGGGCTTCGGCCGTTGCCGGATGGTCCCGATCCCCGACGCTTCCGCGGAAACGCTGCGCTGCTTCCTGGTCGAGAACGTCGAGCCAGGCGCCAAGGTGATCACCGACGGCTGGCAGTCCTACCCGGGCGCGACCAAGGAGCTCTACGTCCACGAGCCGCTGCGCGGCGCGTCCGGCCAGGACGCCTCCAAGCTGCTGCCCGGGGTCCACAAGGTCTCCTCGCTGGCCAAGCGGTGGCTGCTTGGCACCCACCAGGGCTCGGTCGATGAGGCGCACCTGGCCTCCTACCTCAACGAGTTCGCCTTCCGCTTCAACCGCCGCCGCTCACGCAGCCGCGGCCTGGTCTTCTACCGCGTCCTCGAGCTGGCCGTAGCCCACAAGCCGGTCCGCTACCGCGAGATCGTCGCCAACCCCAGCCCGGGCAAGGCCCGCCGCCCGCCACCCGGGACTCGTGGCCGGCCGCCCACCCTCCAGCGGCGCCGGGCACGGCGGCCATGGCGGCGCGCTACGTCGCTCCACTCCGGTTAAATGGAAACCCCATAAACCAGCAATCCGAGGCGGCGCCCAGGGCGCCCTAGTCGGAGCTGTGCAGCCGTCGGTGGGCGCGCTGGTAGACGGTGGGCTGGCGGCTGGGGGGCTTGGGGTGGCGCACCCCGAAGGCGACGAAGACCAAGACCGGACGGCCTGCGGCGTCGCGTGCCCCGCTCAGCACCGCGCCCCACTCGCTGTCGTCGGATCCGGGGATGCGGACCTTGACGCACCCCGCCAAGGCCGAACCGCTGGTGTGTTCGTCGGTGGCTTGCAGCAGCTCGCTGAATGCGAGCCCGTTGGCCTCGACGTGAGCACGCCAGCGCGTCGCCTCTGCGCGCGCCTCAGGCGATGCTGCCCGGTGGTCGTGGTCCCACGCAGCCGTGGGGAAGCGGACCCCGAACACCGGGCCGCGACCGTGTGGGGGCATGGTCTAGCCCTCGCCGTCGGTGCGCAGCCCGCCGAACGTCGTCTGAAAGTCCTCGGCGCTCATCGGCGTGGTGCCCAGCTCTTCGTGGATGGCGGCGATGCTGGTGTCTGGCGCTATGACCAGGGTGCCGTCGTCGCGCTCCTCGCGGATCTCGTAACGCCCGTGTCGGGCGCCGCTGACTTCGAGCACTGGCATGGTGGTCTCCTTCACCGTGGGGATTCTACGCCTCCGCGGTCAGGCCCAGCGCGCGTTGACTGGCGACGTAGGGGTATTCGATTTGCCGGAATTGGCCTTGCTCGCTTCCCGGCGTGGGGTGTGGGTGTTGTTCATGCGCTGATGGGCGCAGGCGTCCGGTGGGCCGGAAGCGAGCCCCGAAGGGGCTTGTAGGCCTTGACCGGCGGCTGGAATGCTCAAGCGCGATTGGACAACGCCCACACTGCGCTCGGGATGCAGGGGCTTGGTGGCCCGCGGCGTGGTTGAGGAGCGGAGCCCGTAGGGCGACGCGGATCAACCTGGCCGCGCGTGGGCACACGGAGCGGACCTGTCGGATCGTGGTGGTCGGGGCTAGCTCGATCGCCACGCCGCTGGGGCAATACCCGAGCCGCGCAGCGCGGACAGCAGCGCTCTGAGCGCGTCGAGGCGGTCGGGGTTATCGACGGTGATCGATAGGCGACGGTCCGAGGCGTCGTAGTCGAGCATGAAGAAGCTGCAGCACTGACGTTCGATCGCGATCGTCTCCCGCAGCAGCTCGAGATCGGCGTCAGCGTCGAACCGGACGACCAACTGCAGCTCGCGGTGTGTGATGCTGATGGCGGTGGTCCCGAGTCGCCGGTAGCGGTCGAGCTGCGCGACCAGACTGCCGTCGTCGAGCGCGCAGCCGGCGGGTGCCATCGGCAACTCGTGCCCAGACCCGGTCATCCCGCGCAGCCGGAGTCGCGGCAGCAG